>Ga0105103_10000017_pt1 | contig 69460 bp, 64 predicted proteins | sample PPLLaktember2015_2_FD_79107 | JGI IMG/M metagenome (GOLD analysis project Ga0105103, IMG submission 79107) | Freshwater sediment microbial communities from Prairie Pothole Lake near Jamestown, North Dakota, USA - PPLs Lake P7 Core (6) Depth... | ecosystem: Environmental > Aquatic > Freshwater >...
AGAGCAATGCCAGTGCGACGCACAGCAGCGCCTCGACGCGCGGCGCCGGCGACTTCGGCGCCAGGCCCTGCAGCGCGACCGAAGCCGCACCGAGTTGGCGGAGCGCGTTGAATGTGAGCGCCTGCACACCGGGCCGAAGGCTTACTGGCACGTCGGACAGCACGTCGGTCAGCGAGCGCCCGGCACGCACCGCCTGCACGGCTGCAGCGCTGTGTTCGAGCAGCCGCGACAGCGCGGGTTGAAAGGGGGCGTCGCTCACTGCCCGCAGTCTAGCCACCCCGACCCCTGCGCACCGGGGAGATGCACCGGCGCGCACAATGCGTGCTTTCAGCCGACCCGCAAGCCCATGTCCACCACCCAACTCAGCTCGGTCGCCCCGGCGAGCCGAGCAACGCGCAGCGACGACGAACTGGCGCAGCTGCCGGCGTCCGAGCGCATCCGCTACCGGCTGGTGGCCGCCAATTGCCGCCACCATGCCAATGACAACATCGCCGACCACATCCGCGACGGCGAAATCGCCGAGCTGAAGGCCGAGGTGCAGGCGAAGATGCACGAAGTGCTGCGCGCCCTGGTCATCGACACCGACAACGACCACAACACCCAGGACACGGCCAAGCGCGTGGCCAAGATGTTCGTCGAGGAGGTGTTCCGCGGCCGCTACGTGCCGATGCCGGCGGTGACCGAGTTTCCCAATGCCGAGCGGCTGAACGAGCTGATGATCGTCGGCCCGATCACCGTGCGCAGCGCCTGCAGCCATCACTTCTGCCCGATCTTCGGCAAGGTCTGGATCGGCATCCTGCCCAACGAACATTCCAACCTGATCGGCCTGAGCAAGTACGCGCGCATCTGCGACTGGGTGATGAGCCGCCCGCAGATCCAGGAAGAAGCGGTGACCATGCTGGCCGACGAGCTGATGGACCGGGTGCGCCCCGACGGCCTGGCCATCGTCATGGAAGCCGACCATTTCTGCATGCATTGGCGCGGCGTCAAGGACACCGATTCGGCGATGGTCAACAGTGTCATGCGCGGCGCGTTCCTGAAGGATCCCAACCTGCGCCGCGAATTCCTTTCGCTGTTGCCCCGCAAGAACGACTGAAAGCCCCAAGATGCTCGTCAGACTTCTCTATGCCAGCCGCGCGGCAGCGCCCACCGCCGCGGACGAACTGGGCGCGATCCTGCGCCAATCCAAGGCCAACAACCCGGCGGCCGGCATCACCGGCGTGCTGTGCTGCTCGGACGACATGTACCTGCAGGTGCTGGAAGGCGGCCGCGCTGCCGTGAACCGGCTTTACAACCGCATCGTCACCGACCCGCGGCACAAGGACGTGGAGCTGCTCAGCTACCAGCAGATCGGCGAGCGCCACTTTGCCGGCTGGTCGATGGGCCAGGTCAACGTGGCGCGGCTGAACCCGGCGCTGCTGCTCAAGTATTCGGCCACCGCGCAACTCGACCCGTACGCGATGTCGGGCAGCGTCGCGCTGGCACTGCTCGAAGAGCTGGTGGCCACGGCCTCGATCGTCGGCCAGCCGTAGTTCAGCCTGCCGCGTCTTCGCGCGGCAACCACAGCACCACCAGCAGCGTGCAGGAGGCGATCAGCGCCATGCCGCCGAACAGCGCGCCAAAGCTCGAGGCTTTGACCAGGGGCCCGAGCAGCCACACCGCCGCCGAGCTGATGCCGATGGACAGTGTCAGCCGTGCGCCGGCCACGCGCGAGCGGTTGCGGTCGTCCACGTAGCGCACGATCATCGCGTCGGTGAACGGGATCGAGCCGAAGATCACCACCATCACTGCCAGCAGCAGCAACAGCATCCACCAGCCCTGGGCCAGCGCGGCCAGCGCCAGCAGCGGGATCTGCATCGCGACGATGCCCAGGTACAGCGGCTTCAGCGGCACGCGGTCGATCAGCCGGCCCACCACCACCTGCGCCAGCGAGGCCAGCGCATAGACACCAGCGAGCATCACGCCGAGCAGCGCCGGGTCTTCGACGATGCCGCGGAAGCGCTCGGTCAGCAGCTGCGCATTGCCGTTGGTGGTGAAGTTGAACAGCAGCCCGCCGGTGACCGAAGCCGCCGTCATCACCGCGAACACCCGCGCCATCGCGCGCGGCGGCAGCGTCACCCGGGCCTTGGAGCTGCGCTTGGCGGGGGCTTCGGTCTCCCGCGGGCAAAGCCACGCGAACAGAAAGCCGCAGGCGATGGCCAGCAGCCCCGGCAGCGCAAAGGCCGCGCGCCAGCCGAACCACTGCACCATGAAGCCGGTGCTCAGCGCCGCCACCGCGATGCCCAGGTTGCCGGCCAGGCCGTTGACACCGATGACCGCGCCGGGGTTGGACGCGCGCTGCAGCAGCATCGGGATGCCCACCGGGTGGTAGATCGACGCAAAGGCACCGAGCAGCGTCAGCGCCGCGGCCAGCTCCCAGGCGTTGCGGGTGGCCGCAGCCAGCAGCGCCGACGCGCCGATGCCGAAGAAGAACAGCAGCATCATGCGCCGCCGCCCCCACAGGTCGCCCAGCCGCCCCGACGGCAGCGAGCCCAGGCCGAAGAGCACGAAAGCACCGACCCCATAGGGCATCAGGTCCTCCCAGCGGCTGAAGCCGAACTCGGCCGCGATCGAGCCCACCGCGGTGGCGAAGATCAGCAGGAACATGTGATCGATGGCATGCGCCAGGTTCAGCAGCAGCGCTACGGCACGCGTCCGGCTCTGCGGAAACTCGGCCGCCTGCGGCAATGCGTCGCTGGACGCAACCTTGGCATGGGCGGTAGGTAGGGCCATGGCCGCAGTGTGCCGCATCGGCACTGCTACGCCCCGGCGGGCGGCCCAACCCGGTGCCGCGGGCGGCTGTCAGGCTAAGCCCGGCTTAAGGAAGGCTGCGGACAATCAGCCAGGTGGATGACGCCTCGATGTCGGCCGTGGCAGCACGGCCTTGGGTGCTGGCCGGTCGGATCGCGCCGGTAGTGGCCGCGGGCCGCCTGCGCGCCGTGTGGATCCTGCTTGGCCTGTTCCTCGCGCTGAACCTGCTGGTGCGGCTGGGACTGGCGGTCCTCAACGGCGACCCTTCCCTGTGGTGGCCATGGCGCCTGCTGCCGGCATTGGCCATCGGCGCGCTGCTCGACGCGGCCGCGGCCGTGTTCGGACTGGCACCGCTGGCACTGATGATCGGCCTTTGGCCGCAGCGCGGGGCGCGTTCCACTCGGTGGCTCAAGGCAACCGTGGCCGCGCTGCTGCTGCCACTGTGCGTCGTGGTGGTGTTCGTCGCGTTCTCGGAGTTCACCTTCTGGAACGAGTTTGCGTCGCGCTTCAACTTCATCGCGGTCGACTACCTGATCTACACGAAGGAAGTGGTCGGCAACATCCGCGAGTCCTACAACCTGCCCTTGCTGCTGTCGGCCGTGGGGGTGCTTGCGCTGCTGCTGTGGGCCCTAGCCTGGCGGGCGTTGCGGCCCGCTTGGTCCACGCCTGCCATCGGCTGGAAGCAGCGCGGCACGGCGATCGCGATGTGGGCGCTGCTGCTGCCCGCCCTGGCGTACTGGGCGGTCGACGCGCGCTACAAGGAGTTCTCGCGCCACGCGCAGCTCAACGAGCTGGCAGGCAACGGTTACTTCGACTTCTGGCATGCCTTCCGTACGAACGAGATCGACTACGGGCGCTACTACCGGATGATGCCGAATTCGCAGGCCGTGGCCAGGCTGACGATGGAGATCACCGGCCACCAACCCGGCAACCTGCGGCAACATCCCAACGAGCGGCGCGTCGAAGCGGCGGGGCCGGAACGCCGGCTGAACGTGGTGCTGGTGTCGGTGGAGAGCCTGAGCGCAGAGTTCCTTGGCGAGTTCGGCAATGCAAAAGGGCTGACGCCCAACCTGGACCGGTTGGCCCGAGGCGGGTTGCTGTTCACCAAGCTGTACGCCACCGGGACGCGCACCGTGCGCGGCCTGGAGGCGCTGGCGCTGTCGGTGCCGCCCACGCCGGGCCAGGCCATCGTCAAGCGACCGGACAACGCCGACCTGTTCACCGTCGGCGAGGTCTTCAGGTCGAAGGGCTATGAGGCGCTGTACCTCTATGGCGGCTATGGCTACTTCGACAACATGAACGCCTTCTTCTCGGGCAATGGTTACACGGTGGTGGACCGCACGGCGCTGGTCAGTTCGGAAATCCACTTCGAGAACATCTGGGGCGTGGCCGACGAGGATCTGTTCACGCTGACGCTGCGCGAGCTCGACCTGCGCCACGCGCGTGGCACGCCCTTCTTCGCGCAGGTGATGACCACCTCGAATCACCGGCCGTTCACCTACCCTGCCGACCGCATCGACATACCGTCCAAGACGGGACGCGACGGCGGCGTCAAGTACACCGACTACGCCATCGGCCGATTCATCGAAGAAGCCCGCGCGAAGCCCTGGTTCGTGAAGACGGTGTTCGTCATCGTGGCCGACCACACACACAACGGCCGTGGCCGCCAGGAGTTGTCCCCCGAGGCGTACCACATCCCGATGATCATCTACGCACCGGGCCTGGTGGCGCCCGGCCGGGTCGACAGCATCGCCTCGCAGATCGACGTGGCGCCGACGCTGCTGGCGCTCTTGAACATGAGCTACGACTCGCGCTTCTTCGGCCAGGACATCCTGAGCGAAGGCCGCACGCATCAGCGGGCGTTCCTGTCGAACTACCAGACGGTGGGTTACTACGAGCGCGGTCGCATCGTCGAACTGCGGCCCCATGGGCGCGTGCGCGTGGTCTCGGCCGCGAACGGCAAGGCGGCGCCAGACGACGCGATCAGCCGTGAATTGCAGGAAGAGGCCATCAGCTACTACCAACTGGCCTCGCAGGCCTACCGTGCCGGCGCGATGAAGTTGCACCACTGACCACACGGTCGCCATGGCGCGCCCCGGCGGTTGGATCGCAGCCCGTCGGCCCCGTGCCAGGATGTTCAGGTTACGATGGACGCTCGTGAAGGTTGACGGCATCGAGGTCCAGGTCGAAGGCGACGGCGCCGAGACGGTGGTGATGGTCCACGGCTGGCCCGACTCGCTGCACCTGTGGGACCGCACAGTCGAGGCGCTGAAGCCGCACTGGCGCTGCGTGCGCTTCACGCTGCCGGGTTTCGACCTGTCGCGCCACGACCGGGCCTATTCGCTGGACGAGGTGGTCGAGACGCTCCACCACGTGGTCGCGCAGACCTGCCCGGGCCAGCGCATCACGCTGCTGCTGCACGACTGGGGCTGCCTGTACGGCTACCAGTTCGCGCTGCGCCACCCGTCGCTGGTGTCGCGCATCGTCGGCGTGGACATTGGCGATGCCGGCTCGGCGGCCCACCAGGCCGAACTGGGGTTCAAGGCCAAGCTGGCGGTGCTGGCCTACCAGCTGTGGCTGGCCCTGGCCTGGCGCCTCGGCGGCGTCCTCGGCGACCGCATGGCCCGGGCCATGGCCGCGGCAATGCGCTGCCCGGCCCAGGCACAGTCCATCGGCGCGCAGATGGGCTACCCGTACGCGGTGCTGTGGTTCGGCGTGAGGGGGGGCTTCGGCGCGGCGCGGCCCTTCGACCCCGCGGTGCCGATGCTCTACCTGTACGGCCAGCGCAAGCCCTTCATGTTCCATTCGCAGGCCTGGGTCGATGCGCTGGCGCGGCGGCCCGGCAGCCGCGTCGTCGGCCTGCGCACGGGGCATTGGGTGATGCTCGACAAGGCCGAGGACTTCAACGCCGAGGTGGCGCGCTGGCTGGCCGGGACCGCGCCCGCTATCGATCGCTGATGTCGCGGCGGCCGGCGTTCATCTCGGCCATGCGCTGCAAGGCCGCCTCGCTGACCATCGTGTCACAGAACAGCGTGCGTTCGTCGGCCAGGCCGGCGGCGGCATCGCCTTGGCCGGCGCGCCGCGCGAGGCGCTTGATATGCGCCAGTGCCGGTTGGGGCTTGTCCGCCAACTCGGCAGCCGCCGCCAGTGCATGCGCCATCACGTCGTCGCAGCACGCATGCACCAGGCCCTGCGCGGCCGCTTCGGCCGGCTCAAAAGTGCGGCCCAGCAGCAGGGTCTCCAGCGCGCGGGCGGCGCCCATCACGCGCTGCAGCTTTTGCGTGCCGCCGGCCCCGGGCAGCAGGCCGATGTTCACCTCGGGAAGGCCGATGCGGTAGCGGCCGGCCTGCGCATAACGCAGGTCACAGGCCAGCGCCAGCTCATAGCCGCCGCCCATGCAGGTGCCGTTGATGGCGGCGATGAAGATGCGGTCGCTGGCCTCGATGCGCGCCAGCGCACGGTGCAGCGGCGCCTCGGGCACCGGCCGGTCGAGCGCGAAGCGCAGCCCGCGCGCGGCCATGTCGCGGCCACGTTGCTCAAGCACGCCCACGTCGTAGTGGCGCACGAACACGCCGGCGTCGCGGCCGGTGAACAGCACCACGCGCCAGGCCGGCGTGGCATCGACCCGGTCGAGCAGCGCCAGGAGCTCGGTTTCGGTCTGCGCGTCCATGCAGCCCAGCGGCGGGTTGAAGAGCTGCACCTGCAGCACCGAGCCCTGCCCCTGCGTGGCCAGCCGCTGGCCGTCGAAGCGTTGTGGGGTGTCGTGGGCCATTCGCAAAGATCTCCCTGGTGGGGCGCGACCCGACCTACAGCGTGCCCGCTGCGCCGAAGCCGAACAGGCTGGAAAGCAGCCGGGTGGGGAACTGATGCGCGGCCTCGTTGTAGCTGTGCACCGCATCGTTGAACATCTGGCGCGCGAAGCCCAGGCGCTGCGTCGCGTCGCGCAGGGCACCCAGATGTGCTGCCAGGTCGTCGTCACCAGCCAGGTCGCTGCGCTGTTCCACCAGCGCCAGCAGCCGCGACAAGGCCGCCTGCAGCGTGGCTTCGGCACCCGCCAGTGCCGCGGCGCGGGGCGCCTGCGCCGGCCGGGCGCGCAGCGCGTCGGCAGCCGACTGCAGATGGACCTGTGCCGCCAGCGCCGCATCCAGCGCGCCATGTTCGTCGGGCAGGTGGGTGCGAAGCGCCGCCACCAGCGGCTGCAGCGCAGCGCCGCGGCGCTGCAGCGGCTCGTCGACCTGCGCCCAGGCGGCGATGATGTCGTTGCGCAGCGCGACCAGCCGGTTGTGCGCGCCGAGCATCCAGAAGACCAGCAGCGCCGCACCGGCCACGAGCAGCAATTGATCGGTGCTCATGCGACGACCCTGGGCGTGGCCTTGCCGCCTAGAACGAGCCGAAGGCCGTGCCCAGCACGATCACCACCGCCAGCGCCAGCAGCGCGCTGACGATACCGACCATGACGATGTCGAAGTAGCTTTGCTTGTGCGTGGCACCGCACACCGCCAGCAGCGTGACCACCGCGCCGTTGTGCGGCAGGCTGTCCAGCGAGCCGGCGCCGATGGCGGCCACGCGATGCATCAGCGCCGGGTCGATGCCGTATTGAGCCGCCAGCTGCATGTAGGTCTCGCCGAGCGCGCCCAGCGCGATGGTCAGGCCGCCGGAGGCCGAGCCGGTCAGCGCCGACAGCACGTTGGTGGACAGGGCCAGGCCGACCAGCGGCCCGCCTTCGATGCCCAGCACCCAGTCGCTGACCACCTGGAAGGCCGGCAGCGCGGCCACGACCGCGCCGAAGCCGACCAGGCTGGCGACGCTGATCACCGGCAGCGCCGAGGCGTTCAGCCCGGCATCGACCGTGTCGCGCAGCGACTTCAGCCGGCCGCGGTTGAAGGCATAGAGCACGACGATGGCCGCCGACAGCGCGACGATCACCGACCACACGCCGCCGACACCGGCAATCGAGGTGCTGCCCCATTCGGGCTCGGCCAGGAAGCTGGTGTCCAGGTTCGGCAGGATCAGCATCGACATCGCCAGGTTCACCACCATCACCACCGCCAGCGGCAGCACGGCGATGCCAATGCTGGGCAGCTCGGTGCTGCGTTGGCCGTGCTCCACCTCGGCCGGGTCGAAGCTCTGCGCCGCGGTGGCGCGCTCGCGCACCACCGTGTCGTGGGCCGCATCGGACGCGCTCATCGCCGCCGGCAGCGGGCCGCCGAAGCCCTCGCCGGCGCGCCGCGCCGCCTTTTCGGCGCGCGCCAGCCACCACAAACCGAAGCCCAGCATCACGGCTGAGGCGATGATCCCCAACCCCGGTGCCGCAAAGGGCGTGGTGCCGAAGAAGGGCATCGGGATCGCGTTCTGGATCGCCGGCGTGCCCGGCATAGCCGTCATCGTGAAGGTGGTGGTGCCCAGTGCCACGGCCGCCGGCAGCAGCCGGTTGGGGATGTCGGCGGCGCGGAACAGCGCTTGGCCCATCGGCGCGATGACGAACATCGCCACGAACAGGCTGACGCCGCCGTAGGTGACCAGTGCACCGGCCAGCACCACGGCCAGCACCGAGCGGCTGGGGCCGAGTTTCTCGGTCATGAAGTTGGCGATGGCGCTGACCGAGCCGCTGTCGTCCATCAGCTTGCCGAACAGCGCGCCCAGCAGGAACAGCGGGAAGAACTGCGCCACGAAGCCGGCGGCCGAGCCCATGAAGGTCTGCGTCCAGTGGGCCAGCAGCGGCTCGCCGGAGAAGGCCGCCGCCACCAATGCCGCCAGCGGCGCCAGACCGAGCACGCTCCAGCCGCGAAAGGCCAGCCCGACCAACAGGCCCAGGCCGAGCAGGATGCCGAGCAGGCCCATGGCTAAAGCGTCGCCAGCAGCGCGTCGAGGTCCATCGACGAGCGCCGGCCCAGGTCGCCAGCATGGGTCTCGAGGAACTCACCCGCCGTGCGCCGACCTTCGTCGCGCAGTCCGCACAGGAAGCGCCACTCAGTGATCAACTTCGACGACGAATTCAGTTCGGTCACGCGATCGGTGGCAATGCGGTGCAGGCGCATGCCGGCCCACAGCGCGCCTTCGCCGCGCCCCGGGTCGGCCACCTTGTGCAGCAACGCGATCATGCGCAACTCCTTAAGCAGCGGTGCGTTGAAGGACACCTCGTTTAGCCGGTTCAGGATGTCGCGTGCACTGCGCGGGATTTCGTCGCGCACGATCGGGTTGATCTGCACCAGGATCGTGTCGCGCGACTCGCACTCACGCACCAGCGGCGTGATCGTCGGGTTGCCCGAGTAGCCACCGTCCCAGTAGAACTCGCCGTCGATCTCCACCGCCTGGAACATGGTCGGCAGGCAGCCCGAGGCCAGCAGCACGTCCGGCGTGATCTGCACATTGCGAAAGACATGGCCGGCGCCGGTGCGCACGTTGGTGGCGGTGATGAACAGCTTGATCGGCGAACTGGCCAGGGCCTCGAAGTCCACCATGTCGGCCAGAATCGGCCGCAGCGGGTGGTTGCCCAGCGGGTTCAGGTCATAGGGCGAGAAGATGCGCGAGGCCATCTCGGCGGCCAGGTACATCGGCGAATAGTCCAGCGTCCATTGGCCGGTGAGCATTTCCATCGGGCCGCGGCGCATGGGGCTGAACTTCGAGGCGTCAGACACGCGCTTCCAGAAATCCTCCAGCGCGGCCTTGGCGCCGTCGGCGCCGCCGTGAGCATGGCCGCTGGCCATGACGGCCGCGTTCATTGCGCCGGCCGAGGTGCCGGAAATGCCGTCGAAGGTGAGCCAGCTTTCTTCGAGCAGGCGGTCCAGCACGCCCCAGGTGAAGGCACCGTGGGCGCCGCCGCCTTGCAGCGCCAGGTCGACGAGCAGCGGTTTGGGATGGGCAGCGGGCATGGGCGATTCCGAATTGTGCAGTGCAGCATCATAGCGCCCTGCGCACTCTGGCAGCCACGCCGGCCGCCAGCTCGGCCTGTGGTGTCAGCGACGCACTTCGCCCTGCCCCAGCACCACCCACTTCAGCGAGGTCAGGCCTTCCAGCCCGACGGGTCCGCGGGCGTGGAACTTGTCGGTGCTGATGCCGATCTCGGCGCCCAGGCCAAACTCGAAACCGTCGGCAAAGCGGGTGCTGGCATTGACCATCACGCTGGCCGAATCGACTTCGCGCAGGAAGCGCATCGCGTTCGGGTGGTTCGTCGTCAGGATCGCGTCGGTGTGGTGCGAGCCATAGTGGTTGATGTGGGCAACGGCCTCATCCAGGCTGTCTACCAGCTTGATGCTGATGACCTCGGCCAGGTACTCCTCGGACCAGTCGGATTCGACCGCGTCGATCACGTCCGCACCGGCCAGTGGCGCCAGCAGCGCCTTGGCGCCCGCATCGCAGCGCATCTGTACGCCCTTGGCGGCAAAGATCGCACCGATGCGCGGCAGGAACTGCGCCGCGGCGGCGCGATGCACCAGCAGCGATTCGGCCGCGTTACAGGGGCTGACCTTCTGCGTCTTGGCGTTGTCGGTGACGGCCACCGCCATGTCCAGGTCCACCGCCGAGTCCACATAGACATGGCAGTTGCCGTCGAGGTGCTTGATCACCGGCACGCGCGCCTCGGCGCTGATGCGCTCGATCAGCGACTTGCCGCCGCGCGGAATGATCACGTCGACGTACTCGGGCATGGCGATCAGCCGGCCGACCGCGGCGCGGTCGGTGGTCTGCACCAGCTGCACCGCATCGGCCGGCAACCCGGCGTCGACCAGCGCAACCTGCACCTCGCGCCACAGCGCCAGGTTGGACTGCAGCGCCTCGGAACCGCCGCGCAGGATGCAGGCGTTGCCACTCTTGATGGCCAGCGACGCGGCCTCGATCGTGACGTTGGGCCGGCTCTCGTAGACCATGCCGAACACGCCCAGCGGCACGCGCATGCGCCCGACGCTGATGCCGCTGGGCTGCCGCTTCAGGTCGCTGATCTCACCCACCGGGTCGGCCATCGCGGCGATCTGCTCGCAGCCTTCAGCCACGGTGTCGATGATCTGCGGCGTGAGCTTCAGCCGGTCGAGCAGCGGCGCGGCCAGGCCGGCGGCGCGCGCGGCTTCCAGGTCCAGCGCGTTGGCGGCCTGCAGTACGCCAAGCTGCTCGCGCAGCCTCTCGGCCAGCCGGCGCAGCGCCTGGTTCTTGGCCGCGGTGGAGGCAGCCGCCATCAGCGTGGCCGCCGCGCGTGCGGCCACGCCCACGTGGGCCATGTAGGCGGGAATATCGTTCGGACTCATTTGCGGCGGATTGTCCCAAATATCGGTGTAGGCATCAGGCCGGAAGCCGCGCCAGCACAGCCAGCCACCACGGCGCGGTCAGCACAAAGGCCAATGTCGAAAAGACGATAGCTGCCGTCGCCTCGGCTTGCAGCGTCTTGTAGCGCTGCGCAAAGATCAGCGCGTTGCTGCCCACCGGCAGTGCCGCCAGCATCACCAGCACCGACAGCGACAGGCCCGCCAGGCCGAAGCCCCAGTGCGCCACGATCAGCACCAGCGCCGGCAGGCCCAGCAGCTTGAGCAGCGTCACGCCCAGCGCGCCACGCACGCTGCCCTGCAGCCCGTAGTAGGCCAGCGACAGGCCGATCAGCACCAGGCACAGCGGCACCACCGCACTGCCCAGCAGCTGCAGCACCTCGTCCGCCAGTACGGGCAGACCCAGGCCGAGCAGGTTCCACGTCAGCCCCGCCAGCACCGGCAGCACCACCGGGTGGATCACCGTGTTGCGCAGCGTGCTGCGCAGCATGAGCGCGAGGCCGGAGCCCTGCATCTGCCGCGCCTTGCTCCGCGCCAGGTCCATCTCCACCAGCGCGGTCAGCACCGTCAGAAGGATCAGCCCGTGCACGCTGACCAGCATCAGGTGGATGCCCAGCCCGGCCTCGCCAAACATGGCCGCCGACATCGGGATGCCCATCTGCACCGCGTTGCCATAGCTCACCGAGATGGCACGCACGGCCGGCAGCGCCGGCTCGGCCTGCGGCTGCCGGCGCTGGCGCAGCTGCTGCACGCCATACACCGCCAGCAGCAACGCGAGGGTCGGCACGAAATAGGCCACCAGCAGGCCCGCGGGCAAGGCGCCGAGATCGACTCGTGCGGTGGTGCGGAACAGCAGCGCCGGCACGAAGATGTAGAACGCTGCGTTGCTGAGGATGCGCGCCGGGTCCGATTGCGCATCGCCAAGCCAGCGCAACCGACCGGCCAGCCAGCCCAGCGCCACCGTGACGATGATCGCCAGCAGCTTGCCCAGCACTGCGGCGGACATGCCGCTACGCCCGCCCCGCCGGGGCGGCGTGAGGTCGTGTGGGGGCTACAGCCCGAGCCAGGTGCCCAGGGCCATCATCGCGGCGTTGTCGTACAGCGCGAAGCCCTTCCACTTGGTCGGCTCGAGCTTCTTCCTGCCGTCTTCGGTGCTGTCCAGCGTCAGCAGGTAGTCGCGCACCGCCTCGGCCTGCTCGGCCGGCAGCTTGGGGCTGGCTATGACATGCTTGATCGGCACGGCTTTGGACGTGGCCAGCACCTTGCCACCCTTGGCCTGCCAGGCCTTGACCACGGCATTGGCCGCGGTGGCACCGGCCGGCGTCAGGCTGTTCTCGACGAAAAAGGGCACCGCGTCCTGGTAGCGGGTGTAGACATAGGACACCTGCTTCGGATCGCCGAGCTGGTCGCGCAGGGTGGCGCGCACCATCCACGAGGTGATCGAATCCTCGTCCGGCGCACCGAGCTTGCGGCCCTTCAGGTCGGCCAGCGATTTCAGCGGCGAATCGGCCGCCACCAGGAAGTTGGCCTTGTAGTCCTGGAAGCCCTTGGTCACCACCAGCAGCTTGTAGTCGGACTTCTTGATGGCCTCGATCGACAGGTGCGCCGGGTGCACCAGCGCCAGGTCGTAGGCCTTTTCGGCCAGGCCCTTGCGCAGGCTGGGGTAGTCGGCTACCGGCTCGATCTGAACTGGCTGCTTCAGCAGCTTGCTCAGGTCGGCTGCGATGGCGGCGTAGCGCGCCCGGATTTCCTCGTTCGGCACACGATAGGTCACGCCCTCGTTGACGGCGAAGACCAGGTTGGCCTGGGCCAGCCCGCAGAAGGCGGCCAGGATCAGCGATGCGGCGACGCGCAGATGGGGGATGTTCATGCCGGGCATTTTGCGCTAGCGGCAAGTGCCACGGCGATGCGAACTGCCTCACGCGGCCTTGCGGGTCGTGGCCTTTTTCGCGGCCGGCGCCTTGGCGGCAGCCGCGCCGGCCGTCTTGGCGCCGGGCCGAGCCGGCCGCGGCTCGAATTCGAAGTTCACCTTGCCTTCCTTCTTGTCGTAGGCCAGATAGGCCTTGAACTTGCGCCGGGTCTTGTTGGACACGAAGTTTTCCAGCAGATCGGTCTTGCCGCCCTGCAGCAGCTTGCTCATTTGCTCGCGCGCCACAGGCTGCTGCAGGATGACCTTGCCGCTCTTGAAATCGCAGGTGACCTGGGCGCCGACCGCATGCTCACAGACGTAGCTGGTGCCGTGCTCATAGACATGACCCTGGCACTTGGGGCACGCACCCAGGCTTTGCTGCTCGGAAAAGTCCACCGGCTCGCCCGACTCGCCCTCACGCTTGGCGTCCTCGCCGAAGTCGAACTCCAGCTTCCAGTTGGCGATCTCGTCGTCGTAGGCCAGCTTCAGCTCCGCGGTGAAGGGCCAGCCGGCCTTGGAGCGGAAGCCCTCCAGCGGGCCGATCTTCTTGTGCGCCAAGAAGGCTTCCACCTCGGCCAGCTCGAAGCTGCGACCGCCCGGAATCTTGGTGATGGAGAAGCCGCAGCCGGCGTCCTCGGCCATGCCGGCCGCTCCGGTGCAGACGAAGCGGCGGTAGTTCTCCTTAACCACGCCGCCGCAGTTCGGGCAAGGTGTGGCCAGCGTCGCGTAATCGCCGGGGATGGTCTCGCGGTCGTATTCCTTGGCCTTGCGCACGATGCGCTCGGCCATCTGCGCGATCTCGGTCATGAAGGCCTGGCGCTGCAGCCGGCCATGCTCCATCTCGGCCAGCTGGAACTCCCAGTTGCCGGTGAGCTCGGGCTGGGTCAGCTCGATCACGCCCAGGCCGCGCAGCAGCGTCATCAGCTGGAAGGCCTTGGCCGTGGGCACCAGCTCGCGGCCCTCGCGCAGCATGTACTTCTCGTAGATCAGGCCTTCGATGATGGCGGCGCGCGTGGCCGGCGTGCCCAGGCCCTTCTCGGCCATGGCCTCGCGCAGCTCGTCGTCGTCGATCAGCTTGCCGGCGCCTTCCATCGCGCTGAGCAGCGTGGCCTCGGTGTAGCGCGCCGGCGGCTTGGTCTTCAGCGCCACCACGTCGACGCTCTCGGTGCGCACCAGCTCGCCCGGAGCCACCGCCACCAAGTTGGCGTCGTCTTCCTGCGCCTCCTTGCCGTAGACGGCCAGCCAGCCGGGCTTGACCAGCACCTTGCCGTTGGTCTGGAACTTGTGCTCCTTGGCATCGACCTTGACCGTGGAAATGCGCGTGGTCACCAGGAACTCGGCCGGCGGGTAGAACACCGCCAGGAAGCGCTTGACCACCAGGTCGTAGAGCTTGGCCTCGATCTCGCTCAGGCTCTTCGGAGGCTGCAGCGTCGGGATGATGGCGAAGTGATCCGAGACCTTGGCGTTGTCGAACACGCGCTTGAGCGGCTTGACGTAGCCCTCCTTCATGGCGAGCTTGGCATGCGCGGCCAGCGGCCGCAGCGGCCCCGGCAGGTCTTCCTTGGCGATCATCTCGAAGGTGTTCTTCACCACTGCCAGGTAGTCCTCGGGCAGGTGGCGCGAGTCGGTCCGCGGGTAGGTCAGCACCTTGTGCTTCTCGTAAAGCGCCTGCGCGATCGACAGCGTGGTCTTGGCCGAAAACCCGAAGCGTGAGTTGGCCTCGCGCTGCAGCGTCGTCAGGTCGTACAGCGCCGGGCAGCTGCTGCTGGTGGGCTTGGATTCCTCGCTGACGCTGGCCGGCTTGCCGCGCACCGCCGCGGCAATGGCCTCGGCGCTGGCCGCATTCCACAGCCGGTCGGCGCGCTGTTCCGGATCGTCGGCGTTCTTCTTCCAGGCCGGGTCGAACCACTTGCCTTCGTACTGCCCGGCCTGCGCGTCGAAGGTGGCGCGCAATTCCCAGTAGTCGCGCGCCACGTGCTTGCGGATTTTTTCCTCGCGCTCGACCACGATGCTCAACGTGGGCGTCTGCACGCGCCCGACGGTGGTGAGGAAGAAGCCGCCGTCGCGCGAATTGAAGGCCGTCATCGCGCGCGTGCCGTTGATGCCGACCAGCCAATCGGCCTCGCTGCGGCTGCGCGCCGCATCGGCCAGCCCGCGCATCTGCTCGTCGCTGCGCAGCTGCTCGAAGCCGTCGCGGATGGCCTGCGGCGTCATGCTCTGCAGCCACAGGCGGCGAATCGGCTTGTCGATCGGCTTCTTCTCGCCGCCGGCGTACTGCAGGATCAGACGGAAGATCAGTTCGCCCTCGCGCCCGGCGTCGCAGGCGTTGATGATCTGCGTCACATCCTTGCGCTTGACCAGCTTGACTACCGCGTTCAGGCGCGACTTGGCCTTGTCGATCGGCGCCAGGTCGAAGTGCGGCGGCACCACCGGCAGGTGCGCGAAGCTCCACTTGCCGCGCTTGACGTCGTAGGCCTCCGGCGCCTTGATCTCCACCAGGTGGCCGACCGCCGACGTGACGACGTAGGCCTCGTTCTCGAAGTGATCTGCGGCCTTCTCGAACTTGCCCGAGACGGGGGTGAGCGCCCGCACGATGTCCTGCGCCACGCTGGGCTTTTCCGCGATGATGATCGTCTTGCTCATGTCTTCTTTGGTTGCTGTTTCAGGGTCGGCCGCGGGCCATGCCTACAATCGCCGCCGTCTCGCGCGCACGCACGCATGCGCACGCCCACAATTCAATGTACCCAATGAAGCAACCAGCGCAAGTCCCTGACACCAAGAGGTTCGCGCCCAAGCACAAAGGCCGGCGCGTGCAGGTGCGCCGCAGCGGAGTGCACGGCAAGGGCGTGTTCGCGCTGACCGCCATCCCCGCCGGCGAGACCATCATCGAATACACCGGCGAGCGCATCACCTGGAAGGAAGCACTGCGCCGCCATCCGCACGACCCGACGCAGCCGAACCACACCTTCTACTTCCACATCGACGACAAGCATGTCATCGACGCCAATGTCGGGGGCAATGCCGCGCGCTGGATCAACCATGCCTGCGACACCAACTGCGAGGCCGACGAGGTGGATGGCCGCGTGTACATCAAGGCCACCCGCGATGTGCTGCCGGGCGAGGAGCTGTTCTACGACTACGGGCTGGTGATCGATGAGAAGCTGACGAAGAAGCTGAAGAGGGAGTACCCGTGCCACTGCGGCAGCCCCCACTGCCGCGGCACGCTCTTGGCCCCGAAGAGGCGCTGACGCCCGAGCCGTCGCCGATGGCTGACAGCCGACACTTGCACTGGGGCGCCGAAGCGCTTTGGCAAGAGCTCGGCGCGCTGCTGCCGGGCCTGAGCGTCGAGGTGGTGGCCAGCGCCGATTCCACCAACACCCGCCTGCTCGAGCGCGCGCGCCTGTCCAGCGGCTGGCGCAATGCGCCGGTGACCACCCCCGGCCGGCTCGACACCACGCCCGCAGTCCTGGACACCCCGACACCACATGGCCGGCGCCACGACGACACGCGGCCGTGCCTGCTGGTGGCCGAGACGCAGACCAGTGGCCGTGGCCGACAGGGCCGGGAATGGCACTCCAGCGCCGGGCTGTCGCTGACCTTCTCGCTGGCGCTGCCGCTGAGCCCGCCGGCCTGGTCGGGTTTGTCGCTGGCCGTGGGCGTGGCGCTGGCGGATACCCTTGACCCGCCTCGCGGCGACATGCCGCCGCGTATCGGCCTGAAGTGGCCCAACGACCTGTGGCTGCTGGACGCACCCGGCCGGGGCCGCAAGCTCGGCGGCGTGCTGATCGAGACCGTGGCCGTCGGTGAGCGGCGCATGGCGGTGATCGGGATCGGCCTGAATGTGCGGCCGCAGCCGTTGCCGCAGGAGCTGAGTTCCGGCTTCGGCTGCCTGCAGGAACTGTGCAGCGACATCGATGCACCGCAGGCGCTGAAGCGTGTGGCGGCCCCGCTGGTCCGTGCGCTGCAGCAGTTCGAGCGCGACGGCCTGGGGCCCTTCGCCGCCGCCTACCGGCGGCGCGATCTGCTGCTCGGCCAGCCGGTGCATACCACCTACCCGGGCGTGCCCGAAGGCATTGCCGAGGGCATCGACGAACAGGGTGCGCTGCGCGTCAGGGCAGGCGAGTTGCACGCGCTGGTCAGCGGCGAAGTCAGCGTGCGTCCGGCCGCCTGAATGCGCACGCTGGTGACGCTGCTGCTGTTGGCCAACCTGGGCTTCTTTGCCCTGGCGAGTGGCTGGCTGCAGCCCTACGTCGGCCTGTCCACGCAACACGAACGAGAGCCGCAGCGCCTGGCGACGCAGGTCAATCCGGAATCGGTACGCGTGCGCGCTGTCGGCGCAGCCGGCTCGTCGCCCACAACCAGCTGCATTCTGGCCGGGCCATTCAGCATCGAGCAGATCGAGGCCGTCGAGGCCGGGCTCGCGCCGGCGATGCGCGCTCCGACGACTTGGCAGCGGCAGCCGGCCGAGGTGGCCGGCGATGCCCGCGGGCCGATGTTCTGGTTGCGGGTCGAGCAACCCGATGCGCCGCTGCGGCGGCGACTGCAGGACCTGGTGGCCGCCACCCCCGGCGGCCAGCTCAGCGCCTGCGCTGCGGCGCGCTGAGGATCAGCGGCGCCGAGGGTTGCGCAGTGCCGGCAGCGTCAGTGCCGCCGTGGCCAGCGCCAGCAGCCAGAAGCCGCCGAAGGCGCCGCCACCGCTGCTCGACGAGACCTGCACCACGTTCGACGGCCGGTCCTGGGCTGCCAGCGCCAGCGCGGCGTCGATGTCGGGGTTGTCGATCACGGCAGCCTGAATTGGCGGCAGCACCAGGCCGCTGGCATAGATCAGCGCCCGATCCGCGTCGAGGATGCCGGCGCCGCAGCTGCTGGTGGTGCAGATGCAGCGGCCGGGATTGGTGTTCGAGCACTCGGCGATCTTCGGCGAGGTCACGTGAGGGCGCGCGCTGGCACGCAGGCCCTGCACGATCTGCTCGTAGCTCAGCGCCGGGTTCAGGCTCAGCATGTGGGCGATGGTCGCGGCCACCTGCGGTGCGGCAAAGCTGGTGCCGTACAGCCGCGCATAGCCGCCCAAGGCGGGCACGGTGGTACCGCGGTTCGTGAGCGTGGACAGGCCAGTGTCGGCCAGCACCGGGCCCCACGCGCCGCCGTTGTCATCGCCGGCGACCGTGGCAATGCCGCTGATGCCGATCTGGCCGCCGAAGTTGGAGTAGTTGGTCTTGAAACCTTCGCGGTTGAGGCCGACGACGCCGACCACACCAGGGCAACTGGCCGGACGCGACGGGCCGGTCCATTCGTTGCCGGCCGCCGCGACCACCACCACGCCGATATCGCGCAATTCGTCTACCGCGCCCTGGTACGCCGGGCCACAGTCCGCGCTGCCACCGAAGCTGATGTTGATGATGCGCGCTGGTTTCGGGTTGACCGGCAGAGCTTTGCCATTGTCATCACGAACCTCCAGCCCGGCGGCCCAGCGCATGCCGTCAATGATGTCCCCCAACTCGGCGCCGCACTTGCCGGCGACGCGGACGGGAAGGATCAAGGCACTCCAGTGCACGCCGGCGCCGCCGATGCCGTTACCGGTGTGGGCTGCCACGATGCCGGCGATGATGGTGCCATGCCAAGAACTGTTCTCCACCGAGCAGCCCGAAAACAGCGGATTGGCCAGGTCGGCGCTGCTGACATAGTCACCCGGGTCGCTCGGATCCGTGTCCCAGCCGTCCCCGTCGTTGGCATAGTCCACGTCGCTCACGAAGTCGCGGCTGGGCAAGATGCGGCTGGTGCTCAAGTCCTCGTGGGTGGTGATGCCTGTGTCTAGCACCGCGACGACTACTGGCGTCGGATTGGCGCGCAGCCACGCCGTCTGGAATCCTGCAATCCCGCCATTGTTCGAGCCAACAATCGGCTGCAGCCACCACTGCTGTGTGAACAGCGGGTCGCTGGGCGGCACCTGCAGCCGCCGTTCGCGCAGGTTCGGCTCGACCCATTCGACGTCGGGGCGCGCCATCAGCTTCTCGCGCAGGGATGCGGCCTCGCTGCGCGACAGCGGGCGCTCGAACTCGATCAGCTGCTGGTCGCGGCCCACCGGTCGCAGCCGCGGCGCGGCCCGGCCCGACGCGCCGGACAGGCCGGCCTCACCCAGCACACGCTGCCAGCGCACCGACTCCTGCATGGCCTCGCGCGTGCGCGGGCTGTCGCCGCGCGGGTGCAGCCTGTCGTTGGCCACCGGTTGCTTCAGACGCACGATCAGGCCACGTGCCGCCGGGCCATCGGACGGCTCGGTCTGGGCCTGCAGCGGCAAGGCAAGCGTCGCCGCCACCAGTGCGATAGCCACGGGGAGTGCGGCGCCCAAGGGCCGGTGCGTTTTTGTCATGGTGCTCACAGCGAGGGGCGATTATCGCGGCGGGGTCTTGCCGCGGGCTGCGGCGCTGCGCCGACGGCCGTGCAGCAATACACCGACCGCCAGAGCCAGCAGACCGACCCACAACACCGACGACGCGCCACCGCCTCCCGCCGCAGCTGGCGCATCGGGCACTGGCGCGTCTGCAACACTGATGTCGCGCTGAACCGTCGAGCGCTGGCCGGCATCGTCGAGGAGCACCAGGCTCACGGTCACTGTGCCGGCCGCGACGGTCGGCAGTTCGACCTCCAGGCCGTTGGTGGCACCTGCAAAATCCGTCACCACCCCCGGGTTGGCAGTCAGCGCCCATTCGTAGCTGACGATGCTGCGCCCGCTGGCGACCAGGCTGCCCGCGGCGCTGAGCCGCAGCCTGTCGCCGACCACCGGCGCGGCCGGTTCCAGGCCGATGCGCGCCAGCGTGCCGGTAGCCGCCAGCGCCGCGGCATCGGCATCGACCATGCCCGCGCCGCACAGGCCGACACTGCAATAGCACTGCAGCTGGTCGGTGCCGTCGGGAGCGTGGCACATCGGCACCGGCACGCCGTTTTCGTCGTTGCCGGCACCGCTGGTCGGAAAGGCGCGCGCGCTGGATTGCATCAATGTGAGCACTTCCTGCGGTTCCAGCTGCGGCCGGGCCGACAGCATCAGCGCCGCGGTGCCGGCGACGATGGGCGCGGCGAAGCTGGTGCCGACGCTGTAGTTGTAGCTGTCGGTCCAGATGGAGCCGCCGGCGTTCGGCTGCTGCGTGCCGCTGTTGCTGCTGGTGAGGATCGGGTACAGGCAGGGCTCGTTGTCACCGATGTTGATGCAGTTGCCGGCCGGTGCGCTGATGGCGATGGCCGAACCCAGGTCGGAGTAGCCCACCTTCGTGCCGGCATGGCGCAGACCAGCCACCGCGATCACCCCAGGGCAGTTGGCCGGCAGCTCCACCGCATGGCCGGCGCTGTTGCCGGCAGCGGCCACCACCACCGTGCCCGCAGCCTGAAGCTCGGCGACCACCCGCGGATAGCCGGTATCGGCGCTGCAGGTTCCGCTGCCGCCCAAGCTCAGGTTGATGATGCGCGCCGGATTCGGGTTCACTGGCAATCCCGGCACCGCGAGCCCGGCCGCCCAGCGCATGCCGGCCTGGATGTCGGAGTCGAAGCCGCCGCACTTGCCCAGCACCCGCACCGGCAGGATCTTCACGCCGAAGGCGGTGCCGGCCATGCCCTGGCCATTGTTGGCGGCGGCGCCGATGATCCCGGCGATCTTGGTGCCGTGCCAGGAACTGCTGTCCGCGCCGCAGTCGTAGAAATCGCCGCCACGCGCGCTGTCCTCGGCGCTGGTGATCCAGTCGCCCGGGTCGGACGCATCCGCATCGCGGCCGTCGCCGTCGTTGGCGGTCGCCAGGTCGGACACCATGTCGTAGCCGGGCAGCACCTGGCCGGACAGGTCCAGGTGGTCGGCCAGCACGCCGGTGTCCAGCACGGCGACCACCACCCCCACGCTGCCGGTGATGCGATCCCAGGCAGCCTCGGCATTCACCGAGGAGAGCACCTCTCCGGCCGGCGCGCGCAGGTACCACTGGCCGACGTCCGGCCCACGCCCGGAGGCCGGGCCGCTTGCATACAGCGGATCGGCGGGCACCAGCAGGGCGCGACGGCGCTGGTCGACCACCGCATGCAGCACCTGCGGGTCGGCAGCCAGGCGACGCGCCAGCGTGGCGGCGTCGATGCCCCGTGCGATGACCACCTGGGCCCGATCGCTGATGGCCGCGCCGGTGCTCAACGGCACGCCGGCGCGCGCAGCCAGCTGGTCGGCGCGCCGCTGTGCCACCGCAGCCACCGTGGCCGGCGTCTGACGCACCGACAGGGCCTGCTCACGCAGCAGCGGCGCCTCGGCCTTGAGCGTGACGATCACCCGCGCTGGCGGCGCAGCCCAGGCAGGACCGGCCATCGCCATGGCGATGAACGCCGCTGCGGCGACCCAGCCGCCGCGAAGCCGGCCGCGCCGGGCCGCGGGCCGCGACCCGCCGGGGGGGAGCGTCGACGACGCTTCTGGGGCGGTCAAATCACCGCGCCATCACGCGGACCATCTCGAGCACCTTGTTCGAGTAGCCCCACTCGTTGTCGTACCAGGCGACGACCTTGACGAAGGTCTTGTCCAGCGCAATGCCGGCATCAGCGTCGAAGACACTGGTGCAGACCTCGCCGCGGAAGTCGGTGGCCACCACCTTGTCTTCGGTGTAGCCGAGCACGCCCTTCATCGCGCCCTGGCTGGCCGCCTTCATGGCCTTGCAGATGTCCTCGTAGCTGGCTTCCTTGACCAGCTCGACGGTCAGGTCGACCACCGACACGTCGGAGGTCGGCACGCGGAAGGCCATGCCGGTGAGCTTCTTGTTCAGCTCGGGGATGACCACGCCCACGGCCTTGGCCGCGCCGGTGCTGCTGGGGATGATGTTCTCCAGGATGCCGCGGCCGCCGCGCCAGTCCTTGTTGCTCGGGCCGTCGACGGTCTTCTGCGTGGCGGTGGCGGCGTGCACCGTGGTCATCAGGCCGCGCTTGATGCCGAAGGTGTCGTTCAGGACCTTGGCCACCGGTGCCAGGCAGTTGGTGGTGCAACTGGCATTGCTGATGATCGCCTGGCCGGCATAGGTCTTGTCGTTGACGCCGTAGACGAACATCGGCGTGTCGTCCTTGCTGGGCGCGCTGAAGATGACCTTCTTCGCGCCGGCGGCCAGGTGCTTCTCGCCGGCCTCCTTGGTCAGGAACAGGCCAGTGGCCTCGACCACGATGTCGGCGCCAACCTCGCCCCACTTCAGCGCGCCCGGGTCGCGCTCGGCCGTCAGGCGGATGCGCTTGCCGTTGACCACCAGCGTGTGGCCGTCGACCGAGACCTCGCCCTTGAAGCGGCCGTGCACGCTGTCGTACTGCAGCATGTAGGCCAGGTAGTCGGGTTCGAGCAGGTCATTGATGCCGACGATCTCGATTTCCGGAAAGTTCTGCACTGCCGCGCGGAACACCATGCGCCCAATGCGCCCGAAGCCGTTGATACCCACCTTGATGGCCATGATTCGATCTCCTGTGAAAGTGAAAGCATTCGCGAAGGAATGAGGTGCTCAGCCGGCCAGCACCTGGCGCACGGTATCGGCCAGGTTCTGCGGCGTGAAATGGAACAGCTTGAACAGCGCAGGCGCCGGCGCGCTTTCGCCATAGCGGTCCAGGCCCACCACCGCGGCGCAGCCGTATTTCCACCAGCCGTCGGTGACTCCGGCCTCGACGGCGATGCGCGGCAGCTTCGGCGGCAGCACGCTGGTCTTGTAGTCGATGCCCTGGCGGTCGAAGACGCTGGTGCTGGGCATGCTGACGACGCGCACCGCGATGCCGCCTTGCGCCAGCTCGGCTTGGGCATGAAGCGCCAATTGCACCTCGCTGCCGGTGGCGATGATCACCGCCTGCGCTGGTCTCTTCAGGCCCACCTCGGTGGGCTCGGCCAGCACGTAGCCGCCCTTTGCAACTTCGTCCAACCCGCTCTTCGGCGCATAGGCCAGGTTCTGCCGGCTGAGCAGCAACGCGCTGGGCCGGTCGGCGTGGCTCAGCGCCACGGTCCAGGCCACCGCCGTTTCGGCCGTATCGCCCGGGCGCCAGACGTCCAGCCCGGGGATCAGCCGCAGGGCGGCCGCATGCTCCACGCTTTGGTGCGTCGGCCCGTCCTCGCCCAGGCCGATGCTGTCGTGCGTGAACACATGGATCACGCGGTGCTTCATCAGCGCGGCCATGCGGATCGCGTTGCGGCTGTAATCGCTGAAGGTCAGGAAGGTGCCGCCGTAGGGGATGAAGCCGCCATGCAGCGCGATGCCGTTCATCACCGCAGCCATGCCGAACTCGCGCACGCCGTAGTTGATGTGGCGCCCACCGTTGGGCGTGCCGTCCTCGCCGAAGCGCAGCGCCGGCGTGGAGCTGGTATTGGTCAGGTTAGAACCAGTGAGGTCAGCGCTGCCGCCGAGCATCTCGGGCAGCGCCTGGGTGAAGGCTTCCAGTGCGATCTGGCTGGCCTTGCGCGAGGCCACGGTTTCCGCCTTCGTGTGCGCGGCGATCACCGCGTCCACCGCGGTCTGCGCAAAGTGCTTGGGCAGCTCGCCACGCATGCGGCGCTGCAGCTCCGCGGCCAGCTCGGGGAACTCGTCGCGGTAGGCAGCAAAACGCGCATTCCAGCCGCCTTCAGCGTCGTCGCCGCGCGCCTTGTGGTCCCACAGCTCGTACACCTGCTCGGGGATGACGAAGGGCGGCCAGCTCCAGCCGATCGCCGCACGGGTCAGCGCCACCTCGTCCAGGCCCAGCGCCTCGCCGTGCGCCTTGGCCGTGCCGGCGCGGTGCGGCGAGCCCTTGCCGATGGTGGTGTTGCAGACAATCAGCGTCGGCCGGGTGCTGGACTTGCGCGCCTTGGTCAGCGCAGCGTCCACGGCAGCCACGTCCTGGCCGTCGATGGGCCCGATCGCGTCCCAGCCATAGGCCTCGAAGCGCTGGCGCACGTTGTCCACGTACCAGGGCCGCACGGCACCGTCGATGCTGATGCCGTTGTCGTCGTACAGCGCCACCAGCTTGTTCAGCTTCCAGGCACCGGCCAACGCGCAGCTTTCATGGCTGATCCCTTCCATCATGCAACCATCGCCCATGAAGACGTAGGTGTGGTGCTCGACCACCGCATGGCCGGGGCGGTTGAATTCGTGCGCCAGCAGCTTTTCGGCCAGCGCCATGCCCACCGCATTGCTGATGCCCTGGCCCAGCGGGCCGGTGGTGGTCTCGACACCGGGCGTCACGTCCACCTCCGGGTGGCCCGGCGTCTTGCTGTGCAGCTGGCGGAAGTTGCGCAGCTCGCTCATGTCCAGGTCGTAGCCGCTGAGGTGAAGCAGCGCGTACAGCAGCATCGACGCATGGCCGTTGGACAGCACGAAGCGGTCGCGGTCGACCCAGTGCGGGTTGCGCGGGCTGTGCTTCAGGTGCCGGTCCCACAGCGCCACGGCCATCTCGGCCATGCCCATCGGCGCACCCGGGTGGCCCGAGTTGGCCTGCTGCACGGCGTCCATGGCCAGGGCGCGGATGGCGTTGGCCATCAGCGACGCGTCATCGTTCGAGGTGGCGGCCATGTGCGGGAAGCCCAATGCAGGAAAAGGAATGGGGGGATGGATAGAGCGGGGGCGGACCGGTCGATTTTAGGGCCTGGCCCCAAGGCCGCCTGGCGATGCCCGACCGTTCCGCAGCACCAATGCACACCCTGTGCCAGCCCGAACCACCGTTGGGGGCGGCCTACACTCGCATCGCATGAAAGCCCTGATCCTGGCCGCCGGGCGCGGCGAACGCATGCGGCCATTGACCGACACCACGCCCAAGCCGCTGCTGCCGGTACGCGGCAAACCGCTGATCGAATGGCACCTGATGGCGCTGGCGCGGGCCGGCGTACGCGAGGTGGTGGTCAACACCGCCTGGCTCGAGCAGCAGTTCCCGGCCGCATTGGGTGACGGTTCGCGCTGGGGCCTGTCGATCCGCTATTCCGCCGAAGGCCGCGACCATGGCGGCGCGCTGGAAACCGCTGGCGGCATCCGCAAGGCGCTGCCGTGGCTGGCGCCTCAGGGCGACGAGGCCTTCTGGGTGGTGTCGGGAGACATCTACATGCCCGGCTTCGAGTTCGATGCGGAGCTGGCCGGGGTTTTTGCCGCCGGCACGGATCTGGGCCTGCTGTGGCTGGTGGCCAACCCCAGCTTCCACGACCGCGGCGACTTCGACCTGCAGGACGGCCGCCTGAGCCGCGGCGCGCCGGGCACGCACCATGCCTGGACCTATGCCAATGTGGCGCTGCTGCGCCCGGCGCTGGTGGCGGCATTGCCGACCGGCCAGCGCGTGCCGCTCGGGCCGCTGTTATTCGAGGCGGCTGCGGCCGAGCGGCTGGCCGGCCGCGAGCTTACCGGGCCCTGGCACAACCTGGGTACGCCGGCGCAATTGGCAGCGTTGAACAGCGCCTGAGAAGCTGCGAGCGAACCCAAGGCAGACGACCTGCCGGTCGCCCTGCCGTCGGTTATCGTGTGCGACGAAGCAGCGACGCCGGCCCGGCGTCGGTCACAGGTCAAGTGTTCACGGAGGCCACAGCGCATGAAGCCGACGCAGCTGGACATCGCGGTCATCGGTGCCGGCCCGGTGGGTCTGGCGCTGGCACTGCATGCCTCGCGCGTGCTGACGCATGCATGCGTCAGCCTGTTCGACAGCCGCGATGTGGACAGCGATGTCGCTGGCGATCCGCGCACGCTGGCGTTGTCGCTGGGCAGCGTGCAGCTGCTGCAGCGCCTGGGCGTATGGCTGGACGACGTGGCCCAGCCCATCCACGAAGTGCATGTCTCCCAGGTGCCGCCGACGCTGCCCTCGGCCGGGCCCCTGGGTCCGCCGGAGGTGCGCATACGTGCCGACGAAGAAGGCGTGCCGATGCTCGGCGCGGTGCTGCGCTATGGCCAGCTGGTGGCGCCGTTGCAGCAGGCCTGGCTGCGGGCGGTGCAACAGTCTCCCCAGCGGCTGGCCAGCCGCTTCGGCACACCGGTGACGGCACTGAAGCCGCTGACCGACGGCGTGGAGCTGGACGCCGGCATTGCCGAACGCTTCGACCTCGGCGTGGTGGCCGAAGGCGGCGTGTTCGCGCAGCAGGCACGCAAGGCGCTGACGCACGATTACGGACAGACGGCCTGGGTCGGCACGGCCGTGCTGCGCGGCGGCGCACCCGGCCTGGCGGTGGAACGCTTCACGCGGCACGGCCCGCTGGCCTTGCTGCCGCTGCGCGATACCTCGGCAGCCACCGGCGAGCGCCGCGCCGCGCTGGTGTGGTGCGTGCCTGGTAGCGACGATCCGGTGCGTGAGCTCGATGCCGCGCAGCGTCAGGCAGTGCTCAACACCCTGGTGCCGGACGTAGCCGGGCGAATCACCGGGCTTTCACCTCTGAAGGACTTTGCCCTCGGCCTGAATGCCGAGCGCACCCTGGTCAGCGGCCGCAGCGTGCGCATCGGCAACGCCGCGCAGACGCTGCACCCGGTCGCCGGCCAGGGCCTGAATCTCGGCTTGCGCGACGCCTTCGAACTGGTGCAGGCGCTGCGTCACGCAATGGATGTCGATGCCGCGCTGACGCGCGTGGAATGGGCGCGAGCAGCCGACCGCTGGAGCATGATTGCTGCAACCGACTTCCTGGCACGCAGCTTCACCTGGCAGCTGCCAGGGCTGGCCGCGGCACGCGGCCTGGGGCTGATGGCACTGCAGGCCGCCACCCCACTGAAATCGCTGCTGGCGCGGCAGATGATGTTTGGCTCGCGCTGAGCTCCGGTCAGAAGCGGTAGCCGGCGCCCACCGAGATCAGCCACGGGTTGATGTCCACCGTGGTCAGCCTGGCGCCGTTCAAGCTGACGTCGGTGTCCATCCACACGTACTTGACGTCGGCAATCAGGTACCAGCGCGCGCGATCTTGTGGTCGAAGCCGGCTTGCAGCGCCGGGCCCCAGCTCGAACTCGAGGTGTCGAGCCCGGCGATCGAGAAGCTCTGCGAGCCGAAGTAGGTGTAGTTGATGCCGACGCCGGCATAGGGCCGGAAGGGTTCGTTCGGCATGAAGTGGTACTGCAGCAGCAGCGTCGGCTTCGGGTCGGAGCCGTTGCCGTTGCCGTTGCCGTTGCCGTTGCCGTTGCCGTTGCCGTTGCCGTTGCCGTTGCCGTTGCCGTTGCCGTTGCCGTTGCCGTTGGGCATGTAGGTCGCGCGTACGCGGACCAGCGTTCCTCGGTGGCTAAGGCCCAGCGCCCGCAGCGCCAGGCGTGGCGCAGGTCCGACAGCGCGGCCGGTGTTCAGGTGATGACCGTCGGCGCGGCGCGGCCGCTGCGCGCGCGCAGCCCAGTCAGCGCCTCGCTGGCATCGATCAGCGGCTGCAGCGCAGCCTGCGTCTCGATGCCATGTCGTGTGGCCTCGCTTTCGAAGCGCTCCAGATAGACGCGCAAGGTGGCGCCTTCGGTGCCGGTGCCCGACAGGCGCAGCACGATGCGCGAGCCGTCGTCGAAGAACACGCGCAGGCCCTGGCCATGACTGACCGAGCCGTCGACCGGGTCGGTGTAGCCGAAGTCGTCGGCGCGGCTGACTTTCAGGCCAGCCGCCTGGCGGCCCGGCAGCCTTGGCAGCGCGTCGCGCAGGTCAGCGACGATCTGCTTGGCGACCGCGGCATCGACGCCTTCATAGTCGTGACGTGAATACACGTTGCGGCCATAGCGTTGCCAATGCCCACGCACGATCTGCTCCACCGAAGCGCCGCGCACCGCCAGGATGTTCAGCCAGAAGAGCACGGCCCACAGGCCGTCCTTCTCGCGCACATGGTCGGAGCCGGTACCGGCACTTTCTTCGCCGCACAGCGTGCACATCCCGGCGTCGAGCAGGTTGCCGAAGAACTTCCAGCCGGTGGGGGTTTCGTAGCAGGGAATGCTCAGTGCCTGGGCCACGCGATCCACGGCTGCGCTGGTGGGCATGGAGCGGGCCACGCCCTTCAGCCCCGCCGCATAGCCCGGCACCAGCGTGGCGTTGGCCGCCAGCACGGCCAGGCTGTCACTGGGCGTGACGATGAAGTGGCGGCCGACGATCATGTTGCGGTCGCCATCGCCGTCGCTGGCCGCGCCGAAGTCTGGCGCGTCGGCAGCGAACATGCGGCCGATCAGTACGTCGGCATAGGTCGGGTTGGGGTCGGGGTGGCCGCCGCCGAAGTCGGGCAGCGGCACGCCGTTGATCACGCTGCCGGCCGGCGCGCCCAACTGGCCTTCCAGGATGGCGCGCGCATAGGGGCCGGTCACCGCATGCATGGCGTCGAAACAGATGCGATAGCCCGGCCGCGTCAGCAGCGTGCGGATGCGCTCGAAGTCGAACAACTGCTGCATCAGCCGCGCGTAGCTGTCCACCGGGTCGATGATCTCGACCTGCATCGCACCCAGTGTGGTGCTGCCCAGGCGGCCCAGGTCAATGTCGCCGCTGGTCACGGTGAGCCATCGGTCGATGGCCAGCGTGCGCTGGTGGATTGCGGTGGTGAGCTTCTCGGGAGCGGGGCCGCCGTTGCCGATGTTGTACTTGATGCCAAAGTCGCCGTCGGGCCCACCGGGGTTGTGGCTGGCCGACAGCACGATGCCACCGAAGGCACCGCGCTGGCGGATCAGGTCGCTGACGGCCGGCGTCGACAGGATGCCGCCGCGGCCGACCAGCACCTTGGCCACGCCATTGGCCGCGGCCATGCGCAGGATGGTCTGGATAGCGGCGTCGTTGAAGAAGCGGCCGTCGCCGCCCAGCACCAGCGTGCTGCCAGCCAGGCCCGGCAGCGAGTCGAACACCGACTGCACGAAGTTCTCCAGATAGCCGCGCACCTGGAACACCGCGACCTTCTTGCGCAGCCCGGAGGTGCCGGGCAGCTGGCCGTCGATCGGGGTCGTGGGCATGGTCTGGACTTGCATGCGAGGACCTACGTGGTTTGGGGCCGTCAGTTTTCGATCTTCAGGAACAGATTCGCTGTCGCGCGCATCCGCAGCGTACAACGGCAGCAGCAACCTGCCCCTTCATGGCAGGGCTGCGCATAGGCCGGGCCGAGCGCAGGGTGTGGACCCTCTTGGCAAGGTACGGACGCGCTCGCGGCACGGCGAGCTTGGACAGCACGAATCAGCAGCGCTTCAGCACCGCTCCACGCCGTGGCGTCAGGCGGCGATGGCCGCGGCCAGGCACTTGTTGCACTTGCCCAGGCCGGGCAGGCGCGGGTCGGGCTTGCCGTCACCTGTCTTGAAGTTGGCCTGGCAGCGCCGGCAGACGTACATCTTCGAACTCGACATCATCGGCTTGGCGCCGGGCCCGGTGGACGGCCGCGCGGCGGTGTACTCAGCCTGTGTCTGACGCAACCGCTGTCCGGTTTCAGAAACGACAGGTGCAGATGAACGTTTTGTGGCCATGAGCTTGATCCCCGATTGTCCCCAATTTTAGCGGAACATCGTCGCGCCCGCCCATCGGGGATAACCGGGGCCGGCTAGACGCGTCGGTGACGCAGCGCCGGCAGCTGGCTGCGCACCGCATCGCGGCGCGTCGAATCTACCGTCGCCACCACCACGCCTTCGCCTTCGGCCTGCAGCGCCAGCACCTCGCCCCAGGGGTCGACGATCATGCTGTGGCCCCAGGTGCGGCGGCCGTTCTCGTGCGTGCCGCCTTGCGCCGGCGCCAGTACCACGCACTGGTTCTCGACCGCGCGGGCTCGCAGCAGCAGCTCCCAGTGCGCCTGGCCGGTGGTGTAGGTGAAGGCCGAGGGCACGCACAGCAGGTCGCAGGGCGGCTGCATCAGCGCGCGGTACAGCTCGGGAAAGCGCAAGTCGTAGCACACGCTCAGGCCGACGCGCAGCGGCCCGGCCTGCAGCGCCACCGGCTCGCTGCCGGCTTCGAGCACACGGCCTTCGTCGTACTGCTCGCGGCCGTTGTCGAAGGCGAAGAGGTGCATCTTGTCGTAGCGCGCGGCCAGCGCGCCGTCGGGCGCGAAGACCAGCGAGCTGTTGCGCACCCTGTTCGGGCCGCTGCCGCGCAACGGCAGCGTGCCGCCGACGACCCACAGCCCGTGCTGCAGCGCCTGGTCCGCCAGGAAGCGCTGGATCGGGCCGTCGCCCGGCGCCTCGGCAATGGCCAGCTTGTCGTCGTCGCGGCGTCCCATCAGGCAGAAGTACTCGGGCAGCGCCACCAGCTGCGCGCCGGCGGCCGCAGCGCGCGCAATCAGTCGGTTGGCGGCGTCGAGGTTGCGCGCCACGTCGGGCGTGGACACCATCTGCACGGCGGCGATCTTCATCCTGGGGGCCTTTTCTCCGGGGGGTTGACGGCGCCGCGCGCCGGGGCCGAGGCCGACCCAGCAGCCGGTGCCTCGCCCCGGCGGTCGACACGCTGCACTTGCGGCTCGGCCCAGGAGCCGGTGATATGCAGTTCGCTGGTGCCGGCGGCGATCAGCGGTTCGCGCAACATCCATTGTGCAAACAAAGTGCCCAGGCCGATGGCCGGGTTGATGACCATCGTCGCCAGCGCGGCGCCGGTGGCGTCGAAGTTGGGCACGATCAGCACGCGCAGATCCTGCGTCTCGCGCAGCAGGTCGGCGCTGCCTTGCATCAGCACCGTCGCCTGGGCGCCGAGCATGCGCAGGTCGGAAGTCTGGGCCACGCCGCGCGCCACCTTGACGTCGCCTTCGATGCTGTCGAATGCGAAGCCTTCCTCGAACAGGTCACGGAAGTCCAGCGACAGCCGGCGCGGTAGCGACTGCAGGCTGAGCACGCCGAGCAGCCGCGCACTGCCCGGTTCGGCATGCAGGAACCGGCCAGCATCGACATCGAGCCGCAGCTGCCCCTCCAGGCTCGGGTAGTCCAGCGTCAGTGGCGAGCCGGCCCAGGACAGCTGGCCCTGCATCCCGCCCTTGCCGCCATGCAGCGCCTTGCCGGCACCCAGGCGTTCGAGGAAGGCGCCGCTGTCGGCCAGCGTGAGCTTGAAATCCAGTGCCATGCGCCGCGACCCGCCGGCAGCCCAGCGGCCGGTGGCGCGCAGCTGCGCCTCGGGCACGTCCAGGTCGAGCCTGTCGAGCTGCCATTCACGTTGCCCGGCGCGGCCGGGCAACTGCCGGTTCACCGCCAGGACCTGCAGCCGTCCCAGCTTGCGGCCGCGCAGCTCGAATTCGTCGACCACGATGTCCAGCGCCGGCACGCTGGCCGGCGGCTGGCTGAGTAGCCCCTCGACCGCGGACACCTCGGACTGCGGCACCGCCAGCCGCTGCAGCCGAGCCATGACCCGCCCGGCCAGCGCGCTGCCGCTCGGCGGCCGGTATTCGATGTCACCGGCCAACTGGTCCGCCTTCAGGTTGGCTTTCCACCACGGCTCGGTGGGCGGGCCCTGGCTGGACAGCGTGGCCTGCACATGCGACAGGAAGCGCGCGCCCGAGCGCAACTCGTCGGCGCGCAGCTGGATGGTCTGCGGCAGGTAGCCGTCGGCCCATGGCTCGCCGGGCGCGCCGCTGCGTTCGGCCAACGCCTGCCAGGCATCGAGGTCCACGCGACCCAGGTTCAGCGCCGCCTGCACGCCCGTAGCCGGCAGCGGCGGCAGCGTGTCCAGCACCGCGATGCTGCCGCGTTGCACCCGCGGCTCCGGCCCGGACAAGTCGCGCTGGAACTGCGCCTTCAGCAGGTCGCCCAGCTCGAACTGCAGGCTGTCGCGCGCCTTCGTCGTCGGGTCGGCCAGCGGCGACAGTTGCAGGCGCAGCGGCAACGTGCTGGCGGCGGTCGTCTTGCCCAATGGCGCAGGCAGGTCGATCTGCATGCCCACCAGGTTGCTCTGCAGGGAGATGTCGCTACGGCCTTCGGCCACGGCGAGTGTGCCGCGCCAGGCCGCCTGGCCGCGCAGCAGGCTGCCGAGGCGCGCCAGCGCCGCCGGCTGCGCCGTGCCACGCAACGCCTCGGCCGTGGCCGTGCCCTGGGCGCTGAGACGCAGCGTGCCGTCGACGCCGATGTTGCCGTCGAGCGTGGTGTCGCCGCCCAGCAGCCGGGCATTCAGAGCGCGCAGCACCAGGCCCTGAGGCGAGAAGTCCACAGTGCCGCGCGCGCCCAGCAGCGGCGGCATGTCCGGATGCAAGCGCAGGTCGTTGCCAGCCAGCTGCAGGCTGCCGCGCAGCGTGGTGGCCAGGCTGCCGGCCAGCGGAATGCTGGCGTCCAGCTTCAGCTCGCTCGGGCCGGTCAGGCTGAGTGTTTCCAGCGCCTCGCCGACGTGCTGGCCGAGCGGCGCCAGGCGCACAAAGCGCAGCAGGTCGGCCGCCGGGCCGCTGCCCTGGCCGCGCAGCGTCAGCAGCTGCTGCGGTGCCGCCAAGTCGGCGATGCCGCCTTGCACATCGCGCAGTTCGTAGCCCCATAGGCGCCCCTGCAGCCGGCGCAGCTTCATGGCCAGGCGGTCGAACTCGATCTCGCCGCTGGCCTGCTGCACTGCCGGCCAGGGCGAGACGAAGGCCGGCTGGCCGCCTTCGCCTGCGCGGCTGGGCAGGAACGCATACACCAGGTCGCGCACCTGCAGTGTGATGCGCAGCTCGCCCTCGCGCACGCTATGGAAGGGGAAGTCCGCCAGGTCACCCTTGACCTTGAAGGCGGCCGAGGTGATGCTGCCGCCCTGAACCGCATCGCGCACATGGTGGCGCGCTGCCGCGGCAATGCCCAGTGGCAGATAGCGGGCCACGCTCTCGGCGCGGGCGCGTTGGAGTTTGGCGTTCAGGTCCAGCGTGCCGGGGAAGCGCGCGCCGCGACCGTGGCCGTCTCCCGCGCCGCTGCGCCAGCTGGCTTCGACTTCACCCTGCAGGTCGACATTGGCCACACGCGTGGCGCTCAGGTTGAGCTCGAAGGCGCTCGGCTGGCCGGGCGTGGCCAGGATGCGCCAAGTCAGCGCGGCCTGCAGCTCGTCGACCGGCACCTCGGGCTGCTCCCACAAGCCGGGAAAGACCAGCGCGCCATCCTCGATGGCCAAATTGGCCTCGCCCCCGCGTTCATTGGCCGACAGCTGCAGCTTGCCCTGGCGCAGGCCGGGTCGCCCCGGGCTGCTCCTGGCCGCAACCTCGGCGGCCTGCAATGCCAGATCGCTGAGCTGGGCATCGACCTGGTAGCTGGCCGGCTGGTCCAACGGCCCGGCCCACCGCGCCTTCAGGTTGTCGAGCGTGCCGCGTGGCGCCAAGCCGGCGAGCAGTGCGCGAAGTGGCTCGCCCAGCGGAGCGCGTTCGCCGATGCGTGCCAGCGTGTCCAGGTTGAGCCGTTGTGCATTGACCTCGCCACCGGTCACTGGCGTGGAAGCGGTCCAGGCCTCGCGCAGGTTCTGCGCCTGGCGCCAGGCCACACTCAGGCCGCCCGCTGGCCAGGCCAAGCCGTCGCCAGTCAGGAAGGCCAGGTCATGGGCACGCAGGCGGATGCCGGCGGCGTCACGCTCAACATCGAGCCGGCCCTGCAGCTGCTGCAGGTCCAGCGGCGGCAATGACGAAGCCAGCTGTACCGACACCGCACGCAATGCGAAGTCCAGCGTCGCCTTGCGCGGCGTCCCGTCGCTGATGTCGACCCAGGCGCGCAGCGCGCCGTCACCCTCGCCCAGCTCGAACGGCAGCGCCAGGTGGCGGCGCAGCTGGGCCGCATCGGCCTGCGGGAACTCGGCGAACAGCGTGCCGCTCCAGCGTCGAAGCTCGCCGGCCGGCGCCAGCAGCGGTTGGCTGAAGCGGCCACGCAGCGTGAAACGCTGCCCCCATTCCGGTGGCGGCGTCGCGTCCAGGCGCAGCGCGTGCTGGCGCAGGCCGTTGCGCAGCACCAGGTCGAGCTGCGTCAGCACCAGTGGCGCGCTGCTGCTGCGCTCGTCGGTCCAGTGCAGTTCGGCATTGCGCACGACGAATTCGTGCTGCTTCAGGAACCAGTCGCGAGCCCGTGCATCGCCGCTGCCGACGCTGCCGTCCCAGTCCAATCCAGCCGCATGCCAGCGGCCGGACGTGTCGCGCCGTACCTCGAGTCGGGCACCGTCGATCAGCACCTGCTCGAAGCGCAACGTCAGCGCCAGCAGCGACTGCACGGCCAGCGCGGTGTGCACCCGGTCCAGGTGCAGCGCCTCGCGGCCTTCGCGGTCGAACAGGCGCACGCCGCGCAGCTCGAAGGCCGGCACCCAGCCGCTGGAGCGCACCTGGATCGAGCCGATCGTCAACTTCAGGCCGATGGCCTCGCTGGCGAGCTCTTCGATGCGCCCACGCCATTCGTCGATGTGCGGCAGAATCACCCAATGAAACGTCAGCCACGCGGCGACGAACAGGCTCCACAGCAGCAGCACGCCGGCCGCGGCCACGTTGGACACCGTGCGCATCCACAGCCAGCGGCTCGGCAAGACGGCAATAGATCCGGGGGACGAGGGTGAGACCATTCGGCGTTAGAGCATTTGCGCGTCGCACACAGTGTCGCGAGGCCTGGGTCTCCATCTGGCGCAGCTCGCGCACGAGCCCGTGCCGGAAACTGCTCAACCCAATCTAGCACATCGCCTCGCCGCCGCAGCATGGGTTCAGCCTTGATCCGCGACGGTGGGCCGCTCGGCGCGCCGGCCCTTTCAACGCACAGCCGCTTCGTGCAGCGCATCCGCCGCCGCTATGCCGCGGAACTGTCGCTGCTGCCGCCTGGGGCGATCGACGCCGCCACGGTGACCGAGCTGGTGCAAACGCTGCGCGAGGGGGGACGGGCACTGCCTTCGGCGCTGCGCGTGGCGCGGCAGTTGTGCTTGGAACGGCTGGCCTGCCTGGACGTGGAACAGGCGCTGCCGTTGGCCACCGTCACTTCCGGCATGACGGCGCTGGCCGAGGCCACGCTGGAGTTGGCATTGGCCCAGGCGCTGGCCGAGGCCGAGGGGCGCCACGGCGTGCCGCGGGACGCACAGGGCCGGCGCATCGAGTTCTGGATCGTCGGCATGGGCAAGCTCGGCGCGCGCGAGCTGAACGTGTCCTCCGACATCGACCTGATCTACATCTATGAGGACGAGGGCGAGACCGACGGCGCCGTGCCGACCAGCGCGCACGAGTTCTTCTCGCTGGTGGCAAAGAAGCTGTACACGCTGATCGGCGACACCACCGACGATGGCTTCGTCTTCCGCATGGACCTGGCGCTCAGGCCGAACGGAAATTCCGGCCCGCCGGTGTGCAGCCTGCCGATGCTGGAGGACTACCTTCAGGTACAGGGACGCGAGTGGGAGCGCTTCGCCTGGCTGAAGAGCCGCGTGGTCGCACCGCAGGCCAGCGTCGCCAGCGGCCGCACGCTGGCGTTGCGCGCGCTGGTCACGCCCTTCGTCTACCGCCGCTACCTCGACTATGGCGTGTTCGAAGGCCTGCGCCAGTTGCACCGCAAGATCCGCGACGAGGCGCAGCGCCGTGCCGCCGGACGGCCCGAGCGTGCCAACGACGTCAAGCTGTCGCGCGGCGGCATCCGCGAGATCGAGTTCATCGTGCAGTTGATGCTGGTAGCGCGCGGCGGGCAGTACCCCGAGATCCGCAGCCGCTCCACGCTGCGCAGCCTGGAGCGCCTCAGTGCGCGCGGGCTGATGAAGCCGGCCACCGCCGAGCGGCTGGCCGAGTGCTACGACTTCCTGCGCCGCGTCGAGCACCGCATCCAGTACCTGGACGACCAGCAGACGCATCTGCTGCCCACCGCCGATGCCGACCTGGCCTGGATCGCACGCAGCCTGGACCTGGCCTGCCATGCCGACGCCTGCGAGCTGCTCGATCGCCTGGGCGAGGTGCGCGAATTCGTCGCCACCGAGTTCGACGCCCTGCTGCACGACGGACAGGCACCGTCGCCGACGGCCAACGGCCGCAATGGCTGCCCCAGCTGTGGCACCGGGCCCTTGCCGGTGGACAGCGAACAACTGCTCGAGCGGCTGCCCGAGGAGCTGGCCGAGCGCGTACGCCAGTGGGCCAAGCACCCGCGCGTGGCCGCGTTGCGCGACGAGAGCAAGATGCGCCTGGGCCGGCTGGTCAAGCGCGCCGCCGAATGCGTGGGCGACGGCCGCTGCAGCGCAGCCGCGGCGCTGCGCTTCATCGACTGGCTCGAGCCGCTGATGCGCCGCGAAAGCTACCTGGCGCTGCTGGTCGAACGCCCGGCCGTGCAGTCGCGGCTGTTGCGCCTGCTGGGCATGGCGCGCTGGCCGATGCAGTACCTGATGCGCCACCCCGGCGTGATCGACGAGCTGGCCGACGAGCGACTGCAGCACGGCCGCTTCGAGCCCGGGGTGTTCAGTGCCGACCTGCAGTCGCGCCACGACGCGTGGCAACGCTCGGGCCAGGCCAACGAGGAATCGCTGTTCGACACACTGCGCCATGCGCACCATGCCGAGCTGTTCCGCACGCTGGTGCGCGACGTCGAGCGCGAGCTCACGGTCGAGCAGGTGGCCGACGACCTGTCGGCGCTGGCCGACGCGGTGCTGGACATCACGCTGCGCTGGGCCTGGGCGCTGCTCAAGCAGCGGCACCGCGAGGCGCCGCGCTTTGCGGTCATCGCCTACGGCAAGCTCGGCGGCAAGGAGCTGGGCTACGGCAGCGACCTGGACGTGGTCTTCCTCTACGACGACAGCGACGAGGACGACAAGGACCGCGCGCAGGAAGTCTATGGCAACTTCGTGCGCAAGCTGATCACCTGGCTGACGCTGCGCACTTCGGCCGGCGAGCTGTTCGACATCGACACTGCGCTTCGGCCGAACGGCGGCTCGGGGCTGCTGGTGACCTCGATCGAGGCCTTCGAGCGCTACCAGCTCGGCCGCGGCAGCAACACCGCCTGGACCTGGGAGCATCAGGCCATCACCCGGGCCCGCTTCTGCGCGGGTGCGCCCGATCTGGCCGGGCACTTCGAAAGCGTGCGCCGCGGCGTGATCACCGCGCCGCGCGACGCCGTGGCGCTGCGCGAGGAGATCCGCGCGATGCGCGAGAAGGTGCGCGCCGCGCACCCGGTCAAGGCCGGCCGCTTCGACGTCAAACACAGCCCCGGCGGCATGATGGACGTGGAATTCGCGGTGCAGTACCTGGTGCTGGCACAGGGCGCAGCGCACCCTGGGTTGCTCGACAACGTCGGCAATATCGCGCTGCTGCAGCGTGCCGAGGACGCCGGGCTGCTGCCCGCTGGCATCGGCCACGCCGCGGCCGACGCCTACCGCGAGCTGCGCCGCGCCCAGCACCTGGCGCGCCTGGACGAGCAGCCGACGCACTTCGAGCCGCAAGCGCTGGCCGCGCACAGTACCGCGGTGCAGGCGCTGTGGCACGCCGTCTTTGACTGAGACGCCCGGTCTGAGCAGCCGCCCTGGTGGTCTGTGGCTGCTGACCAGTGCCGGCCTGGCGGCGACCGCGGTGCTGGCCTGGTGGGCCGACGGTGCCACCTTCGACTGGCAGCCGCAGCGCGCCTGGCCCGAGGCCTGGCGCTGGTGGAGCGCCGCACTGGTGCATTTCACGCCGCTGCACCTGGGCGCCAACCTGCTGGCCACCGCGCTGGTGGCCGCCTATGGCTGGGCCGCACGCGTGCCCGCGCCGGTGGCATGGGCCTGGATTGCGTCCTGGCCCTTCACCCACCTGGCGTTGTGGGCCAAGCCGGAGCTGCTGCACTACGGCGGACTGTCCGGCGTGCTGCACGGTGGAGTGGCCGCCACCACGGTGTGGCTGGTGCTGCGCGGCCAGGGTGCGCAGCGCGCGGTCGGCTGGATGATGCTCATCGGTCAGAGCGTGAAGTTGCTGGTCGAGGAGCCCTGGGGCGCCGCAATCCACCCGCCGAGCGAACTGGACGTCGCGGTAGCGCCGCTGGCCCATGCCAGCGGCTCCATCACCGGCGCGCTGTTCACGCTGCTGGCGCTGCACCTGGTTCGCGCCCGGCTAGACTGAGCCTTTCACCCCCAACAGGAGACCCATGTGATCACGCTGTGCGGCTTTTCATTGTCCAACTACTACAACAAGGTCAAGATGGTGCTGCTCGAAAAGGGCATCCCCTTCACCGAGGAGCGGGTCATGACCAAGTCCACAGACGAGGCGGTGCTGTCGGCGTCGCCGCTGGGCAAGGTCCCGTTCATCCGCACCGACAAGGGCGCGCTGTGCGAGAGCCAGGTGATCGTCGACTATCTCGAGTCGTTGTCGCCGCAGAACCCGCTGACGCCCTCGGACCCCTTCGCCGCCGCCAAGGTGCGCGAGCTGGTGACCTTCATCGAGTTGCACCTCGAACTGGTGGCACGCGAGCTGTACGGGCAGGCCTTCTTTGGCGGGACCGTCGATGAAGCGACCAAGGAGCGCGTGCGCAAGCTGCTGACCAAGCATATCGCCGGTTTCAAGCGCTTGGCGAAGTTCGCGCCCTATGTCGCCGGCGACACCTTCACCCAGGCCGACTGCGCCGCCTACGCCAGCCTGCCCGGCGTGGCGATGGCCAGCAAGGCCGTGCTGGGCGACGACCTGCTGGCCGCCGCCGGTATCGACTGGAAGGCCTACGTCAAGCTGATCGGCGAGCGGCCCAGCGCGCAGCGCGTGGCGGCCGACCGCAAGGCCGATACCGAGCGCATGGCGGCCGCAACCCAGAAGTCTTGACGCCTGGCGCAGCCGGCCGGCCGTTCAGGTCGGCCGCGCGTGCACCCCGGCCGAGGCCTGGGCGAGCCGGGCGCTGACTTCCTTGCGGTAGCGGTTCAGCTCCTGCACGCTGGCGAAGCTGCGGTCGAGCAGCAGGCTCATGTTGTGCAGGATGCGTTCGACGACCTTGGTCTCCCACACGGCGTCGAACTGGATCTGCTTGTCCAGCCAATGCTCCAGCCAGGCCGGGTCGGGCAGGCGGCTCTGGATGGTGTCGCGCGGGAACAGCTTGACGTTGACGTGCAGGTTGGTCGGGTGCAGCGCCTGCGCGGTGCGCCGCGCGCTGGCCATCAGCACGCCCACCTTGGCAAAGGCGGCGCGCGCCTCGTCGCCGAAACGCTGCATCGCCCGCTTCATGTAGCGCAGGTAGGCGCCGCCGTGGCGCGCCTCGTCCTTGGCGAGGGTTTCGTAGATCTGCCGGATGACCGGCTCGGTGTGCCATTCGGCGGCGCGCCGGTACCAGTGGTTCAGCCGGATCTCGCCGCAGAAGTGCAGCATCAGCGTCTCCAGCGCCGGCGCCGGATCGAACTCGAAACGTACCGCGTGCAGTTCCTCTTCGGTAGGTACCAACTCGGGGCGGAAGCGCCGCAGGTACTCCATCAGCACCAGCGAGTGCTTCTGCTCCTCGAAGAACCACACGCTCATGAAGGCTGAGAAATCGCTGTCGCCGCGGTTGTCGCGCAGGAACATCTCGGTGGCCGGCAGCGCCGCCCACTCGGTGATGGCGTTCATCTTGATGGTCTGCGCCTGCTCGTCGCTCAGCAGCGACGCATCGAAGCTGTCCCAGGGAATGTCGGTATCCATGCTCCAGCGCACGGCCTCGAGCTGCTTGAAGAGTTCGGGATAAAGCATCACTGGTCCTGCGCTTCGGTTGCCGCATTCTATGGACCCCGGCCCACCTCGCAACAAGGAGTGACAAGACGCTCTCGGGCGGGAAGCTCGGGCAATACCCATCGACGGCAGTCGGGTAAAGGATTACCACGAGAGACAAATCGCGTCTTATGAGTTCAAAATGCATACTCATTAGTTCACTACAGCCACTGCAAAGCTTGCCAGCCATGACCCCGACCTGTCACCTTGTCCGCGCGCCAGCAACGGCCGGCCGCGCCTGATGCCCATGAACCGTATCGCGGTCATCGGCTCGGGCATCAGCGGCCTGTCGGTCGCGCATACGTTGGCGCCGCAGGCGAAGGTGACGCTGTTCGAGGCCGACAAGCGCTTCGGCGGCCACAGTCACACCGTGGACGTGCGCCTGAACGGCGTGCGCCACGGCGTGGACACTGGCTTCCTGGTCTTCAACCACCGCACCTACCCGCGGCTGGTGGAGCTTTTCGAACAGCTGGACGTGCCCACTGCCGCGTCGGAAATGAGCTTTTCGGTGCAGGTGCCGCAGCAGGGCATCGAATGGAGCGGCTGCGACCTGAACACCGTGTTCGCGCAGCGCAGCAACCTGCTTCGGCCGCGCTTCCTGGGCATGCTGGCGCAGATCCTGCGCTTCAACCGGCTGGCCACCGGCATTGCGCAGGCCGGCGACCAGGCTTCGATGGCCGAGCCGATCGGCGACTTCCTGGTGCGCCACCGCTTCGGCGAGGCCTTCCGCGATTGGTATCTGCTGCCGATGCTGGGCTGTATCTGGTCCTGCCCCACCGACCAGATGCTGCGCTTTCCGGTGGCCACGATGATCCGCTTCTGCCACAACCACGGGCTGATCCAGGTGAGCGACCGGCCGCAGTGGCACACCGTGGTCGGGGGCTCGCGCGTGTACGTGCAGAAGATGCTGGCGAGCATCCCCGACGCGCGGCTGCGCACACCGGTGCGTAGCGTGCGGCGCGTGAGCGGCGGCGCGATCGTCGCCACCGATGCCGGCAGCGAGCATTTCGACGAAGTGGTGCTGGCCTGCCACAGCGACCAGGCGCTGGCGCTGCTGGCCGACCCCAGCGAGGACGAACGCGCACTGCTCGGCGCGATCCGCTACCAGCCGAACCAGGCCGTGCTGCACACCGATGAGACGGTGCTGCCGCGGCGCAAGCTGGCCTGGGCGGCCTGGAACTACGAACGCGCGACGGACAGTACCCGCGAACAGTCGGCGGTGTGCCTGCACTACCTGATCAACCAGCTGCAGCCGCTGCCCTGGACTACCCCGGTGGTGGTGTCGCTGAACCCCAGCCGCCACATTGCGCCGGACAAGGTCATCGGCAGCTACGACTACAGCCACCCGGTGTTCGATGCCGAGGCCATCGACGCGCAGCGCCGGTTGCCGCAGATCCAGGGCCTCGCCAACACCTGGTTCTGCGGTGCCTGGACTCGCTATGGCTTCCACGAGGATGGCCTGATGTCGGGCCTGGCCGTCAGCGCCGCGCTGCGCGAGCGGCTTGAGCTGGGCCAAGCCGCGCGGCGGGAGGCCGCATGACGGCGCTGGCGCAGATCGGCACCGGCGTGGTCCGCCACCGCCGGCTGCGTCCGGTAGCCAATGCCTTTGCCTACCGCACCTACTTCCTGATGCTGCCGATGCGCCAGCTGCGCGATCAACCCTGTTCCGCGCTGGCGCGCAACCGTTTCGGCCTGCTGGCCTTTCACGATCGCGACCACGGCGACGGGCGCAGCGATTCACTGGCCTGGCTGGATGGACTCCTGCGCTCAGAAGGCATATCCGATGCCGATGGCGAGGTCTGGCTGCAGACGTACCCGCGAGTGCTCGGCTACGTGTTCAAGCCGGTCAGCTTCTGGTACTGCGAGCGCGCCGACGGCTCGCTGGCGGCGATCGTGGCCGAGGTCAACAACACCTTCGGCGAAAGGCACTGCTACCTGCTGGCCGGCGAGCAACTGGCCTATGGACACGACCTGCAGGCACGCAAGGTGTTCCACGTCTCGCCCTTCAGCCCTATCGTCGGCGGCTACCGCTTCCGCTTCATGCGCAGCGCCTCGCCCGAGGGCGAGCGCTGCGTGGCTCGCGTCGACCATGAAGACGCAGAAGGCGCGCTGCTGCAGACCAGCCTGTCTGGACGCCTGGCACCGCTGACGCCGGCCAGCGCCCGCGCCGCGTTCTTCGGCATTCCGATGATGAGCTTCGGCGTCATCGCCCGAATCCACTGGCAGGCGCTGCGCGTATGGGCCAAGCGCGTGCCCTACGTGAAGAAGCCGGCGCCGCCCGAGCGCTTCGTCACGCGTTGACCCCACTCAAGCCGCAGACCCTTGACCATGAGCAGCAGCACCACCACCGCACCCACCCTGTCCTTGCCCGAGTCGGCGCCGGCTGCCGCCCGCGCGGCCTTCGGCCTGCTGCGCCAGCTGCGCACCGGCACGCTCGACCTGCAGCTGCCCGACGGCACACAGATGCGATTCGGCAGCGGCGCCGAGCATGAACCGCGCGGCGCGATGCGGCTGCGCAACTGGAAGGTCTGCGCCGCGGCGCTGCGCAGCGGCGACATCGGTTTCGCCGAATGCTTCATCGACGAGGACTGGAGCTCGCCCGACCTGGTGGAGCTGCTGAAGGTCTTCATCGCCAACCGCGATGCGGTCGAGTCAGCCATCTACGGCAGCTGGTGGGGCTCGCTGCTGTACCGCATCAAGCACCTGCTGAACCGCAACTCGCGCCGCGGCAGCCGCAAGAACATCCATGCCCATTACGACCTGGGCAACCCGTTCTACAAGCTGTGGCTGGACGAGACGATGAGCTATTCGGCCGCCTGGTTCGAAGGCGACATGAGCGGCGACCTGGCGCAGGCGCAATGGGCCAAGGTGAGGCGCGCGCTGGACGAATGCCGAGTCCAGCCGGGCCAGCGCGTGCTGGAGATCGGCTGCGGCTGGGGCGGCCTGGCGGAGTACGCCACCCGCCACTTCGAGGCCCAGGTCACCGGCGTCACGCTGTCCACCGAGCAGCTGGCTTTTGCTCAGGAGCGGCTGCGGGCACAGGGTCTGGAACACAAGGCCGATCTGCGCCTGCAGGACTATCGCGACCTGGCCGACGGCCCCTTCGACGCGGTGGCATCGATCGAGATGTTCGAGGCGGTCGGACGCCAGTACTGGCCCGGCTTCTTCGCCAAGCTGCACGAACTGCTCAAGCCCGGCGGACGGGCCTGCATCCAGAGCATCACGATCCGCGACGACCTGTTCGACCGTTACGTCGATTCCACCGACTTCATCCAGCAGTACATCTTCCCCGGCGGGCTGCTGCCCAGCCCGACGGCATTTCGCGAACAGGCTGAAGCAGCAGGGCTGCGCATCGTCAACGAGCTGCGCTTCGGCCAGGACTATGCCGAGACACTGCGCCGCTGGCGCGTGCGCTTCCTGGCGCAGGAAGCTGCCGTGCGCCAGCTGCGCTTCGACGGCCGCTTCATGCGCATCTGGGAGTTCTACCTGGCCTATTGCGAAGCCGCCTTCGCCAGCGGCAACACCGACGTCATGCAATTCACTCTGGAAAGATCATGACACCCGCGCTGCACGCTCAACCCACACGCCGCGCTGCGTTGCTGCTGCTGGCAGCCTTGCCGGGCGCGGCGCTGGCCAGCCGTGGGCTGCAGGCGCTGCCGTCGGAGCTGAAGACCGAGCTGCGCGATGCACGTTTGCTGGGCGAAGGGCGGCTGCGCTACCTGGGCCTGCATGTCTACGACATCCGGCTGTGGGGTCAGGCGGACTTCAGCGTGCGCGACCTGCCGGGTTCGACCCTGGCGCTGGAGCTGGAATACGCGCGCGCGCTCGACGGCAAGGCCATCGCCGAACGCTCGCTGAAGGAGATGCAGGCGCTGGACAGCATCGACACCGCGCTGGCCGACCGCTGGCTGCAGCAGATGCGACAGATCTTCCCTGATGTGAACAGAGGTGACCGCATCACCGGCGTGCAGCGTCCCGGCGAAGCGGCGCGCTTCTTCGTCAACGGCCAGCCGCGCGGCGAGGTGCGCGATGCCGAATTCACGCGGCTGTTCTTCGGCATCTGGCTGTCACCGCGCACCTCGCAGCCGCGCCTGCGCGAAGCGTTGCTCGGCGCGCAGGGCGCCAAGTCGTGAACGGCAGCCTGGCCGCCCCGCCCGCCGCCGCAGCCCCTGGCGCACCCGCCGCCTGGCGGGACGGCTGGCGCGACGGGCTGAGTTATGGCGCGCTCGGCCTGCCGCTGGCCTTCGTGGCGCTGCCGTTGTACGTAGTGCTGCCGAACCACTACGCCGAGGCCTTCGGCGTGCCGCTGGCCTGGCTCGGCGCCTTGCTGCTCGCGGCGCGGCTGCTTGACGCCTTCGTCGACCCATGGATCGGGCGCCAGTGCGACCGCTGGTTCGCGCAGTCGAACGCGCGCGTGCTGGCCATCTCCGGCGCCGCGGCGCTGGCGCTGGCCATCGGCTTCTTCGCGCTGTTCTTTCCGCCGATGCGCGACCTGCCGGGGCTGCTGGCCTGGTGTGGCGCGACGCTGGCCTTGAGCTACCTGAGCTACAGCGTGCTCAGCATCGTGCACCAATCCTGGGGCGCGCGGCTGGGCGGCGACGCGCCGCAGCGCGCGCGCATCGTCTCCTGGCGCGAGGGGCTGTCACTGGTGGGCGTGCTGCTGGCCAGCGTGCTGAGCTCGACGCTCGGACCGGCCGTCACCAGCACGGTGCTGGCACTGTCGCTGGCCCTGGGGCTGGCAGCGCTGCGGCGGGCGCCGCGCACGCCGGCCGGCGTGGCGCCGTCGCATGCGGCGCCGATGCGGCTGGCGCTGGCCAATCCGTCCTTCCGACGGCTGCTGACGGTGTACCTGGTCAACGGCATCGCCAGCGCCATCCCGGCCACGCTGGTGCTGTTCTTCATCCGCGACCGGCTGCAGGCTCCGGCGTTCGAGCCGCTGTTCCTGGGCAGCTACTTCCTGGCCGCGGCCTTGTCGATGCCGCTGTGGCTGCATGCGGTGTCGCGTTTCGGCCTGGCGCGCAGCTGGCTGGTCGGCATGCTGCTGGCCATCGTCAGCTTCGTCTGGGCTGCGGGCCTGGGTGCCGGCGACGTGCTCGGCTTCGCCGCGGTGTGCGTGGCCAGCGGCGTCGCGCTGGGCGCCGACCTGAGCCTTCCCGGCGCGATGCTGGCCGGCGTGATCCGCCGCGCGGGCCACCAGGGGCGCAGCGAAGGCATGTACTTCGGCTGGTGGAACTTCGCCACCAAGCTCAACCTGGCGCTGGCCGCAGGCATCGCGCTGCCGCTGCTGGGCCTGTTCGGTTATGCGCCGGGCAGCCGCGATGCCGGCGCGCTGGACGCGTTGATGCTGGCCTACTGCGCGCTGCCCTGCGTGCTGAAACTGATTGCCGCCGCGCTGTTGTATGCACGCTGGATGCGCAGCCCTGAAGGATCGACCGAATGAGACGCTGGTTCCTGACCGCCACCGCGGCCGTGCTCCTGAGCGGCTGCGCCTCGCGCAGCGTGGAAGACTACGCGGACCAAAAGCCCGTGCTCGACCTGAAGACCTACTTCAACGGCGAGCTGATCGCGCACGGCCTGTTCACCGACCGCAGCGGCACTGTGCAGCGCCGCTTCGTCGTGCAGATGACTGGCACCTGGCAGGGCAACCAGGGCACGCTGGACGAACGCTTCACCTACAGCGACGGCAAGACCGAGCGCCGCGTCTGGCGCCTCACCGACGAGGGCAACGGCCGCTGGACCGGCCGCGCGGATGACGTCGTCGGCGCGGCCGAGGGCCGCGCTGCCGGCAATGCCCTGAACTGGCGCTACACGCTGAAGCTGCCGGTGGACGGCAGCGTCTATGAAGTGCAGTTCGACGACTGGATGTACCTGATGGACGAGCGCGTGATGCTCAACAAGGCGGTGATGAGCAAGTTCGGCATCCGGCTCGGCGAGGTCACGTTGGCCTTCTACAAGAAATGATCGGCTCCCCATGTCCCTTAACCCCCGCATCACCGACTGGAATGGTCGAGTCGTCTGGCTGGTCGGCGCTTCCACCGGCATCGGCCGGGCCACGGCCTCGCTGCTGCATGCGCGTGGCGCGCGAGTCGTTGTCTCGGCACGCACCGCCAGTGCGCTGGAGGGCTTCGTGCGAGCCCATCCGGGCAGCCAGGCGGTGGCGCTGGACGTCACCGACCGGCAGTCGCTGGCGGAAGCGGCCGACGAGGTGGTGGGACGGCACGGCCGCATCGACCTGGTGGTCTACAGCGCCGGCGTGTTCAAGCCGATGCGCGCCACCGCCTTCGACCTGGACGAGGCGCTGCGCCAGCTGAACATCAACTACGTCGGCGCGCTCAACCTGCTGGCTGCCGTGCTGCCGCAGCTGCTGCAGCAAGCGGGCGCCGGCCAGCCGGCGCACCTGAGCCTGGTGTCCAGTGTCACTGGCTACCGCGGCTTGCCCACCGCGCTGGGCTACGGCCCGACCAAGGCCGCGCTGATCAACCTGGCCGAGACGCTGTACCTGGACCTGAACTCCAAGGGCGTGGGTGTGTCGCTGGTCAACCCGGGTTACGTGGACACGCCGGCCACGGCGCAGAACGACTACCAGATGCCAGCGCTGATCGGCGTCGACGAAGCCGCCAAGCAAATGGTCGGCGGCTGGGAGCGCGGCGAATTCGAGATCCATTTTCCTAAGCGCTTTACGCGCGCGCTCAAGCTGGCCAGCCTGATTGGCGACCGGCTCTACTTCGCCGGCGTGCACCGCGTCACCGGGCTGTGAAGGCGCGCGATCCGCGGGTGCAGCGCATCATCGAGGCCTTCGAAGGCCTGCAGAACGCCGACGTTGAACGCCTGGGCGAGCTGTACAGCGCCGACGCACGCTTCAAGGACCCGTTCAACGAGGTGCAAGGCGTGGCCGCGATCCAACAGGTGTTCCGCCACATGTTCGTGGCGCTGCGCGAGCCGCGCTTCGTGATCCGCGACGTGGTCTGCGACGGCGACCAGAGCTTCCTGAGCTGGGACTTCCTGTTCCGCATGCGCCGTTTTCGCAGCGACGAGCAGTGCATCCGCGGTGGTTCGTACCTGCGCCTGCTGCCCGACGGCCGCATCAGCGAGCACCGCGACTACTGGGACGCGGCCGAGGAGCTGTACGAGAAGCTGCCCGCCATCGGAAGCCTGATGCGCTGGCTGAAGCGGCAGGCCAACCGCTGAGCTCCTAGAGCTGCCCCTCGGTCAGCGAATGCACCTGGAACTGACCGGACTTGTCCACCAGCCACACCTCCATGAACTTGACGCGGCCGATGCGCGCCGGCGGCGGCAGCGGCGAGGCGCGGTGGATCATCGACACCACCCAGGGCGTGACCTCGCGCGCTGAGGCCGGCGGGCGCACCACGCGCACGTTTTGCACCTTGCCGCGGGCGTCGATCTCCGTTTCGGTGACCAGGATGGCATAGACCAGCGGCGGCACCTTGCCCTTGAGGATCTGCGCCGGGTAGGCATCGTAGATGTGCCGGGCCGCATCGATGCGATAGGCCTTCTCGTTGGCGGCCTGCGACGGCTGCAGCGGGGCCGCCTTGAGCGGTTGCGGCGCGGAGCCGAACTGCGCGTGTACCGGCACATTGGCCAGCGCAACGACCGCCAGCAAGACCAGCCTGCATGCAAGCTGATTGAGTTCGGTCCAAGACATGTCCAAGCGTAGCGCGACAAGTCGTGTCAACGGGTGCCCGAGTGCTGCCAGATGTGACGGCATCGACCTTGCAGGCCGCGCTGCGCCTACGCGCCGGCTCAGCGCAGCCAGCCCTTGCGTCGGAAATAGATGAAGGGCGCGGCTACCGACGCGACCATCAGCCCCAGCGCAAACGGGTAGCCGTAGGCCCAGTCCACCTCGGGCATGAAGCGGAAGTTCATGCCGTAGATGCTGGCAATCAGCGTCGGCGGCAGCAGCGCCACGCTGGCCACCGAGAAGATCTTGATGATCTTGTTCTGGTTGATGTTGATGAAACCGACCGTGGCGTTCATCAGGAAGTTGATCTTGTCGAACAGGAAGGTGGTGTGGCTGTCCAGCGAGTCGATGTCGCGCAGGATCTGTCGCGCCTCCTCGAACTGCTCGGCGTTGAGCATGCGGCTGCGCATCATGAAGCTGACCGCGCGGCGCGTGTCCATCACGTTGCGGCGGATGCGGCCGTTCAGGTCTTCTTCCTTGGCGATTGCCGACAGTGCCTCGCCCGCGGCCTGGTCGTTGACGCCCTGTTTCAGCACGCTGGCGCTGACCAGTTCCAGGCTGTCGTAGATGCCTTCCAGTGCATCGGCGGAGTACTCGGCGTCGGCGTCGTACAGCTTCAGCAGCACGTCCTTGGCATCATCGATCAGCGACGGTATGCGCCGCGCGCGCAAGCGCAACAGGCGGAACACCGGCAGATCCTCCGCATGCACCGAGAACAGCATGTTGCGCCACAGGATGAAGGCCACGCGCACGTTGCGCGGCGTGACGTCGTCATCGATCAGGAAGTCCGAGCGGATGTGCAGCGCGCCGTTGTCCTCTTCGTAGAAGCGGGCCGATTCCTCCAGGTCGTCGTCGACGATGTTGTCGGGGATGGTCAGGCCGAACTGGCGCGCCACCCAGGCCTTCTCTTCCGGCGTGGGTGCCTCCATGTCGACCCACACCGGTGGCTGTTGGCCGGGCAGGTCCAGGCGATCGACTTCTTCCTGGAAGATGCGGCCGGCAAGGCGGCCGCTCTCCAGCGTGAACACGTTCAACATCGGCGACTCCGGCGGGCTTCGGGCGGCTGCCTTGCCTGCGCCACGGGGACTGCGGGAAGGGTCGGTTGGAACCGTCTCGCCCCACAGGCCCGGCGCCACGGTCGGCGCACGGTCACTGGCTGTCGGAGCGGACGGTCACCGAGGGTGACTTTGGTCCAAGTAGGCCTCTCGGAAGACTGCGAAAGGCGATTATCACACCGCGGCCAAGGCCTTCCGACGGCGTTTCGGGATGCACATTGGGTCACTTGTCAGCGTCGCATTTCGGTAGCACACTGGGCCTGACGCTCGGGTGCTTTGGCACCCCACCCCTCAAAGCTCCTCTCCCCCTTCCCGCCTTTCCCACCACCCCTGCAAAGGAGGCCTTGATGAATCTGACGATCAGCGGACATCACCTTGAAGTGACTTCGGCGTTGCGAGAGTATGTGCTTACCAAGTTGGAACGCGTCACGCGCCATTTCGACCAGGTGGTGGATGTGAACGTCTTGCTCACCGTGGAAAAGCAGAAGGAGAAGGAACGAAGGCAGCGCTGCGAGGTCACGCTGCACGTCAAGGGCCGCGACATCTTCGTCGAGCAGGCACACGAGGATTTGTACGCCGCCATCGACCAGCTGATGGACAAGCTGGACCGCCAGGTGGTGCGGCACAAGGACCGTACCCAGCATCACCACCACACGGCTGCCAAGCGGCTGGACCTGGGCACGGCATAAGCACGCTCGCGGCGGCCGGCGCGAAAACGGCCGCCGCTGGCGCTCCCGCCCGCCGAACCGTTGCTGCGACGCAGCAGCCTGAGGCTTATCCCCCACCTCCGGGGTCTCACGGGCGCCGTCTTCAAGGCCCGCTTTCTATAATTCACAGCTCTGCAACATGTCCGAGGCACGCGCCGTCCCGGCAGGCGCATCGGGCCCATCCATCGACATGAACCGTCTCGCTGCCATCTTGCCGCCCAGCAACGTGTTGGTCGATGTCGACGCCACCAGCAAGAAGCGTGTCTTCGAGCATGCCGGGTTGCTGTTCGAGAACCAGCATTCCATCGCCCGTGGCACGGTCACCGACAACCTGTTCGCCCGCGAGCGCCTGGGCTCCACCGGCCTGGGCCATGGCGTCGCCATTCCGCACGGCCGCATCAAGGGCCTGAAGAACCCGCTGGCGGCGGTATTGCGCACGCGCACGCCGATCGGCTTCGATTCGCCCGACGACGAACCGGTCAGCTTGCTGATCTTCCTGCTGGTGCCGGAAGCCGCGACGCAGCGACACCTGGAGATCCTGTCCGAGATCGCCGAGATGCTGTCCGACCGCGAGTTGCGCGAGCGCCTGATGGCCGAGCCCGACGCCGCCACGGTGCACAAGCTGATCGCCGACTGGCAGGCCCAGAAATCGGCCGCCTGACCCGGCGCCGGGCGCCACCGGTGCGCAGCCGATGAAACCCACCACCATCAGTGCCGAAGCCCTGTTCGAGGCGCACCGCGCGGCGATGCGCTGGGACTGGATCGCCGGCCACGCCCACCCCGAGCGCCACTTCGACGACAACGCGGTGCGCGACGCGCGCTCGCCGGCCGACCTGGTGGGCTACCTGAACTACATCCACCCCTACCGGGTGCAGATCGTCGGTCGGCGCGAGGTCGCCTACCTGCTGGCCACTGCGCCCGAGGACCAGGAGCGCCGCATCTCGCGCATCGTCACGCTCGAACCGCCGGTGCTGATCGTGGCCGACGGCGAGACGCCGCCGCCGCGGCTGGTGGCGATGTGCGACCGCGCCGAGATCCCGCTGTTCCAGACCGCCGAATCAGCCGGACACGTCATCGATGTGGTGCGCAGCTATCTGGCCCAACTCTTCGCCGAGCGCACCACGCGCCACGGGGTGTTCATGGACATCCTCGGCCTGGGCGTGCTGATCACCGGCGAGTCCGGCCTAGGCAAGAGCGAACTCGGTCTGGAGCTGATCTCGCGCGGCCACGGCCTGGTAGCCGACGACGCGGTGGACCTGTACCGCGTGTCGCAGACTGCACTCGACGGTCGTTGCCCCGACCTGCTGCTCAACCTGCTGGAGGTGCGCGGCATCGGCTTGCTCGACATCAAGGCCATCTTCGGCGAGACGGCGGTGCGCCGCAAGATGCGGCTGCGGCTGATCGTGCACCTGGTGCGCAAGGAGACGATGGAACGCGAGTTCGAGCGTCTGCCCTACGAGCCGCTGTACGAGGACATTCTCGGCATTCCCGTGCGCAAGGTGGTGATCGCGGTCGATGCCGGCCGCAACCTGGCGGTGCTGGTCGAGGCCGCGGTGCGCAACACCGTGCTGCAGCTGCGCGGCATCGACACCTACCAGGAGTTCATCAAGCGCCACCAGAGCGCGATGGACGACCCTTCGTAGTCAGCCGGTCAGCCGGTCGTCGAAGATCGCCACCGCCCGTGTCCAGCCGGCCGAAGCGCCGCGGATCTTGTGCGGGAAGCAGCTGATGAAAAAGCCGCTGGCCGGCAGCGACTCCAGGTTGTGCAGCTTCTCCAGATGGCAGTAGCCGATGTCGCGGCCGGCCTTGTGGCCTTCCCAGATCAGCGAAGCGTCGTGCGTCTCGCCGTATTTCTTGGCGGTGTGCACGAAGGGCGCGTCCCAGCTCCAGGCATCGGTGCCGGTGAGGCGCACGCCACGCTCCAGCAGGTACATCGTCGCCTCGTAGCCCATGCCGCAGCCTGAACTCACGTAGTCCGGGTTGCCGTAGCGCGAGCCGGCGCGGGTGTTCACCACCACGATCTCCAGCGGCTGCAGCGTGTGGCCAATGCGCGTCAGCTCCGCCTCGACATCGGTCGCGCTGACCACGTAGCCGTCGCCGAAGTGGCGGAAGTCCAGCTTCACGCCGGGCTGGAAGCACCACTCCAGCGGCACCTCGTGGATGGCGATGGCGCGCTCCTTGTGCCCCAGCGCCTTGTTCATCGTGCTGTGGAAGTGGTACGGCGCATCCAGGTGCGTGCCGTTGTGCGTGGACAGCTGGACCATTTCCACCGCCCAGCCTTCGCCGTCGGGAAGGTCTTCCTTCTTCAAGCCGGGAAAGAAGGGCTCGATCTGCTCGAACGTGTTGTCGTGGGTGAAGTACTGGATCTTCGGCGCGAAGGCCGGCGGGTCGCTCAGCACGTCGTTTTCCAGATAGATCGACAGGTCGACGAACTTGCGGCTCATGGCGGGCTCCTTGTGCGCAATGCGGGTTGGCTTCAGCGTGTTTCGTTCCAGTGCACCATCGGCAGCCCGGCCACCGGCGAGCGGAAGCTCGGGATGGTGCTGCCCATCAGGCTGCCAAGGTACACGGTCCTGAGGTCGGGACCGCCGAAGGTCACGCTGGCCAGCCAGGGCGCCAGCGTGCCACGGGCGCGCAGCATGTCTTCGGGCGTGGTACTGCCGTCGGCCATCTTGCGCATCAGGCAACGCGAGGCCTCGGGGTCACCGTCGTCCAGCAGCTCCAGCACATCGCCCTGCGGCGTAAGCGCGACCAGCCGGTCGACCATGACCAGCGTGCACCACAGGTTGCCGAAGGCATCGAAGGCGATGCCGTCCGGCGGGCCGCCCAGGTCGGCGGGGCCGAAGACCTCGCGCGTCGCGAGGCTCACGCCGCGCTCGCCTTCGACCAGCCGCATGCGGCTGATATGCGGGCCGGTGGTCTCGACGATGTACAGCCACTGCTCGCTGGCATCGAGCCGCAGTTCGTTGGTGAAGTGGAAGCCCGCGGCCACCACGCGCAACCCGTGCTCATCGAGCACGGCGACATAGCCGTCGCGCACGCGGCGCGCGGCCGCCTGCGTCCAGGGGTTGACGCGGGTGGACACGGTGATCCACAAGCGCTGCTTCGAATCGCGCAGCACGAAGTTGACCTTGCCGATGGGCTGGCCGTCGATGCGGTCGTGCAGCGTGCGCGTGGCGCCGTCACGCGACATCACTTCGAGCAGGTCGGTGCCGAAATTGGCGATCAGAAGGTCGCCGTTGGCGGCGAAGGCCAGGCCGTTGGGCAGCGTGCCCTGGGTGTACTTGGCCTCCATCGCGGCGCCGCCATCGGCCGCGAGCGCGGCGAAACGCTCGCTGGCACGCTGGCCGATGAAGCGCTGGCTGCCGTCGGACGCGATGCGCACCACGCCGCCGCGTGCATCGGCCGACCACAGCGTGCCGTCGCGCTCGGCGAGGATGCATTCCGGGCGCTGCAACTCATGCCCCATGTGCACGATCCGCGAACGCTCGACGCGGAATCCGGCAAGAGGGTTGGCGGGCATGCGCAGCTCCTACTTGAGCAGCATCAGGCTCAGCTGCGGGAAGGCCAGCAGCAACAGCAGCACGGCCAGCATCATCGACGTGAACGGCGCCGTGCCGCGGAAGATGTCGCCGAGCGAGACGGACGGGTCATCGAGCGTGCTCTTGATGACGAACACCGACAGCCCGAAGGGCGGTGTCAGCAGGCCGATCTCCACCGCCACCACGGTGACCACACCGAACCACACCAGGTTCATGCCGAAGGTTTCGGCGATGGGCAGCGTCAGCGGCAGCACGATCAGCATGATCGACGACGAATCAATGATCGTGCCCAGCGCGATGACCACGGCCACGTACAGCGCCAGGAACGCGGTCTTGCCCAGCCCCGCCGCCGCCATGCTTTCCACCAGGAACTGCGGCATGCCCGACATCGCCAGCATGCGCGTGTAGATGCTGGCGCAGATGATCAGGAAGCTCACCGCCACCGTCACGTGGCCGGTCTCGGTGAGCACGCTCCACAGGCTGCTCGCATCGAGCTTGCGCCTGGCCAGCGCGATCAGCAGCGCCAGCGCCGCGCCCACGGCGCCGGCCTCGGTGGCGGTGAACAGGCCGCCGTACAGGCCGCCGAGCACGGCGACGATCATCACCACGCTGGGCAGCAGCTTCATCAGCAAGGTGCCCCAGGGCATCAGCTGCAGCGCATCCACGGGCCAGGGGCGCGCGTCGTCGAACACCATGCCCGGTCTCAGGTGCGCCAGCGCGACGATGCCCACCGCATAGGCCAGCGCCAGCAGCAGCCCCGGCACGATGCCGGCGGTGAACATGTCGCCCACCGACTGGTTGGCCAGGAAGCCATAGAGGATCATCAGCAGGCTGGGCGGGATCAGCATGCCCAGCACCGACGAGCCGGCCACCACGCCGGTGGCGAAGCTGCTGCGGTAGCCGAAACGCCGCATCTGCGGCACGGCCACGCGCGTGAACACCGCGGCCGAGGCGATGGAGATGCCGGTGATCGCGGCAAACACCGCGTTCGCCGCCACGGTGGCCACGCCCAGCCCGCCGCGCAGGCGGCGGAACAGCTGGTTGGCGACCTCGAAGGCGTCCTTGCCGACATCGGCACGGGCCACCAGGAAGCCGGTCAGCACGAACAGCGGCACGACACCGAAGATGTGGCTGGCCACGGCATCCGAGGCGCCTTGGGCCAGCAGGTTGGCCGCCACCTCGACGTTGCCCTTGATCAGCCACACGCCGACGAAGGACACCAGCGCCAGCACCACGGCCACGTGCATGCCGCACCAGATGAGCAGCAGCATCGCCAGCAGCGACAGCGTGGCGATCAGCGCCGACGACATGCTCAGAGCACCCGGCGCAGGGCCCGCGCGCGCCGCAGGTCGGCCAGCGCCAGCAGCGCAAAGGTCAGCAGCGTGACGCCCAGCCCGACCAGCATGATCAATCGCACCGGCCACACCGGCGCAGTGAAGTCGCCGATGGCGCCGACGTACTCGCGGATACGCACCGATTCGACCAGCGGTGCCCAGGCGGCCCACAGGAGCACCGCCATCAGCAGCGCACCGACGCCGTGGAAGACGGCCTGCAGCAGCGCCGCGCCCACCGGGCGGCTGCGCTTGAGGCGCTCCAGCAGCACTTCGGCGCGCGTGAAGCGGCCGCTGTGCAGCGTGTCGGCCAGCTGCAGGAAGACGATGCCAACGATCGACAGCGACACCAGCTCGGTGACGCCGCGCACCGGCGCTCCGAGCAGGTTGCGGCCGAGCACGTCGGTGTTAATCAGCAGCATCAGGGCCACGATCCACAAGGTGCCCAGCGCATTGAGCCCGCGGATCAGCCGGTGCAGGCCGAAAGGCAGCGGCACACCGTAGGAATCGGCCGGTGCGGGAGCGTCGGCCGGCGCGGCCGGGGCGGGCATGCGCGGGCCGTGGGCTTCAGTTGACAGACCAGTCGCGCGGCAGGGTCGTGCCGGCCTTCTTCAACGCTTCCATGTAGGCCTTCAGCACCTGGTCGCCGGGGCCGCCCTTGGCGGTGACGTCGGCGCTCCAGGTCTTGGCCACCGGACCCAGAGAATCGGCCCAGCGCTTGCGTTCGGCTGGGCTCAACTCGCTGATCTTGGCGCCGGCCGCCGTCATGTTCTGCAGCACCATGGCCACCGCCGCGCCCTGGCGCTTGACGTACTCCTGCGCCCACACGTCGGCGGCTTCGCGCAGCGCCTTCTGCACCTCGGGCGGCAGCTTGTCGAAGACGCTCTTGCTGATCACCAGGCCGCCGGCGAACATCGCACCGAAGTTGACCTTGGTGATGTACGGCGCCACCTCGTGCAGCTTGGCGCCGGCGGCGCCGGTGGCAAAGACCAGCGCACCGTCGGACACGCCGGACTTGATGTCCTCGTAGTAGGTGTTCAGGCTGCCGGCCACCGCCACCGCGCCGGTGCCCTTGACCCAGTTGGCCGATGGCCCCGGCGCGCTGAGCTTCTTGCCCTGCAGGTCCTCCAGCCGGGTCACCGGAAACTTGGTCCAGACGTGATACGAATCGAGCGCCATGCCGTTGAGGAACACCAGGCCGTTCTTCGCCCACGCATCGTTCATCGCCGGAATGCTCTTCTGCAGATCGAGCACGGTCTGGTTGATGACGCCGACGTCGTCGGAGCCGAAGGGCGTGTAGTAGGTGACGTTCTGCAGCGGGAACTTGGCGGCTTCGAAGATGGTGCTGACGATGGCGATGTCGGCCACGCCATCGGCCACGCCCTTGGATTCGGTGCCCAGCTTCAGCAGCGTGCCGCCCCAGGCCTTGGTCCAGTCGATCTTGTACTTGCCACCGGCCGCGGCCAGGCGCTTGTCCACCTCGGGAATGAAGACATCCTCCGTGAGCTTGATCCACAGGAACACCGGCGGGTGGCCGGCAGCGACCGTCAGCTTGATGACCTGCTGCGCCGTGGCGGCACAGGAGAACGCCAGGCCCAGCGTGGCCAGGCCCAGGGTCCGAAGGAAGCCTCTCTTGCTCATGCACGTCTCCGTTGTGGGGTGGGTTCGGCTAGCAGCACGGCGCCGATGCCGGCGCAGATGAAGTCGGCCAGCAGCGCGCCGGCCTTGGGGTCGTCGGGCGCATTACGGCCGCGCGACAGGCGTTGAACACGGTGGTCGCTGATGTGGTGGATCAGCGCACCCAGTGCAAACTGGTAGGCCCAGGCCGCCTGCCGCCGCGTGCTGCCCGGGCAGGCACGGTGCAACGCGTCGATGAAGGCATGGGCCATCGGGTCGAAGAAGGCGCTGAGCACACGTTCGGCCTCTGGGGTGCGGTAGGCCAGTTCGCGCGCCACCAGCAGTGCGTAGGCCTCTCCCTCGGCGCTGGCGCGCAACTGCAGCACCGGCTCGACGAAGGCCGCGACGATGGCGCGCAACCGGCTGCTGCCGGCCGCGCCGTCGCAGGACTGTCGCAGCAGCGCGAGGCGCTCGTCGATGGTATGGCGCCACTGCTCGAAGATAGCGTGAAAGAGATCGTGCTTGGGGCCGAAGTAGTAACCCACCAGTGCCAGCGGCACGCCGGCCTGCTCGGCAATCTGGCGGATCGTCACGCCGTGGTAGCCGTACTGCGCGAACAGCCGCTCCGCCGCCTGCAGGATGGCCGTGCGCCGCCCGCCGGGCGACGGCGCCGCGCTGGGCTCGCGCGCACGCACTGCACCGGTGGCCGCGAACTGCATGTCCATCCGCGCATTGAACGGGCGTACTGCTGGCTTGTACATGCGTACAAGCCCTGAAGGGTCAAGCGTTCAATGCCGCGTGTAGATGCGCTGAGCGTACTCGCGCAGCATGCGCGTGGCCGAAAAGCGCGGCCCATGTGTCATCAGGCTGCGGCGCGTCATCTCTACCCAGCGTTGCGGCACACCGTCGGCATCACGTTCGTGGAACATGGGCACCACCTGCCGCTCCAGCAGATCGAACAGCGTGTTGGCGTCGCGCCAGTCCTGCGCTGCGTGGTCGCTGTCCTCGCTGCCGTCGATGGCCCAGCCGTTGTAGCCGTCATAGGCCTCGGCCCACCAGCCGTCCAGCACGGACAGTTGCAGCCCGCCGCCCAGCGCCGATTTCATGCCACTGGTGCCGCTGGCTTCCAGCGGCGGGCGCGGCAGGTTGACCCAGACGTCGCAGCCCGCCACCAGCCTGCCGGCCAGAGGAATATCGTAGTCCTCCAGAAACGCAGCGCGGCCGGCGACACCGGGCGCACGCTTCAGTGTGAACAGGCGACGCACCACCTCCTTGGCCTCGTGATCATCAGGATGGGCCTTGCCCGCGAAGACGAACTGCACCGGCCGCTCGCCACCGACGAGCGCGATCGCGCGATCGGGCATCAGGCCCACCAGATGCAGACGCTTGTAGGTGGCGAGACGGCGTGCGAAGCCGATGGTCAGTCGTGTCGGGTCGAAGCCGTCGCGCGCGGCCGAGGCGTAGTCCAGCGGCTCGCCGCGACGCAGCCGGTGGCCGATGGCGTGGCGCGTGATCATGCCGACCAGCTCGGCGCGTGCCGCGCAGCGAGCGGCCCACAGCTCGGCGGCCGGCACGGCCGCCAGCGGAGCCCAGGTCGCGGGGTCGTCGGCACGCGCCATCCAGCCGGCGCCGAGATGGCGGTCGAGCAAGTCGCGCATCGGGCCGTGCAGCCAGGTCGGCACGTGCACGCCGTTGGTCACGTGGGTGATCGGCACGCCTTCGCGCGCACGCCCCGGGAACAACGGCTGCCACATGCCACGCGCTACGTCGCCGTGGCGCTGGCTGACCGCATTGGCCTGGCGACTGCTGCGCAGCGCCAGGGCCGTCATGCCCGAGGGCTGATCGGCCTGCGCCGGATTCATCCGGCCCAGCGCCAGGAAGCGTTCGCGGTCCCCGCTCGCGTCCGCCAGCCGGCCGAGCATGCCCAGCACCTCATCGCGCGCGTAGGTCTCGTTGCCTGCCGCCACCGGCGTGTGGGTGGTGAACACCACCTGCTCGCGCACGCGCTGCCAGGCCTCGTCGTCGCTCAGCCCGCTCTGGCGCGCGCGCACCTGGGCGAGCAATTCGTAAACGCCCAGCGCAGGATGGCCTTCGTTCAGGTGGTAGACCGCGGGCTCGATGCCCATGGCGCGCAGCGCGCGTACGCCACCGACACCGAGCACGGCGTACTGTGCCAGGCGGATGGCACGGTTGCTTTCGTACAGGCGCGAGGTGACCCAGCGGCCGACCTGGCTGTTCTCGGGCCGGTCGGTGTCCAGCAGGTAGAGCGGCACGCGGCCCACGTCGACACGCCAGACCTGTGCGACCACGTCCTCGCTGTCCACTGGCACGATCACCGTCAGTGGCAGCCCGTCCACGCCAGTCACTGGTACGCAGGGCAGGCGATCCGGGTCGGCGTCGAGCCAGTACTCATGCTGCAGGCCCGTAACGTCGATGCGCTGGTGGAAGTAGCCGGTGCGGTACATCAGGCCGAGCCCAACCATCGGCAGCGCCAGGTCGGACGCTTCCTTCAGGATGTCGCCAGCCAGGATGCCCAGCCCGCCCGAATAGATGGGCAACGAGCCATGCACGCCGAACTCGGCGCAGCAGAACGCTACCGGATGCTCGGGTCTGGCCGCGCCGACCATCCATGGTCGTTCGCGGTCGGCCCGAAGCTCTTGCGAAAGGCGCTCGACGCGAGCCACCAGCGACGGGTCCGCGGCTGCACGCCGCAACGTCGAACGCGACGCTTCGGTGAGCAGTCGCCGCGGATTGCGGCCACAGCGCGCCCAATGCGCGGCGTCGATCGCCGCGAACGTGCCTGCGCCGTCGGCCGCCCAGGACCAGCGGTAGTCGAAGGCCACGCGCGCCAGCGGCCGAAGTGGTGCGGGCAGCTCGTCAGCCAACTCGGCCACCGCCGCATCGATGTCTCGCTCTCCGGCAAACATACTCACCTCCTTCGCCACAACGCGCTCGGCGACTATCGCGTGGGCCCGTCGGCCGCGGGTTGATGCCGCTCAACAGGCGGCGCTGCAACCCTAGCGCTTGCGTGCCAGCTTGGGGTCGAGCAGGTCGCGCAGGCCGTCGCCCATCAGGTTCAGGCCGAGCACCGCCAGCGCAATGGCCGCACCGGGGTAGATCGCCAGCTGCGGCGCCTGGAACATCTGCGCCTGCGCCTCGTTGAGCATGCGGCCCCAGCTGGGCATCGGCGGCTGGGTGCCCAGGCCCAGGTAGCTGAGTGCCGCCTCGGCAATGATGGCGGTGGCGAACTGCACCGTGGCCTGCACGATCAGCACGCTGGCGATGTTGGGCAGCACATGGTCGATGCTGATGCGCCATGGCCCCAGCCCCGCAGCCCGTGCGGCCAGCACGTACTCGCGCGCCCACACCGCGTTGGCCGCGGCCCGGGTGGTGCGCGCGAACACCGGGATGTTGAACACGCCGATGGCGACGATGCCGGTCATCAGGCCCGGCCCGTAGATGGCGCCGAGCATGATGGCCGACAGCAGCGCAGGGAAGGCGAAGGTGAAGTCGGACAGGCGCATCACGCCTTCCTCGACCCAGCCGCGCCGCGCCGAGGCCAGTGCGCCGGCGGCCACGCCCAGCCCCAGGCCGATCAGCACCGCGACCACGCCGACCAGGATCGAGGTGCGCGCCCCCACCAGCAGCTGCGAGACGATGTCGCGGCCCAGGCTGTCGGTGCCCAGCCAGTGCGCGGCGCTGGGCGGCGCCAGCTTGTTGGGGATGTCGATCTCGGTGGCCGGCCACGGCGTCCACACCAGCGACAGACATGCGCTGGCCACGAACAGCGCGGTCAGCACGCTGCCAAGCACGAAACTCGGGTTGCGCCGCGCGCGCGACCAGAAGCCGGGCTCAGGCATCGCTGGACTTGAGGCGTGGATCGATGACGGCATAGAGCAGATCGACGACGAAGTTGACGGCCACCACCATCGCCACCAGCAACAGCACCACGTCGCGCACCACCACCAGGTCGCGGTTGGCGATGGCCTGGAACACCAGCCGGCCGACGCCAGGCAGCACGAAGACCTGCTCCACCACCACCGTGCCGCTGATCAGGAAGGCGAACTGCAACCCCATGATCGTCAGCACCGGGATCATCGCGTTGCGCAGCACATGGCCCCACAGCGCCTGGCGCCGCGTCAAGCCCTTGGCGCGCGCGGTGCGCACGAAATCCTCGCGCATCACCTCCAGCACCGCCGAGCGCGTCCAGCGCGCCAGCACCGAGGCCTGCACCACGGCCAGCGCCACGGCCGGCAGCAGCAGCGCCTTGAAGCCTTCCCACGCTCCGCCGCCATCGTCCTCGCTCCAGCCGGGGAAGCCGCCGGCGCTGACCCACTGCAGCTTCACCGCGAACAGCAGGATCAGCAGGATCGCGAACCAGAAGCTGGGGATGGCAATGCCGAGCTGGCTGGCCGCCATGACGCTGACGTCGCCCAGCCGGTTGTGACGCGACGCGGCGTACACACCCAGCACCAGCGCCACCACCACCGTGAGCGCCATCGACATCGCCGCCAGCGGCAGCGTGACGCGCAGCCGCTCGGCGATCAACTCGCCGGTGGGTGTGTCGTAGGAGATGCTCATCGCGGTGCGGCCGCGCAGCAGGCCACCGACCCACTCGGCGTAGCGCTGGTGATGCGGCCGATCCAGGCCCAGCTTGGCTTGCAGCGTGGCCAGCGACTCCGGCGTGGCGCTCTCGCCCAGGATGATCTGCGCCGCGTCGCCGGGCAGCAGCTCCAGCACCGCGAAAACCACCATCGAGGCCACGGCGAGCGTGACCATGAACGTGGCAAAGCGCTTCAGCAGAAAGAGTCCCATCGCGTTCTATGATGCCCTAGGCCTCAACCAGCAAGGAGTTGCAGCCATGTCCTCCATCCCCTTCGACAGCAGCGGCGTGTTCATTGCCGGTCTGTGGCGGCCTTGCGCCAGCGGCGAGACGCTGCCGCTGTTCAACCCGTCCGACGGCAGCCTGTTGGCGCAGATCGCCCGCGGCGCCGCGGTCGACATCGACGCCGCTGTGGCCGCGGCGCAGGCCGCGCTCGACGGCCCCTGGGGCCAGCTCAGCGCCGCCGAGCGCGGGCGCGTGCTGCACCGCATGTCGGCCCGGGTGCTGGAGCAGGCCGACGAGCTGGCGCGGCTGGAGGCGCTGGACGTGGGCAAGCCACTGAAACAGGGCCGCGCCGATGCCGTCGCGCTGGCCCGCTACCTGGAGTTCTACGGCGGCGCAGCCGACAAGGTGATGGGCGAAACCATCCCCTTCGCAGCCGGCTACACCGCGCTGACGTTGCGCGAGCCGCATGGCGTCACCGGCCACATCGTGCCCTGGAACTACCCGATGCAGATCATCGGCCGCTCGGTCGGCGCAGCGCTGGCCATGGGCAATGCCTGTGTGCTGAAGCCGGCCGAGGAAGCCTGCCTGACGGCGCTGGCCTTCGCGCGCATTGCCGACGAGGCCGGCCTGCCGGCAGGCGCGCTGAATGTCGTGCCGGGCCTGGGCGAGGAGGCCGGCGCGGCACTGTCCGCGCATGCCGGCGTGCAGCATCTGTCCTTCACCGGCTCGGTCAGCGTGGGTTCGATGATCCAGGCCGCAGCGGCGAAGCACGCCGTACCGGTGACGCTGGAACTCGGCGGCAAGAGCCCGCAAATCGTCTTTGCCGATGCCGACCTGGACGCCGCGCTGCCCTTCCTGGTGAATGCGGGCATCCAGAACGCCGGGCAGACCTGTTCGGCCGCGTCGCGCATCCTGGTCGAGCGCGGCATCTTCGACGAGGTGGTGTCGCGCATGGCGGCACGCTACCGTGCCCTGCGCGTCGGTGCCGCCCTGGCCGACCTGGACGTGGGCCCGGTGATCTCGGCACGGCAGCGCGACATCATCGAAGGCTACCTGGCGCTGGCCCGCCAGGGCGGATTGAACATCGTGGCCGAGGCCGCGCTGGCCGACGGCACCAGCAGCAGCGGCTACTACGTGCGACCGACGCTGGTGGCCGACGTGCCGGCCGGGCACCGGCTGGCACAGGAAGAGATCTTCGGCCCGGTGCAGGTGGTCATCCCCTTCGAAGGCGAGGCCGAAGGCCTGCGCATTGCCAACGGCACCGCCTTCGGCCTGGTGGCCGGCGTGTGGACACGCGACGGCAGCCGTGCGCTGCGCATGGCGCGCAAGCTCAAGTGCGGGCAGGTTTTCGTCAACAACTACGGCGCCGGTGGTGGCATCGAGCTGCCCTTCGGCGGCGTCAAGGCCAGCGGCCATGGCCGCGAGAAAGGCTTCGAGGCGCTGTACGGCTTCTCGACGCTGAAGACGGTGGCCATCCATCACGGCTGAAGGAACAGACATGAGACTCAAGGACAAGGTGGCCCTGGTTACCGGCGGCGGCTCGGGCTTTGGCGAGGGCATCGTCAGGAAGTTCGTCGCCGAAGGCGCCAAGGTGCTGGTCGTCGACCGCAACCTCGAAGGAGCGCAGCGCGTGGCCGCAGCCCTGGGGCCGAATGCCGCCGCCCACCAGGCCGACGTCAGCCGCAAGGACGACTCGCTGGCGATGATCGACGCGGCCGAGGCCAAGTTTGGCGCGCTGGACGTCCTGGTCAACAACGCCGGCGTGTCGCACGTGCCGACGCCGACCGAGGACGTGAGCGAGGACGACTTCGACCGCATCGTCGCCGTCAACATGAAGGCCATCTACCTGGCGACGCGGGTGGTGGTGCCGCGCTTCAAGGCACGCAAGCGCGGCGTCATCCTCAACATGGCCAGCACGGCGGGCGTGAGCCCACGCCCGCGGCTGAGCTGGTACAACGCCAGCAAGGGCTGGGTGATCACCGCCACGCGCGCGCTGGCCGTGGAGCTGGCGCCCTTCGGCATCCGCGTGGTCGCGCTCAACCCGGTGGCCGGCGAGACGCCGCTGCTGAAGACGTTCATGGGCGAGGACACGCCCGAGATGCGCGCCAAGTTCCTGTCCACCATCCCGATCGGCCGCTTCTCGCAGCCCGAGGACCTGGGCAATGCGGCCTGCTTCCTGTGCAGCGACGAGGCCTCGATGATCACCGGCGTGGCCATGGAGGTCGACGGCGGACGCTGCATCTGATGCGCACCGCGCTGGCCGCGCTGGCACTGAGCCTGGCCGCACCGCCGACGCTGCGCGCGCAGGAGGAGGTGCCTTTCGTCGTCACGCCCGACAACGTCACGCTGGCCATGCTCGAGCTGGCACAGGTGGGTCCGCAGGACTTCGTGCTCGACCTGGGCTCGGGCGACGGGCGTATCGTCATCCTGGCGGCGCGCCGCTTCGGCGCGAGCGGACTGGGCGTGGAAATCGTGCCCGATCTGGTGGAACGCAGCCGTCGCAATGCCGCGAAGGCCGGCGTGGCCGAGCGTGCAAAGTTCGCCGAGCAGGACCTGTTCAAGACCGATCTGTCGGTGGCCACGGTCATTACCATGTACCTGCTGCAGGAGGTGAACCTACAACTGCGTCCCGCCCTGCTGGCCTTGCAGCCGGGCACGCGCATCGTCTCGCACGATTGGGACATGGGCGACTGGCGCCCCGACCGCACAGTCACGGTGGACGCACCCGACAAGCCGGTGGGCCGCGACAAGCGCAGCCGGCTGCACCTGTGGGTGGTGCCGGTGCGCGCCGACGGCGCCTGGTGCGGCACTGGGGCAAACCATGGCGCTCGGCTGCGGCTGGTGCAGAAACACCAGGTCTTCGACGCGACGCTGTCGGCGGGCAGCACGGCGCAACTGCTGGTCGGTCGCATCGACGGGCCGCGGCTGCGCAGCGCGGGGGGCTTCGAGGCCACCATGCGCGGCGCGCAACTGCGGATCACGCAAGCCGGCGATGCCCCACTGGCGCTGGTCGGCGCCGAGTTCGAGCGCTGCGCCGGCTAGTGCCTGTCGGCGCTAGACGCCGTGCAGCCGCTCGTGGCGGTCGGCTGCGGCCGCCAGATCGGCGGCGAATCCCGGGTCGGTTTCGCGATAGGACCAGGCCAGTTCGCGTACGTCCTGCGCCTGCTGCGCCGGGCTCTTGCCTCGCGGCCGGGCGCTGTGCCCCATGCGGGCCACCGTGCGCCAAAGCGCGATGAAGATCAAGGCCGCATAGCGCGAACCGCGTGGGACGGGCGGGCCGACACGCGGCGCGACCTGCAGATGGATGGTGGTCATGACCAATTCCTTTCAGCGTTGTGTGGACGTGGACTTCGCGCCTTGGCGAAACTCGGCCGCTGTGGCACGCAGCTGGCGGGCCAGCACCGGATCACCCAGCGCGCGGCGATCGGCCAGCACTTCCAGTTCCCATGCGGCCCGCAACTGGCCGTATCGGTGAAGTGCGTTCCAGACCTTCATGGCAAGCGCCGGCACCTTCCACTCGATGGGCTTGACACGGCGGCGCGCCAGAGGTGCGTCCGGGAAGTTCCTGAGGGCCGTCATGTGGTTCCACTCCTTGCCTTGCGGGCGCTGCACCGGCGACTCCGCCGACAACAACAATGTCGGGTTAACCCTTATACTTATCCAATGAAATCTTCGCATGTAAGATATAAACAATATTAATATCTTGGGTACTTCGTGAACTTCCGCACGCTTGATCTGAACCTGTTGCGCGTCTTCGACGCGCTGATGTCCGAAGGTAGCCTGACTCGCGCTGCCGAGGTGTTAGCGATCACTCAGCCGGCTGCCAGTCACGCCCTGAAGCGGTTGAACGAGGCCGTGGGCGAAGCGCTGTTCGTACGCAACGCCTTCGGCATGACCCCCACTCCCAGGGCCGAGGCCCTCTGGCCCCAGGTGCGCGGCGCGCTGGCACGCCTGCAGCAGGCGCTGGCTCCTGGCGAGTTCGACCCGCAGACCCAAGCCGTCAACTTCCGCCTGGCCATGACCGACGCCACCGCTGCGCTGCTGGCCCCCGCGCTGGTGGCGGTGATCCAGCGAGAAAAGGCGCTGTGCAACCTGCGCGTGCTGCCGCTCACCACCCACGAACCGCGCCGCATGATCCAGCAGGGCGAGGTGGATCTTGCTCTGGGCCACTTTCCGGATACCGTCACCGCGCTGCTGGCCGCCGGGCGCGACGCCACGCTGCGCCACGCGCGTCTGTACGACACGCGCTACGTCTGCATCATGCGCCTCGGCCACCCGCTGGCCGACCGGCCATTGACGCTGGACGCCTACTGCGAGGCGCACCACCTGCTGGCCAGCGCCACCGGCCGATCACAGGGCTACGTGGACCAGGCGCTCACCGCCCTGGGCCGGCAGCGCCGCGTAGTGATGAGCGTCAACCAGTACCACACCGCCGGCCGGGTGGTGACCCAGTCCGACCTGCTGAGTGTGTTGCCGCTGGCCTTCTTGCCCGCCACCGGGCACGACGGCGAGTTGCTGGTGCGCGAGCTGCCCTTCGACCTGGGTGCGATGCAGGTCAGCATGCTGTGGCACATGCGCCGCGACGCCGAGCCGGCACACTGCTGGCTGCGCGAGCGCGTCATGCGCTCGGCTGGGGTGCAGCCCTAGCTGCGGCCCGGCCGGGGGTCGGACACAATCGCCCGCATGGCCGACAAATACATCCCCACGGCAGCGCTGCGGCGCTGGGTCGATCAGCTCTGGCTGGCTGCGGGCTGCAGCGCCGACGAGGCGCGGCTCACCGCCGAGCACCTGGTCGGCGCCAACCTGGCGGGCCACGATTCGCACGGCGTGGGCATGGTGCCGCGCTATGTCAACAGCTGGCTGGCCGGCGAACTGCAGCTCAACCAGCACGTCGCCATCACCAGCGACAGCGGCAGCATGCTCAGTCTGGACGCGATGCGTGGCATGGGCCAGAGCATGGCCTACGAGGCCATGAACCTGGCCATCGAGCGGGCCAGGAAACACGGTGTGTGCGTCATGGGACTGAAGAACGCCCACCACATCGGCCGCATCGGCCACTGGGCAGAGCAGGCGGTGGCCGCGGGCATGGTGTCGGTGCACTTCGTCAACGCGATGAGCAAGCCAGTGGTGGCGCCGTTTCGCGGCACCGAGGCGCGCTATGTCACCAACCCGTTCACGGTAGGCATTCCGCTACCGGGCCGCGAACCGATGCTGCTGGACTTTGCCACCAGCGCCATTGCCATGGGCAAGGTGCGCGTGGCCTTCAACAGTGGCAAGACGGTGCCGGACAACGCGCTGATGGATGCGATCGGCAACTACACCGACGATCCGGCCGCGCTGTTCCCCCCCGACGGGCGGCCGGGCGGCGCGCTGGTGCCTTTTGCCCAGCACAAGGGGTATGCACTGGCCATGGTCGTCGAGGTGCTGGCCGCTGCGCTGACCGGCGGCGAGACCACACGACCGGGCAACCTGAAGTACCAGCATGCGGTATGGAACAACATGCTGGCGATGGTCTTCGACCCGGCCCGGCTGAGCGACCAGCAACTCTTCGGCACCGAGGTCAACGCCTTCGTCGAATGGGTGCAGTCGGCAAGGCTGCGCAACCCTGCCGAGCCGATCCTGATGCCGGGCGACCCGGAGCGCGCGTCGCGCAAGGCGCGGGCGCAGCGCATGCCGGTGGACGATGGCACGCTGGCCGAACTGGATACGGCTGCCGCCGCGGTCAGTGGCGCTTGCGGCATCCCGGTGCCGGCGCTGTCGTCGCTGGCGCTTTGAAGCCGCGCTCAGGACAGCAACTGCTTGCGCGCCCGGTGCAAGCGCACGAACAGGTTCTCCTCGCTAATCTGCAGCGCCTGGCAGACCTGTTCGGTCGACTGGTCGTGCAGCACGCGCAGCCGGATCGCGTCGCGCAGGCCGCTGGGTAGCACGTCGATCCGCTGCAGCGTCTGGCGCAGGCGCTCGCGCTGCTCGGCCAGCTCGTCGGGTCGGGGCTGCGCACATTCCAACGCCAGGGTGTCGTCCTCGTCGACCTCGCCGTCCAGACTCTGCATCGCCCTGCGCTGGCGCACCAGGTCGACGATCTTGTGCTTGAGCACCCCCGTCAGCCAGGTGCGCAGCGCGCTGGCGCCGGCAAAGGCGGCACGGCCGCGCAGCACGGCTTCGAAGACGTCGTGCACCACGTCTTCGGCCAGCGCCGGGTCCTGGAGCTTGCGCTGCGCGAAGCGCACCAGGTAGGCGCGGTGGCTCAGCAGTTCGGCCCAGTCCAGGGCGGGGAGGGGTACGGCGCGGGCGGCGGAAGCTTGCATCGGGCTTTCCTGTGCTGATGTCGACGCCCGCACTGTGGCCATTCCGCCTCGCACCCAGCTCGCCGAAGATCACAGCCAGATCACATTGGTGTCAGGGCGCGCGAAAAGGCGGGCGTAAGGTGGCCGACACCCGGCGCGACAATGGCGCATGCCGCCGCACATCCTGGTTGCCGAGGACCAAGCCGACATCCGCGACCTGCTGGTCATGAACCTGCGCGGCGCCGGGTACCAGGTGGCGGCGGTGGCCGACGGCGCCGCCGCGCTGGCCAGCCAGGCCGAACGGCGCAGCGATCTGCTGATCCTGGACCTGATGATGCCGGCGCTGGACGGGCTGGAGGTCTGCAAGGCGCTGCGTGCGCGCGGCCACGTCACGCCGATCCTGATGCTCACCGCCAAGTCCACCGAGCTGGACCGCGTGCTCGGCCTGGAACTGGGCGCCGACGACTACCTGACCAAGCCCTTCTCGCTGGCCGAACTGCTGGCTCGGGTGAAGGCGCTGCTGCGCCGCGCCGAGATGCAGCGCGCCGCGCCCGACCAATCACAGCCGCGCGTGCTGCGCAACGGCAGCCTGGAGATCGATCCAGCCAGACGCCAGGTGCGCCATGGTGGCATGCCGGTGGACTTCACCGCGCTGGAATTCGACCTGCTGACGTACTTCGCGAAACATCCTGGGCATGTGTTCTCGCGCGCGCAGCTGCTGGATGCCGTGTGGGGCTACAGCCACGACGGCTATGAGCACACCGTCACCACCCACATCAACCGCCTGCGCAACAAGCTCGAGGCCGACCCGATGCGCCCGCAGATCATCCTCACCGTGCGCGGCGCAGGCTACAAGATGCGCGACGCGCCGCCCTGAGAACCGATGACCGTACGCTTCAAGATTGCGTTGACGATCTTCGTCACCGGTGCGTTGACCGCGCTGGGCGTGGCGCTGATGGTGCTCTATGCGGCACCACGCTTCGAGCACGAGAGCAGCTATTACCGCGCCAATGGCTTCCTGGGCCGCGTGGTGCAGGCGCACGGCGGCGGGCTGATCGAACGGCACCAGCGCGAGCCCGGGCAACTGGTGGAGTTCCTGCGCAACCTGATGCTGTATGAACCCGGCTCGCAGCTGTACCTGCTGGACCCGCAGGGTACGGTGCTGGCCAGCAGCGGCCGGGCGAAGCTGGCACCCGGCTTCAAGGTGGCGCTGGCGCCGGTGCAGCAGGCTGCCGGCGACGAGCCGATGCCCTACGTGATGGGCGACGATCCCGAGCACATGAATACCGACGCGGTGATTGCCGCCCGCCCCCTGTTCCACGGGTCCGCCACCAGGGACGAGGCCGTGGCCGGTTACCTGTACCTGGTGTGCCAGAAACCAGTGCTGCCCGAAGGCCGCATTGAGGCGCTGCGCAGCAGTTTCACGCTGCCGCTGCTCGGGCTGATCGTCGCGCTGGTGGCGCTGGGCAGCGCCATGGCGGCCTGGATCATTGGCGTCGTCACGCGCCCGCTGCACCGCTTGAGCGAGGCCGCCGCCACGGTCGCGCGCGACGGCCTCGGTGCGGGCACGGCCGGCACCTTGCCCGGCCGCTGGCCCGAGGTGGAGGCCAAGGATGAGTTCGGCCAGCTCGGCCAGGCCTTCCGCAGCATGCTCGATGCCTTGCGCCGACAGTGGGAGACCTTGCGCCGGCTGGACCATTTCCGCCGCGAGGGCGTGAGCAACCTGTCGCACGACCTGCGCTCGCCGCTGACCGCCACCACTGCCTGCCTGGAGACACTCGATGCCCGCTTTGCCGGCGACGCGGCGCGCGCCGGCGACCGCCAGCTGCTCGAGGTGGCGCTGCGCAACACGCGCAACGCTGCGCGGCTGGTGCAGTCGATGGGCGACCTGGCGCAGCTGGACGAACCGCAGTTCGAGCTGCGCCGCGAGACGCTCGACGTGGGCGAGCTGCTCGGCGACATCGCCTTGCGCTTCGCGCCGCGCGCTGCAGCACAGGGCGTGGCCCTGTGTCTGGAGCCGGCCGGCGAAGAGCCGACGGCAGCGTCACTGGACATCGAGTTGTTCGAGCGCGCCGTGGCCAACCTGGTGGACAACGCACTGAAGTTCTGCACGGACGGCCACCGCATCTTGCTGGGCGTGGCCCGCAACGGTGACGAAGTGCGCGTCAGCGTGGCCGACGACGGCGTCGGCATCGACGAGGCCGAGCTGCCGCACCTATTCGACCGCTTCTACCAGGCGCGGCAGAGCGTGGCGCCGGCCACCGGCGAGGGCGGCAAGGGCCTGGGGCTGGCGATCGTCAAGCGCATCGCCGAGCTGCACGGCGGCAGCGTGGCCGTGGACAGCCGGCTCGGCCGCGGCACCACGGTCACGCTGAAGCTGCCGGCGGCTTGACTTGATTCCTCCCGCAGCAGCCCCTTTCGCGCTCGCGCGAGGGCCGCCGCTCGCGGCTCGGCCAAGCCGCCGGCGCGAGGGCCCGGCATTTCTGGGCGGTCCGGGGCATGCGCGAACTCAAGTCGACCCACTCACTGCCGAGAATCCGCGTACGGCCAGCCATCGCCCGCCGCGGAACCACCATGCTGCTGAAGACCCTGCGCTACCACCAAGTCGAAGGCTGGCTCGATCCGCTGCCGATGTCTCTGAACGGCCCGGATACCCTCGTCCTGGCCTTCGGGGCCAGCGAATTCGCCGACAACCCCGGACCCTTTGCCGAGCTGGCCCAGGCGTTGCCCGATGCCGTGCTTCTGGGCTGCTCCACCTCGGGAGAGATCGCGGGCTCGCAGGTGCATGACGCCAGCATCAGCGTGGCCGTGGCCCGCTTCGAGCACACCGCGTTGCGCCGGGCGGCAACCGAGGTACGGGACGCACAGGATTCCTGGGCCGCCGGCGCACGGCTGGCGCAACAGCTTTGCATGCCGGGGCTGCGCGCGGTGTTCGTGCTCAGTGACGGACTGCACGTCAACGGCACGCCGCTGGTGGCCGGTCTGACGCAGAACCTGCCGCAGGGCGTGGCCATCTCA
>Ga0105103_10000018_pt1 | contig 69362 bp, 63 predicted proteins | sample PPLLaktember2015_2_FD_79107 | JGI IMG/M metagenome (GOLD analysis project Ga0105103, IMG submission 79107) | Freshwater sediment microbial communities from Prairie Pothole Lake near Jamestown, North Dakota, USA - PPLs Lake P7 Core (6) Depth... | ecosystem: Environmental > Aquatic > Freshwater >...
CGCCGCCTCGGCGGCGGCGTCGATGCGCAGCATGCCGTCGACCACGGAAAACTCGCTGTGCGTGCGCAGATGAACGAAGGACATGTGGTCATTGTAGGCAGCGTGGGCACGCCGCCGGCTCCTAGAATCCGCCGCTTGAAATCCCGCCGGTCCCCATGAAGTCCCTGGCCCTGAAGCTGTTGGGCGCACTGCTGTTCCTGACGGCGGTGGCCATGTGGCTGTCGCGCGCGCCGGACTGGCCGGTGGAAGCGTTGGTCGCGCGCTGGGCACCGCCGCCGTCGGACTTCATCGATGTCAAGGGCCAGCTGGTGCACCTGCGCGATGTCGGCCCGCGCGACGATCCCGAGCCGCTGGCGCTGATCCACGGCACCTCGGCCAGCCTGCACACTTGGGAGGGCTGGGCCAAGGCGCTGAGTGCGCAGCACCGTGTCATCAGCTTCGACCTGCCCGGCTTCGGCCTGACCGGGCCCAATGCCAGCGGCGACTATCGCGGCGACACCTACGCGCGCTTCGTGCTCGACCTGATGGACCAGCTGAAGGTGCAGCGCTTTGCCGTCGCGGGAAATTCGCTCGGCGGCGAGGTAGCCTGGCGCACCGCGCTGCTGGCGCCGCAGCGCGTGACGAAGCTGATCCTGGTGGATGCGGCCGGGCCGGACTTCAGCTCCGATTCGGTGCCCATCGGCTTCCTGGTGGCGCGGGTGCCGGTGCTCAACCGCATCTTCGACTGGGTGCTGCCGCGACCGATGGTAGTGGCCAGCGTGCGCAGCGTCTATGGCGACCCGTCGCGGGTGAGCGAGGAACTGGTCGACCGCTACTACCAGCTGACGCTGCGCGAAGGAAACCGCCGTGCGCTGGTGCAGCGCTTCCAGCAGAACCGGCGCGGGCAGGATGCCGAGCGCATTCGCGAGCTGAAGCTGCCGACGCTAATCCTGTGGGGCGGGCGCGACCGGCTGGTGCCGCCGTCGGTGGCCGAGCAGTTCAAGCGCTACATCGCCGGCAGCGAGCTGGTGGTCTTCGACGAGCTGGGACATGTGCCGCACGAAGAGGACCCGCTGCGCACCCTGGTGCCGGCGCAGGCATTCCTCGAGCGGCGCTGACGCGGCGCGCGGCATTGGCTACAGTGCCGCGTCGAGGCATGAACCCACCGCTGCACACTCCCCCCATGGCGCTGGCCTCGCTGGCCGAGGCTTATGCCGCGGTGCGCGCGCGCAGCCTGGCGCTGATCGAGCCGTTGTCGGCAGAGGATTGCCAACTGCAGTCGATGCCCGACGCCAGCCCCAGCAAGTGGCACCTGGCGCACACCACCTGGTTCTTCGAGACCTTCGTGCTCGAACGCTTCGAGCGCGACTTTCGCGCCTTCGACCCGGCCTATCGGGTGCTCTTCAACAGCTACTACCTCGGCGTAGGGCCGCAGCATCCGCGCGCGCAGCGCGGGCTGCTGTCACGGCCCGCGTTGGACGAAGTGCGGGCCTGGCGCCAACAGGTCGACGAGCGGGTACTTACGCTGCTTGGCTCGCCGGCCGCAGAGGACGCTGCGTGCCGTTCGCTGCTGCAGCTGGGGCTGCAGCATGAGCAGCAGCACCAGGAGCTGCTGCTGACCGACATCCTGCATGCACTGTCCTGCAACCCGGCGCTGCCGGCCTACACGCCCGCACCTTCGACCGCTTCGCCGGCGGCCACGCCGCTGCGCTGGCTGCGCGTCGGCGGCGGCATCGTGCCGCTGGGCCATGAGGCCGGGCTCGATGGGGAGTTCCACTTCGACAACGAAGGCCCACGTCATGAGGTGCTGCTGCGCGATTTCGAACTGGCCTCGCGGCCGGTGAGCTGCGGCGACTTCCAGGCCTTCATCGACGACGGCGGCTACCGGCGGCACGAGCTGTGGCTGTCGCTGGGCTGGGACTGGGTGCGCGCCGGCGCGCGCCGGGCGCCGTTGTACTGGCTGGACGATGGCCCCAGCCTGTTCACGCTGCACGGCCGCATGCCGCGAGTGGCTGGCGCGACACTGGCGCAGCTGAGCTACTTCGAGGCCGATGCCTATGCGCGCTGGGCCTGCGCCCGACTGCCAACCGAGGCCGAGTGGGAGCATGCGGCGCGCCTTTATGGCCTGCTGCCGGACAACGACGGGCCGCGTGGTGCGGGCGTGCTGCAGCAGATGTTCGGCACGGTCTGGCAGTGGACACAGTCGTCCTACGCCGCCTACCCCGGTTATCGCCCGGCGGCCGGCGCAGTGGGCGAATACAACGGCAAGTTCATGTGCAACCAGGTCGTGCTGCGCGGCAGCTCCTGCGCCACGCCAAGCGGCCATGCGCGCGTCAGCTACCGCAACTTCTTTCCGCCGGAGGCGCAATGGCAATTCAGCGGGCTGCGCCTGGCGCGCGACGCTTGAGCGGAGCTACGCCGACTCCAGCGCCTTCAGCACCTCGGAGCGGAATTCGCGCCGGTACAGCACCCAAATGACGGTCGCGGTGGCGGCCAGCATGGCCCACGGCGAGACGAACCACGACACCGCGGCGAAAGACAGGTAGTACGCACGCAGGCCGTCGTTGAAGGACTCGGCGGCCAGGCCCATGACCCGCCCGGCGCGGTCGGCGAAGGCCTGGCGCTGCACATCGTCGGTGACGGCTGCGGCCTCGGGAGCGGCAGCGACCAGCAGCACGCCCACGCTGTACTGGCGGATGCACCAGGTGAAGCGGAAGAAGGCATAGACGAAGATGCCTGCCAGCAGCACCACCTTGAAGTCGAAGACCAGCAGCGAAGTCCGAGCCGCGAAGGGAATCTCGCGCACCAGATCGCTGGCCTGCTCTGTTGCTCCCAGCACAGCCAGCAGCGCACCGATGATCAGGATCGTGGTCGAGGCAAAGAACGAGGCCGTGGACGACAACTGCTGCACCACCACCCCGTCGAGCACGCGCACCTCACGGAAGGTGGTCTGCAGCATCCACTGCCGGCGTATGCGGTTCGAGCTGCCCAGGAAGGACGGCCGCGTGCGGGCGCGGCGCCGCGCAAACACCGCATAGCCGACCCAGGCGGCAAAGAAGAAGGCCATGCCGAGCCAGTCGACCAGAGGCAGCAGGCGGGGCAGGTCGGTCAGCTTGTCCATGCCCGGCACTGTATCGGCCCGGGGCCGGGCCGCCGGGATCAGCGCGCGAGGTCGAAGACCAGCACCTCGGCGCCCTGACCGTGGTCGAGTTGCAGGCTCGTCTCGCCGTCGAGCTTGGCGGCGTCGCCCTGCGCCAGTTCGACGCCGTTGACGCGCAGCGTGCCGCGCGCCACGTGCACGTAGGCCAGCCGCCGCGGGTCCAGCGCCAGCTGTGCCGATTCGTCGCCATCGAAGAGGCCGGCGTAGAGCGCGGCGTCGGCATGCACCGTCACCGATCCGTCACGCCCGTCGTCGGAGGCCAGCAGCCGCAGCCTGCCGCGCTTGCCGGCGGCGTCGAAATGCTTCTGCTCGTAGCCGGGCTCGATGCCGCGGTGCCGCGGCTCGATCCAGATCTGCAGGAAATGCGTGGTGTCCTTCGGCGCGTGGTTGAACTCGCTGTGCATCACGCCGCGGCCGGCGCTCATGCGCTGCACGTCGCCGGGGCGGATGACGCCGGACGGCGCATCGGCGCGACGGCCGTTGCCCATGCTGTCCTGGTGCGCCAGCTCGCCGCTGAGCACGTAGCTGATGATCTCCATGTCGCGGTGGCCGTGCGTGCCGAAGCCGCTGCCCGGGGCGATGCGGTCCTCGTTGATGACGCGCAGGTTGCCGTAGCCCATGTGGGCCGGGTCGTGGTAGTCGGCGAAGGAGAAGCTGTGCCAGCTGTCCAGCCAGCCATGCTCGGCATGGCCGCGTTCGTTGGCGGGGCGAAGGGTCAACATGCGATGCGCTCCTGGTGAGGTGTTCCGATGCATCCAATGTAGGGGCGCGCGCGGGTCCGCACAGCGGCCGCGGCTTGAGCACGCCGTTCAAATAAGATGAAGGTGCCCTCTACGCTGCGGTCCATCACCCACCATGCCACAGATCCACCATGCCCTGACGCCCGATGCATTGGCGATGATCGACACCATCGCCCGCACCGGCAGCTTCGCCGCGGCGGCACGCGAACTGGGCAAGGTGCCGTCGGCGCTGACCTACAGCGTGCGCCAGCTGGAAGAGGCGCTGGACGTGCTTCTCTTCGACCGGCGTTCGCGCCAGGCCAAGTTCACCGCCGCCGGCGAGGAGCTGCTCAACGAAGGCCGCCGCCTGCTGGCCGAGACTGCCGCGGTGGCCAACCGCGTCAAACGCGTCGCCTCGGGCTGGGAGACGCAGCTCAGCGTGGCGGTGGACGACGCCATCTCGCGCCTGACCGTGTTCGAGCTGTGCGAGGCCTTCTATGCGCTGGATCCGCAGGGCCGCATCGGCGGCAGCCTGCCCGGCAACGGCGGACCGGGCACGCGGCTGAAGCTGCGCACCGAGGTGCTGGCCGGCACCTGGGAGGCTTTGGTCAGCGGCCAGGCCGACCTGGCAATCGGCGTGGGCGTGCACAGCCCGCCGCCGGGCGTGGCCATGGAGCCGTTGGGCGAGATGAGCTTCGTCTTTGCGGTGTCGCCGCAGCACCCGCTGGCCGCGGCCAGGGAGCCGATCAATGACGTCGAGCTGCTGCGCTACCGCGCGGTGGCGGTGGCCGACACGGCCCAGCACCTTTCGCCGCTGACCGTGAACCTGCTGCCCGGGCAGGACGTGCTGACGGTGTCGAGCATGGCCGCCAAGGTCGACGCGCTGCTGCGCGGCATGGGCTGCGGCTACATCCCCGAACCGATGGCACGCCAGCACCTGCAAAGCGGCCAGCTGCTGCAGAAGAAGACCTTGCGGCCGAATGCCGCCGCACGCATGGGCTACGCCTGGCGCTGCGGCAGCGGGCGGCGCGAGCGCGGGTCCTTGGGACTGGGTCTGCAATGGTGGCTGAAGCAGTTGGCGGTGCCGACCACGCGCCAGGCGCTGCTGGAGCGCCACGGCAACTGACGCGGCATGGATCCAGCCCGCGCGCCGATCGGCCGCTTTGCGCCCTCGCCCACGGGGCCGCTGCATGCCGGCTCGCTGGTGGCGGCGCTGGGCAGCTGGCTGGATGCGCGTGCGCAGGGCGGGCGCTGGCTGGTGCGCATCGAGGACGTGGACACGCCGCGATGCCTGCCGGGCATGGACGGCGTCATCCTGCAGCAGCTGGCCACGCTCGGCTTGCGGCCGGACGAGCCGCCGGCATACCAGTCGCAGCGCGGCACGGCCTATGGCCAGGCCCTGGACGCACTGCGCGCTGCGGGGTGGGCCTACGACTGCGGCTGTTCACGTAGCGACATCGATGCCGCGCTGGCCGCGCGCGGTGCAGCGCGCGCGCGCCACGAGCAGGCGGTGTACCCCGGCACCTGCCGCGACGGGCTGCACGGCAAGCCGGCGCGCGCCGTGCGCCTGCGCACGCGGCACATGGGCATCGGCCCACGCATCGACTGGATAGACCGGCGGCTCGGCGCGATGACGCAGGACGTGGAGCGTGAAGTCGGCGACTTCGTGCTCAAGCGCGCCGACAACCTGTGGGCCTACCAGCTGGCGGTGGTGGTCGACGATGCCTGGCAGTGCGTGACCCATGTGGTGCGCGGCGAGGACCTGGCCGACAACACCGCTCGGCAGATCCTGCTGCAGCGCGCGCTGGCGCTGCCCACACCGAGCTACCTGCACCTGCCGCTGGTGCGGGGTGCCGACGGGCACAAGCTGTCGAAGCAGAACGGCGCGCTGTCAATCGACCTGAGCGATCCGCTGGCGGCGCTGCGGGATGCGGCGCGGGTGCTGCAGTTGCCACCGATCGAGGCCACGGCCTGCGACGACTGGCTGGCCGCAGCCGTGCGGGCCTGGGCGGCGCGATGGGTGGCATGATGCGCGGCCCTCAACACACAGGACCCCTTGCCATGATCACCACCCCTTCCGGCCTGCAGTACGACGACACCGTGGCCGGCGACGGCGACACCGCGCGCGCCGGCCAGCAGGTCAGCGTGCACTACACCGGCTGGCTGCACGACCCGGCGGCGCCGAACGGCCGCGGACGCAAGTTCGACAGCAGCAAGGACCGCGGCCAGCCTTTCAGCTTCGGCCTCGGCGCGGGCCAGGTCATCGGCGGGTGGGACGAAGGTGTGCAGGGCATGAAGATCGGCGGCACGCGCGTGCTGCTGATCCCGCCACAGCTGGGCTACGGCGCGCGCGGCGCCGGCGGGGTGATACCGCCGAACGCCACGCTGGTGTTCGAGGTCGACCTGCTATCGACCTGAGCCTTCAGCGGGTCGGGCGCGGCTTGCTGCTGCGCGCGCCGGGCTTGGCCCAGGGTGCGCCGGCACCGGGACGGCGCTCGGCCGCCGGACCGAAGCCGGCACGGCGCGGCTTGCCGCGGCCCGGCGCGAAGCGCTCCGGCTGCGCCGGCTTGGGCTCGGGGCGGCGCGGCTCCAACCCGGCAATGGTGGCCGGCGGAATGCGCTGCGTGGTGAAGCGTTGGATGCTGTGGATCATGCCGGCGTCGCGGCGCTCGGCCAACGTCACCGCCAGGCCCGAGCGTCCGGCACGGCCGGTGCGGCCGATGCGGTGCACGTAGTCCTCGGCCTTCATCGGCAAACCGTAATTGATGACATGGCTGATGGTCGGCACGTCGATGCCGCGCGCGGCCACGTCGGTGGCCACCAGCACCTTCAGGTGGCGCGAGCGCAGGCCTTGCAGCACACGGTTGCGCCGGCCCTGCGGCATTCCGCCGTGCAGCGAGGCCACGTGATGGCCCATGTCAGCCAGGCGGTCGGCTAGCCAGTCGGCATCGCGCTGCGTGCTGGTGAAGACCAGCGCCTGCTCGACGTTGCGGTCGGTGAGGATGTGGTCGAGCAGCGCGTTCTTGTGCTCATGGTCGTCGGCCCAGTGCAGCCGCTGCTCGATGTCGGCGTGGGTGTCGGTGTGCGAGGCCACGTCGATGCGCTGCGGCGTGCGCAGCAGTTGGGTGGCCAGCGCGCCGACGTTTCCGGCGAAGGTGGCGCTGTACATCACAGTCTGCCGCGCCTTCGGCGTGGCCTCGGCGATCAGGTGGATGTCGTCGATGAAGCCCATGTCGAGCATGCGGTCGGCCTCGTCGAGCACCAGCATCTCGATGTTGGCCAGCACGCAGCGGCCGCTTTGCAGGTGGTCGATCAAGCGGCCCGGCGTGGCGATCAGCAGGTCCAGCGGGCCGCGCAGCGCCTTCAGCTGCGCCGGATAGGGCACGCCACCGACGATGGTGGCCACGCGCAGGCCCGGTACATGGCGGCCATACGTTACGGCAGCCTTGGCCACCTGCATGGCCAGTTCGCGCGTCGGCGTCAGCACCAGGATGCGCGGGCCGTGGACCACGCCCTTTTCACGGCGTTTGCTGTCGTCGCCGCGCGCCGCCAGCACGCGCTGCAGCGCCGGCAGGATGAAGGACGCGGTCTTGCCGCTGCCGGTGCTGGCCGAGACCATCAGGTCGGCGCCAGCCAGCGCCGGCGGAATGGCGCGTTGCTGCACCTCGGTGGCCTGGTCGTAGCCGGCGTCGCGCACGGCATGGGTCAGGGCCTCGTGCAGGCTCAGGGTTTCGAAACTCATTTCTTCACTTTCGTCAGATCGACGCGCTCGCGCACGCCGCCGGCGCCTCGAAGGGCGTCGTCAGGGTCGGGTCGCAACAGGATTTGACGGTTCCGGCGCAAGGCACCGGAGCAGACGGATCAGGGCGACGGCATCGCCGCCAACCAATGTCCCGCGAGGGGATGTATCACGTCTGCGCCACACAGCCGGCCGGCTGCGGGATAGACACGAAGAAGGTCAACAGGGATGTACGGAAGGCTTCAACTGCAAGCCCAGACCGCATTGTACCCGACTCCGGGTTTTCACGGAGGCTGCTGCAGCTGCAGGAAGTGCAGCCGGTAGTGCAGCAGCTCGTCGATCGATTCGTGGATGTCGGCCAGTGCAGTGTGCGCCTGGGCCTTCTTGAAGCTGTCGAGCACACCGGGCTTCCAGCGCCGCGCCAGTTCCTTCAGCGTGCTGACGTCGAGGTTGCGGTAATGAAAGAAGGCTTCCAATGCTGGCATGTCCTTGGCCAGAAAGCGACGGTCCTGGCAGATGCTGTTGCCGCACATCGGGCTCTTGCCGGCGGGCACATACTGCTTCAGGAAGGCGATCACCTGAGCCTCGGCCGCGGCCTCGTCCACGGTTGAAGCCTTGACGCGCTCGATCAACCCGCTCTTGCCGTGCGTGCCCTTGTTCCACGCATCCATGGCGTCGAGCGCGGCATCGCTTTGCTTGACGGCCAGCACCGGGCCTTCGACGCGTTGCGTGATCTGCGCATCGGTCACGACCACGGCGATTTCGATGATGCGGTCGGTGGTCGGCGACAGGCCGGTCATCTCCAGGTCGATCCAGATCAGGTTGTGCTCGTTGGGCGGCAGCACGGGCTCGGTCATGTCGTTGTCTTCCAGGTGCGGGGCAACGCCGATTCTCGCTGAAGCCTACACTTGCGCTCCCAATGCAAAGCTCGACCCTCTCCCTGTTGTTCGCGGCCGCGCTGCTGGCTTCGCTGGCGGCCAAGTTCTGGCTGGCCACGCGACAGATGCGCCATGTGGCGGCGCATCGCGACCAGGTGCCTGCGGCCTTCACCGGCACGGTCACGCTGGACGCCCACCGTCGCGGCGCCGACTACACGCTGGCCAAGGGCCGCTTCGGCCTGCTGACCACCGCCTTCGGCACGCTGGTGCTTCTGGGCTGGACGCTGCTCGGCGGCCTGGACACGTTGAACCAGGCCTTGCTCGATGCGATGCAGCCGCGCTTCGGCAACTGGGCCTACCAGTTGGCGCTGCTGACCGCATTCGCACTGATCGGCAGTGCGCTGGACTTGCCGTTCGAGCTCTACAGCACTTTCCGCATCGAGCAGCGCTTCGGCTTCAACCGCATGACGCCGAAGCTGTTCGTGGCCGACCTGCTGAAGAACGCGACCGTCGGCGCGCTGATCGGGCTGCCTCTGGCGGCGCTGATCCTGTGGATCATGGGCGCAGCGGGAACACTGTGGTGGCTGTGGGCCTGGGGCGCTTGGGTGGCCTTCAACCTGGTGCTGCTGGTGCTGTACCCGACGGTGATCGCGCCGCTGTTCAACAAGTTCGAGCCGCTGGCCGACACGGCCTTGAAGGAGCGCGTGCAGTCGCTGATGCAGCGCTGCGGCTTCGCCGCCAAGGGGCTGTTCGTGATGGACGGCAGCCGCCGTTCGGCCCACGCCAACGCCTACTTCACCGGGCTGGGTGCGGCCAAGCGCGTAGTCTTCTTCGACACGCTGCTGCAGCGCCTGTCGCCCGGCGAAGTGGAGGCGGTTCTGGCCCACGAACTGGGCCACTTCAGCCACCGCCATGTGCAAAAGCGCATGGCCGGCATCTTCGGCTTCAGCCTGCTGGCGCTGGCCCTGCTGGGCTGGCTGTCGACACAGACGCCGTTCTACGAAGGCCTGGGCGTGACGCCGAACATCGGTGTGCCGAACGACGCGCTGGCGCTGCTGCTGTTCATGCTGGCGTTGCCGCCCTTTGCCTTCTTCGTCTCGCCGCTGATGGCGCATTTCTCGCGCCGCCACGAGTTCGAAGCCGATGCCTATGCCTGCGCGCAGGCCAGCGGCCAGGACCTCGCCAACGCGCTGCTCAAGCTGCACGAGGACAATGCCGCCACGTTGACGCCGGACCCGGTCTACGTGCGCTTCTACTATTCCCACCCACCAGCGTCGGAACGCCTGGCCGCGCTGGCCCAGGCTGCCCGTTGACGAGCATGAACGAGCTGAAGTCCCTGCGCTGCAAACCCCTGGAAGGCCAGCCGCCAATGGCCGCGCCCGACATCGCGGTGCATCTGGCCCGCGTCGAGGGCTGGGCTCTGCACGACGGAGCCATCGAGAAGATGTACCGCTTCGGCAACTTCCACGAGACCATGGCCTTCGTCAACGCGCTGGCCTGGATCGCACATGCCGAGGACCACCACCCCGACCTGGCACTGGGCTACAACCGCTGCACGGTGCGCTTCAACACGCATTCGGTCGGCGGCATCTCGATCAACGACTTCATCTGCGCGGCCAAGGTGGACGCCCTGTTGCCTTGAGTCGTATCAAGGGCCTGCCGGTGGCGCGGGTCGTGGCCGCGCACGGCCGGCATGCCTTCATCGAAACCGACGAGGGCCGGCGCGTGTTATGCCACCTGCGCGGCCGCAAGGCCGATCTGGTGGTCGGCGACCTGGTGCGCTGGCAGCCGGCCGGCGACGAAGGCGTGATCGAGGCGGTCGAAGAGCGGCGCAACCTGCTGTTCCGCCAGGACGCGTGGCGCACCAAGTCCTTCGCCGCCAACCTGGACCAGATTCTGCTGCTGGTGGCCGGCGAACCGGTGTTCAGCGAATCGCAGCTGACCCGTGCGCTGGTCGCTGCCGAAAGCGCTGGCATCCCCGCGCTGATCGGCCTGAACAAGATCGACAAGCCCAGTGCCGCAGCGGCGCACGAGCGGCTGCAGCCCTACCGCGACATGGGCATCCAGGTGTTGGAGTTCGCGCTGAAGGCCGACCCGCAGCGCGCGCTCGTGCAGCTGCTGCCGCTGCTGCAGCAGAAGGTGACGCTGGCGCTGGGCCCCAGCGGCACCGGCAAGAGCACGCTGATCAACCTGCTGGTGCCGCAGGCGCAGGCGCAGGTGGGCGAAATCTCGCAAGCGTTGAACTCGGGGCGTCACACCACCACCAGCACGCTGTGGTACTGGCTGGATTCGACACGGCGCGGCGCGTTGATCGATTCGCCCGGCTTTCAGGAATTCGGCCTGCGCCACATCGATCCCGCACAGTTGGCCGCGCTGATGCCGGACCTGCGCACGCACCTGGGCAGCTGCCGCTTCTACAACTGCATGCACCGGCACGAACCAGGATGCGGCGTGCTCGCCGCCGTGGAGCGCGGCGAGATCGCACCGCAGCGCTACCGGCTGTATGCCGAGATCCTAGACGAGCTGACGGCCCGTTAGCCTCAGCCAAGGATGTTGGCCAGCGTCAGCAGCGCGAGCAGCAGCATCCACAGCACCACCGAGCGCCACACCAGGCCGACGATGCTTTGCAGATGGATGCTCTGCAACGGCACGCCTGCGGTGGAGCCTTCTGCAGTGCCGACGCCGGCCGCACCACCGCTGAAAGTCTTGGACCGGTCCGGCGTGACGCCGGGCGCTGCAGCGCCGCCGAGTTGCACGCCCACCGCACCGGCCGCAGCGGCGAGGATGATGCCTTCGTTGGGCTGTTGCCACAGCCGGGCATCGCGACGCCATGCATTGACCGCCTCCTCGAAATTGCCGACCACTGCAAAACCGAAGGCGGTGAGGCGCGCCGGCAGCAGGTCGATCAAACCGAAGACAAGGCGCGACACCTCGAGCAGCCGGTCGTTGTCAGGCGCGTCGAGTGCGCGCAGGCGGTAGGCCCAGTAGCGACTGACGAACTCAGCCATCCTGTAGAGAACCGCGCCAGCCGGCCCGAGGCCCAGCGCCGAACAGACGATGAACCAGAAGAACACGCCGAAGACGTGCCGGTGCGCGGCCAGCAGGGCATGTTCGACCACATGGCGCAGCACTTCGGTGTGCGGCAGTTCGCTCGCATCCAGATGCAGCCACTCGGCCAGCAGGCGACGCACCTCGTTGTCGTCGCCGTTGTCCAGCGCCTCGCGCAGATCGGTGAAGTAGTGGCTGAACTGTCGGAAGCCCAGTGTGATGTAGAGCACCGCCACATCAAAGAGCAGGCCCAGCACCAGGCTGTAGTGGCTGATGCCCAGGTAGACCAGCCCGACCAGCAGCGCCGGTGTCACCACCGACACGCACCAAACCACCCACACGTGGCGCGGCCTGCCGGCGTCGAAGTTGCGGCCGACCCAGCCAACCCAGGCGACCAGCTGCTGGTGCACCCAGTTGTCGCGCGGCAGGGGCTTCAGCTGTTCGATCAGCAGCGCGATCAGGACGGCAAAGAAGCTCATCGGCAACGATGATAGCGAGCGGGTCTGCGCGTCATGCGCTCAGTCGCGCAGGAAGCCGTACAGGTTGCGCAGCATCGCCGCGGTGGCGCCCCAAATGAAGTAGGAGCGTGGCGCCCCCTGTTCGTCATGGCCCTGCCAGGGCATCGACAGGAACTGCCGGCGCTCGCCCTGCAGTTCAAACTCATGGCGCTGGTGGTGGGCCGGGGTCATCAGGAAGCGCAGAGGCACCTCGAAGGCCTCGGCCACCTCGAAGGCGTCGAGCCGCAGATCGAAGGGCGGGCGCACCAGCGCCACCACGGGCGTGACCACGTAGCGCGTGACAGTGGTGTAGTGTGGCAGCTGGCCGATGATCTCGACGGCGTCACGCGGCAGGCCGACCTCCTCCTCGGCCTCGCGCAGCGCGGCGGCCACGGCATCGGCATCGTCGAGTTCGACCCTCCCACCGGGGAAGCTGATCTGCCCTGCATGGTCACGCAGGTGCTCGGTGCGCCGCGTCAGCAGGACCTGAAGCCCGTCGGGCCGCTGCACCAGCGGCACCAGCACCGAGGCCGCGGCCAGACCCGCGGGGTCGGCGCCGGTGTCACCGCGGATATCGGCCTGCCAGCCTTGGGCCGACGCGAAGCGCTGGCGCAGCGCCTCGGGCGTGAGGCGCGCGGGCTCTACCGCCGGCAAGTGGTGGTCGGTGCCGACCACCGGGACGGCGTGTGGGTCGTGAATGCGGGGACGGTGGGTGGGCATGCGGAGAGGCCAGCTTTTGTCGGCCGGCGGCTGCGCCGCGTCGCCGACAAAGTTGGCTTCACGCTGCGCGCGACCCGCGGCCAGGCCGCGGGCTGAGCGAAGCTCAGGCCAACTTTTCCTTGATGCGCGCCGACTTGCCGCTGCGTTGGCGCAGGAAGTACAGCTTGGCGCGGCGCACGTCGCCGCGGCGCTTGACTTCGATGCCGGCAATGATCGGGCTGTACAGCTGGAAGGTGCGCTCGACACCCTCGCCGTTGGAGACCTTGCGCACGATGAAGCTGCTGTTGAGGCTGCGGTTGCGCTTGGCGATGACCACGCCTTCGAAGGCCTGCACACGTTTGCGCGTGCCTTCGACCACGTTGACGCTGACGATCACCGTGTCGCCAGGGGCGAAGGCGGGGATCTTCTTGTTCAGGCGCGCGATTTCCTCGTGCTCGAGGGTGCTGATCAAATCCATCGGGTTCTCCTGAGCGATCGTGCCGGCGTGCTGTTTTGGGATGTGTGGCCTTCAGGCCGGCAGAACATGACAGTCCTGCGTCGTGGCACGGCAGAGGATCGAAAAGCTTTTAATTATAGCCCGAGAAGCTTCAGGAACTTCTCGTCGGCCGCATCGAGCCGCCCGGCGGCGCGCGCCGCTGCGATCAGGTCGGGCCGGCGTCGCGCGGTCAGTTCGAGCGCGCGCTCGCGCCGCCAGCGTGCCACCTGGGCATGATGGCCCGACAGCAGCACCGGCGGCACCGGCATCGGAGCGCCGGGGCCTTGCCACAACTCCGGCCGGCTGTACTGCGGCCCTTCCAGCAGGCCTTCGGAAAAGCTGTCCTGCTGGTGAGAGGGCTCGCTCAACACACCGGGCATCAGCCTGGCCACGGCGTCCAGCAGCACCAGTGCCGGCAGTTCGCCGCCCGACAGCACGAAATCGCCCAGGCTGATCTCGTGCGTCACATGGGCATCGATGAAGCGCTGATCCACGCCTTCATAGCGCCCACACAGCAGCACCGCGCCAGGGCCAGCCGCGAACTCCCGCACCAGCGCCTGGTCCAACCGCCGCCCGGCCGGGCTGAAGTGCAGCACCGGCAACGGCTGGGAATCGGCCCGCTGGGCGCGTACCGCCGACAGCGCGCGTTGCAGAGGCTCGGCCAGCATGACCATGCCCGGCCCGCCGCCGTAGGGGCGGTCGTCGACACGGCGGTAGGCATCGTCGGCAAAGTCACGCAAGGGCCACAGCCGCACCTGCACCGCGCCGCTATCGAAGGCGCGGCGCGTGATGCCGTGCTTCAGATGCGAATCGAACAACTCAGGGAACAGCGTGACGATGTCGAAGCGCATGGTGCGCGTCAGTAGTCCAGGCCCCAGTCGACGAGGATGCGTCGTCCAGGCAGGTCCACCTGGTCGATGAACGCGGCGACGAAGGGAATCAGCCGCTCGGGCGCTTCAGCGTCACGAACCTGCAGCACGCTCTGCGCGCCGTTGTCCAGCAACCCGATGACTTCGCCAAGCCGTACACCGTCACGGTTGAAGACCTGCGCTCCGATCAGGTCGACCCAGTAGAACTCGTCGCTGCCGGCGGTGGGGAAACTGCTGCGCGGCACGAAGATGCGCGCACCGCGCAGCGCCTCGGCGCCCGTGCGGTCGTCGATGTCGCGCACCGCGGCGATCACGTCGTCGCCATGCTCGCGGGCTTCGGCAATGCGCAGCAGCGCCGGCAGCGGCACCGCAGCTTCGCGCAACGGCCGGCCGGGTTGGTTTTCAGGAGGGCGCAGAAACCAGCGCCGGGAGGAGAACAGCGCCTGCGGGTCCTTGGCATAGGGATGGACGCGGATCCAGCCTTTGATGCCCCAGGCGTCGAGCACGCGGGCGACTTCGATCGCGTCGGCGGGAAACTCGGCGTCCGACGCCGACGGGTCCGACGCGGCAGCCACCCGGCGGGCTTCAGGCGGCCGTCTTGGCCTGGTCGACCAGGCGCGTCACCGTGGGCGAGAGCTTCGCACCGACGCTGGCCCAGTAGCTGACGCGGTCGATCGCCACGCGCAGCGGCTGCTCGCCACCCGAGGCCATCGGGTTGTAGAAACCGACGCGCTCGATGAAGCGGCCATCGCGGCGCTCGCGCGAGTCAGAGACCACGATGTTGTAGAACGGGCGCTTCTTGGCGCCACCGCGAGCCAGTCGAATGACGACCATGATGGAGAGTCCTTCAGTGAAATTCGCAAGCCGCGCCGGGAAGATCGACCGGCCCCATCCCGGCAAGGCTGCCGCAGGGACCGTCGCGCCCGAGGATGGCGCGGCCAGCTTCGAAAACCCAGCATTATAAACTCAAGCTTTGGCCCACTGCCACCCCGAATGCAAACCGCTTCCCTCCTCGTGCGCCCGAGCACGCCGGCCGACCTGGGGGCCATCCGCGACATCTACGCACTGGCCGTCACCCAGGGCACCGGCACCTTCGAGCTGGATGCACCCGACCGGGACGAGATGGCGCGCCGCCGCGACGATGTGCTGGCCAAGGGCCTGCCCTGGCTGGTGGCCGAGCAGGACAGCCGTGTGCTGGGCTATGCCTATGCCAACCACTTCCGGCCGCGCCCGGCCTACCGCTTCAGCGTCGAAGACTCGGTCTACCTGCTCCCCGAGGCCCAGGGCCGCGGCATCGGCCGGGTGCTGCTGGCTGAACTGCTGGATCGTTGCCAGGCCGCCGGCGCGCGGCAGATGCTGGCGGTAATCGGCGACAGCGCCAACCTGGGCTCGATCGGCGTGCACCGTTCCCTGGGCTTCGAACCCTGCGGCACGCTGCGCTCGGTCGGCTGGAAGTTCGGCCGCTGGCTCGACGTGGTGCTGATGCAGCGGCCACTCGGCGTCGGCGACAGCACACCCGCTGCGGGCGGCGAGGCGTGAGCCGGCCGCGCTCGAAGACGCTGGCCACATGGCTGGCGTTGCTTGGCGGGGCCTTCGGCCTGCACCGCTTCTATCTGCACGGCTGGCGCGACGCAGTCGGCTGGCTGTACCCGGTGCCCACGCTGCTCGGCTTGGCGGGGGTGCAGCGCATGCGCGCCTTCGGTCAGGACGACCGCGTGGCCTGGGTGCTGATCCCGCTGCTCGGGCTGGCGTTGTCCGCCGCCATGCTCACGGCCATCGTCTATGGCCTGACCAGCGACGAAAAATGGGCGGCGCGCTTCCGCCAGCCGCTGCACTCCACCGGCTGGGCCCCGGTGCTGGGTGTGATCGCCGCGTTGCTGGTCGGCGCCAGCGTGCTGATGGGTACGGTGGCCTTCAGCGGGCAGCGCTTCTTCGAGTGGCAGTTGGAGCAGGCGGCCGACAAGCCCTGATCCCGCCGGGCAGCGCGCTCTCGCCGCGCGACATCGCGTCAAGTGACATCGAGCCGCTCGATGTCCTGACCGGCCGAGCACTCGATCCACGGACCGATCGGCCCCAGGCCGGGCAGGTTCAGCTGCGGGTCGATCTCGGCCAGCGGCAGCAGCACGAACGCGCGCAGATGGGCCCGCGGGTGCGGCAGCGTCAACTCGTCGCTGCGCAGCGCGGCATCGCCGTAACTGAGCAGGTCCAGATCGAGCGTGCGCGGCGCGTTGCGCACGCTACGTATCCGCCCGCAGTCTTGTTCGATGGCTTGCATCAAGTGCAGCAGCGCCAGCGCAGGCAGTGTGGTGTGCAGTTCGGCCACGGCATTGATGAAGTCCGGCCCCGAGGCCTCGACTGGCGCGCTGCGGTACAACGACGAGCAGGCCACCAAGCGCGTATCTGGCAACCGGCCCAGCGCCTGCAGCGCGGCGCGTACGGTGGCCGGCGCGTCGCCCAGGTTCGCGCCCACGCCGATGAAGGCGCGCACCGCGGCGGACATGGTCAGTCCCGCAGCAAAGCCGGTGCGTCGGTGGGCCCGGCATCACCAGCCGCCGTGCCGGCCGGTTTGCGACGCCTGCGCCGGCGTTTGCGCGGCACCGCCTCGTCGGCCGGCTCGTCCGCAACCACCTGTGCACTCGCCTCCGGCACCACAGGCCGCTGCGCTTGCACGCGCCGCGGCGGCTGCCGCTCGCGTACGGCCTGGAGCAGGGCCACACGCTCGTCGTCGTCGCCGAGGGCGAAGTCCTCCCACCATTCGGCCAGCTCAGCAGGCACCTCGTCGGCATCGGCGCGCAGACGCAGGAAGTCATAGCCGGCACGGTAACGCGGCTGCTCGACCAACGAGCGTGGCGTGTTGCCGCTACGCCGCTCGAAGCGCGGCTGCATCAGCCAGATCTCGCGCATGTCGGCAGCCAGCTTGCCGCGCCCGGAGATGTCGCCGATGCGCGCATCGAAGACCGAGTCCACTGCCTGCTGCAGCGCCGGGAACGGCGCTTCGCCGGCGGCCTGAAGCGCAAGCCAGCGCTCCACGACTTCGTGCCACAGCAGGCAGGCCAGCAGAAAGCTCGGCGCCACCGCCAGGCCCTCGGCGACGCGCCGATCGGTATCGGCCAGCGCCAGGTTGACGAAGCGCTCGCGCGCCTCGTGGCGCTGCGTCGGGTTGAGCAGCGCATCCAGGATCGGGAACACGCCGCGGTGCAGGCCCTGCTTGCGCAACTCGTCCAGGCTCTTCAGCGCATGGCCAGTCTGCAGCAGCTTGATCATCTCGTCGAACATTCGCGAGGCCGGCACGTTGGCCAGCAGCGCCGCCATTTCCTTGATCGGGGCCTGGGTCTTGGGATCGACCGCGAAGCCCAGCTTGGCGGCGAAGCGCACCACGCGGATGATGCGCACCGGGTCCTCGCGATAGCGCGTGGCCGGGTCGCCGATCATGCGCAGCACGCGCTTCTTCGCGTCCTGGAAGCCGTGGTGGTAGTCGACCACGATCTGTTCGGTGGGGTCGTAGTACAGCGCGTTGACGGTGAAGTCGCGCCGTGCCGCGTCCTCGATCTGCGGGCCCCAGACGTTGTCGCGCAGCACACGGCCAGCGGCATCGACCACATGGGCCTTGCCGCTGAGCTCTTGCTTCGAGGTCTTCTCGTTGCCGCTGACCTGGTCAGCGGCCGCGGCATCGAGCAGCGCGCGGAAGGTCGAGACTTCGATCACCTCGTGGTCGCGGCCGCGGCCGAAGATGACGTGCACGATGCGAAAGCGCCGGCCGATGATGAAGGCGCGGCGGAAGAGCGCCTTGACCTGCTCGGGCGTGGCGTCGGTGGCGACGTCGAAGTCCTTCGGCCGCAGGCCGACCAGCAGGTCGCGCACCGCGCCACCGACGATGTAGGCCTGGTGCCCGGCGTCCTTGAGCGTGCGCACCACTCGCACCGCATAGTCATCGAGCAGGCCCTGGTCGATGCCGTGCTCGGCGACGCCGACCTCGACGCGCTTGCCCAACGGCACCGCAGGCTTGGCCGCGGCAGCGCCCTTGCCGAGCAGGCGGTCGATGAATTTCTTGATCATGCAAAAAGCCTCAGGATGGGCCAGCCGCGCTCGGCGGCGATGCGTTCCAGCGCCGGCGCGGGGTTGGTCGCCACCGGGTGGCTGACGCGCTCGAGCAGAGGCAGGTCGTTGGTGGAGTCGCTGTAGAAGGTGATGCGCTCGAAGTCTTCGCAGGCCAGGCCCTGGCGGGCCAGCCATTGCTGCACGCGCGCAACCTTGCCTTCGCGGTAGGCCGGGACGCCCTGAACGGCGCCGGTGACACGCCCTTCGGCGTCGCGCTGCAGCTCGGTGGCGATGAGTTCGTCGACGCCAAAGAGCGTGGCGATCGGCCGGGTGATGAACTCGTTGGTGGCGGTGACGATGGCCACCCGGTCGCCCGCCTCGACATGGCGGCGCAGCAGCGCGCACGCCGAGTCTTGGATGGCCGGTCGGATCATCTCGTCGATGAAGCGCCGGCTGGCCGCGGCCTGCTCCTGCGGCGTTCGCTCGCGCCAAGCCGAAGTGGCAAAGCGGATGTAGGCTTCGACATCCAGCTTCTCGGCCAGGTACTGGGCATAGAACTGATCGTTGGCGCGGCGGAAGTCCTCGCCGTCGGCCCAGCCCAGGCGCACCATGAACTCGCCGAAGGCATGGTCCGAATCGATCTCCAGCAGCGTGCCGTCCAGGTCGAAGAGCGTCAGGTTCATGAATGGGCCCCGGCCTCGACCGCGTCCTCCTGCAGCATCTGGCGAAGCAGCGGCACCGTCACCGCCCGCTGCCGCGCCAGCGCGAAGCGGTCCATGCGGTCGAGCGTCTGCATCAGCGTGCCCAGGTCGCGGGCCGAGCGGGTGAGCAGGTAATCCATGACCTCGTCGGCCAGGAAGATGCCACGCCGGTCGGCCTCGCGGCGCAACGCGGCGCGGGTCTCGTTCTCGCTGGTGGGCTGCAGCGCGAAGACATGGCCCCAGGCCAACCGCGTGCGCAGGTCGTCGCGCAGGGGCAGGTCCACCGGCGGCACGCGGCCGGCCGCAGCCCACTGCACGCCGGCCTCGCCAGCCTGCACGAACAGTGCAAAGGCGGCCTGCTGCCGTTCGGCATCGAGCAGTTCGCAACGGTCCACCACCACCAAGGTCCAGCCGGCCTGCAGCTGCCACGGCGCCGGGTCCTCGGCATCGAAGCTGCCGGCGCGTTCGCCCGCAGCCTGCCGTTCGTTGACCAGCGCACGCAGCAGGTGGCTCTTGCCGCTGCCGCCCGGGCCCCACAGGTACACCGGCGCCGCCGGCATGTCCAGCGCACGCAGGTGCGCCACGGCCGCGGCATTGGCACTGGTGAGATAGGTGTCGAAGGTGGGCAGCGGATCCGGGCCGATCGCCAGCGGGATCTGCTTCATCGACGTGGGGTAGGCAGCATGCCCCGGCATTTTACGGGGCAGCACCGCGGCAGCGGCCGTCCGTGTCAATGCAGCGGGCCGTGGCGGCCGCCGGCCAGGCCGCGCAGGCGCTCGCGCAGCGCGGCGGCGTCGTCGGCCTGCGGCAGGTGCTTCAGGTAGGCCGAAAGATCCTGCGCCGCGGCCTCCTCCTGCCCCAGCTCGGCATGCGCCAAGCCACGGTCGCGGCGCTCGTCCCAGGCCTGCGGCAAGAGCACCACCAGCCGCTCGCACACCGCCAGCAGGCGCGCCCAGTCCTCCGCCGTGCGGTGGATCTCCTTCAGGTTGCGCAGCAGCCGGGCGATGACGTCGCGCGGCGGCGCCGCCTGCAGGAACAGGCCCAGCGGCACCTCGAAATCACCGGTCAGGCCGCGCGAGCGGCGGTACGGCACCAGGCGCTCTTCCAGTTCGGCGCGCGACAGCGACTGTCCGGTCAGCGGGTCGATGATCACCTCGCCCTTGCCGGCGCGCAGCTTGACCAGGAAGTGCCCGGGGAAGGACACACCGCGCGCGCTGAGGCCGATCTGCGTGGCCAGTTCGGTATAGAGCAGCGCCAGTGTGATCGGGATGCCGCGGCGCATGGCCAGCACCTCGTGCAGGTAGCTGTTGCGCGGGTCGTAGTAGTTGTTGACGTTGCCGGCGAAGCCCAGGTCCTGGAAGAAGTAGCGGTTCAGGAAGCGCAGCTTCTGCAGCACCACCGCATCGGCCGGGACGCGGCGCTTCAGTCGGTCAGCCAGCGCGTCCACCTGGGCCAGCACCCCTTGCGGGTCCAGGCGCGGGTACTCGTCCTGCGCCACCGCGATGGCCGCCTCGAGCAGCGCGAAGCCCTCGTCCTCGGCCACCAGCGAGGCGAAGTACTGCAGCGCGGTGGGCACCTCGAAGCGCAGGGTGTCGCTCATGGCCCGAGTGTATCGGTCAGCTCCGGCGGCGGAAGTGCGCCGGGCGCAGCCCGCCAAGCAGCAGCACGGCAAAGTAAAGCAGCGCCGCGCCACCCAGCACCGCGGCCATCCAGCCGGCGCGCTGTCCCCACTGCGCCTGCAGGCCGATCCAGTCGATGGCCTGGCCGGCCCAGACCAGCAACGCGCCCAGTGCCGTGCAGGCCAGCAGCACGCGCAGCATGAACAGTCCCCAGCCGGGCAGCGGCTGGTAGACCCCGGCGCGGCGCAGGCCGAACAGCAGCCAGCCGGCGTTGACCAGCGCGCCCAGGCCGATGGACAGCGCCAGCCCGGCATGGCCCAGGTGGGGCACCAACAACGCGTTCATCACCTGCGTGGCGGCCAGGACGACGATGGCGATGCGCACCGGCGTGCGGATGTCGTGGCGTGCATAGAAGCCTGGCGCCAACACCTTGACGCCCACCAGGCCCATCAGGCCGACGCCGTAGCCCATCAGCGCCCGTGTGGTCTGGGCCACGTCCTGCGGCTGGAACTGGCCGTAGTGAAACAGCACCGCCACTAGCGCCTTCGGGAAGACGATCAACGCCACCGCGCAAGGCAACGCCAGCAGCACCAGCATGCGCAGGCCCCAGTCGAGCATGTCGGAATAGCCCTGGGTGTCGTCGCGCGCCTGTGCCGCCGACAGCTGCGGCAACAGCACCACACCCAGCGCCACGCCGAGCAGCGCCGTCGGGAACTCCATCAGCCGGTCGGCATAGGTCAGCCAGGACACCGCGCCCACGCCCACGTGCGAGGCGATCTGGGTGTTGATGAGGAGCGAAATCTGCGCCACCGACACGCCGAGCAGCGCCGGCGCCATGCGGCGCAGCACGCGGCCGACCCCCGGGTGCTGCCAGGCGGTCTTCAGCGATGCCCAGCCCAGCGCAAAGCGCGGCATGCAGCCGATGGCGCGCAGCGCCGGGATCTGGACCGCCGCCTGCAGCGCGCCGCCGAGCATCACGCCGGCGGCCAGCGCCAGCACCGGGTTCAGACCCCAGCGTGCGAACAGCGGCGCGCCCCACCAGGCGGCGGCGATGACCGCCAGGTTCAGCAGCACCGGCGTGACCGCCGGCACGGCAAATCGCTTCCAGGTGTTGAGGATGCCGGCCGACAGCGCCACCATCGACATGAAGGCGATGTACGGAAACATCCAGCGTGTCATGGTCGCCGCCAGGTCGAATTCGGCCAGGCCGGAGCCGATCAGCCAGACCAGTGCCGGCGCACCGACCATGCCGATCACGCAGGTCACCAACAGCGCCCAGGCCAGCACGCTGGCCACCGCATCGACCAGGCGGTGGGTGGCTTCATCGCCGTCGCGCTCGCGGGTGTCGGCCAGGATCGGCACGAAAGCCTGCGAGAAGGCGCCTTCGGCGAACAGCCGGCGCAGCAGGTTGGGGATGCGGAAGGCGACGTTGAAGGCGTCTGTAGCAGCACTGGCACCGAAGGCCGCGGCGATCAGCTGCTCGCGCACCAGGCCGGTGACCCGGGAGGCCAGCGTGAGCAGGGAGACAGTGGAGGCGGCCTTGAGCAGGTTCATCGCTGGCGAACGGCAAGACGCGACGGTCCTGGGGCAGCGGCGAGATTATAGGCAGGCACACCCAGGCTACCTGTCCGGGCCCGGCGGCTGGTGCTATACTTATCGGCTTTGCACCTCACGTTTGAGCTGAAGCATGGCCACATCGACCAAAGCCAAGAAGAAGACCGTCCGACTCGCCTCGGGGCGCAAGCGCGCGCGCCAGGACGTGAAGCTCAATGCTGCCAACACCGCGCTGCGCTCGAAGTTCCGCACCGCCATCAAGAACGTGCAGAAGGCCGTGCTGACGGGTGACAAGGCCAAGGCCACCGATCTGTACAAGTCGGCGCAAAGCGTCATCGACTCCATTGCCGACAAGGGCCTGTTCCACAAGAACAAGGCAGCGCGACACAAGAGCCGTCTTTCAGCCAAGCTGAAGGCGTTGTCGGCCTGACCCAGCGACCCGAAGGTCGTCTGCATCAAGAGCCTGCATCGCAGGCTCTTTTTCATTTATCTTCCACTTCTGCAGATCGAGGACCATCGATGAACGCTCCAGACCCTGCCGTTGTCTCGCCGATGCCGCACGTCATGAACACCTACGGGCGGCTGCCGATCGCGCTGAGCCACGGCCGAGGCTGCTGGGTCTGGGACAGCGAAGGCCGAAAGTATCTGGACGGGCTGGGCGGCATCGCGGTCAACACGCTAGGCCATGCACACCCGAAGCTGGTGCCGGCGCTGCAGGAGCAGATCGGCAAGCTGATCCACAGTTCCAACTACTACGAGGTGCCGCTGCAGGAGAAGCTGGCCGCGAAACTCTGCGAGATCTCCGGCCTGGACGCGGTGTTCTTCTGCAGCACCGGCCTGGAGGCCAATGAAGCCGCGCTGAAGATTGCGCGCAAGTACGGCCATGACCGTGGAGTCGAGCGCCCCGAGATCATCGTCTACGAAGGCGCCTTCCACGGCCGCTCGATCGCCACGCTGTCGGCTACTGCCAACCCGAAGGTGCAGGCCGGCTTCGGCCCGCTGGTCGAGGGCTTCGTGCGCGTGCCGTTGAACGACCTGGCCGCCGTGGAGCGCGTCGCCCGCGAGAACCCGAACGTGGTCGCCGTGTTCCTGGAGACCATCCAGGGAGAAGGCGGCATCCATCCGTCGCGCTGGGACTACCTGCAAGGCCTCCGCCAGCTGTGCGACCAGCAGCACTGGCTGCTGATGTTGGACGAGGTGCAGTGCGGCATCGGCCGCACCGGCAAGTGGTTTGCGCACCAGTGGGCCGGCATCCGGCCCGATGTGATGCCGCTGGCCAAGGGCCTGGGCTCGGGCGTGCCAGTGGGCGCGGTGGTCGTCGGACCGAAAGCCAAGAACGTGCTCGGGCCGGGCAACCACGGCACCACCTTCGGTGGCAACCCGCTGGCCATGCGCGCCGGCGTCGAGACCCTGCGCATCATGGTCGAGGACGGTGTGATGGAGAACGCCGCCACGGTCGGCGCGGCACTGAAGTCCGGCCTGGAGCGCGAGTTGAAGGGCGTGGCCGGCGTCGTCGAAGTGCGCGGTCAGGGCCTGATGCTGGGCATCGAGCTCGACCGCCCGTGCGGCGTACTGCTGCAGCGCGCCGCCGAGGCCGGGCTGATGCTCAGCGTCACCGCCGACAAGGTCATCCGGCTGGTACCGCCGCTGATCCTGTCGGTCGACGAGGCGGCGATGATCGTCGCCATCCTGTGCCCGCTGATTCGCGCCTTCCTGGCCGAAGGCGCATGAAGCCCGGGCACTCGCTGATGAAGCACTACCTGCAGTTCAAGGACCTGCGCGCCGAGGAATACGCCTACCTCTTCGAGCGCACGCGAATCATCAAGACCCGCTTCAAGAACTACGAGAAGTACCAGCCGCTGGTCGACCGCACGCTGGCGATGATCTTCGAGAAGGCCAGTACGCGCACCCGCGTCAGTTTCGAGGCCGGCATGTACCAGATGGGCGGCTCGGTGGTGCACCTGACCACCGGCGACAGCCAACTCGGCCGCGCCGAACCGGTGGAAGACAGCGCCCGCGTCATCAGCCGCATGGTCGACCTGGTGATGATCCGCACCTACGAGCAGGCGAAGATCGCCGCCTTCGCCGCACATTCGCGCGTGCCGGTGATCAACGGGCTGACCAACGAGTACCACCCCTGCCAGATCCTGGCCGACATCTACACCTATATCGAGCATCGCGGTTCGATCCAGGGCAAGGTGGTGGCCTGGGTGGGCGACGGCAACAACATGGCCAACACTTGGCTGCAGGCGGCCGAGATCCTGGGCTTCACGGTGCATGTCAGCACGCCGGGCGGCTACGAGGTCGACCCCACCGTGGCCGGCATCTCGCGGCGTGACTGCTACAAGGTCTTCAGCAACCCGATGGACGCCTGCCGCGACGCCGACCTGGTGACCACCGACGTGTGGACCAGTATGGGCTACGAAGCCGAGAACCAGGCGCGGCAGGAGGCCTTTGCCGACTGGTGCGTGGACGCCGAGATGATGGCCGCGGCCAAGCCCGAGGCGCTGTTCATGCACTGCCTGCCGGCCCACCGCGGGGAGGAAGTCGCAGCCGACGTCATCGACGGCCCGCAGTCCGTCGTCTGGGACGAGGCAGAGAATCGCTTGCACGTGCAGAAGGGGCTCATGGAGTACCTCTTGCTCGGCCGTATCGGCTGACCGGTCGATGCGGCGGCCCGAAGGGCCGGCAAGCGATTCCGGCGCAGGCGCACATTGCGAAGCGATGTGAAGGCGCGATGGTGCCGTGCCGTAGCCAGAACAGGCTGCACGTGCAAAAAGGGACTGATGGAGTACCTATTGCTCGGCCGCATCGGCTAGTGGCAGGCACCGACCGGCCACCGACAGGCCAGGTTTGACGCCACCCCCTCGCACCGATATACTTTAGTTCTAAAGTATCAAGCGCACGCTGCTTCGTGCGGTACATCCCGCCCATGCCACGCCTCTGGGACATCTCACCGCCCGTGCATGCCGCCTCGCCGGTGTTCCCGGGTGACGTGGCCTACAGCCAGGGCTGGTCGGCGCGCATCGGCCCGGGCTGCCCGGTCAATGTCAGCACGCTGACGCTGTCGCCCCACACCGGCGCGCATGCCGACGCGCCACTGCACTACGACGACGCCGGCGCCGCCATCGGCGACGTGGCGCTCGAACCCTACCTGGGCCGCTGTCGCGTGATCCATGCCATTGGCCTCGGACCACTGATCGAATGGGCACATCTCGGACACGCGCTGGCCGGCCTGCCACCGCGCGTGCTGGTGCGAACCTGTGCGCGACAGCCCGAGGCTTGGGATCCGTCCCTCACCGCCTTCGCGCCGCAGACGGTGGAGCGCCTGGCCGACCTGGGCGTGATGCTGATCGGCATCGACACCGCCAGCATCGACCCGGCCGAGAGCAAAGACTTGCCAAGCCACCAAGTGATCCGACGCCGCAACCTGCGCGTGCTGGAGAACCTGCGCCTCGACGAGGTGCTGGAAGGCGACTATGAACTGATCGCGCTGCCGCTGAAGCTGATGAGCGCCGACGCCAGCCCGGTGCGCGCCGTGCTGCGAGAACAGGAGACCCGATGAACACCCGCGAAGACGCCCTGGCGCTAGACGCCGCCGACCCGCTGGCGCACTTGCGCCAGCAGTTCGACATCCCGCCTGGCCTGATCTACCTGGACGGGAATTCGCTGGGCGTCATGCCCAAGGCCACGCCGGCGCGGGTGCAGCAGGTGGTGACGCAGGAATGGGGCGTTGGCCTGATCGGCAGTTGGAACAGCGCCGGCTGGATGGAGCTGGCGCCGCGCATCGGCGACAAGATCGGCCGCCTGATCGGCGCGGCGCCCGGCGAATGTGTGGCCGCCGATTCGACCTCGGTCAACCTGTTCAAGGTGCTGAGCGCGGCGCTGTCCGTCGCTCGCACCGACGCGCCGCAGCGCATGCGCATCGTCTCCGAACGCAGCAACTTCCCCACCGACCTGTATATCGCCGAAGCCACCGCCGCCGAGCGTGGCTTCGAACTGGTGCTGGCCGACAGCCCCGAGGCCCTGCCCGCTTTGCTCGACGCGCGCTGCGCGGTGCTGATGCTCACGCATGTCAACTACCGCACCGGCCGCATGCACGACATGGCCGAGCTGACGCGACAGGCGCACGAGGCCGGTGCGCTGACGCTGTGGGACCTGGCGCATTCGGCCGGTGCCGTGCCGGTGGACCTGCGCGGCAGCGGCGCCGACTTCGCCATCGGCTGCGGCTACAAGTACCTGAACGGCGGCCCCGGCGCGCCGGCCTTCGTCTGGGTGGCGCCGCGCCATGCCGAGCGCTTCTGGCAGCCGCTGGCCGGCTGGATGGGCCATGCGGCACCCTTCGAGTTCACGCCCGGCTACCGTCCGGCGCCGGGCATCCGCCGCTACCTGTGCGGCACGCCGGCAGTGCTGTCGCTGGCGGCGCTGGAATGCGGCGTGGATACGGTGCTCGCCGCCGAAAGCCACGGCGGACTGGCCGCGCTGCGGACCAAGTCGTTGGCGCTGACGCGGACCTTTGCCGCGCTGGTGGAAGCGCGCTGTGCCGGCCAGGGCCTGAGCCTGGTCTCGCCGCGCGACGACGCGCAACGCGGCAGCCAGGTCTGCTTAGCGCACCCGAGCCATGGCTACGCGATGGTGCAGGCACTGATCGCCCGCGGCGTGGTCGGCGACTTCCGCGCGCCGGACATCCTGCGCTTCGGCTTCACGCCGCTGTACCTGCGCTTCGTCGACGCATGGGACGCGGTGGAGCATTTGCGCCAGGTGCTGGTCAACGAGGAATGGCGCGAAGCGCGCTTCAACCAGAAGGCAGCCGTGACATGAGTGAAGGCCAAACCCCCGAAAGCATCGTGCGCAGCGAAGGCGCGAAGCTCGACTTCGCGCGCGACATGAGCTACGGCGACTACCTGCACCTGGACCAGGTGCTCAGCGCCCAACACCCGCTGTCCCCGGACCACAACGAGATGCTGTTCATCGTGCAGCATCAGACCAGCGAGCTGTGGATGAAGCTGATGCTGCACGAGCTGCGAGCCGCCATCGGCTGCATCGCGCGCGATCAGGTGGCGCCGGCCTTCAAGATGCTGGCGCGCGTCAGCAAGATCATGGAGCAGCTGGTGCATGCCTGGGACGTGCTGGCGACGATGACGCCGCCCGAGTACAGCGCCATCCGGCCCTACTTGTCCAACAGCAGCGGCTTCCAGAGCTGGCAATACCGCTGCATCGAGTTCAGCCTGGGCAACAAGAACGCCGCGATGCTCAAGCCGCATTCGCACCGGCCCGAGCTGCTTGCGCATGTCGAAGCCGCGTACCGCGCACCCAGCCTGTACGACGAATCGCTGCGCCTGCTGGCGCGGCGCGGCATCGCCGTGCCGGGCACGCACCTGCAGCGCGACTGGACGCAGCCTTACGCCTCCAGCGACGCGGTCGAGGCTGCCTGGCTGCAGGTCTACCGCGCACCCGACAAGCACTGGGACCTTTACCAGCTGGGCGAGGAGCTCACCGACCTGGAAGACGCCTTCCGCCTCTGGCGCTTCCGCCATGTGACGACGGTGGAGCGTGTCATCGGCTTCAAGCGCGGCACCGGCGGCACCAGCGGCGTCGGCTACCTGCGCAAGATGCTCGACGTGGTGCTGTTCCCCGAGATCTGGCGGCTGCGCACCGACCTGTAGGTGCTCACCCCGCCAACGCCGCGTCGAGCGCGCGCTCGAACGTGGCCACGGTCCTGTCGGGGTTCCGTAGCTTGTCCAGACCGAACAGGCCGAGGCGGAAGGTCTTGAAATCCGGCCCCTCATCGCAGGCCAGCGGCACGCCGGCCGCCACCTGCAGGCCCTGCTTGGCAAAGGCCTGGGTGTTCTGGAAGTCGCTGCGCTCGGTGTAGCTGACCACCACGCAAGGCGCCTGGAAGCCCGGCGCGGCCACACTCGCGATGCCGCGCGCCTCGAGCAGCGCGCGCACCCGCGAGCCGATGGATTGCTGCGCGGCGCGTGCCCTCTCGAAGCCGAAGGCCGCCGTCTCCTGCATCACATCGCGCAACTGCGCCAGCCCATCGGTGGGCAAGGTCGCGTGGTAGGCGATCTGCCCCTTCTCGTGCGTCTCCATGATCGACAGCCACTTCTTCAGGTCCATCGAGAAGCTGCTGCTCGTCGTGCCGTCGATGCGCGCACGCGCCTCCGCGCCCAGCATCACCAGCCCGGCGCAGGGCGTGCTGCTCCAGCCCTTCTGCGGCGCGCTGACCAGCACGTCCACCCCCGTGGCTGCCATGTCCACCCACATCGCGCCCGAGGCGACGCAGTCCAGCACGAACAGCCCGCCGTGCGCATGCACCGCATCGGCCATGGCGCGCAGGTAGTCGTCGGGCAGCATCATGCCGGCCGAGGTCTCGACATGCGGCGCGAACACCAGCTCGGGCTTGTCGCGGCGGATCGTCGCCACCACCTCGTCGATCGGCGCCGGCGTGAACGGCGCCTGCGGGCCGGCCCCGGTGGTGCGGGCCTTCAGCACGGCCGTCTCGGCGGTGATCGCGCCCATCTCGAAGATCTGGCTCCAGCGGTAGCTGAACCAGCCGTTGCGGATGACCAGCACTTTCTTGCCGGCAGCGAACTGCCGCGCCACCGCCTCCATGCCAAAGCTGCCGCTGCCTGGCACGACGATGGCCGAGCGCGCGCCGTACACCTGCTTCAGCGTGGCTGACACGTCCTGCATCACGCGCTGGAAGCGCTGCGACATGTGGTTCAGCGCACGGTCCGTATAGACCACCGAATACTCGAGTAACCCGTCCGGGTCGATGTGGGGGAGCAGGCCGGGCATGACGCCTCCGCGAGAGTCTTGTTGGATTGCGCAGGTTAACAGCCGCGGCGCCGGCTCGGGTACCCCCGCATCCGGCAGGATCGCAGGCCCCCACCTAGAATCCGGGGCACCCCCGCGCTTGCAGGAGCCCCGATGGACACTCGCACCTCACCGATCCGCATGCGCCTGGCGCAACTGCGCGAAGAGATGGTCCGGCTCGGCATCGACGCGCTGCTGGTGCCCAGCAGCGACCCGCACCTGTCGGAGTACCTGCCCGAGCGCTGGCAAGGTCGCGTCTGGTTGTCGGGCTTCACCGGCTCGATGGCCACGCTGGTGGTGGGCAGCCGGCGCGCCGCGCTCTTCGCCGACAGCCGCTACTGGGTGCAGGCTGAAAGCCAGCTGCAGGGCACCGGCATCGAGCTGGTGCGCATCAACTCCGCGGCAGCGTCCGCGCACCTGGACTGGCTGGTCGAGCAGGTGCCACGCGGCGGCACGGTGGCGGTCGACGGCCAAGTGTTGGGCCTGGCCGCGGCACAGGCGCTGAAGGCCCGGCTCGATGAGGCCGGCATCGTGCTGCGCACCGCGCCTGATGTGCTCGACGCCATCTGGGCAGACCGCCCCGCCTTGCCTGCGCAACCGGTGTATGCGCACCAGGCACCGCATGCGCCGCGGTCGCGCGCCGCCAAGCTGGCGCTGGTGCGCGAAGCCATGGCGCGGCACGGTGCGACACAGCACTTCATCTCCACCGTCGACGACATCGCCTGGCTGACCAACCTGCGCGGCAGCGATGTCGAATACAACCCGGTGTTCCTGGCGCACCTGCTGCTCGATTCCACCGGCGCTCGGTTGTTCATCGGCGACACCAAGGTCGGCGCGACATTGCGCGATGAACTGGCGGCCGACGGCATCCGGCTGGCGCCCTATGCCGAAGCGGCGTCCGCGCTGCACGCACTCGGCGCCGACGACGTGCTACTGCTCGACCCGAAGCGCGTGACGCTGGGCTTTCGCGAGCAGGTCGGCCGCGGCTGCCGCGTCGTCGAAGCCATCAACCCGAGCACGCTGCTGAAGAGCCGCAAGACCGAGGCCGAGGCTGCGTTCGTTCGCGAGGCCATGGCCGAGGACGGCGCGGCCATGTGCGAGTTCTATGCGTGGTTCGAAGCCGCGCTGGCCCGCGGCGAGCGAATCAGTGAACTGACGGTGGACGAGCGGCTGACGGCTGCTCGCCAGCGCCGCCCGGGCTTCGTCGGCCTGAGCTTTTCCACCATCGCCGCCTTCAATGCCAACGGCGCGATGCCGCACTACCGCGCCCTGCCCGATTCGTTCGCGATCATCGAAGGCAACGGCCTGCTGCTGATCGACTCCGGCGCGCAGTACCTGGGCGGCACCACCGACATCACCCGCGTCTGGCCGATCGGCCAGGTCAGCGCGGCAATGAAGCGCGACTACACGCTGGTGCTCAAAGGCACGATGGCCCTGAGCCGCACGCACTTTCCGCGCGGCACGCTGTCGCCGATGCTCGATGCCATCGCGCGCGCACCGCTGTGGGCGGAGGGCCTGGACTTCGGCCACGGCACCGGCCACGGCGTGGGTTACTTCCTCAATGTGCACGAAGGCCCGCAGAGCATCAGCCGCAGCGTGCCCGATGCCCACATGGCGATGGAGCCGGGCATGATCACCTCGATCGAACCCGGCGTGTACCGGCCCGGCCAGTGGGGCGTGCGCATCGAGAACCTGGTGATGAACGTGCCGGCCACCACGCCCGAGGGCAGCACCTTCGCCGAGATGCTGGAGTTCGAGACGCTGACGCTGTGCCCGATCGACACCCGCTGTATCGAACGTTCGCTGCTGCGCGCCGACGAAATCGCCTGGCTCAACGCCTACCACGCCACGGTGCGTGAGCGGCTGGCGCCGCGCGTGCAGGGCGACGCGCTGGCCTGGTTGCAACAGCGCTGCCAGCCGATCTGATGTCACCGGGCCGAGCGCTAGGCATCGACCTGGGCGGCACCAAGATCGAGGCCCTGCTGCTGTCGGCCGAAGGACAGCCACTCTGGGGCCGGCGCATCGACACCCCGGCGGGCGACTATGCCGCCACGCTGCAGGCCATCGTCGCATTGGTCGAGCAGGCACGCGAAGCCGGCGGTGGCCCCTGCAGCGTCGGCCTGGGCACGCCCGGCAGCCTGACGCCCGAAGGCCTGATGAAGAACGCCAACTCGCAGTGCCTGAACGGCCGGCCCTTGCAGGCCGACCTGCGGCAGCTGCTCAGCCAGCCGGTGCGTCTGGCCAACGATGCCAACTGCCTGGCCCTTTCCGAAGCCACCGACGGCGCCGGCGCCGGCGCCGAGGTGGTGTTTGCAGTGATCTTGGGCACCGGCACCGGCGCCGGCATTGCGGTGCATGGCCGGGTGCTGAGCGGCCCCAACGGCTTGGCCGGCGAATGGGGCCACAACCCCTTGCCCTGGGCCGTGCCGGGCAAGGATCCGCAGTTCGACTGCTATTGCGGCCAGCGTGGCTGCGTGGAAACGCTGCTCAGCGGGCCCGGCATGGCACGCGAGCACCGCCACTTTGGCGGTAGCGACACGACGGCAGCACAGATCGCCAGCGCGGCGGCGGCAGGCGATGCGGCCAGCCAAGCCACGCTGCAGCGCTATGCCTCGAGGCTGGCGCGTGCGCTGGCCGGCGTCATCAACCTGCTCGACCCGGATGTCATCGTGCTCGCTGGCGGGCTGTCGAAGATCGACCTGCTCTACGAACAGGTGCCTCGGCTGTGGGGCCGCTGGGTGTTCTCGGGCGGGCTGAAGGACATCGTGCGAACGCGGCTCACGCCAAGCCGCCACGGCGACGCCTCGGGCGTGCGTGGGGCGGCTTGGCTGTGGCGCGATCCCGGCGCGCCGGGCACCGTTCAGACGCCGGCGCGATAGAGCTTCGCCGACAGTGCCTGCGACAAGGTGTCGGCGCTGTCCTGCAGGTGGGCGCGGGTCTCCGCGTCCATCGCCGCGCTGCGCTTCAGCGCCTTGTCCAGCTGGACCTGCAACTGCTGCGCCTGCACGCGCAGCAAGCTGCGCGCATCGGCGCGGGCCTGCGGATTGGGGCGGAACAGACTGTTGGCCACGCGGTTCAAATGGTCGCGCTGCAGTTCGCGGCGCGTGGCGCTGATGTTGCCGCCCTTGGCCAGTTCGCTCCAGATATCCCGGTTCAGCCGCCCGTAAAGCTCGGACAGCTGGAACGCCGCCTCGGGCCGGTCGGCCTTGCCGACACTGTCAAGGATGCGTGCCGCCACCGTGTCGCTCATCAGCTGGTTCAGCACCGCACGCTGCAGGTCCAGCAGGCGCTGGGGCACCGAGTAGTCGGTGGGCAGCAATGGATTGTCCACACGATCGTCGAAGTCCGGCGCCAGCTTGCGCTGCAGCGTCGGCGTCACTGCCAAGCCGTCGATCGAAAGCACGTTGTGGGCAATCAACTCCAGCGCATGGCGCTGAGTGGCCACGGTGGTGGGCAGCAGCGGGTCTCTGCCGCTGCCCGGATGGTCACGTAGCGTGCGCACCCCGCCGATCTGTCGCACCAGAACGCCCACGGCGCGACCGGCGTCGGCGATGGCATAGGACAGCGAACGGCGCAGCACCGCATAACTCTCGTCGGACTTGAGCTCGCGACGTTCCTGCCGCTGGAACAGATCGCGCGCAATCTCCAGCCGCTTTGCAGCGTAGGCGATCGGGTCGGCACCCAGGTCGAGCTGGATGGTCTCGGGGTCGATGCCGAAGGCCGCATCCTCATCGGTGCCAAACGCCAGCAGCGGCTCGTGGCTGCGCGCGGCGATGCGCAACAACTCGGCGTTCTCGTCGGCCGGCGCGATCGGCTTGTAGGCATATTCGATAGCCCAGTAGTCATACGGGCCGAGCGTGGTCATGAAGGGCACGCCACCACGCTGCCCGGGGCGCGGCAGGTTGATGGCGTTGTATTCCATGACCGAGCCGGTCGTGCCATGGACGCGCGTGAATTCCGGGTCGGCCAGCTGCTGCTCGCTGTAGACGCGTGAGGCGCGGAAGTTGTGGCGCAGTCCGAGCGCGTGGCCGACCTCGTGCATCACCGTGTCCTTGACATAGTCGGCGACAAAGCGCTCGGTCTGCGGGCTGTCGGCGTCGATCTCGCCGCGCGCCTCGAGCACGTCCAGCGCATAGCCCAGTTGCTCGGCCGCCATATCGCCGTACAGGCAATGGGCATGGCCGGCATGTTCGGCATGGCCGCCCAGCACCGTGGCGAACGAAGCCGCGCCGGACAGCGTCTGCGCGCGCAGCGTGCGCAGCGAACGCGAACTGAGCGTCTCGAAGCCGATGTCGGCATCGAGGATCTCGCCGCTGCGTGGATCGACATGCTTCGGTGCGATGGCCCCGAAGCCCGGCATGGCCGACATCAGCCAGCGTACCGATGAATAGCCCAGGTCGAGCGTCTCAAACTCGGCGTCATCGCTCTGCTGCTTGACGACGACTGCGTCCTTGAAACCGATCTTCTCGAAAGCCTTGTTCCACTCGAGGATGCCTTCGCTGACCACCGCGCGGTACTTCAGCGGCACGTTGCGGTCGATCCAGAAGGTGATCGGCTTGACCGGCTCGGACACTTCAGCTTGCGGATCCTTCTTCTCCAGGCGCCAGCGTTCGATCATGCGCACACGCGGCGTGCGCGCCACATCGTCGCTGAAGTCCAACACCCCTTGGGTCATCAGTCCGATGCGGGCATCCGCGCGCCGCGCCGGCATCGGTTCGGCAGGCAACGGCGCCAGCGAATAGTGGTGGCCGACGAACAGGCTGCGCGCATCGGGCACGTACCGCGGCGCGCTGGGCACCGGCATGCCGGGTGGCGTCCCCGGCTGGGCCACGGCGATGCTGCCCACGTAGTAGTGGTTCTGCGTCTGCACCTCCAGCGACTGCGGCGAGCCGCGCACCGCGACGATCGTGCTGTTGCGCGGATCCAGGTTGTAGTTCTGGCGGAAGGCGCGCTGCAACTGCATGCCCACGCCGAGCATGTCGCTGAGGAACATGCCGTTGGCCTCGATCAGCACGGTCTTGCGCTGCGGGTGCGGCTGGCTGGCCACCAGGGCACTGCCCAGCAGGCTGGGCGAATAGGACACCGCCACCGCACGGGCCTCCGGCGTGCCGGGCTTGGCGATCACGTCCAGGTTGCGCGCCTGCAGCCGAACCGTGTTGTGCACACGCACGAACTCCACCACCTGCGGCCCGCCTGCGCCATTCACTGGGTAGGCCATCAGCCCGCCAACGATGAAGGCTTCGCCGATGCCGCTGGACAGCTTGGGCGACAGCATGAACGGTTTGCCGAAGTGCTCAGGCGCCAGTTCCAGCCAAAGCTTGTCATCCTTCTGCCAGGCCATGATCGGGCCGTCGATCTGCTTGGCGTCCTTGGTCACCACGGCAAAGGGCGGCGGGCTTCCCGGCGGCGCGGGGGGTGCCGCCGGCGAGGTCGCGACCGGCGTGCCGGCGGCCACCGGCGCCGTCTTGGGAACCACGGCCGGGACCGGCGCGGCCCCCGCCGGGGCGGGCGACGCCGCGGCCATCGGCTGGACCTGCGGTGGCGTGGCCGCGCAACCGGCCAGCAGGGCCAGCGCCAGAGGCATCGCCAACGAAGTCTTTCGCATCAGGTCAGTGGCAGGCATAGGCACTCGGCTCGGTTCCAGACACTGCGAGTCCGGATCTTCGTCATTGGTTCAATCGTTGCTTCCGCGATTGTCGGGCAAAGCGACGCCTTGGCGCACCTGCAGCAGCCGAGCGATGCGCGCCGCCAGCAGCAATCCGAGCAACGAGCAAGCTCCCGTGGCCACCCAGGTCCATTGCCAACCGCCACTGCGGCCGGCCAGCCAAGCCACCAGCGGCGGCCCGGCGAACTGGCCGAAGGCCGACCACTGCTGCATCCAGCCCACAGTGCTGGACAGCGTCTGTTCGCCGGGCGCCAGGTGCACGGCCAGCGCGAACAGCGTCGCCGGGATCAGCCCGCCGACGGCCGAGAAAAGCAGGACCGCCACGTAGCGCAATGGCGGCGACAGGCCGACGCCGTCGATGGCGGCAAAGGCGGCCGCGGCGGCCAGCCCCATCGTGACGAAGCCGGCAGCCAGCAGCCGGGTCGGCCGCACGCCGGCATGCAACAGCCGCCCCGAGGCCAGGTTGCCGGCCATGTTGACCGCTGCGGCCAGCGCCGTGAGCGCGCCGGTGGCCGCGCCGGACACGCCGGCTTCCAGGTAGATGGCTGGCAGAAAGCCGATCACCGCCAGCCATTGCCCGGCATAGACCGCGAAGGTCATCGCCACCAGCCACGGCCCCGGCGCAGCCAAGGTCTGGCGCAGCCGCTGGGCCCAGGGCAATGCCTGCGCCGCCACCGGGGCGGCCGAAGCGCCGGCGGGCACGGCCCGCGCCAGCCACAGCGCCATCGCTGCCGACAGCCCACCCAGCACCCACCACCAAGTGCGCCAGCCGAAGGCGCCTATCCACATCGGCCCGATCAGCAGTGCCAGCGCTGCGCCGAAGGGCATATAGGTGCCCCACAGGCCGAGCATGCGGCTGAGCTGCTGCGGCGCCACCAGGCGGCGCAGCAGCCCCGGCGCCGGCAGCACCACCAGCAGGAAGCCGAAGCCTTCGACAGCGCGCAGCAGCAGCAACGACACCACATCCTGCGCCACGCCGCCGGCGGCACTGGCCAAGGCGAGCAGCAGCAGCCCGAGAAGCATGCTGCGCCGCAAGCCCAGCGCATCGGCCAGCGCGCCGAAGGCCACGCCGGCCGACATGCCGGCCACCTGCACGGTCGACAGCAGGAAGCCGGCCTGCAGCAGCGACAACCCCAGCGCCGCCTGCAAGGCGGTGATCGCTGGCGGCAGCTTGCCCACGTGCAGCGCCGCGCAGACGCCGGCCAGCACCACGACCCCCGGCGCTCGCAGCGAGCTGCCGGCGAAGCCGGTCATGCAGCGCCGGTGGGATCCAGCAGACAGCGCCGATCCGGCTTCGCCGGTCGGCCAGTGTCGCCCCCCTGGGGGGGAGCGCCGAAGGCGCTTCGGGAGGGAATCACTTCAACGCCTTGAAGCGCAACCGGTGCGGCTTGGCGCCCTCTTCGCCCAGGCGCTTCTTCTTGTCGGCCTCGTACTCCTGGTAGTTGCCGGCATAGAAGACCCATTGCGAGTCGCCCTCGGCGGCCAGGATGTGCGTGCAGATGCGGTCCAGGAACCAGCGGTCGTGGCTGATGACCATGATGCTGCCGGCAAACTCGAGCAGCGCGTCTTCGAGGGCGCGCAGCGTTTCCACGTCCAGGTCGTTGCTGGGCTCGTCGAGCAGCAGCACGTTGCCGCCCTGGGCCAGCGTCTTGGCCAGGTGCAGCCGGCCGCGTTCGCCGCCGGACAGTTGCCCGACCAGCTTCTGCTGGTCATTGCCCTTGAAGTTGAAGCGGCCCAGGTAGGCACGCGACGGCATTGTGAACTTGCCGACGACGATGTTGTCCAGCCCGCCGGAGACGTCTTCCCACACCGTCTTGTCGGCCACCAGGCTGTCGCGGCTCTGGTCCACGAAGGCCAGCTTCGCAGTGCTGCCGATCACCACTTCGCCGCTGTCCGGCTTTTCCACGCCCTGAATCATGCGGAACAGCGTCGACTTGCCGGCGCCGTTGGGGCCGATGATGCCGACGATGGCGCCGGCCGGCACCTTGAAGCTCAGGTTGTCCATCAGCAGCCGGTCGCCGAAGCTCTTGCTGACACCGTTGAAGTCGATGACCTGGTTGCCCAGGCGCTCGCCCACCGGGATGAAGATCTCGTTGGTCTCGTTGCGCTTCTGGTATTCGACGTCGCTCAACTCCTCGAACCGCGCCAGGCGGGCCTTGCTCTTGCTCTGCCGGCCCTTGGCGTTGGAGCGCACCCACTTCAGCTCCTCCTTCATCGCCTTGGTGCGCGCGTCCTCGGTCTTCTGCTCCTGCTCCAGGCGCACTTCCTTCTGCTCCAGCCAGTCGGAATAGTTGCCCTTGTAGGGAATGCCGCGGCCGCGGTCTAGCTCCAGGATCCACTCGGCCGCGTTGTCCAGGAAGTAGCGGTCGTGGGTGATGGCCACCACGGTGCCCGGGTAGCGCTTCAGGAAGATCTCGAGCCACTCCACGCTTTCCGCGTCCAGGTGGTTGGTGGGCTCGTCGAGCAGCAGCATGTCGGGTTTGCTCAGCAGCAGCCGGCACAGCGCGACGCGGCGCTTCTCGCCGCCGGACAGGGTGCCGATGGTCGCGTCCCAGGGCGGCAGGCGCAGCGCGTCGGCGGCGATCTCCAGCTGCAGATCGGTGTTTTCGCTGCCCGCGGCCGCGATGATCGACTCCAGCTCGGCCTGTTCGGCCGCCAGCTTGTCGAAATCGGCATCCGGCTCGGCATAGGCCGCATAGACCTCGTCGAGCCGGGCCTTGGCGGCGAGCACGCCGCCGATGCCCTGCTCGACCGCCTGGCGCACGGTCTGCGTCGGCTCGAGCTGCGGCTCCTGCGGCAGGTAGCCAATGTTCAGCCCCGGCATCGGCACGGCTTCGCCCTCGATGTCCTTGTCGAGACCGGCCATGATCTTCAACAAGGTGGACTTGCCCGAGCCGTTGAGGCCCAGCACGCCGATCTTGGCGCCGGGGAAGAAGGACAGCGAGATGTCCTTCAGGATCTGCCGCTTCGGCGGCACGATCTTGCCGACGCGGTTCATGGTGTAGACGTACTGGGCCATCGCGGTGTTCTCTGGAATCGTGGAAAGCGCGCGCCTGCCGGCAGCGCGAAACCCGTTATTGTCGCCGCATGGAGAACCAGCCGTGAGCCCGAACCCGGATACCGCCGCCACCCGAGCGCCCACCACCGTGCGCGAGGCCGTGTTCGCGCTGCTGCGCGGCTTCGGCACGAACACCGTCTTCGGCAACCCGGGCTCGACCGAACTGCCGATGTTCGTCGGCTTCCCGGCCGACTTCCGCTACGTACTCGGGCTGCAGGAGTCGGTGGTCGTAGGCATGGCCGATGGCTACGCCCAGGCCACCGGCAACGCGGCCTTCGTGAACCTGCATTCGGCCGTCGGCGTCGGCCACGCGATGGGCGCGATCTTCACCGCCTACAAGAACCGCACACCGATGCTCATCACCGCCGGCCAGCAGTCGCGTTCGATCCTGCCCTTCGACCCCTTCCTGGCCTCGGCCCGCGCCACCGAGCTGCCGCGGCCCTACGTCAAGTGGGCGGTGGAACCGGCACGCGCCGAAGACGTGCCGCTGGCCGTGGCCCGCGCCTATTACCTGGCGATGATGCCGCCGCGCGGCCCGGTGCTGGTGTCGGTGCCGGCCGACGACTGGGCCATGCCGGCTGAAGCGCTGGCGCCGCGGCGCGTGGCCGCCTCGCTGCGCCCCGACCCGGTGCTGCTGTCCGAGATTGGCGCCGCGCTCGACCGCGCACGCGCGCCGGCCATCGTCGTCGGCGCAGCCGTCGACCGCGACCGCGCCTGGGACCAGGCGGTGCAGCTGGCCGAACGCCACAACGCCCGCGTCTTCATCGCGCCGATGGCCGGCACCTGCGGCTTCCCCGGTGACCACGCGCTGTTCGCCGGCCACCTGGGCCCCATGCGCGAGCGGATCGTCGCCGCGCTGACGCCGCACGACGTGGTGCTGGCCCTCGGCGCACCGGCCTTCACCTACCACGTGGCCGGCAGTGGGCCGCACGTGCCGCCGGGCACGCAGCTGCTGCAGCTGATCGACGACCCCGACACCGCCGCCTGGGCGCCGCAGGGCAGCGCGGTGCTGTGCAGCCTGAAGCTGGGCCTGCTCGACCTGCTGGCACGCCCCGCCCCGCCGCCGCGGCCGGCGCCGGCGCGCTGGCAACGCCCGGCCCGCGCCGATCCGCCAGCGACCGGTGAGCGCTTGTCGTTGGCCTATGTGCTGCAGACGCTGGCCGATGTGCGCGACCCGGCCAGCATCGTCGTCGAAGAAGCGCCCAGCGCGCGGCCGGTGATGCACGAGCGGCTGCCGATCCTGCGCCCCGGCACCTTCTACGAGATGTGCAGCGGCGGCCTGGGCTTTGGCATGGCCGCGGCCGTCGGCGTGGCGCTGGCGCGGCCCGACGTGCGCACCATCGCCCTGGTCGGCGATGGCTCGGCGATGTACACGATCCAGGCGTTGTGGAACGCGGCGCAGGCGAAGCTGCCGATCACCTTCATCGTGCTGAACAACGGCCGCTATGCCGCGCTGCAAGACTTTGCGCCGCGCTTCGGCTTCGCGAGCGGCGTCAAGCCAGTGGGCAGCGACCTGCCAGGGCTGGACTTCGTGGCCCTGGCCGCCGGCCACGGCGTGCCGGCGCAGCGCATCCGCAGCGCCGAGGAACTGCAGCAGGCGCTGCCGGCCGCGTTGCGCGCCGACGGCACGGTGCTGCTCGACATCGAGGTCGCCTGAGGCGACCGACCACCACCACAAAGGAGAAGCCATGCGCACCCTGTTCGGCCTTGCCGCCCTCGCCATTGCCTTTGCCTTCAGCGCCCCCAGCCAGGCCCAGACCTGGCCGAGCAAGCCGATCAGGATCGTCGTCAACTTCCCGCCCGGCGGTGCGGCCGACCAGATCGCGCGCTCGGTCGCGCCGCCGCTGCAGACAGCGCTGGGCCAGAACGTGGTGGTCGAGAACCGCGCCGGCTCGGGCGGCAACCTGGGCGGCGACGTGGTCGCCAAGTCGCCGGCCGACGGCACCACGCTGCTGATGAGCAGCGGCGGCATGGTGTCCGTCAACCCGCACATCTACGCGAAGATGCCCTTCGACCCGGCCAAGGACCTGGTGCCGGTGGCCGCGGCGGCGCGCGTGCTGGTCTTCCTGGTGGTGCGCACCGAGAACCCGTCGAAGGACTTCAAGGCCTTCCTCGCCGACCTGAAGGCGCACCCGGGGCAACGCAGCTTCGGCTCACCGGGCAACGGCAGCTCGCCGCACCTGGCCACCGAGATGATGAAGGCGCAGACCGGCACCTTCGCCGTGCACGTGCCCTACCGCGGCGCCGCGCCGGCGCTGACCGACCTGCTCGGCGGGCAGCTCGACTTCCTCTTCGACCCGGGGATCGCCATCCCGCACGTGCGCTCCGGCAAGCTGCGCATGCTGGCTGTGGGCAGCCCGCAGCGCTCGCCGCTGTTTCCCGATGTGCCCACGCTCGACGAGCTGGGGCTGAAGGGCTTCGATGCCGACACCGTCTTCGGCTTCTATGCGCCCGCCGGCACGCCCGAGGCGGTGGTCAACAAGCTGAACGCCGAGATCAACCGCATCCTGGCCACGCCGGCGCTGAAGGAGCGCATCGCCGCGCTCGGCGGCGTGCCCGCGCCGATGAGCCCGGCCGAGTTCGCCGCCAAGGCGGCCGAGGACTCCAAGCGCTTCGGCGCCATCATCCGCGAGCGCAAGATCGTCGGAGACTGACCCTGCCACGCCTGCTCTACCTGTTCTCGGCGATCAACCTGATCATCGGCTCCAGCGCCTTCGTGCTGGCCAGCATCGTCGAGCCGCTGGCGCGCGACCTGGGCGTCAGCGTGGCGGCGGCCGGGCAGGCCACCACCGCCTATGCGGTGGGCACCGCGCTGCTGGCGCCGATGCTGCTGCTGGCCACCGGGCGCTGGCCGCGCAAGCGCGTGCTGCTGCTGGCACTGGGGCTGTTCACGCTGGGCAATGCGCTGTCGGCGCTGTCGAACCACCTGGCCCTGCTGCTGCTCGCACGCATGCTGATGGGCGCCGGCGCGGTGTTCGTGGCCGTGGCCGCCGGCATCGCCGTGGCGCTGGTGGCACCAGCACGGCGCGGCCAGGCGCTGTCGCTGGTGTTCCTGGGCATGAGCCTGAGCTACGTGGTCGGTGTCCCGGTCGGCTCCTGGCTGGGCCTGAAGTTCGGCTGGGCCACACCGGTGTGGGGCGCTTGTGGACTGTCGGCCCTGGCCTGGCTGGCGGTGGCGCTGTGGGTGCCACGCGACATCCAGGCGCCGGGCGCGTCCTTCGCCGGCCTCGGCGCGCTGCTCGCCCGAGGCGACGTGCTCGGCGGCCTGGGGGTCACGCTGCTGTACTTCGGCGCAATCTTCTGCGTCTTCTCCTACATCGGTCCGGTGCTGCGTGCGCTGTCGCCACTGACCGACGGCCAGCTGTCGCTGACGCTGATGATGTTCGGCCTGTCGGGCGTCGTCGGCACGCTGCTCGGCGGCTGGGCCACCGACCGCTTCGGTGCGAAGCGCACGCTGCGCACGCAGCTGAGCCTGTTCTTCCTCACGATGAGCCTGGTGCCGCTGACGCGAGGCCACTACCTGCTGATGCTGGCCGCGTTCATGTGCTGGGGCGTGTGCGGCTTCGGCATGATGGCACCGCAGCAGTCGCGGCTGGTGGCCATCGACCTGCCGCGCTCGCCGGTGCTGCTGTCGCTGAACAGCTCGATGATGTACTTCGGCATGGCCCTCGGCGCGGCACTCGGCGGCGCGCTGCTGCCGGCGGTGGGCTTCGACCGGCTCGCCTGGGTGGGAGCGCCGCTGGCGCTGGCGGCGCTGGGCCTGCTATGGGGGTCGGCGGCGCATACGACGACGCGGCGCACACAGGCCTGAAGCCCAGGGCCGCGGCGGGTCGCAGCCCGAGCGGGTAGAATGCGTGCTGCGGAGCGACCCCCAGTCATCGCGCCGCTGTCGATTCCGACGCTCTTCTTTCCCTCGCGCCTACAGACTGGTGCACCCGCAACGGGTCGCCGCAGGTCGCGAACATGGCTCGCCAAAGAGCCCGAACTCCAATATGAATTTCACAGACCTCGGCCTGGTCGAGCCCCTCGTGCGTGCCGTGCATGAACACGGTTACGACACGCCCACACCGATCCAGGCGCAGGCCATTCCCACCGTGCTGTCCGGCGCCGACCTGATGGGCGGCGCGCAGACCGGCACCGGCAAGACCGCCGGCTTCACGCTGCCGATGCTGCAGCGGCTGATGGCCCAGCCTGCCGTGCGCGATGCCAAGGGCCGCCTGCCGATCCGCGCGCTGATCCTTACGCCGACGCGCGAACTCGCCGCGCAGGTGGAAGAAAGCGTGCGCGTCTACGGCAAGTACAGCAAGCTGAGCAGCATGGTGATGTTCGGCGGCGTCGGCATGCAGCCGCAGATCGACAAGCTGCGCCGCGGCGTCGACATCCTGGTGGCCACGCCTGGCCGCCTGCTCGACCACCACGGCCAGCGCACGCTGGACCTGAGCCACGTCGAGATCTTCGTGCTCGACGAGGCCGACCGCATGCTCGACATGGGCTTCATCCACGACATCAAGAAGGTGCTGGCCATCATCCCGGCCAAGAAGCAGAGCCTGCTGTTCTCGGCCACCTTCAGCGACGAGATCAAGGCGCTGGCTGACCGGCTGCTGAACCAGCCGGTGCTGATCGAGGTGGCACGCCGCAATTCCACCGCCGAGCTGGTGGCGCAGAAGGTGCACCCGGTGTCGCGCGAGCGCAAGAAGGAACTGCTGGCCCACCTGATCCGCCATGGGGACTGGCACCAGGTGCTGGTCTTCACGCGCATGAAGCATGGCGCCAACCGCCTGACCGACTACCTGAACGACCAGCGCATCAGCGCGATGGCCATCCACGGCAACAAGAGCCAGACCGCGCGCACCAAGGCGCTGGCCGACTTCAAGCGCGGTGAGCTGCAGGTGCTGGTGGCCACCGACATTGCCGCGCGCGGAATCGACATCGACCAGCTGCCGCATGTCGTCAATTACGAACTGCCTAACGTGCCCGAGGACTACGTGCACCGCATCGGCCGCACCGGCCGCGCTGGCGCCAGCGGCGAGGCGATCTCGCTGGTGTGCGTCGACGAGGACATCTTCCTGCGTGACATCGAGAAGCTGATCAAGCGCAGCATCCCGCGCGAGGTGGTGAGTGGCTTCGAGCCCGACCCGAACGAGCGCGCCGAGCCGATCGTGCTGGGCCGCATGACCATCGGCGTCGGCGGCACGCGCCGCAACAGTGGTGGTGGCGGCGGCGGCCGTGGGGCCAGCCCGCGTGGCGGCTCCGGGGGCGGCGGCGACCGTCGTGGCGGGGGCAGCGCGTCCAGCGGCCGCAGCTCGCCGGCCGCACCACGCCGCGACAACGGTGGGGTGGCGCGGCCGGCGGGCGGCGGCTACGGCGGCAGTGGCGGCCGGGGCCGCAGCGGCCGCTAGATCGCCTGTGCGGCGGGCGCGTACAGTGCTCCCGCATGAGCTACGAACTGCACTACTGGCCCGGCATCCAAGGCCGCGGTGAATTCGTGCGCCTGGCGCTGGAAGCAGCCGGTGCGCCCTACATCGACGTGGCGCGCGGGCCCAGGAGCAGCGGTCAGGGCGTGGCGGCAATGCAGAAACTGCTGCGCGACGGCAGCCTGGTGCAACCGCCCTTCGCTCCGCCCTTCCTGAAGGACGGCGAGTTCATCGTCGGGCAGACGGCCGCGATCCTGCAGTACCTCGGGCCCAGGCTCAAGCTGGTGGGCCGCAGCGAGGCGGCGCGCATCTGGACACAGCAGATCCAGCTGACGATCGGCGACATGGTGACCGAAGCGCACGACACCCATCACCCGGTCGGCGTGGGCTTGTACTACGAGGAACAGAAGCCCGAGGCACTGCGCCGCGCGCGCGAGTTCTGCCAGGTTCGACTGCCCAAGTTCCTACAGTGGTTCGACACCGTGCTGGCGCGCAACCCGGCCGGGTCCCGACACCTGGCGGGCAGCCGCCTCAGTTACGCCGACTTGTCGCTGTTCCAGCTGGTGCAGGGCCTGCGCTATGCCTTCCCGCAGGCGACGGCACGCACCCTGGATGCCATGCCTCGGCTGGTGGCGCTGCACGACCGGGTCGCAGCCCTGCCGAGGGTAGCGGCCTACCTCGGCAGCAGGCGGCGCATTGCCTTCAACGAACAGGGCATCTTTCGCCGCTACCCCGAGCTGGACGCAGGGTAGCCGCTCAACCGTAGTCGCGCACCCAGGCCAACCCTTGCGCATGGGCCGATGCGATGGCGTCGTCGACGCTGCGGCAACCCTCGCTGTCCATGGCAATGGTTCGCGGCCGGCTGGGCCACAGGTGCTTCGACACCACCAGCGTCGGCATGAAGCTGCCGCTGTCGAGTGCCCGCGCACCGCAGCGCAGTTCGTAGCCCTTGTGCTGGAAGATCGTCTTCGTGTCCATGGGCGCAGCATGCACCGGATTCGCCCGGGCCGCCATCACCGTTCGTGCCGACGTGCACGCCAGCGCCGGCTTTGGCCTGCCCCGCGCCGATTCGTGCGCGCTGTTACCCTGTGCCGATGCACCGCCCTGCTCACGACCCCGCCGCGAATGCACGAATGACGGGCCTGGGCTGGGGCCTGCTGGCCGCGGCCATCTGGGCCGTCTATTCTGTGCTGGCGCGTCTGGGCGTCACGGCGGGCTTGAGCCCGGCCGACATGAGCCTGCTGCGCTTTGCGCCCGGTGCGCTGCTGATGCTGCCGCTGATGTGGCGCTGGGGCTGGCGCGACCTGGCCGGCATCGGCTGGGGCCGCGGTCTGCTGCTGACGCTGCTCGCCGGCCCGGGCTTCAGCCTGCTGTTCATGACCGGCTTCTCGCTCGCGCCGCTGGCCCATGGCGCAGTCATCGCACCGTCGGGCCAGATGCTGGCCGGGCTGGGACTGTCGGCCTGGCTGGGCCAGCAGCGACTGACGCGCGAGAGCCTGATCGGCGCCGGCTTCGTGCTGCTGGGCCTGTCCTTCATTGGCGGCGACAGCCTGTTGCATGGCGAAGGCGGCGCCACGCTGCTCGGCGATGCGCTGTTTGCCGTGGCCGGCTTCTGCTGGGGCCTGTTCGGCACGCTGTCGCGGCGCTGGCAGGTGGACCCGCTGCGTGTCACCGTCGTGGTGCTGGTGCTGTCCTTCCTGCTGTTCACTCCGCCCTATCTGTCGCTGGCCGACCTGAGCCGACTGGCGCAGGCTGGCGTGGGCATGCTGACGCTGCAGTTGCTGGCGCAGGGGCTGGGCGCTGGCCTGGTGGCCATGCTGGCCTACAGCCGGGCGGCAGCGCTGCTCGGCGCCGGCCGCGCCGCCTTCTTCGGCGCGATGGTGCCCGGCGCCGCGTCGCTGCTGGCGATTCCCATCCTCGGCGAGGTGCCGTCCGCGCTGCAGGCGCTGGGCATCGTGTCGGTGGTGGTGGGACTGCTGATTGCCTTCGGTGCGGTACGGCTGCTGCTTGAGCGCAAGGCCCGGGTCGCCGGCTGACGCCTTGGCTCGTGCTTGCTAAGCCGACTGCCGCCGGCGGCGCCTCGACGGCCTGGCTCAGCGCGCGCTCGGTGCTGCGGGGCCCAGGTCCATGGCGACGTGCACCACGCCGTCCTCGACCTGCCGGGTCATAGGCAGGTCGCTGCGCTGGAACACCTTCAACATCGCCACGTTGCCGGCCAGTACCTCGGCCTCGAAGCGCTGGATGCCGCGTTCGCGACCGATCTGCGTCAGCAGCCGCATGAACAGCCCCGACAGGCCCTGGCCCTGAAAGTCCTCCTCGATGGTGAAGGACACCTCAGCTGTGCGCGGCTCGCCCGGCCGGTCGAGCACGGTGTAGGCGCCGCCGCCGATGATGATCTCGTCGGTGCCGCTGGGCAGCGTGGCCACCAGCACCACCGCACGCTCGAAATCGGCGGCGTCGATGCGGCCCAGGTCGGCCTCGCTCAGCTCCTTCTTGGCACTGAAGAAGCGGGTGTAGATGGTTTCCGGATCGAGCTTGTGGAAGGCGGCGATGATGCGCTCGCGATCATCCGGCCGGATCGCGCGGATCAGCACTGCCGTGCCGTTGCGCAGCCTTGCCGGATGGCTGAAACCTGGGGGCGAAGGTGCATCGCTCATCGGCGCCATTCTGCCCGCGCAGCCGCTCAGGGCAAGGCAATGACCTCGAACAGATGATGGCCCCAGGCCGGCAGGTCCAGGTACAGACCGCGTTGCACCAAGTCGTTGCCTGGGCGCTCGTACTCGGCCGGGCCGAGAAGGTCCCTGAGGCGCAGCGTCCTGCCCTTCAGTTCAGCACCGGGCAGGCGCACGAAGCACTGCCCTGGCCGCGGCGCGTAGTTCACTGCCGCACACAGCCAGGCCTCGCCCGGGCCTTGCCATTGCCAGGCGATGAACTGGCCAACGCTGGCGTTGCCGGCCCAGGCCTCGCTGCAGTCCAGGAGCGACCACAGGCCGTCGCGCAGCGCCTCGTGCCGCAGCGCGGCCAGCAGCCGGGCGTAGAAGCGGGCCAGCTTGGCGTCGACCGGTTCGTCGGGCCCGCGCACCAGGTGCGGCGAGATGCGCACGCGCCGGCCTTCGAGCTGCCCCTGGTGGAAGAAGCGCAGCCCTGGCGTGGCATAGGTGATCAGCGCGGCAGCGGCATGCACCTCGCTCGCAAAGGCTGCGGCCGCGCGCGGCTCGTCGTGGTTCTCCAGAAAACGCGCCAGCCGGTCCTGGTAATCCAACCCGGCCTGTAGGTGCTCGCGCACCGGCTGTGCCTGCAGCGCCAGCAGCCGGTCGTACAGGCGCTTGTCGTAGGCATGGTCGAAGCCCTGCTGCTGCAGCGTCCATTCCAGGTCCCAGTAGACCTCGGCCATGAACCTGAAGCCGCGATGCCGGTGGCGCACCGCGGCGATGGCCTTCGGCCAGAAGGGTTCGCTGCGCCGCCCCCAGGTGCGCTCGAAGACCTCGGGCAGCAGCAGCATGGCCATGTCGCAGCGCAGCCCGTCGCACTGCCCGGCGATGCGCTGCATCTCGCCGATCATCGCCTGCTGCAGCTGCGCCTTGGCGTAGTTCAGCTGCAGCGTGTCGGGCCAGCCGTCGAAGTACGGGTCGCGGCCATGGGCCAGGATCAGCATGCCGCCTTTGGTGCGCAGGCGGCACCAGTTCTGCGGCGTCTGTTCCAGCTCGGCCGCGCTGCCTGTGATGAAGAACTCGGGGTGTGCCTCGACCCAAGGGTGGTCCAGCGCCAGGTGGTTGGGCACGAAGTCGAGCATCAGCTTCATCCCGCGCTGGCGCAGGCGCTCGCGCAACCGCGCCAGCGCGGCATCGCCGCCCAGCGCCGCATGCACGCTGTAGCCGCGGATGGCAAAGCCGGAGCCGGCAATGTCCTCGTCACGCAGGTCGGGCAAGCTGCGCTCGAACTCGCGCCGCCACTCGCTCTGGCTGCGCGACACACGCTGCCCCGCCGGCCCGGTCTGCCAGACGCTGAGCAGCCAGATCCAGTCGAAGCCCTGCTCGGCCAGGCGGTCGAGTTCGGCGTCGCTGAAGTCGTCGAGCGTGGCCGCGCGGCCGAGCACGTGCGACAACTCGGTCAGCCGCACGCGGGTGTTGATCTGGTACAGCGCGGGGTAGCGCGGCATGCGGCTCAACCCCCCGTCTCAAAGCCGGGGTACAGCGTCATGCCGCCGTCGATGAACAGCGTGGTGCCGACGATGTAGTCGCTGAAGTCCGAGGCCAGCCAGACCGCGGCGCGGCCGATCTCGTCGACCTCGCCGATGCGCTTGTAGGGCACCAGCTTCATCAGCTCGGCATAGGCCTCGGGCGTGCCCCAGGCGGCGGTGTTGATCGGCGTGCGGATCGCGCCCGGGCCGATGGAGTTGACGCGGATGCGCTTTTCGGCCACCTCCTGCGCCAGGCTCTTCATCAGCAGCATCAGCCCGCCCTTGCTGGCAGCGTAGTTGACATGCCCGGCCCAGGGAATGATTTCGTGCACCGAGCTGGTGAAGATGATCTTGCCCGCCGACACCGACACCTCGGGGCGCACACCGCGCCGCAAGAACTCGCGCACCGCCTCGCGCGCGCAAAGGAAGGCGCCGCGCAGGTTGACGTTCATCACCTGGTCCCACTGCGCCACACTCATCTCGTGGAAGGGTGCGTTCTTCTCCAGCCCGGCGTTGCTGGCGAGGATGTCGACCGTGCCGAAGGCCTGCACCGCGGCCGCGAACATGGCCTGCACCTGGGCCTCGTCGGAGACGTCGGCCAGCACCGTCATCGCGCCGGCGCCGGCGGCGCGCACTTCCGCAGCCACGGCCTTTGCCTCCTCGGGCTTGGCCACATAGTTGATCACCACGTTGGCGCCAGCGCGGCCCAGCGCCAGCGCGATGGCCCGGCCGATGCCGGAATTGGCGCCGGTGACCAGCGCCGTCTGGCCCTTCAGCAGTGGCAGGTGCTGCAGCGACGGCAGCACCGGCTGCGGCAGGTTCATGTGCTCGTAGTAGCTCTTCATCGTGGGCTTTTGTTTGCGTCAGCGCGGTGACGGCCTGCCGCCGGATTGCATCAGCCTGAAGGCCGCTGCCTCGGCATCGGGCGCCAACAGCAATTCCTTCGTCAGCAGCGCGTTGGTCTGGATGATGCGCGCCACGCAGCCCGTCCAGCCGGTCTGGTGGCTGGCACCGATGCCGGCGCCGCTGTCGCCATGGAAGTACTCGTGGAACTGCAGCAGCTCGCGCCAGTGCGGATCGTCCTTGAACGCATGGGCCGCGCCCATGGCCGGCCGCGCGCCGGAGGCGTCCTTCAGGAAGATGCGCACGAGCCGCTCGCCCAGCTCCTTGGCCACCTCCAGCAAGGTCATCAGCTGGCCCGAGCCGGTGGGGCATTCGACCTTGAAGTCCTCGCCATGGTAGGCATACAGGCGCAGCAGCGCGGTGTAGAGCAGGTAGTTGATCGGCATCCAGACCGGACCGCGCCAGTTGGAGTTGCCGCCGAACATGCCGCTGTCGGAGTCGCCCGGGACGTAGGCCACACGATGCTCCTGCCCGGCGTGATGGAACACGTAGGGGTGGTCCAGGTGGTGGCGCGACAGCGCGCGGATGCCGTGCGGGCCGAAGAACTCGTCCTCGTCGAGCATGCGCGCCAGGATGCGCCGCAGCTTGCTCTCGTCGACGATGGACAGCATGCGCCGGTCAGCCACGCCGGGCAGGCTGGGCAGGTGCATGCCAGCCACCAGCTCCGGATGGCGAGCGCCGAAAAGCACGGCCCGCTCGCGAAAGTGCGGCAACTTCTCAAGGATGTCTTCCTCGAACACCGCCACCGCTGCCAGCGGCAGCAGGCCGACGATCGAGCGCACCTTGAGCCGCGTCGCACTGCCATCGGGCAGGCGCAGCACGTCGTAGAAGAAGCCGTCCTCCTCGTCCCACATTTCGTCGTGGCGCTCGCCCACCCGGTCCATCGCGCCGGCGATGAACAGCGTGTGCTGGAAGAACTTCTCGACGAACTCCTCGTACAGCGGCTCGTGGAGCGCCAGCTCCACCGCGATGCGCAGCATCTGCTGGCTGAAGAACACCATCCACGCGGTGCCATCGGCCTGGTCGAGGTAGCCGCCGGTGGGCAGCGGCGCCGAACGGTCGAACACGCCGATGTTGTCCAGCCCGAGGAAGCCGCCTTCGAAGACATTGGCGCCGGCGCGGTCCTTGCGGTTGACCCACCAGGTGAAGTTGACCAGCAGCTTGGAGAAGGCGTACTTCAGGAATTCGATGTCGCCCTTGCCGCCGCGCCGCTCCCTGTCCATCTGATACAGCTGGAAGGTGGCCCAGGCATGCACCGGCGGGTTGACGTCGCCGAAGTTCCACTCATAGGCCGGCAGCTGGCCGTTCGGGTGCAGGTAGTCGTTGCGCAGCATCAGGTCGAGCTGCTGCTTGGCGAAGTCGGGATCGACCATGCCCAGCGGGATCATGTGGAAGGCCAGGTCCCAGGCCGCGTACCACGGGTACTCCCACTTGTCCGGCATCGAGATGATGTCGTCATTGAACATGTGCGACCACTCGCTGTTGCGCACGCGCTTGCGCTCCTGCCTGGGCAGATGGCTGCCGGCGCCATGCTCGTCGAGCCACAGGTCGAGGTCATAGTAGAAATACTGCTTGGTCCAGAGCATGCCGGCCAGCGCCTGGCGCAGCACGTTGGCGCGGTCGGCGTCCTTCGCGACAGCGGGCGGGGTCAGCGCCGCATAGAAGGCATCGGCTTCGGCCAGGCGCTGTGCGAATACTGCGTCGAAGTCGGCGAAGGGCGAGCTCGCCTTCGACGGCTTGCGGGCCGTCAGCCGCAGGCGCAGGACCTGCGTCTGGCTCGCGCCGACACTGAGGCTGTGGTGGGCCGCCACCTTGGTGCCCTGCCGTGCTGGATTCACCGCAGCGGCCTCGCCTTGCACGAGGTAGCGGTGGAAGGCGTCCTTCACGTAGGGCGACGCATTCTGGCCGCCGAAAAGGCGCACATGGTTGGTCTCGTTCTCGGTGAAGAGCAGCGGCACGTCACCCTCGACATGCAGGTAGTAGTCGTCCAGCGATTCCTGGAACAGTGCATCGGTGTGATGTGCATGCACCACCGAGTGGCCTGCACCCGGGATCTGCTTCAGTTCGGGCTTCGAACCGCCCCCCTGTTGCGACCAGGTGTTGCGGAACCACAGCGTCGGCAGCACATGCAGCGGCGCCGCATCCGGGCCGCGGTTGGCCACGGTGACGCGCACCAGCACGTCGTTGGGCGCGGCCTTCGCATATTCGACGAAGACGTCGAAGTAGCGGCTGCCGTCGAACACGCCGGTGTCCAGCAACTCGTACTCGGCCTCGTGCTTGCCGCGCGCGCCGTTGGTGCGCACGATGTCGTCGTACGGATAGGCCGCCTGCGGGTACTTGTACAGGTACTTCATGTACGAGTGCGTGGGCGTGCTGTCGAGGTAGAAGTAGTACTCCTTCACGTCCTCGCCGTGGTTGCCTTCGCTGTTGGCCAGGCCGAAGGCGCGCTCCTTCAGGATCGGATCCTGACCGTTCCACAGTGCCAGCGCGAAGCACAGCACCTGATGATCGTCGCTGATGCCGGCCAGCCCGTCCTCGCCCCAGCGGTAGGCACGCGAGCGCGCCTGGTCGTGGCTGAAGTAATTCCAGGCGTCGCCGTCGGCGCTGTAGTCCTCGCGCACCGTGCCCCACTGTCGCTCGCTCAGGTACGGGCCCCATTCCTTCCAGTGGGCCTGGCGGGTGCGCGACTGCTCGAGCCGGCTCCTCTCTGCATCTGTGTTCATGGGCCTCCCTGCTCCATCAGCGTAGCGCCGTGCGGCGCCGCGTCCAGCTGCAAGTATCGGCCTGATCAGCGCGGCGCCGCCAGCGGCGCGGCGCAGCCGCTGCCATCAATGTGTCAACCGGCCCGAGCCCGGACGGGAGATCGGGGTGCAACGGGTCCTGCGCGCAGGGTGTCATCGGCACGCATGACATCGCAGCCAAGTGCGCCTCACTCGGAGCGCAGCGCCTCTACCGGATCCAGCCGTGCTGCGCGGCGCGCAGGCAGCACGCCGGCGAGCAAGCCGATCAGCGCGCTGCTGGCCACTGCCAGCAGCACGTAGAGCAAAGGCGTGGACACCGGCAGGGCCGGCAGGAACAGCCGGATCAGCATCGCCAGGCCGAAGCCGACGGCCACACCGAGCAGGCTGCCCAGCACCGCCAGCACCACCGCCTCGCCCAGGAACAGCCGCAGGATGGTGCCGCGCCGGCTGCCCAGCGCCAGCAGCAGGCCGATCTCGTGCGTGCGCTCGGCCACCGCGATGGTCATGATCGTGACGATGCCCACTGCGCCGACCAGCAGCGAGATGCTGCCCAGTGCGGCCACCGCCATGGTCAGCACATCAAGAATGTTCGACAGCGTGCCCAGCATCTCCTCCTGCGTAGTGACGGTGAAGTCGGCGCGGCCGTGGCGGGCCTTCAGCACACCTTCAGCCGCCTCCGCCACCGCCTTGGACGAGGCGTCCTCGGCATAGGTCAGGTGGATCTCGTTGAGGCCGTCGCGGTTGAACAACTCCATCGCGCGCGCCGCCGGCACGAAGGCAGTGTCATCCAGGTCCAGGCCGAGGAACTGGCCCTTCGGCGCGAGCACGCCGATGACCCGAAAGCTCTGCCCGCCCATGCGCAGCCGCTCGCCCAGCGGATTGTCGGCGCCGAACAGCTCCTGCTTCAGCTTGGCACCGAGCACGACCTGGCTGCGTGCTTCTTCCGCACTCTCGCCCGGCAGGAACTGGCCGACCGCGATCTGCATGTTGAACACCGGCAGCGCATCGGCCGACACGCCGTAGACGATGGTGCGGCGCAGGCGGCCGCGCGCCTGCGCCTCGGCATTGCCCCAGGCGGTGGGCACCACGCCGATCACGCCCGGCAGATGCTGCAGCGAGCGTGCATCGTCCAGCGTCAGCGGGCGCACGGAGGTGGGCAGCCCGGTGGGCGCGCCGCCGCGCGCGGCCATGCGCCCCGGCGCAATGCCGATGACGTTCGTGCCGAACTGCGAGAACTCACCGAGCACGAAGCGGTGGATGCCTTCGCCGATGGAGGTGAGCAGGATCACCGCGGTGATGCCCACCGCAATGCCGGCCAGCGTGAGGAAGCTGCGCGTGCGCTGCGCGCTGATCGAGCGCCAGGCGTAGCGGACGGCGTCGGCGGCGATCATCGCGTGTTCACCGCTTCGCCAGCGCCGTCACCGGATCCAGCCGCGCCGCGTTGCGCGCCGGCAGCACGCCGAACAGCACACCGGTGAAGAGCGCAGTGCCGAGGCCGGCCAGCACCGCCCAATCGGGCGGGTAGGCCGGGAACACCGGGTACAGCGCGCGGATCAACGCCGCACCCGCCAATCCCAGCGCGTAGCCGAACAACGCGCCTGCAGCCGACAGCAGCGCGGCCTCGACCAGGAAGGCCGCTCGAATGGTGGCGCCGCTGGCGCCCAGCGCCTTGAGCAGCCCGATCTCGCTGCGCCGCTGCGCCACCGACACCAGCATCACGTTCATCACCAGGATGCCGGCGACCGCCAGGCTGATGGCGGCGATGCCGGCCACGCCCAGCGTCAGCGTGCCCAGCAGCTTGTCGAAGGTGGCGAGCATCGCATCCTGGGTGATGACGGTGACGTCCTGTTCGCCGTCGTGGCGCTGCTGGATGATCTCGCTCACCTGGCGCTTGGCCGGCTCGATGGCGTCGCGGTTGCGCGCCTCGACCAGGATGCGGAACAGCGTGTTGGTGTTGAACATCGCCTGCGCCAGCGACACCGGCACCACCGCCAGTTCGTCGGTGTTCATGCCCAGGCCGCTGCCCGTGGCGGCGAGCACGCCGATCACCCGAAAGCGGCGGTCGCCGACGCGCACGAACTGTCCCAGCGCCGGCTCGTTGGGGAACAGTTCGGCGCGCAGCTTGGCGCCGATGACCATCACCTGGGAGCCGCGGTTCCAGTCCTCCCGCGGCAGGAACTGGCCCTGCGCCATCTTGAACTGCCGCACCTCGATGAACTCGGCGGTGGAGCCGACAACCATGCCCTCGCGCAACTTGCCGCCCACCGACAGCTCCGAGGTGCCCACCGCCAGCGGCGCCACACGCTGCACCGCCGGCGCACGCAGCAGCGCCAGCGCATCGTCGACCGTCAGGTCGCGCGGCGTGGTGCTGACGAAGCTGCCGGGGTTGATGCCGCCGGTTTCGGTGCGGCCGGGCAGCACGATCACCAGGTTGCTGCCGATGGCGCTGAACTCGCGCACCACGTAGCGACGCGCGCCGTCGCCCAGCGCGGTCAGCGTCACCACCGCCGCCACGCCGATGGCCATCGCCAGCATCAGCAGCGCAGTGCGCACGCGGTTGCCGCGCGCCGCGCCGACGGCAAAGGACAGCAGGTCACGCGTGCGCATCGTGGAACACCCCGTCCCGCATAAGCTGGTCGTGCCGGATGGCGCCGTCTTCCATCAGCAGGCGGCGGCGGGCACGCGCGCCCATTGCTGCGTCGTGCGTCACCACCAGCAGCGCCACGCCGCCGCTGTTGAGCTGCTCGAGCAGGTGCACCACCTCCTCGCCAGTGGCGCGGTCGAGGTTGCCGGTAGGCTCGTCGGCCAGCAGCATGGCCGGCTGCATGATGGTGGCCCGCGCGATGGCCACGCGCTGGCGCTGGCCACCGGACAGCTGGTCGGGCCGGTGGTCGGCACGGTCGGCCAGGCCGAAGCCGTCGAGTGCTTGGCGAACGCGCTGATCGCGCTCGCGCGCCGGCAGCCCGGCCAGCACCATCGGCAAGGCGATGTTCTCGGCCGCCGTCAGCCGCGGCACCAGGTGGAAGCTCTGGAAGACGAAGCCGATGCGCAGGCTGCGCACGTGCGCCTGCTCATCGGGCGACAGCGTGGTCACGTCGCGCCCTTCCAGCCGGTAATGGCCCGCATCGGGGCGGTCGAGCAGCCCAAGCACGTTGAGCAGCGTGGACTTGCCCGAGCCCGACGGCCCCATCACAGCGATGTACTCGCCGGCGGTGATGCGCAGGTCGATGCCGGCCAGCGCATGCACCACGCTGTCGCCGAGGTGGAACACGCGCTCGATGCCTTGCAGTTCGATCTGCGCTTCGCTCGCGCTGGCGCCGGACGTGGCCATGGGATCAGTTCGCTGCGGCCTCTTCGACGGCGACGGCACCGGCCTTGACACCGGAGCGGTCGAGCGAGGTGACGATGCGCTCGCCGCCTTGCAGGCCCTGCACGATCTCGGTGTGCTCCCAGTTGGCCAGGCCGGTCTTGACCGGCTGTTCGACCAACTGGCCGCCCTGCAGCAGCAGCACGCGACCGCCCTGCAGCAGCGCCGAGCTGGGCACGCGCAGCACGTCCTTGCGCACGTCGAGGATCACCTCGACATCGGCGCTGTAGCCCACCAGCAGCCGGCCGGCGGACTGTGGGTCGTCGAAGTTGACCTCGACCTCGACCGTGCGCGCCTGCTTCTCCACCGCAGTGACGTACGGCGCGACGCGCCGCACCTTGCCGGCGAAGGACTTGCCGGGCAGCGCGTCGAGCGTGATGCGCACCGGCTGGCCGACGGCGATCTTCGGCGCATCGACCTCGTCCATCGGCGCTGCCACGTACAGGCAGCTCTCGTCGATCAGGTCGATGGCCGGCGGCATGGCCACGCCGGGCGGCGATGGCGTCGAGTATTCGCCGACCTCGCCGACGATCTTGGCCACCGTGCCGTCGAAGGGCGCCACCAGCACGGTGCGCTGGCTGGCCGTGCCGACGACCCTGATGCGCGCCTGCGCCTGCGCCACGTCGGAGCGTGCCGTGGCGCAACTGGCCACGCGCGCATCGGCCTGCGTGCGCAGGTTGTCCAGCGCGCCTTCGGAAATGAAACCCTGCTGGAACAGCTGCTCCTGGCGCTTGAGCTCGCGCTGCGCCAGGTCGGCCAGCGTGCAGGCTTCGGCGACGCGCCGGCGCGCGGTTTCCAGCTGCGCCTGCGCGAAGGCCTGCTCGGCCTGCTGGTCGTCGTTCCAAAGGCGCATCAGCAACTGCCCCTTGCGCACCTTGTCGCCCTCCTTCACTGCCAGCACCTCGATGCGGCCGCCGGCGATGGTCGACAGCTTGGTGCGCTGGCAGGCCTCGACAGTGCCGGCGCGGGTGTTGGCCACGGTGGCCTCGACCGTGCCGCGGCCGACGCTGACGGTGAGCACGCTGACCGGCTTGGGTCGACCCAGCCACCATACCAGCGCGCCACCCAGCGCCAGCAGCAGCAGCACGACCGATACGCGCCGCCACCAAGTCCTACCGGCGGGCTTAGGCATACGCGGCAGTGCCTGGGGCTTTCATTGCCCGCAGCTTAGCCGACGTGCCCGCTCGACACCTTGATCGGACGCAGGCCGAAGCTGCACCGGTCGCGCAGCGGACTCAGCCGGTCCGCGGCGTACCCAGTTCGTCGCCGAAGCGCTTGCGCAGCCGCTCGACGATCTCGCCCATCATGGCCAGCGTCTCCTGCTCGCCCAGGGTCACCATCGCCTTGTCGCGCACCGAGTAATGCATCATTAGTAGTTGACGCATCTTGTCGAAGGCCCGCTGGTTTTGGTGGCCGCAGACGAGGATGTCGTTGCGCAGCACGCGCTCGATGTTGCCGGGCTCCAGCAGTTGGACTTGGCAGATCTTGGCCAACTGGCCAATCTCGAAGTCGATGCCCTCGAAATGCTTCAGCCAGCGCTGGTGCTGGTAGGAGGGGTCTTCGGCCATCGTGCGTTCTCCTGGGCGGAATGGGGCGGGGCTGCGGGGCCCACTTGGGTCGAGGCAGTCTAGCGCCTGAGCGGCCACCCAGGAACCTGTGGGCTTGGCGCCGGGCCCGCGTTGCCCCCTTCAGGTGCACACCCTTTGCCGAACTGCCCACGGATGCGGCGGCACGAGGATGCGGCGGTATACATGGCAGGGCTATCAGGAGTCGCGAGAAAAGAGTGTGAACCAGAGCGTTTCGAGCTTCGAAGACCACAAGGGTCACTCACCAATAGCCCAGCAGCTTCCACCACGCGCCGCCCGCGACCAGCCAGACCCCGATCAGCACCAGGCTCATCACGAAGCCCGCCTTCCAACATTCGCCCAGGGTCGTGTAGCCCGAGCCGAAGATCACCGGCGAGGTGCCGGTGGCGTAGTGCGTGAGGGTCATCATGATGTTGGAAGCCGCCGCCATCAGCAGCGCGAAGGGCAGCGCCGGTGCGCCGAGCGCGATGCCGGTGCCATAGAAGGCCGCGAACATGGCCGTGATGTGGGCCGTGGTGCTGGCGAACAGATAGTGCGCGTACAGGTATGCCAGCAACAGCAGCGCACTGGCACCGACCCAGTCGAGGCCGAGCCGGCCGATGCCGTGCTCGATCGACGACGAGAACCAGGCGATCAGGCCGAGCTTGTTCAGGAACGTGGCCATCATCACCAGCGCAGAGAACCAGACGATGGTGTCCCAGGCGCTCTTTTCCTTGAGCACGTCCTCCCAATCGAGCACGCCGGTCAGCAGCAGCACGCCCAGGCCGACGAAAGCCGTGATCGTCGAGTCCACCGCCCAGCCGCTGCCGAAGATCATCTCCGGCACACCGGCCCACAGCAGCAGCAGCAAGGCGAACACACCCAGCATGATCTTCTCGCCACGCTGCAGCGGGCCGCGTTCGGCGAGCTTGCCGCGCGCGAATTGCGCCGCGTCGGGCGTGCTCTGGATCTCAGGCGGGAACAGCCAGTACAGCACCAGCGGCATCAGCGCGATCGCCACCAGGCCCGGCAGCAGCATCGCCAGCGCCCACATGCCCCAGCTGATCGAGATCTTCGCTCCTGTGGCCTCGGCCACCAGCTTGACGATCAGCGGATTCGGTGCCGTGGCCGTGATGAACATTGCCGAGGTGATGGGGTTGGCGTGGTAGTTCACCAGCGCCAGGTACTTGCCAATGCGCCCCTGCGTGCCGCCCTTCGGGTCGGAATCGAAGCTGAGCGCGATGGAGCGCATGATCGGGTGCATGATCGCGCCCCTGCGCGCCGTGTTGCTGGGCGTGACCGGCGCGATCGTCAGTTCCGACAGTGCCAGCGCGTAGCCGATGCCGATCGTGCGCTTGCCGAAGATCGCGACGAAGCCATAGCCGATGCGCACCCCCAGCCCGGTCTTGATGAGCGCGCGCGAGATCATGATGGCCACGCCGATGAGCCAGATCAGCGGGTTGGCGAAGCTGCTCAGCGCATCGGCGATGGCCACAGCCGGCTTGTCGCTGGTGACGCAGGTGAGCGCCACCAACGCCATCGCCAGGATCGAAAGCGCGCCGATCGGCATGGCCTTGCCGATGATCGCCGCGATGGTCGCGACGAACAGCGCCAGCAGGTGCCAGGCATTCGCGGCCACGCCCTGCGGCACGGGGATGACAAACCAGATGAGCAGACCGATGGCGCAGGCAACGGTCGCCGCAACAGGTCTGAATCCCATCGAACACCTGGCCAGACTGCTCCGAACCCAGTACATTGACACGTAAGTAAAGGAACATTAATACACTACGCCTACCGCCGACAGGCTTACGAAGGTGTACCGATGCGCCAGACCGAGCTGCACTTGACGCCGGCCGATCGTGCCGTCGTGGACGAGATCCGAAGCAAGGGCGGCAGGCCCACTGCCCAGGGCGAGCCCGGCGCCAGCTGCCAGTTGGCCTGCGCGATGGCCGCGCCGAAGTCCAGCGAATAGCGGATCGCGCGGTCGAACTGGGCACGCTCGAAGCCCAGGCCGTAGAAGTCGAGGTTGGCGCGGTCGACGCCAGCGCCGACCAGCGTGCGCAGTCGCCCGTCCAGCCAGCGGCTGGCATCGCCAGCGAACGCGGCCCAGGTGCCGTTCTGCGTCGCAAACCCGCCGACGCCCGATATATACGGCCGTTCCCAGCCTTCGGCGCCCGCTTCCTTGCGCGGCCGCAGGAACAGCCCGGCAGCGCCGCCGCCGTAGCCGACCGCCGGCTCGGTGATGACGATCGGAATCGGCAGGAAGCCGCGCGGGTTCTCGAGGAAGTAGCTCAGGTCCAGCTGGCCGTCATCGGGGTCGAAGAGGCGGGCGCGACCGGTCCGTTAGGTAGGCTCGGTCTGCGTGATGGGCGGCTCGACCGTGCCTTGCGCGAAGACCTGTGTGGCTGCTGTAGCGAGCAGCGCCAGAGCTGGCAGCCGCAAACCCATGCCCCTGCGCGAACACCAACTCAGCACGGGCCAGGTGACTCGTCAATGGGCAGGACGTATGTGCAGATGCGTGGCGGTGGCGGGGCCCGACTTCTTGCCGGCCGCCGCGGCGTCGACTCGTGCATGGCGATGCGCCAGGTGCATCTCCACGCTGATCAGGTTCAGCTTGCCATGCCGGACGCCGCGCTGCGCGCAGAGCAGGTCGGCGAACTGTCGCACCGCCAGCACATTGCCTCGCAGCGCCAGGGTCTCCAGACGGAACTCATGATCCAGCGGCACCTGCATGCTGGCCACAAGCAGGTCGTGGTGGTCATGGTGCAGCGTGGTCAGGCGCTTGGCGACGTCGAGTTCATGGCGATCGTAGACATAGGACAGTGTCGCCACGCAGCCGGCGGCATTGTCGTCCTGCTGGCTGGAGCGCTCGAGTTCGGCACGAAAGAGGTCGCGCACGGCTTCCGACCGATTGGCATAGCGCCGCTCGGCTATCCAGGCATCGAACTCCCGGGCCAGCTTGTCGTCGAGCGAGATCGTGAACCGTTCCATCAAGGACCACCACATTTGACCGGGGCTCCAGCCTATCAGATGCCCTGGCGGCGCGGGCCGCAGTGACGGCGCGGATCGTGCTCCGACGGGCCACCAGCGACGTCTCGCGAGGGGCGCGCCAAGCGCCCTTGGGTGGGTCAGTTCAGCCGATGCAGGTGCGGTTCTTGCCGGTGCGTTTGGCTTCGTAGAGCGCCTCGTCGGCGCGCTCCAGCGCCAGCTCCAGCGGCTCGGCCTCTCGCAGCGCCGTGACGCCGGCGGAGAAAGTAACGAAGACTTCCTTGTTGTCGTGCATGAACAGGCTGGCCGTCAGCGTGCGCTGCAACCGCGTCAGCACGCTCTGCGCCTCGGCCGTGTCGATGTCGGGCAGCAGGACGACGAACTCCTCGCCGCCGAAGCGCGCCACCGTGTCGCGCGGGCGCAGCTGCTCGCGCACCTGGGCTGCCAGCTTCTGCAGCGCCAAATCTCCGGCGGCATGGCCGAGTGTGTCGTTGAGCTTCTTGAAGTTGTCGATGTCGATCAGGCCCACTGCCAGCGCGCAATCTGCCTTCTCGGTGCGCGCACGGTCCATGCGCGCACGCTCGACCTCGAAGGCCTGGGCCAGGCCGCGCCGGTTGGCCACCTGCGTCAAGGCGTCGGTAGAGACCTCGTCGGACAGGCGGCGCAACTCGCCTTCGAGCTCGCGCACGCGCAACTGCATCTCGCCGGCCCGGGCCTGCTCGGCCTGCAGGCGGCTCTGTGTCTGACTGACCAAGGCTTGTACTTCCGAGCTGTCGTGCAGCATCTCGCGCACCACCTCGGCCAGGCTGCCCAGCGAATCGGCCTTGGAGATGGCCTCGGCATGGCGCCCCACATTGGCATGGAAACGACCGGTGTGCTCGCTGAATTCACCCAGCTCGGTGAGCATGCCCTGGATCAGTTCCTTCAGCGCATCGCGGGCCTGGTTGCGTTCGCCGCGCAACACCGCCTGGCGCTTGCGTGCATTGGCCAGCAGGTCGCTGGCGGCGCGCACGCTGCGCACGTTCAGGCCTTCGGTCAGGCGCAGTTGCAGCGCCTCGCATTGGCCGCGGGCCCAGCTGTCGTCCTCGGCCAGTTCGGTCAGGCCCTGCGTCAGTTCCACGCAAAGCTTGCCCAGTTCATCGAGCAGATGCTGGCGATGCGCCAGCATGCGCCGCGCACGCTGGCACAGATCGTCGGCATGCTGCACCAACTCGGGCGTGGCGCCAGCCTCGGCAACACGCTGTGACAGCTGCAGCAGGTCCTGGGCCAGCTCGGCGGCACGCGTTTCGCCCACCGGCAGCGCGGCACGCAAGGTGCCTTCCAGGCTCTGCACCAACGCGCCCCAGTCGCGTACGTCAGGCGTGTCCTGCGCGGCATGGGCCTCTTCGCGCGCTGACGGCAGCGCCACCTCGGCGGCGGTGTCTTCCAGCCCCCCGGAGACGGTGTCGACCCCGGGCTCATCGGTCTCGGCCTCCCAGGCCGCCAGCAGGTGGCGCACGCGCTCGCGCAGGCGCCGCGGGTCGCTTCGACTGCCGGCCAGCACGCGCCCCAGGCTGTCCTTCTTGCGCGCGGCGGTCCACAGGCGACTGCCGCGTTCCAGCCCATGGGCCAGCCGCTGCAGTAGGTCGGACCAGTCCTGGGCCTGGCCCAGCGCCTTGGCCGCCGATTGGGCGAGCATCTCGTCGGCATCGTGCCAATCCCCGGCCATCAACGCGCTGACCACCTCGTCGCCGCTGCCAGGGTCGTCACCGAGCGAGTTGGCCAGACGTTGCAGCAGCGGCCGGGCCTCGTTGGGCAGGCCTACGTGGGCGTGCCCGCCCTCGGCCGCATAGGCGCGGGCATAGTTCTCCGGCGTCGGTTCGATCTTTTCCAGGGCCAGCCGGCGCAGGGCCGCCTTGGCCAACTGCACCGGCGACAGTGCGGTCGCAGCCACCTGCGAGGCACCGTGTGACATGTCCATGGTCTTCGGTCCTTGCTCAGAAAGGCCGGCCGCCCAACGCGCGCGGGGCCAAGCCGCCCACATCGAGCTCATTGGCCTGACCGATCCAGGGCGCGCGGCGGGGCAATACCGTTTGCTTCAGCCACAGTTCCAGGTCATCCGGCGCGATTGGCCGGCTGAACAGGAAACCTTGCATCAGGCTGCAACCGAGTCGGTGCAGCACTTCCATCTGGCGCAGCGTTTCCACCCCTTCGCCAATGACCCGCAGGTTCAGCGAGCGTGCGACAGCGATGATCGCGGTGACGATGCCCGAGCTTTGCGGCGTCACGCCCAGGTCACGTACGAAGCTGCGGTCGATCTTAAGCTCCGAGATCGGCAGCGTCGTCAGATAGGCGAGCGACGAATAACCGGTGCCGAAGTCGTCGATCGCCACCTCGACGTCGATCTCCTTCAGCTGGTGCAGTGCGGGGATGACGCTCTGCAGTTCCTTCATCAGCCCGGTCTCGGTGATCTCCAACTGGATCATGCGGTGCGGGATGCCGTAGCTCAGCGCATTCTGGTGAATCTGGTCGACCAGGTCGGAACGCTCGAACATGCGGCTGGGCAGGTTCACCGAGATGGCATTGTCGAAGCCGAAGCTGTTCTTCCACAGCCGCGCCTGGCGGGCCGCCTCGCGCAGCGCCCATTCGGACAGCGGCAGGATCAGGCCCGACTCCTCTGCCAGCGGGATGAAGTCGCCGGGCGGCACCAGCATGTTGCCGCGCTGCCAGCGCATCAGCGCCTCGGCGCCGACCATGCGCGCCGAGCGCACGTCGATCATCGGCTGGTAGTGCAGCACCAATTCATCGCGCTCGATGGCCTTGTGCAGCGCACTTTCCAGTTCAAGCTTCTCGCGCCCGCGGCCAGCCAGCTGCGGGCTGTAGACTGCCGACGCATCCTTGCCCTGCGACTTGACCGAGTACATGGCCACGTCGGAATTGCGCATCAGGTCCGCCACCGAGGTGCCGTCGCGCGGGAAGATGGCGATGCCCACGCTGGCGGTGACAAAGCACTCCTGCCCCCCCACCAGCACCGGATCGCGCATCACTTCGAGGATGCGATCGGCCACCCGCTGCGCGTCGCGCTCGTCGCCGATCTCCGGCAGCAGCGCGATGAACTCGTCGCCCCCCAGGCGGCCCACGGCCTCCAGCGTGCGGTGCGCGCGCGAGCCCACGGCCTCGAGTGCGCCTTCCGTCACCTGCTCGCTGTGGCGCACGCAGGCACGCAGCCGCAGCGCCACCTCCATCAGCAGTTCATCGCCCGCGGCATGGCCAAGCGTGTCGTTGATGATCTTGAAGCGGTCCAGGTCGATCAGCAGGAAGGCGCAAGGGTGACCCAGGCGCCGCGCGTGCTCGATCGCCCGCTCCATGCGCCACACCAGCTGGCGTCGGTTGGGCAGCCCGGTCAGCGAATCGAAGTTGGCGAGGTGGCGGATGCGGTCCTCGGCGACGCGGCGGTCGGTCACATCCTGCACGATGCCGGTGTAGCCGACGCTGTGGCCGTGCTCGTTGAACTCCGGCTCGGCCTCGACGTGGATGATGCGCTGGCGCCCGTCGGGCAGTGCCACTGGCACGTCGGTGGCCAGCACCGAACTGTGTTGCGCCACGCCCTGCAGCAACCGCAGCACCGAGCGGCGCTCGGCCCGCTGCACCAGGCGTAGGATGCCGCGCAGGCTGACGTGGTCGCCCGGGCCATGGCCCAGCACGCGCAGGCCCTGCGCCGACAACATCAGCGAGCCACCGCTGCCGGCCGCGCCGGCGCGGCGCCAGTCGAAACTGCCCATGCGCGCCAGATCCTGCGCACGTGCCAGCTTGGCCTGGCTGCGCTCCAGCTCGATGCGCGTGCGCGAGGCGCGCAAAAGGTACTGCAGTCGGCCGGCGAGCAGGCTCCACTGGTTGGCCTTGACGAAGAAGTCGGTGGCGCCGGCCTGGTAGGCGCGCGTGATCGACGCATCGTCGTCCAGCCCGGTGAGCATCAGCACCGGCACGTTCTCGAAGCCGGGCATGGCACGCAGCCGGCGGCAGGTGGCAAAGCCATCCAGCCCCGGCATCATCGCGTCGAGCACGATGATGTCCGGCGCCCAGTCGGCCAGCAACTGCAGCGCATGCTCGCCGCCGCCGGCTTCGGTGATGTCGAAGCCGCGCTCGCGCAGTGCCACCGCCGTCAACAGCAGGTTGACCTCGTCGTCGTCGACCAGCAGCACCTCGGGCGGCTTGGCCGCCAGCTCGTCGGCAAGGGGAAGCGCAGGCGTCATCGGCGACGGCTCAATCGGGCAACAGGCTGCGCACGGCCGCCAGCACGCGGCCGCCTTCGGCATTCAGCCGTGCCAGCCGTTCAGCCAGGCCGTCGAATTGCATTTGGCGCAGGCGGTTCTCGATCTCGCTGCAGCAGCGGGACAGCTCCAAGGCGCCGACACTGGCTGACGAGGACTTGAGGGTATGCGCCACGTGACGCAGCATTTCATGGTCGCCCTGGGCCAGTGCCTGTGACGCTTGCGGCAACAGCCGGGTCAGCGAGGTTTCAAAGGCACGCAGCACCCGCTCCACGACACGGTTCGCGCCCTCGGGGTCGAGCTCATGCAGCCGCTGCAGCGACGCCGGGTCCAGCACGGACGCAAACGCCGGCGGCTGGGTCTGGGGGGCGTGGGACATGGCGAGCATGGATGTAAGCCGATGATAAGGAGGCCAGGCAGCGGGCATCGCCGCAAATGTCACGCATTTGCCGGCGTCCTCCCCCCTTAGCCTGCTTTCGGTGCCTGGCCGCCAGACTTGAGGCGGCGTGCCCTCCAGAAGGCGGCATATGGCCGCTCCTTACAATCCTGCGCATGCCCGTGTCCAGCGAAGCGCCCAGCGTTGCCTTGTGGCTCTTTGCCGGCTTGGCGCTGTTGCTGATGGCGCTGGCCGGTTTCGGCGCCGGGCGACTGCAGGAACGCGCCCGCCATCGCCGTGCGCTGCGCGAGGCCCGCGCCCAGGGGCAGCTGTTGACGCAGCTGCTCGATGTCTGGCAGTGGCAGACCGATCGCCACCACCGTCTGGTGCGGCTGCAGCCGCCCGCCGATGCGCCGGCCGAGGCCTGGTCGCACGGCAACTGGGGGGGCCAGCCGCTGTGGGAGCGCTTCGTTGCCGACGCCGACAGCCTGCGCGCCCAGCTGGAATCCATGGTGGCGCTGAGGGACGTGGCGGTGCGGCCGCTGGGCGCACCCAAGGATGGCGATTGGTTGCTGCGCGGCGTGCCGCGATTCGATGGCGAAGGTCAGTTCGAAGGCTATGTCGGCACGGCCCGCGCGGGCGCGACTGGCAGTCCAACTGTGGCGATGCCGAGCTTGGCGCTGGAGGGTGAATCCTCAGAGCTGCTCAGTGAGCAGGCCGCCTTCAGCTACACGGTCACGCACGACCTGCGTGCGCCGATCCGCGTGGTCGAGGGCTTCGCCCGCATCCTCAAGGAAGACTATGGCCGCGTGCTCGACCGCATCGGCAACGACCACCTCGACCGGGTGCTGGCCGCGGCAGCGCGCATGAACAGCATGATCGACGCGCTGCTGACGCTGGCCAACCTGTCGGCGCAGCCGCTGGCGCGCCAGCCGGTGAACCTGTCGCAGCTGGCCGGATTCGTCATCGACGACCTGCGGCGCGCTGCCGCGGAGCGCCAGGTGGAAGTCGAGATCGCGCCCGCCATGGTGGTCGACGGCGACCCAACGCTGCTGCGCCTGGTGCTGGAGAACCTGCTCGGCAATGCCTGGAAGTACAGCGCACGCAATCCCCAGGCCCGATTGCAGTTCAATTGCGAAACGCAGCGCGGGCGGCAGGTCTTCAATGTCATCGACAACGGCGCCGGATTCGACATGCGCAATGCCGACCGTTTGTTCGGCGTGTTCCAGCGCCTTCACAGCGCCAACGATTTCCCCGGCACCGGCGTCGGTCTGGCGTCCGTGAAGCGCATCGTGCGCCGCCACGGCGGCGACATCTGGGCCGAATCCGAGCCCGGCCGTGGGGCGCGCTTTCACTTCACGCTGCAGCCCTGAGCCGGCGCCGCCTTGCGGCGCATTGGGCGGTCACGGGCGCAGCGCAATTCCGCACGGCGCGGCGGCGCGCTACGGAGTCCCGGGGCGCGCCAGTTCCTCGACCGCGCTGACCAGCCGCTCGGCCTGCTCGGCCAGAGGCACGCCTGCCGCATCGGCAATGCGGCCCAGCCGCACCAGCGCATCACCGCGCGACAGGGAGTAACGGTGCATCAGCACGCCTGCGGCCAACGACACCACGTCGGCCTGGCGGGCCGGCGGAGGCGTGCCCAGTGCCTTCTGCTGTGCCTCGGCCCTGGCGCGCTGGGCGCGCAGTTGTTCAAAGGCTGCGTCCACTGTCGGCACGATCTGACCCACGTCCAGTGGCTTGACCATGTAGGCGACCGCGCCCAGCTCGGCCACCTTGGCCACCGTGTCCGGGTCGGCGAAGGCCGAAAGGAAGAGGAACGGGATGTGGCAAAGATCGCGCAGGTATTCGGCCACGTCGAAGCCGCTCTTGCCTTCCATGCGGATGTCGAGCAGCGCCAGTTCGGGACGGTGCTTGCGCGCCAGCAGGATGGCGTCGTCGCAATTGTCGGCGTCGATGACCTCGTAGCCGGCCTGCGTCAGGCCGTGCGTCACCGTGGCCAGCACCAGGCGGTCGTCGTCGACGACCAGGATCTTGCCCTTGGCATTCATGGGGTGGCGGCGGCTGTGGCGGGCGGCAGTGTCAAGGACCGGCATTCTCTCGCAAACCTCCGCCGGGCGGCCCCGGCAATCAGGGCTGAGCACGTTGCACGCTGGGCGGCTTGAGAACGACTTCGGTCAGCACCTCGTCGCCCCGCTGCGACAGCGTCAGCGCGGCACTGCGCCGAGGCAGCAGCGCACGCACCAGGCCCAGGCCGGAAACGCCGCCAGGAAACTGTGACAGGCTGAAGCCCTCGCTCAGCCGGCCCGCATTGCGGATGGTCAGACGCACGTCCTCACCCTCCAGCGAGAGCCTGCAATGCACTTCGCCCTGCGCACTGTGCTTGACGGCATTGGTCAGCAGTTCGTTGATGGTCAGCGCGATCGGGATCGATTCGGCCTCGGGTAGCAGCATGCGTGCCGGCTCGTCGCCATCCACGTGCACCCGCACCGCGCGGCCGAAGGTACGCTGCACCGAAAGCGCGATCGCTTCCAGCACGCTGGCCACGCGCAGTGGCCCGCCAGCCCCGACCTGCAGCCCGTAGACCTGCGCGATGGCCTGCACCTGGCCGACCGATTCGGTCAGTATCGTTGCCACCTCGGGGTGGCGAGCGGCGTTCTGTTGCAGCAGCCCGGCCACACCCTGCAGGTTGTTCTTGATGCGGTGGTGCACTTCCTTGACCAGCATCTCGCGCTGTGCGATGGCCGCCTCGAAACGCGCCTGCGCCTCGGCACGCTGCTCGGTCACATCGCTGGCCACCAGCAGCACCTGCTCGCGTGCGCCGGCGCTGGTAGGCAGCGAGACGAAGCGCGTGTCCCACAGGCGTGCGCCGGAGGCGCCTTCCAGGCGCAGCTCGCGGCGCAGCACCTCGTTGGCGGCGCCGGCGCTGCGCAGGTCGTCCGCCAGCGCCTCGCCCGTGGCGCCAAGAAACCAGTCGTTCGGCGTGCCCCCCACAAGCAGTTCAGCCGGCCGGTCGAAGAATGCCGCGGCCATGTGGTTGACCTGCAGCACACGCAACGAACGCGCGTCGAACAGCGCGATGGCCAGCGGCGCGGTTTCGATGATGCGTTGCAGCGAAGCCTGTGCCTGTGCGATGCTGATCTCGGCCTGGCGCCGCCGCTCGATGTCCAGCAGCGCAAAGGTGACCTGCGGGCCGCTGGAGCCGCGGCCGGTGAGCACCGCGTTGCCGACCACCCAGAACTCGCGCCCGTCGCGCGCCTTGAGCCGACATTCAAAAGTCTGCGCCTGGCCTTCGGCCAGCGTCTGCGGGTAGTCGGTGCGGCGCAGCGGGTGCTCCGGCTCGGGCGTGGCCACGGTGGCGATCGGCTCGCCGACGAAGTCGGCCAGCTCGCCGCCGAACATGCGCCGTGCCGAACGGTTCATCCACTCGATGCCGCCGTCGCCGACGGTGACGATGCCCACCAGCACCGAATCGAGCACCGCGCGCGTGCGCTCCGCCTGGCGCAGCAGCTCCTCGCGGGCACGGTGCCGCTCCTGCACGTCGACGTAGGAGCAGATGCGCCCGGCGCGTTCGTCGGCCTCGTCCACCAGGCGCTGCGCCACCTGCACCCAGACCAGGCTGCCGTCGCGCCGGCGCAGCTGGCGCTCGCCGTGGTAGCGGCCCTGCTGGCGCAGCATGCGCAGTTCGTCCTGCTCGTGGCGCCGGTGGTCGTCGCGGTCCAGCGCCAGCTCCGCTGGGTCGAGCGCGGTCAGCTCCGAATCGGCATAGCCGGTCAGCGCGGCCATCGCCTGGTTGGCGCGCTCGATGCGCCCGCCGCGCAGGTAGGCGATGCCCACGTCGGAGAGGCTGAACATCAGCTCGCGGTCGCGCAGCAGCGCTTCCAGCTCGCTTTGCTGCGACTTCAGGCGCGAAATGTCGGTGAGCACCGCCACGACTTCGTTGTCGCTTGCCGTCAGCTCGGCGCGACGCACCGACAAGGAATACCAGGCTGGCGGCGCGTCGGAAGCGCCGGGCCTGGGCACGGACAGTTCGGTTTCGAAACCCTGCCCGGCCTGCAAGGCCGCCAGCGCCTGAGGGAAGCGGCCGAACAGCTCGGTGATGGTGGCACCGGCCGCGGCGCCGGCATCCAGAGCGAGCATCGATTCGAAGCGACGGTTGCACCGCACCAGCATCGCGCCGCGCAGGTAGGCGATGCCGGCGGTGGTGCCATCGAGAATGGTCGTCAGTTCGCGCAACAGCTGCTGGCTCTGCCGCTGCGCGCTTTCCTGCTCGGTCACGTCCACCGTGACCACGGTGCGCCGGCCGGAATCGCCCTCGCCCGGCTCGACGCGGGTCAGCAGCCAGCGCCGGCCGAGCTCGGCATGGTTGACCGCATAGCGCACCTCGGTGCGCTCGCCACGTCGCAATGCCTGCTGCAGCCGTTCGTACTCGGGCAGCGAGTCCGGTTCGACGATATCGCGCGCAATCGACTGCAGCCCAGCTGACTTGGTCGCCACACGGCGGCGTTCGGCCCGCGGACGCAGCCAGCCGCGCGCGCTGTCGAAGGTAGCCACGCCGACGCCGGCGGTGTCCATCAACGCGCCGATTTCCACCTGCGCCAGATCGCGCTCCTCCTCGGCGCTTCGGTCCTCGACCACGGCCATGAAGCGATGCTGGCCCTGGTCGGTGGCAAATCCGCGCACCCGGGCGCTCAGGCGCTGGCGCCGGCCGTCGGGCAGCGCCAGCGAGACGTTGATCTCCAGCGGCGTGGCACCGGGTCGCAGCTCGGGGCGCGGCGCGCCCTGCCGCCAGGCCAGCAGAGCCTGCAGGTCGGCTGCGGCATCGTTCAGCATCACCGGTACCTGGCCGACCAGCGCCTCGAAAGCCGGGTTGGAGCGCACGATCAAGCCCGCATCGTCGAAGACCAGCATGCCGGTCGGGCTGAGATCGAACCATTGCGCCAGCTCGTTCAGCGAACGGTCGGCCTGGGCCCGGGCCACATGTTCGGCGGTCGAATCCTGCAGCACGCACAGCAGCAGCAGCTCGCCGCCTTCGCCCGACACCTGGTAGGCTGAGGTGCGGCACCAGCGCTCGCGGCCGGAGGTGTCGATCAACCGCTGCTCGCTCAACCGAGGCACGATCTGACCGGCCAGTTGCGCCGGCAGCTCGCGCCGCGCCTCGATGTGCGAGGCCTGGTCCTCCAGCGGCTGCAGCCGAACCGGGTCGGTGCCGATCAGGTCGTCACGCGTGCGCCCGCTGAAATCAAGGTAGGCATCGTTCACCGCCAGCAGTCGGAATTGCGCGTCCTGCAACGTCGACGGGAAGGGCGAGGCCCAGAGCATGCGCAGCATCTCCCGCGTCGGGCCTGGGCCGACGCCCGGCAAGGGCGTCGGTGCCGGCGCGCCCGGCGCTTGCAGCTGCACGCGCAGCGCGCGGTCACGCCCGATGCGCCAGGCCAACAGCGTCGCCGCGCGCGCGTCGGCCAGCGTCACGCGCTGCGAATGCGGTTCGTCCGACGGGTTGCGCATGCAGTGTGCCAGCCAGTCGGCGCCGGCCGGCCCCAGTACGGCCGCCAACTGCGCGGTGGTCAAGCCGGGTTCGGCGCCCAGCGTGCGCATCGCCGCGCGGTTGCAGAAGCTCAATCGGCCCAGGTCGTCGAACAGCAGCAGCGGCTCATCGACGCCGTCGAGCAGGCTGGCGAGCGCCGCGCGCGACGGCAGCAGCGCGGACGGCGGCAGCTCGGCAGTTTGGGGGGGCAACGACATCGGGGCCAGTCCAGGGGCAGCGCAGCAGAGCGACATGATCGCTCATGGCGCGCCATGTGCATTGTCGTCGGCGCCGCGGGGCGCGCCACAGGTCCGGGATCAACCCGGTCGCTTGTATCGCGCCCGGGCCCTCGCCAGGCGCGCAGGCCCTTCCGGGATCGCACGTCCGGGCTTGCTCAGTCCAGTTGGCGTGCTGCGATCAGTGCACGCAGCAGCGCGAGATTGACCTCGGCAGCCGACAACATCAGTGTTTCGGCCGCCTCGCGGATATCGAACAGCGATTCGTGCTCCACCG
>Ga0105103_10000021_pt1 | contig 64102 bp, 68 predicted proteins | sample PPLLaktember2015_2_FD_79107 | JGI IMG/M metagenome (GOLD analysis project Ga0105103, IMG submission 79107) | Freshwater sediment microbial communities from Prairie Pothole Lake near Jamestown, North Dakota, USA - PPLs Lake P7 Core (6) Depth... | ecosystem: Environmental > Aquatic > Freshwater >...
CAGGTAACAGGTAACAGGTAACAGAAATCCCCTGTCGACGGTCTTTGACCTGTCACCTGTAACCTGCTACCTTTGTTTACCTAGAGAAGAGCTTCAGGAAGACCTCCTGAAGAATACGGAAGACGATTCAGACACCCGTGGCGAGAAAACCTGCCGCGATCCCTCCGATAATCAGCGTTGCCGTGTTGGTGAACGTCAACCCGCCAGGCAGGGCCTCGAGGACTGCAATCAGAGTTCCGGGGAACAGGGCAAACCCGATGATAAAGCTCATCAGGATGCCGAAGGCCACCCACTTCCACCGGCCGGCGTAGATCTTCTCCACAACCAGCGCCGCTGCAAAGAGCGATGCAGTGAAGAGGAGTATGTTGAAGAGAATCCGCAAGGCATCCATAAAGCCAACTTAAGGTTGAACCCCCTGGATGTCAACCGATGCAAAGGTGAATAATCTGCTTGCAAAACACGTGACCTGAAAGCAAGTGTCAAGATGGGTATCGATGCCTTGAAGAGTGATTTCTATTTTTCTCTCCCTTATGCTAGATTGCAGCAGATGGTATTCCTGAAAAGATCCGCGATTATTTCGTTTTTCAATTGCGTCAGTTGTGTCTGATTCCGAAAGGAGAGCTATGGGCAAGCTGCTCAAATATGTGACAGTTTTGATCCTGGCTGTCTTGGCAGGTTTTATGTACATGATCAATGAAGAGAATTTCTTTACTGACCAAAATAAAATCGTTCTTTTTAACTCATATCTTAAGCGGGCGTCCGACCCGCATGAAAAAAAATTGAGATTGGCTGAAACTAAAACAGTGGATCAGAATGGGATACGGGGCAAGCTGACCGTGACGACTTTGAAGTTCGTCGATGAGAAGTATTATCTGAAAGTGTTTTCGAAAACTTATAAACTTCTGCTTGTGCGGGAAGCAAATATTAATAATCATGATCTTGATTGGATCGATGCTGGCCTCTATCTCGACATAGATTATGGAGTGCGAAAAGAGCATGAGGTCATTTTCATCATGAGCAAAGTAAGGAAAAATGATACCTACTGGAATGTGCTGAATTCGCTTTACGATAACCCGGTCAATCGTGTGAGAAAAAAAATATAGGAAAAATGCCCCCCAATGCTGCTGCTTTCTATCCGTGATCTTCTACAACCATGATCGGAACGTGGTGAAGAGTCATGGTAAAAGCGGTAATTCGGGGATTACTTTGACTCTGCCTGTACAGGACAGATAATCATTGGGGTTCGATGCGATCCCTATTCTCTAGACCCTTGACCCTATTCCCTGTACCCTTCTTCAACTTCCCGCACGGATGGACATGATGTCCCCGTCCTGAACGATGTATCCTTTGCCCTCCAGCCGCCAGACGCCCGCCTTCTTGCACCCGGCAAAGCCGTCCAGCCGCATGAAGTCTTCGTAGGAGACCGTCTCGGCGCGGATAAAGGTCCGGGAAAGATCCGTGTGGATGGTCCCCGCCGCTTCCTGGGCGCTCATACCTCTGCGGATGGGCCAGGCGCGGCATTCATCCTCTCCCACGGTCAGGAAGGAGATCAGCCCCAGCGTGTCGTAGGCGAGCCGGATGATCCGCCCGCGCAGCGACTCCCGGATGCCGTATTCGTTCATGAACTCCGATTGCTCTTCCGGCGGCATGGCGGCCAGTTCCGCCTCCAGCTGCCCGCAGGCGGCCACCACGGGGATGTGCTCCGGCAGCTGCTCGCGCAGCTGCGAGGCGATGGACTCCGCTTCGGCGAGTCTCGCCTCGACGCAGTTGACGACGATCATCATGGGCTTGCGCGATAGATACAAAAAACCGCGGATCTTCTTGTCGTCCTCGCAGGAAAGAGTCAGCGTGCTCAGGGGGCAGCCCGTCTCGAGGTGTGCGAGGCACTGCTCGAGCAGGGCCTGCTCCTGCTGCAGGGCCGGCTGGGGCTTGAGGGCATTCTGCTTTCGCAGACGCTCGAGGCGGCCTTCGGTCTGGACCATGTCGGCCAGGATGAACTCTTCCTGGACGCGCTGAAAATCGCCGAAGGGGTCGGCTGCGTGCCCGTTGTCGAAGTGTCGCAGCACCAGCAGGACGGCGTCGCTTTGCCGGATCTGCTGGAGGGACTTGGCGTCCAGCGTTTCGTTTTTGACCTCGCCCTCGCGGATGGCTACCGTGTCCGTCACGTCGAGGCGCGAGTAGGTCGTCTTGCGGGGGTTGAAGATCTTCGTCAGCGCATCGATCCGTTCGTCGGGCACTTCGATTCGGACGGAGGGATGCCCGTTGCCGCCCCCGTTGCCGTTCGCACCCGAGAGGGCCTTGAAAAATGTCGTTTTACCCGATGCCGCGGTTCCGATGATGGAAACAAACATATTTCTGAATCAACCTTTCGAACTGATCCGGTTCCTGTCCGGATGTTCATTGCGTGAACAAGAAAGGGTAAGAAGGTGAGAGGGTAAGAACGTTGGATACGTCTGCAGCCATTGTCCGTCTCCAATTCTCCAACCTTCTCATCTTCAAACCCTCTTACCTTCTGATTAAGAATCCGAATCCGCCATCCGCCCTTCCTTTCGCTTCGTGGCCAGGCGCTTGGCGGGGTCGAACTCCATTTTCCTGAGGCGGACGTGCTCCGGGGTCACCTCGACCAGTTCGTCCTCGGCAAGAAACTCGATGGACTGATCGAGCGACAGCAGGCGTGGCGGCCGCAGGGTTACCGTCGTGTCGGAAGTGGCGCTGCGCATGTTGGTGAGCTTTTTCTCCTTGACGATGTTCACGTCGAGATCACCCGTGCGGTTGCGTTCCCCGACGATCATTCCGCAGTAAACCTCCGTGCCCACCTCCAGGAAGAGCTCCCCCCGGTCGGCCATGGCGAAACTCGCGTAAGGGGTTACCTTCCCGACGCGGTCGGCCACGAGGGTGCCGTTGGCCCGCTGGGGGATGGGACCTGCCCAGGGCTCATAGCCCTCGAAGAGGGTGTTCATGACGCCGGCGCCTTTCGTGTCGGTGAGGAAGTGGCTGCGAAAGCCGATGAGCCCGCGTGAGGGGATCACGAATTCGAGATAGACGCGGCCGCTCCCCTTGTTGATGAGGTTCATCATCCGCCCTTTTCGCGTCGAGATCTTCTCCGTCACCACGCCTGTGAATTCCTCGGGGACGTCCAGGAAAAGGCGCTCCGTCGGCTCGAGGAGCTTTCCATCCTCCCTGCGGGTGATGGCGGTGGGCCGGGAAACCATGAACTCGTAGCCCTCCCTGCGCATCGTTTCGATGAGGATGGCCATCTGCAGCTCTCCTCGCCCACACACCTCGAAGGCATCGGCCCGATTCGCTATGGGGTTCACCCGGATGGCGATGTTGCGCAGCGACTCCCGCTCGAGGCGCTCCCGCAGGTGGCGCGAGGTGAGGTACTTCCCTTCGCGGCCCGCGAAAGGGCTGTTGTTGACGTAGAAAATCATGGAGACGGTCGGTTCGTCGATGCGGATGCGTGGCAGCGGCTTCGGGTTCTCCAGGGCGGTAATCGTATCCCCGACGCTGATGCCGGACACGCCGGCAACGGCGACGATATCGCCTGCCTCGACCCGATCGACCGTCTTCTTCTTGAGCCCGTGGAAGGTGTAGAGGGCCGAGAATTTGACGCCGGTGACATTCTGGTCCAGCCCGCAGAGGGTGTATCCGCGGTTCATTTCCAAAATCCCGTTCATCATTCTCCCGAGGCCGATCTGGCCCACGTAGGAATCGTAATCCAGGTTCGTGACGAGAAACTGCGGGACTTCGTCGTCGCTTCCCTCGGGACCGGGAATGCGGGTGACAATCGTCTCGAAAAGGGGCAGCAGGGTGGAGGAATCATCCCCCGGCTTCTGATGGGCAACCCCCAGCTTGGCGTTCGTGTACAGGATCGGGAACTCGATCTGCTCCTCGCTCGCGTCCAGGTCGATGAAGAGATCGTAGACCTCGCTGACGACGGCCTCGATGCGGGCGTCTCCCCGGTCGATCTTGTTGATGACGAGAATGATGGGCAGCGACTTTGCCAGGGCTTTTTTCAACACAAAACGAGTCTGGGGCAGGGGCCCCTCGCTGGCGTCGACCAGCAGGATCGCCCCGTCGACGAGGTTGAGGCTCCGCTCCACCTCGCCGCCGAAATCGGCGTGGCCCGGCGTGTCCACGATGTTGATCTTGGTTGTGCCGTACCAGACGGCGGTGTTCTTCGCCATGATCGTGATGCCGCGCTCGCGTTCGAGATCCATGGAGTCCATGACGCGCTCCACGAGCTCCTGGTTGGCCCGGAAGATGCCGCTCTGCCTGAGCATGGCATCCACGAGCGTTGTCTTGCCGTGGTCGACGTGAGCGATGATGGCGATATTTCGGATATTTGGTTTGCGCATTCCCGTTCTTTCTTTGCCCTTTATAAACTGCTGCGGGGGGATTCGACGATCCCCCCGAAAAAAAAGGCACCTCGATTTGCACCGAGGTGCCCATCATTCATGATCCGTTATTTAGGCCAAGACCTGCACGTTTGCGGCTGCGGGGCCTTTCTGCCCATCGGTGACTTCAAACGCTACGCGCTGACCTTCCCGCAGGGTCCGGAAACCCCGGGTCTGGATGGCGCTGTAGTGAACGAAAATGTCGCCACCGTCGTCCATCTGGATGAACCCGAAGCCCTTCTGCTCGTTGAACCACTTCACGGTACCTTCTGACATCGCTTCCATCCTCCTTTCTCAGATTTCCCGTAAAAGTCGGATGTCAGCTTTGGCAGAAAGTAAAAAACCACCAGACCCGTGCGAGTGTGGTGGTAAAAAAACCTCAAACCTCAAACTGCGTGTCCCCTAACTTTTACTGCACCCTGCCGGTTCGCTATCTGTCGCCGTCAGGTCGAGTGGTAGACTAATATAACCGGCAGAAGATGTCAAGCAAATAGTTCGACATGGCTGCAGAAACCGGGAAGGGCAATTTGCCTCTTTATCCCGGCACGCCAGATGAGGTAGAATGTTTCGTAGGAATAGAAAAAACGCTTCATAATCAGGAGGTTTGAATGGTTACGGAGTTGATGAAGGATGTCTACTGGATCGGCATCGTCGACTGGAGCCTGCGGAAGTTTCACGGCCACGAGCTCTCGACCCACCGGGGTTCCACCTATAATTCCTATCTCATCCGGGACGAAAAGACCGTGCTGGTCGACACCGCCTGGGCCCCCTTCAGGCAGGAGTGGCTCGAAAACATCAAGGCCGTCATCGACCCGGAGAAGATCGACATCGTCGTTGCCAACCACGCCGAGCCCGATCACTCGGGCGGGCTGCCCCTCATCATGCAGCATGTGCCCAACGCCGAGCTGATCGTGTCCAAGCGGGGCATGGAGAGCATCGAGGGGCACTACCACCAGCCTTGGAAGTTCCGGGCCGTCAAGACGGGCGACCGCATTCCCATCGGCGCCAGCGAGCTCGTCTTCATCGAGGCGACCATGCTCCACTGGCCCGACAGCATGTTCACCTATCTGGCGGGCCGCAACCTGCTCATGCCCAATGACGCCTTCGGCCAGCATTACGCCACGGCCTTTCGGTTCAACGACCAGGTGGACCAGGAGGAGCTTTATGAGGAGGCCATCAAGTACTACGCCAATATCCTCACCCCCTTCAGCCCGCTCGTGTCGAAGAAGATCGACGAGGTGCTGGCGCTCGGCCTGCCCGTGGACATGATCGCGCCGAGCCACGGGGTCATCTGGCGCAAGGACCCCCTGCAGATCGTAAAAAAGTACAAGGAGTGGGCGGCCCAGGCGCCGGAGAAGACCGCCGTGATCCTCTACGACACCATGTGGGAGGCGACGCGCAGAATGGCCGAGGCCGTGGGCGACGGGCTTGCCGCCGAGGGCGTGCCCTTCAAGATCTTCCACATGGCCGTCACGGACCGCAACGACGTCATCACGGAGATCTTCAAGACAAAAGCCGTGATCATAGGCTCCTGCACGGTGAACCAGGGCGTCCTTCCGACGATCTCACCGATCCTGGAAGACTTGAGGGGGCTGCGCTTCCAGAACAAGATCGGCGCCGCTTTCGGATCCTACGGATGGAGCGGCGAGTCGGTGAAGGTCATCGAGGAGCACCTGCAGCGATGCAAGATCCCAGTGGCCTGCCCCGGCGTGAGGGCCAAGTGGCAGCCGAGACCGGCCGATCTCGATGCCTGTGCCAATCTCGGCAAAGAGGTGGCGAAGGCCGTGAAGGCGGCCTGAAGAAGGGACAAGGGTATAGGGTTCAGGGCTTAGGGGAACGGATCTTTGCGCTGCGCGCAGAAAATCGAATCCCGTAAGGATCGCCATGCCCAGGCTGCGATAACGAGAAGAACGAAACAAACGACGAGAAAGCACTCCCGGGGCGAATCCGGACAGCATTGCTGCGGAGGGTACGGAAGATGACCGGGAAAATCCTCTTGATTGGCTGCGACGTCGATCGCCGCTGGCGTCTGGTGCGGACCTCCAGGCCGGGGAAAGAGGTCCTCGGCGGGGTGGCCGATATCCTGTTCGGCGATTTCGACCGTGCGAGAGCCGATGAAACGGCATGTGCCCTGAGGCTCAACCTGCCTTCCAACGGGCTCTACGTCGTGAGAAGCGGCTGCGAGGCCCTGGAATTTCTTCGGCATCGGGTATCGCAATGCAAACCGGAGATTCCTTTACCCCCCGTGCTCGCGCTTCTGGATGAAGATCTGTCGGGCATGGCCGGCCATTCCATCCTGAGAAGGATGCTCGTGATTCCCTCTCTTGAGGAGATCTTGATGATCATTCTGGTAGGTGCCGGCCGGGCCGTTGCGCACCGGCAGTGGTCCCCCGGGGCCGACGGTTACCTCGAAAAACCGTTCACGTTCAGCAAACTCCGGGCCTGCATCCGGTCTATCGGTGCATCGGCGTCCGCGGGCCGCGCCCCCTTGCTGGAGGTGCCGGCTTGAAAGACCACTGAACCTTGACAACTCCCGCAGAGCTCTGTTATTTTTAAAATACGAGCACACCCGGACCATCCGCCTCAAATGCCTTCCCCTGTTCCTTGAAGGAGGTCGTCTCACCGAAAGGAGCCTTCTGCATGGTCACCACGATCCAGGACAAGAAAGAGCCTCTCACCGCAAAGGTGATCGACATGGCCGGGATGGTCGAATACCAGGCCGGTTCGGTCGTGAGCCGTGCCATCATTCAGCAGAAGACCGGCACGGTCACCCTGTTTGCCTTCGACGAGGGGCAGGGGTTGAGCGAGCACACGGCGCCCTTTGACGCACTCGTGTGCATCCTGGACGGGCAGGCGGAGATCACGATTTCCGGCAATGCGAAGGCTGTGAAGAAAGGGGAGATGATCATCATGCCCGCCCATGAGCCCCACGCGCTAAAGGCGGTAGGGCCGTTCAAGATGATGCTGGTCATGATCCGCGGCTAGGTGCCGGGCGGCGCGTCCCGCGCTGAACGAGAAGGTGTGAAGGTGAGAGGGGAAGAAGGTTGGATTTACCGGGTGCCATGCGAAACTTCTCCGCTTCTCCAACGGTCTCACCTTCATACCCTCTTACCTTCTGTTAATTGCTGCCTCACCTCCAGGTATAATGAAAGACCCGGGGAAAGGCTTTCACGTTGCACGGCAATAAAAAGCTCATCATCGCTCACCGGGGTGCCTCTGGCCTGGCGCGGGAGAATACCCTGGAGGCCTTCCAGAAAGCGATCGATCTGCGTGCGGACATGATCGAGTTCGACGTGAGACGGACGCAGGATGGCCGCTACGTCATCCACCACGACCCGCACATCGCGGGCAAACCCCTCGACGCAATGACCTTTCGCGAGGTCCGGGAGATTGCCCGGTCCATGGGCTTTCACGTCCCCGAACTCGAAGAGGTGCTCGCCCTGACGCGCGGCAGGATCGGCCTCGACATCGAGCTGAAAGAGGAAGGCTATGAGCGGGAGATCGTCCAACTTGTCGGCGGCATCCTGGCCGATGCGGATTTCATCGTGAGCTCCTTCCGCGCGGGCTGCCTTGCAAGGGTCAAGCAATGCCGTGCCGCGGTCCGGACCGGCCTGATCTTCAACGATGCCGCGGCCCTGACGACGGAGATCCTGGAAGGGGACACGGATTGGCTGATCCCGGTCCAGAGCCTGGCCTCGGGCGAGCTGCTGGAGCGCATGAAGCGGGCGGGAAAGAAAATCGCCGTCTGGACCGTGAACGACACACAACAGATGAAACGGCTCCTGGATGATGACCGGATCGAAGGGATCATCACGGACCGCACCGATGCCGCCCTGGCCGTCCGGGAGGGGCAAGAGGCCCCGAACGGATAAGCCGTCGGCGGACATCCAATACACGGGTTGATGGAGGGTTTATGAACGAGCTTTCCAAAGACGAACTGAGGCTTCTCATCGAGAAAGGGAAGGCGCCGTGCCTGAGCATCTTCATGCCCACGCACAAGGCCGGCGCGGAGGTCCAGCAGAACGCCATCCGGCTCAAGAATCTCCTCAAGGAGGCGGAAGACCGGCTCGTGACGGGCGGCCGCAGGCCGGCCGAGGTGGAAAAACTTCTCGAGCCAGTCCAGGCCCTCGTGAAAAACAATCCCTTCTGGCGCCAGCAGTCGAGCGGCCTGGCCATTTTCCTTTGCCCCGATTTCTTCCGGTACTACCGGCTCCCGGGGGACTTCCAGCCGTCCGTCGTACTGGCCGAGAGGTTCCATGTAAAGCCCCTGCTGCCCCTGTTCAACACGGAGGGCCGGTTCTACGTGCTTGCCCTGAGCCAGAAAGACATCCGTCTGCTGGAATGCTCGCGCTTCAGCGTGAAGGAGACCCGGCCCGATGGTGTTCCCCGCAACATCGACGAGGTCCTCAAGTACGACGTCTTCGAGAAACAGCTCCGGATCCGTCCTGCCATGACGGGCGCAACGGGGCAGAAAGGGTCCAGCTCCTGGACCGATTACGGCAAGGAAAACATCCTGCGCTACCTGCAGCAGGTCGAGAAAGGCCTCAAACCACACATCAAGGAGGAACGAGCCCCCCTGGTTTTCGCCGGTGTCGATTACATCTTCTCCATGTACAGGGAAGTCAACGCCTACCCGCACCTGCTCGAGACCGCCATCAATGGAAACCCCGACCAGATGAGCGCCGAGGATCTCCAGTCCCTGGCCTGGCCCGTTGCCGAGCCCTGGTTTCGCAAGGAGCAGGAGGAGGCCGGGGTCCGCTACCGGCAATCCATCGGGACGGGCCTTGCCTCGAACAACCTCGAGGAGATCGTGCCGGCCGCCCATCACGGCCGGGTCGGGTATCTCTTTGTGGAGGTGGGCCAGGAGAAGTGGGGCACCTTCAACTCCCAGACCGGCAAGGCCGCCCTGCACGCCGGCGCCAAAACGGGCGATGAGGACCTGATCGATTTTGCCGCCATCCAGACCCTCGGCGGAGGAGGAAAAGTCTACGCCATCGGCCGTGACGCCATGCCCGATCGCGAACCGGTGGCGGCCCTCTTCCGTTATTAGGATCGAGGCTCGAGGATCGAGGCACGAGGAAAATGGGAAAATCCCCCTTGCGTCCCCCTTTTGTAAAGGGGGAATGAGGGGGATTTATCGTTGAATGATCCGCAGCCCATGTTTATTTTAATAATTGGATCGTGACGGTCCGGTTAACGATATGGAGCGAAAACCTATCGACGAGCAACATCCACCGGAGCTGACGCGGGGCAGCCTCTGGAAAAACATCTGGCATCTCTCGTGGCCCACGTTTTTCATCATGGTCTTCAATTTCTTCGTGGGCCTTGCCGATCTCTATGTGGCGGGGTTCATCGGCCCGGAAGTCCAGGCAGCCATCGGGTTTGTCACCCAGCTTTTTTTCATCGTCATCATCATGGCAAACGCCATCGGCATCGGCACCATCGCCATGGTGTCGCGTGCCGTGGGGGCTGCGAATACCGGTCGCGCCGTAGAGATCGCGCGGCAATCACTCCTTTTCGGGGTTGCCGTGGCCGTTCTCATCACCGCCGCAACGATCCTCTACTGCCGCGAGATCGTGGCACTTGCAGGCATGCCCCCGCAGATCCGCACCGTGGCGGAGGGCTTCCTGCGCATCTTTGCCTTCGCCCTGGGGCCCAACTACCTGCTCATCATCTCCAACGCCGTCTTCCGCGCGGCAGGCGATGTAAAAAAACCCCTGCTCACCATGTTCTTCGTGAGCCTCGTCAACATCGCGGGCGATTTCGCACTGGTCTTCGGGATTCCGCCCTTTCCGGAGATGGGGTACATCGGCATTGCTTTTTCGACGGCCTCTTCCTTTGCTGTGGGAATGAGCATCAGCGTGGCGCTGCTGGCCTCGAAGCGCTGGAGGGGCGTTTTTCGCGAGCCGTGGCGGGTCAGCTTCCCCACCATAAGGAGGATTGTCGATATCGGCTGGCCGTCGGTATTCCTGCAGATCGCCTGGCAGGCAGGGAGCATCGTGCTCTACAACATCCTGTCGCGGCTGAGCGAGGGCACGATCACGGCCCTTGCCGCCCTGACCAACGGCCTCAGGATCGAAGCGATAATCTTCCTGCCTGCTTTTGCCCTTAACATGGCCGCCTCGGTCCTTTCCGGACAGAACCTGGGTGCAGGCAATCCGGAGCGGGCTGAAAAGCTGGGCTGGAAGACGGCAGGGGCTGGCATGATCCTGCTGGGCATCCTTGCCCTGCCGATCTTCATCTGGGCCGAGCTGTTCGCATCGATCCTGGCCAGGACGCCGGAAGTTCTGGCTGAGACCGCCAACTACCTGCGGATCAACATGGTGTCGGAACCGTTTCTCGCCGTGGGGACCATCCTCTCCGGGGCAATCACAGGGGCAGGCGACACGAGAGCGACGATGTGGATCATCGTGGCCTGCATGTGGGGGATACGGCTGCCGCTTGCCTATATCCTGGCGATCACCCTGGGCTACGGGCCCACCGGGGTATGGATCGCCATGGTTGTCTCCATGATGTGCTACTCGATTCTCATGAGTCTCCGCTTCAAGGGCGGGCGCTGGAAGCACATCCGCGTGGATTGAATATCGTTATTGGCTTGCGGCCTGTCCGGCAAATCGTGAATGGAAAAGCAAAGGAGGCTCACCGTGCTGAACCTTTTCAATTCCCTCGGAAAGCGCATGGAAGAATTTGTTCCTGCAAACGCCTCCGTGACCAACATCTTCACCTGCGGGCCCTCCGTCTATCAACGACCCCACATCGGCAATTACCGGACGTTCCTCTTTGAAGATATCCTGGTCCGGTACCTGGAATATTGCGGCTTCCGGGTGATGCGGGGCATGAACTTCACCGACATCGAGGACAAGGCGCTGGTGGAAGCGAGGAGGCGGGGGACGACCCTCCGGCGACTCACCGGTGAAAACATCGGGATCTTCACGAAGGAGGCGAAACAGCTTCGCATGAAGTCCCCCGACTTTCTTCCCCGGGCTTCGGAAAACGTGGAGTCCGCCGTGGAAATCATCGAAAGCCTTCTTCGCAAGGGTACGGCCTATCGGCACGGCACAAACATCTACTTCGATCCGCTCAAGTTCCCCCGATTCGGCACCCTGTACGGCCTGGACATGCGCCGCTGGCCGAAAAAGAAGATCCGGTTTCACCAGGACACCTATCCGGGAATGCGCTGGAATCGCGGCGACTTCATCCTCTGGCACGGCTGCCGGGCAGACGACCGGGTCTGCTGGGATACATCCCTGGGAAGCGGGTGGCCGGCCTGGAGCATCCAGGACCCGAGCATGATCGCCCCGCTTTTCGACGAGCCCCTGTCCATCTATTGCGGCGGCATCGACAACCTCGTCCGGCACCACGATTACTCCCTGGCCGTCCTGGAGTCCATTCGCCCCTATCCCATGGCGAAGTACTGGCTGCACTGTCATCACCTGTATGTGGACGGGGAAAAGATGTCCAAGAGCCTCGGCAACATCGTCTACGTGGATAGGCTCACGAAAAAAGGCTTCACGGCGCAGGAGATACGGTTCTTCCTTATTGACGGGCACTACCGCCGCAGGATGAACTACCGGGAAGACAGGTTCCGGGAAAGCGCGGAAAAGCTGTACGCATTGAGGGATCGTGTCCGGGGGATCGCAAAGAAAGCCCGGGGTTTGTCCCGTTCAGGTTCAGAGACGGCAGGAAGGCTCGAGACCTTCTTCCGGGCCGGCATGGACGATGACCTGCAGGTCGGGAAGGCCATCGACAGCATGTCCGGTCTGCTCGCGGAAAAGGACGGCATCGGGCTGCCCCGGGAAGAAGCCTCGGCCCTGCTGCACTCCCTGCGGCAGATCGATCGCGTCCTGCAGGTCCTGTTCTGAGAGGCCGCCCGCCGATCCGGGGCCGGGATCACTTTTAGTGAAAGACCGGCGCGAGTCGGCGCGGTTGTGGTAAAATAAGATCACGCAAATCGGGAGGTCCGTCATGACGACTCGAGAGACGATTCGTAAGATTATTGAAAAGTACCGCAACATCGCCGTATACGGCATGTCAAAAGATCCGGGCAAGACGGCGCACTGGATACCCGAGCAGCTGGCCACCAAGGGGTACCAGATCATGTGTGTCAATCCGACTGCGGAGATCATCGAAAAATGGGAGTGCCACCCCGACCTCAAATCGGTTCCAAAGCGGATCGATGTCGTTCTGGTGTTTCGCCGATCCGAGGATGCCCTGGAGCCGGTGAAAGAAGCTGTGGCTCGCAAAAAAGAGAGGGGCGATGTCTACGTCGTCTGGCTCCAGCAGGGGATCCGAAACGAAGAGGCCCGGAAACTGGCCGAGGAAAACGAGATCATCTTTGTGCAGGACCGCTGCATGTACCACGAGTATCAGATGGTTTATCTCATGGACGAATAGCAGGCCGTTGACCGGCGGCAAGGATCATGAAGTCGATCGTGAAAGACATCCTGAGATTCCATGGCGAGATCGAGCACGGCCGACTGCAATGGGTCGCGAGAAAGCTTCACGCTCTCGATATCACGATCATCAGGGACTTTCTTGAGAACATTCGCTGGATGGAGGCATTTTATCGCAGATACGTGGAGCCATTCCGGCCGAGGGTCGTCATTTGCGGTATCAACCCGGGCCGGTTCGGTTCGGGGAAGGTCGGCATCCCCTTCCTCGACTTCCGGGCCCTCAACGAGCTTGTGGGCGACACGGGCCGTCTTGATTCCGAAAAGAGCGCACGTTTCTTTTATTCCGTGGTGAAGCACTTCGGGCCCGAACGATTCTATTCGATCTTCTATGTCACTAATGTGTCCCGGCTCGGTTTCACAAAGTACGGACGGAATATCAACTACTACCGTCTGCCTGAGGACATTCAGGCCGTTATTCTGGATCAGTTCACCCATGAGATGGATCTTGTGGACCCCACCCACATCATCTCCACGGGCCGCGAGGTCGAGCGGACCCTCGCCTCGCTGAAGGCATTGGGCCGGATCCGGGCCGACATCGGCCTGCGTCTGAGACATCCCCGCTGGTGCGGGATCGACCGGAACCGGGCAGCAGGTTTTCGCGAGTATGTTGACCTGCTCGGCCGGTTCATCGGACCGGGAATGCAGCAATGAGGAGTTCATCATGTGCGGGCGATTTACACTCGTGAGCCCCTTTGTCGCCGTCACCGAACGGTTTCACGCCTCCGCATTACCCCCGGACCTTCGGCCCCGTTACAACATTGCGCCGGGTCAGGAGGTCCTCTGCGTGATCCGTGACGGGGAAAATCGCATCGAGCCCCTCCGGTGGGGGCTCATCCCCTTCTGGGCAAAAGACCCTGCCATCGGCAACCGCCTCATCAATGCCCGCTCCGAAACGCTGGCTGAGAAGCCCAGCTTTCGAAGCGCCTTTGCAAAACACCGCTGCCTCGTCGTAGCCGACGGGTTTTACGAATGGCGCCCCGTGGGAAATCGCAAGGTGCCCGTCTACATCTTCCTGAAATCGAAAAAACCGTTTGGAATCGCTGGGCTTTATGAAAGCTGGAAAGCGCCCGACGGAAAAGAGCTCCGCACCTGCACGATCATCACAACCGACGCAAACGATCTCGTACGGCCCTTCCACGACCGCATGCCCGCCATCGTGCCCGCCGATGCCGAGGATTGCTGGCTCGATTGCGGCGAAGGCAGTCGCGAGCGGCTCCAGGCGCTCCTGGCGGCTTATCCTGCGGGAGAAATGGATGCCTACGATGTGGCTCCCGTCGTCAACAGCGCCAGCCACGACGCCCCGGATTGTATCATCCCCGCCTCGGAGTAGCCTCGTGGCAAGTGCCTGAAATCCCGTTATTGACGGCTGAAGCCTGTTGCCTGATGCCGCATGCTGCTGGAGCAAGGTGGCCCCAAACAGCAGCCTTCCCATGACATAAATGTCGTAAAACGATGACAAAAGGGTCGTCCGTCGGGGAATCCCTGTTTACAAGGCTTCCGGCGGATCCTCTCTCGTTGCCGGGGGAGGCGTACCTCCCGTACGGTTGCATTCTGTCGCTGCCGCCCGCATGCCGCTGGAGTTCGTTTTGTCATAATCGCCTTTATATTTGATTAGTTAGAAGGAAAGGTAGGCACGCCTTCCTGTTGGCAAAACACTTGCTTTAGATATAGATCGGATTATGCTCCTGATCTTCTGGGTGTGGATTAGAAAAGGAGATTCCTTTGGCAGAGAAGATTCGGTGGGAATCGGACCTGAAGAAAGCCTTGGAGCGGGCAGGTTCCGAGGGGAAATCGGTCCTGATATTTTTTCACAATCCGGCTTGAATCGGTTGCCAGCAGATGGATGCCGTGACGTATCCAGACGAAAAAGTAGTTGATTTTATAGAAAAAAATGTCATTCCGCTGAAGCTTTCTTTTGACGCAAAACCGGCGGCCGATGACTACAATGTCAAATGGACCCCGACGCTCATCACGGTGAATGGCGGGGGAAAAGAGCATCACAGGACGGTCGGATTCCTGCCTCCCGAGGAGTTGATCCCGTCGTTACTCTTGGGAATCGGCAAGGTCTTCTTTGATCAGGAGCGCATCACCGATGCGTTGAAGTACTTTGAAAAAATAGTCAAGAAGTATCCAAAAAGCGATTCAACCGCTGAGGCCCTGTACTTGAAGGGGGTCAGTGAGTACAAAAACACTCACGACGCAAAGCCCCTGAAGCTTGCTTACGAGCTGCTTCAGGCGGGGTATCCCTCGAGTGTATGGACCAAGCGGGCCTATCCCTACAGGTTACTGTGAGGATAGGCATCAAAGATTCCCTCCCCTTCCTCCTCGCCCTGTGCAGTCCCCGCCTTAACTGCATAGGGCGAGAACATTTTTACCCCCCTCGCAAAAGCAGGAAGTTAAGAAGATCGGAAGTTAGGAAGCTCGGATCATCTGAAGACTTGCGCTTGACTGCCGGCTTATCCAAACTTCTCACCTTCTCAACTTCACAACTTCTCGGGCATTTGCCCGCGGCGCAGCCGCTAGGCCCATCTCAACCTCAATGAATTGGTCACAACCGACACGGAGCTTAGCGCCATGGCGATGGCGGCATAGACGGGGTTGAGCAGGACCCCGAAGAAGGGGTAGAGGATGCCCGCGGCGATGGGGATCCCGATGATGTTGTAGATGAAGGCCCAGAAGAGGTTCTGGCGGATGGCCTTCATCGTCCGAAAGGAAAGCCGGATTGCCTCGGGCACGGCCCGCAGGTCGTCGCGAATGAGCGTGATGTCGGAGGCCTCGATGGCCACATCGGTCCCCGCGCCGATGGCGATCCCGATGTCGGCGGCCGAGAGAGCCGGCGCGTCGTTGATCCCGTCGCCCACCATGGCCACAATCTCGCCCTGGGCCTTCAGGCGGATGATCTCCCGGGCCTTCTCGCCGGGCAGGACCTCCGCCAGCACCCGGTCGATGCCGAGAGTTCTGCCCATGGCACGGGCGGTGCTCTCGTTGTCGCCTGTGATCATGGCCACCTTGAGGTTCATTTCCTGGAGGGCTTTCACCGTCTCGGCGGCCGTGTCTTTCGGGACATCGGACAGGGCGACGATGCCCACCACCTGTTCCCCCTCGGCCACGAAGACGCAGGTCTTCGCTTCCGACGATAACCTCGTGCCCGTTTCAGCAAGGCCGTTGAAACTCAAGGGCTTCTGCTCGATCAGTTTCTGATTGCCGAGAAGAAGCGGTGCGCCGTTCAAGGTGGCCTTTGCACCGAGACCCGAAAGGGCCTCGAACCCCTCGACGGGCTCGGGACGGATACCTTCCTGCCGGGCCGTCTCGACGATGGCCCTGGCCAGGGGATGCTCCGAGAGGGCCTCCACGGAGGCGGCGATCCGGAGCACGTGGCTTCTCTTGATGCCGGGGGCCGTAGCGATGTCGGTCACCCGGGGCTCGCCCACGGTGAGGGTCCCCGTCTTGTCGAAGACGATCATGGTGAGCCGGTGGGCCTTCTCGAGGCTCTCTCCCCCCTTGATGAGGATCCCCTTCTCGGCGCCGATCCCCGTGCCCACCATGACGGCCGTCGGCGTCGCCAGTCCCATGGCGCAGGGGCAGGCGATGATGAGGACGGAGACGAAATTGAGCAGGGCCCGCGTGAAAACGGGCTCCGGGACGAAGAAAGCCCAGACGATGAAGGTGATTACGGCAATGGCCATGACGGTGGGCACGAAGATGGCGGCCACGCGGTCGGCGATCCGCTGGATGGGCGCCTTGGATCCCTGGGCTTCCTCGACGAGGCGGATGATCTGGGCCAGGGCAGTCTCGGCGCCGATCTTCGTCGCCCGGAAGGTGAAGCTCCCGCTCCGGTTGATCGTGGCCCCGAAGACCTCGCTTGCGGGCTCCTTCGTGACGGGCATGCTCTCGCCAGTGAGCATGGATTCATCGACGGCGGAGGTCCCTGTCAGGACGACGCCGTCCGTGGGGATCTTCTCTCCGGGCCGCACGAGGATCTCGTCGCCCTTCATGACCTCTTCGACGGGGATGTCCACGGGCTCGCCGTCGCGGATCACCCGCGCCGTTTTGGGCTTGAGCCCCATGAGGCGCTTGATCGCCTGGGAGGTCTTTCCCTTCGTTCGCGCCTCCAGCAGCCGTCCCAGAATGATGAAGCTGACGATGAACGCCGCCCCGTCAAAGTAAACGTGAAGATGGACCCCCGCATGGGTGAAGACGGCCGGGAAGAACGTGGCCAGCGCCGAATAGAGGTAGGCCGAGAGCGCCCCGATGGACACGAGGGTGTTCATGTCCGAGGTTTTCTGTTTCAGCGCCTTCAGGGCGCCCGTGTGGAAGCGGCTTCCCACCCAGAAGACGACAGGGGTCGTCAGGACAAAGAGGATGACCAGCATCGTCGGGCGGGGGATGAAATCGAGGAAAGGAAACCACTCCTGCATGGTCCCCATGAAGATGATCACGCTGAGCATGATGCCGACGATGAACTTGACCGTAAGCTCCCGCGTCTCCCTCTCGCGGGCCTTTTCGATTGGGTCCTCCCGAGCGGCATCGACAACGCCGAGATACTCGTACCCGGCCTCCGTGACGGCCTTGCGCAAGGCGCCCGCGCCCGCCCAGTCGGCGCCGTGGGTCACCGTCCCGCGGCCCGTGGCCAGGTTCACCGCCGTCTCCTCGACGCCGGGGACATCCTTCAGGGCCGTCTCGACCCGCCGCACGCAGGCCGCGCAGGTCATCCCGCCGATGGAGACGGTCGTTTTCTGAAGAGCGGCCGGCCCCGTCTTCTCCCGGGAGACGACTTCGTAGCCCAGGTCGCGAACCTTTTCGGCCATCGCTTCGGGACCCACCGAAGCGGGATCATACTCCACGACGGCCTTTTCCGTGGCGAAGTTGACGGAGGCGTTCTTCACGCCCTCGATGGATTTCAGGCCATCCTCGACGCGACGCACGCAGGCGGCGCAGGACATGCCCGAGATGCCGAGAGTGATCTTCTCAGGCAACTTCGTACCCCGCTTTTTTGATGCGCTCCCTGATGATGACCCTGTCGACGGGCTTTGCCTCATCGAAGGTCGCCTCGCCCTTCGCGAGGTCCACCTTCACGTTGCTGACCCCGTCAATGCCGCCGAGGGCTTTCGTGACGGCCATGACGCAGTGATTGCAGGACATTCCCTTGATCTGGATGGTGGTCATTTCACGCTCCTTCTATTGAATCTCCTTTTTTTATTATAAGCACGGCATGCGTGGATGCCAAACAGAAAACATTTGCTCTTCCAGACGCTTATGCTAAAAAAGGACAATTCCATCATCAAGGATGCAGCCGACATGAAATACCTGGCGAAGCTCGAGTTCATCGTGATCAGGGCCTTGGTCGTCATGATGGCCCTTGTGGTCCTGTTCGCCTCCCTTGACCTGGCCTGGATCATCATCCAGGACCTCATCACGCCTCCGTACCTGCTTTTCGACGTCAACCGCCTGCTGGAGATCTTCGGGATGTTCCTGCTGGTGCTCATCGGCATCGAACTGCTGGAGTCGATTCGGATGTACCTGGACCACAAGCTCGTTCATGTCGAGGTCGTCATGACGGTAGCGATGATCGCTGTCGCGCGCAAGGTCATCATCCTCGATGTGAAGGATCTCGACGGCCTGAAGCTCATCGGGATCGGATTGATCATCGTTGCCCTGGCCGGCGGTTACGTCTATATCAAGCGCTGCTACCGGGACGGGAGCATCTGTGTGCCGGAGAGGCGCAACGAGTAAAACCGCTTTGAAATTGCGGGAATTTCAGTTATAGTGCGGCCTGTTTTCCGCCATAGACAACAACAAGAGGAGGCTGAGGGGATATGATCTACAACGAAGAATTCGAAACACTGCCCCGTGAGGCACTGGAGGCGTTGCAGGTCAAGAGGCTCCAGCAGGTGGTCCAGCGCGTCTACCACACCGTGGGGTTCTACAAGCGGGCCTTCGACAACGCCGGCGTCAAGCCCGACGACATCAAATCCCTCGACGACCTGAAACGGCTTCCCTTCACGACGAAGCAGGATCTGCGGGACAACTACCCCTACGGTCTCTTCGCCGTTCCCATGTCGAGTGTTGTCCGGGTCCACGCCTCCTCCGGCACCACGGGCCGCTCCACCGTCGTGGGATACACGAAGCGCGACATCGACACCTGGTCCGAGCTCATGGCCCGCTGCTTCGTCATGGCGGGGCTCACGAAGAACGACATCATCCACAACGCTTACGGCTATGGCCTGTTCACGGGCGGCCTCGGGGCCCACTACGGGGCGGAGAAGCTCGGGGCAAGCGTCATCCCCATGTCGGGCGGCAACACGAAGCGCCAGATCATGATCCTGCAGGATTTCGGCCCCACCGCCATCTGCGCCACCCCCTCCTATACCCTCTACCTTGCCGAGCAGGGCGAGGAGATGGGCGTGGACATGCGCTCCCTGAAGCTGCGCGTGGGCGTCCTGGGCGCAGAGCCCTGGAGCGAGAAGATGCGCCAGCAAATCGAGGACAAGCTCAACATCACGGCCCTCGACATCTATGGGCTCTCCGAGGTCATGGGGCCCGGTGTCTCCATGGAGTGCATCGAGGCGAAGCAGGGGCTCCACATCTTCGAGGACCACTTCATCGCCGAGATCATCAACCCCGAGACGGGTGAGACGGTGCCCGAGGGAGAGATCGGCGAGCTCGTCTTCACGACGGTCACCAAGGAGGCCTTCCCGCTCATCCGCTATCGGACGCGCGACGTGTCCCGACTCGTGAAGGCACCCTGCAAGTGCGGCCGCACCCACGTCCGCATGGACCGCATCACGGGCCGAAGCGACGACATGATCATCATCCGCGGCGTGAACGTATACCCCTCCCAGATCGAGGGCGTGCTGCTCAATATCCCGGGCCTCGAGCCCCACTACATGCTCATCGTGGACCGCGAAGGAACCCTGGATACCCTCGAGGTGCAGGTCGAGGTGGGTGAGAAGCTCTTCGCCGAGACGGGCGAGGTGAAGGTCCTCCAGGAGCTCAGCCGGCGCATCACGAAGGACATCAAGGACTACCTGGGCGTCTCGGCCAAGGTGAAGCTCGTAGAGCCCAAGACCGTCCAGCGCTTCGAAGGCAAGGCAAAGCGCGTCATCGACAAGCGAACCATCTGAGACCGATCAAAGGGGGTGCAGCCATGAAGAAGGTCGAGCAGATTTCCATATTTCTCGAGAACAAGCCGGGCGGACTGGAGTTCGTCACGCGGGTCCTGAAGGATGCCGGCATCAACATCCGCGCCCTCTCTCTTGCCGACACCACCGATTTCGGGGTGCTTCGCCTGATTGTCAACGAGGTGGAGAAGGCCAAGCAGGTCCTGAAGGAAAACGGTTTTACTGTCGGCCGCACCAGCGTGGTCGCCGTGCTGGTTCCCGACCGGCCGGGCGGGTTGCACAGCATCCTCGAGTCGCTCTCGAAGGAGAAGATCAACGTGGAGTATATGTACGCCTTCGTGGAGCGAAGCGGCGAGCACGCCATCATCATCTTCCGCTTCGACGCGACGGACCGCGCCATCGACATCCTGACGAAGAGCGGGTTTACGGTGTTGCCGGGGGACAAGGTGTACAGCCTCTGAGAGGCAAGGTACGCCTCGCTCCTCGGGCTGTCGGGCGCCTTGCATCTGCACCTTTTTGACCAGCATGCAGTTCGCGAAGCAATGCGCGAGACAAGGATCACGACAGACATCCCCCTTTTGCGCTCTCGTCGAAGAGGGGCTTGAGGGGGATTTGATTTGGGGGGGGACATGAGCGAAAAGGTTTTCGAAGCCCTGCGCGAACGGGTGAAGAGCGAGCCCTATGCGAAGATGCTGGGGCTCGAACTCGTGAAGGTCGAGAGCGGCTACGCGCTGATCCGGATGGCCTTCTCGGAGAGACACCACAACATCCACGGCCGCTGCCACGGCGGGGCCATCTTCTCGCTCATCGACGAGGCCTTCCAGATCGCCTCGAATTCCAGCGGAAAAATCGAGATCGCACTCAACGTGAACGTCTCGTACATGAAGGCCCCCCGCGAAGGCGAAGTCCTCACGGCCGAGGCCAGGCTCGTAGACAGCTCCCGGCGGATCAGTCATTTCATCATCGAGGTCCGAAACGAATCGGGTGATCTCATGGCCGCCTGCCAGGCCACGGCCTATCGCCGGGACGACCCTTTGCCTTTCCTCTAGGCCTTTCCCCCGTTGAGGTTTCCTCTCCTGTGGTGATCCGTTTTCCTTTTGTTCCGTTGCCGCCGTCCGCCCGATCTGGCGAGGGCCTTTCCGTCTGGAAATATCCATCCTGTCACTTTGATTGACAATGGAACCCCGATTCTCTAAACTCCAGATATAAAATACGATTTTCTGCTTTGTGTCTGGGGAACAGACGGTAGAAATTAAAATTTGCTGATATGCCCGTGAAACTGCTGTGGATCGATCAGAGGGCAGCAAAATGTCCGAGCAGGCCCAGATCCATAAAGTGTTTGATGATGTGCAGGCTCATCTGCGCATCGCCGAATTGATCCAGAGATTTTCAACGAATAAACGCGATATCCATCGGACCGCCCTGGAGGGACTGGATCTGAAGGAGTGCCGGCAAATCCTGGATCTTGGATGTGCCTTCGGATCCTTTACGGACAAGCTCAAGGGCAGGGTGCCCCTTGAGGCTGTCGCCACAGGGGTGGACGTCATCGGGAGTTACGAGCCGCTGTTTCTCGCGGCCTGTCGGCGGGCGGGCATTCATGGACGATTCTTCTCGACGGGAACGTCCATTCTCGAATCGTTTGCCGCCCGGTCCTTTGATCTGATCCTGTGTTCCTATGCGCTGTATTTCTTTCCCGAAGTAATCCCGGAAATTTCCCGTCTGCTGCGCAAAAAGGGTACCTTCGTCGCAATTACCCATCACCGGCAAAATGCAAATGAGATGATCGAACTCATTAAGCGGATACTCGATACCATGGGACTGTTCCATGAAAGGGACCTGCCGCTTGAAAACATTACCGGCCGGTTTTCATCGGAGAATGGCGAAGCATTGCTGCAGCCCTGGTTCGGGAGGATCAACGTGATCGATTTTCCCAACAGGCTGGTATTCTCGAAGCAGGATATCGAATACTTTCTGGAGTATTACCGCTTCAAGAGCCCTCTGTATTTCACGGATACGGGGCTGGATATGGAGGCTATCGTTCCCGTGGTCTCGGAACAGATCAGGCGCGCCACCTCCGAGCGACAGGGCATCACGATATCCAAGGATGACTGCATTTTCATCTGCGCATTGCCCAAGAGCAGACAGGAAAAACGCAGACAGGAAAAACCATGAAGAAAGGGAAGCGGCAGTTTTGTCACTCCTGCGGCGGGCCCATCTCCGTTAAAACAGAAGATGGCATCAACCGGGATTTCTGTCCCGCGTGTAACCTCATTTTCTACGAAAATCCCCTGCCTGTTGTCTCGGCGATTGTCGCCGTGGACCGTCAGATTCTGCTCGTGAAGCGGGGGAAGTCCCCCTACAAAGGATCCTGGTGCCTGCCCACAGGATTTGCCGAAATCGGGGAAAGCATCGAAGAGGCTGCCCTGCGGGAATTGGCGGAGGAAACGGGCGTCAAAGGCCGGATCCTTGCTCTTGCGGATGTCCAGTCGTACAAAAGCCGCTTTTATGGGGACCTCATTTTCATCAGCTACGAGGTGGAGCAGGCCGGGGGTACGCTGCAACCCGGAAGCGACACGGTTGCGGCCCGGTATTTCCCGGTCGATCGGCTTCCACGGCTGGCATTTCCATCGAACCGGGATGCCATGCGGTCCTATATAAAAAACAAGTCCGAATACTGGTCCATCGTCGATTCCTTCAGCATCACTCTTGGCAAGGCCCCGTCGGTGAATATCAAGAAAAATCTCCTGTCGGACAAACTGGTAGACGTCATCGAAAGAAATGCGAAATCGATCGCTCAGCGCTGGTTGAAGGATGTGTTGACCAACCCTTCCACGGCAGGTTACCGGCAATTGGATCCGTCACGTCTGTTCGAGGAGACACTCAGCATCCTTTCCCAGTTCGGAAAATGGATGGGCGGCTTCTACAAGGACTCTGACATCCGTGACTATTACACGGCCTTCGGGCAGGAGAGCCGGCGAAACGGGGTGGCCCTGAGCCATGTGCTCAGCGCCCTGAGCCTGATCAAAAAGCATCTCTGGGAATTCGCCCTTTCCCGGGGTATGTGGAAAAGTACCCTCGATATCTACATGGCACTGGAGCTCGATCGACGGATTGTGATCTTCTTCGACAAAGCCGTGTTCTATACGACTCAAGGCCATGAAGCCGGGGGAAATGGAATGCGGTGAGGTCAAGATTTCCCCGGCATGAAAACATGCGCTGCATGAAGCTGCGTGCGGGTTGAGCCCCTCAAGCCGGCGAAGGCGCGCTAACGCGTGAGCGCCGATCACAGGGTCTGGCGGAAATTGAAATCCAGGGGCGCAGAAACAATCACTTGAGTCCCTTTGCGGAGTGCAGCGCGACCTTGTCGGCGACAAACGAGACTTTCACATGCTTTTCGGCAGTCCCCCAGGTACAGCTTTTTACGCCCACCGCCGAATCGCAGGTGGGATTGGACCCGAGGATTTTCTCCACCTCCTGATAACTCATGCCCACTTTGATCTTGTCGTAATTTTCCTGCGTAAGATTGCTGCAGGAAACGGCAAGGAAACACAGGGACAGGAGCAGCAAACCCCACGAGATGTACTTTGACCTTGACATCATACCCTCCTTTCTTGCGAGAGTGAACGAAGGTTAAAAGTCATTGATCGAATCAATCAGGCTCCTGAGCCTGCCGAAGTCCCTGCGGTTGAAGTCGATCACGAGCCGCGGCAGATGAATGTCATCGGCATCGTCCACTTCGTCGTCCAGGGCGCCGGACGCCTCGATGATTCCCCCGGGAAGCAGAATGTCCCGGAACCGGTCGGTCAGCTTGCGGATGTCATCGGGGCCAAGCGCTGACGTGAGCCGGATCACGAGCTGTCCTCGTACATACCGCAGGCTGTGATAGCGGCGATAGAAATGCCGGATCTTCTCCACCGCGGCATCTACGGAACAGACCCGCTCAAAGAGAGCAAAGTCCGACGGGCAGACATAGTTGCGGGCCAGGAGTTCTTCCTCGAGGAACCGGATCATGTGGGGCCAGTAGGGACGGTCCGGATCGTCCACGAGCACAAGCGGCATGGGATTGCGCTTGCCCGTCTGCACCAGTGTGAGCGTCTCCATTGCCTCGTCGAGTGTGCCGAAGCCGCCCGGGAAAAGCGCTATGGCGTCCGACTCCTTCAGAAAGGCAACCTTGCGGTTGAAAAAATACTTGTAGTTGATGAACCGCGGGTTTCCCTCGCTCACGGGATTCGCCTTCTCCTCGAAGGGCAGGCGGATGTTCACGCCGAAGGAATGCTCGGGGCCGGCTCCCTCGTTGACGGCCTGCATGATGCCTCCTCCCCCGCCCGTGATGACCATATAGCCGCTCTCGGCAAGTTTCTTCCCGAAGAGCTGTGCCATCTCGTACACCGGATCGCCCGGCAGGGTGCGCGCCGAGCCGAAGACCGTGACCTTGCGGATATTCCGGTAGGGGCCGAAGACCTTGGTGGTGAACCGCATCTCCTTCAGCGTGGAGTTCATGAGCTTGAGGTCCGCGATCTCGTCGGCCTCCTGCCCGGCCTTGAGTGAGGTGATGATCATTTCGCGGACGAATTCGGGATTCCGGATGTCCTCGGCGGCCTCCATCAATTGATCGATGATCTCGTCGATGGGGCCGTTATTTTTTGTGAAATTGATTTTCATGGCTTCTCTGCAGTCGCGGGGAACCGTGCTGACAAGGTCCTCCGAATGGATGTGCGTTTTCAGTTTATTGAGCGATCAGACTTTTTCTGCCGCAGCCTCCAGGGTCTCGTCCAGGATCGAGAGGACCGTCTCGGCCTCGCCGGGCGTGGTGTTGAGGGCCGGGCAGAGACGGATGACCTTTGCCTGGATCAGGTTGAGGATGAGGCCCCGCTTCAGGGCCTCGCCGAAGATCCGCTCTGCCGTTGCCGCATCGGCCATCTCCATGGCGAGCAGCAGCCCCCGCCCGCGCACATCGAGGATCCTTTCCGGAAACCGTTCTTTCCAGAGAAGCATCTGCTCGTAGATGAGAGAGCCGACGCTCTTCACGTTCTGCTCGATGTCGTTGTCCACCAGGTGCCGGATCACGGCATGGGCCACGGCGCAGCCCAGGGGGTTTCCGCAATAGGTGCCGCCGTGGTCGCCCTTCTCGAGTTTTGCCGACACATTCTCGGAGAGGGCGAAGGCGCCGAAGGGGAAGCCCCCGGCGATGCCCTTGGCCAGGGTCATGAAATCGGGCCGGACGCCGAGTTCCGTGACGGCAAACATCGGGCCCGTCCGGCAGAAGCCCGTCTGGACCTCGTCGACGATCAGGCAGGTGCCCGCCTTGCGGCAAAGCTTCTCCACGTCCCGCAGGTAGCTTTCGGGCGGCAGATTGACGCCCCCTTCGCCCTGGATGGGCTCGAGGATGACGGCGGCCGTGTTCCCGCCCAGCGCCTCGGCAATGGCCCCGGTGTCGCCGTAGGGTACGAAGATGTAGTTGGGCATGAGCGGGTTGAAGCGCTCGCGGTGCTTCGCCTGGCCCGTGGCCGAGGCCGTGCTGATCGTCCGACCGTGAAAGCTCTGCTCCGTCGAGACGACGTCCATCCGGCCCGTGACCTTCCGGGCCAGCTTGATCACGGCATCGTTTGCCTCGGCGCCGCTGCTGGAAAAAAAGACCCGCGTCAGGTTCGACGGAAGGATCTCCGTGAGCAGGGCGATGAGCTGCGCGCGGGCAGGCGAGTAGGTGAGTCCCGAGTTCGGGTTCTGGATTATCTTCCGGCCCTGCTCGGTCAGGGCCCCCGTGATGGCAGGGTGCGCGTGCCCCAGGCAGGTGACGCCCCACCCGGCGGTGAAGTCGATGTAGCGCCTGCCCGACTCGTCCCAGACGTAGATGCCCTCGCCGCGTTCGATGGAAAGGGGGAGCTTGGTGAAAAAAGGCGGCATGTGCCGGTCTTCTGTGGCGATGGTGTCGACGGTTTTTTTCATGGTCCGGCCTCGTACCTCCTGATGAGTCTGTCCGGTCTTGACGCGAAACGTCCAGGACCGCTGAATCGTTTCTTTCTGCATGGGCCACTAGCCGCGCGTCACTTCTTCGCCGGCGCCAAGCGCCCCTGCCTCCTCGAAATGGAACCCCTTGTCCTGAAAAAGCGAAAGACAGACATCGACGACATCCGGGTCGTAGAGCGTTCCCCTGTTCTTTCGGATCTCGTCCAGGGCCTTTTCGCTTCCGAGGGTCGGCCGGTAGGGGCGATGGGAGCCGATCGACTCCACCACGTCGGCCAGGCCGATGATGCGCGCCTCGATCCGGATATCGCCGTCCTTGAGACCCCGGGGGTAGCCGGAGCCGTCCATTCTTTCGTGGTGCTGCAGCACGATTTCCGCGATCGGCCAGGGGAAGTCGATGCTCTTTAAAATATCGTAGCCCACCTGGGGGTGCGTGCGGATGATCCCCCTTTCGATGTCGCTGATGCGCCCCGGCTTGCTGAGAATCTCGGCGGGCACGTAGATTTTCCCCAGGTCGTGGATCGAGGCGGCCACGTAGATCGCCTCGACCGTGTCGGCCGGGAGGCCCATCTGCGTTGCGATGGCGGCAGCGAGCCTTGCCACCTGGTGCTGATGACCCGCCGTGTAGGGGTCCCGCGTCTCCACGATCACATCGATGGCACGGATCACGCCGCTCATCACCTTCCGGAGTCTCTCGACGTTTTCTCTCAGCTCATCCTCGGCCTTCTTGAGCGGTGAGATGTCGGTCATGGTTTCAATGGCGCCGATCATCTCCCCCCTGGCGTCCCGGATGGCGGCCGAGGTGAAGTGGAGCCAGCGCGGCTCCTTGCCCGGGAAGCTGAACGGGGCCGTTGCCTCGTAGGCTTCCTCCAGGAGCTCCGAGCGCCTGTAGTGCTCTCCGTACCATTTCCGGATCTCGGCCGTCAGGTCCGCTGCCCCGTCGACCTGCAGATCCGCGACGGTGGGGCGTTTTTCGCCGTAGAAAACTTTCGAGTGGTCGCCGGTGCCGATGACGTCATCGCTTCGGACGCCCGTCAATTCCTCGAGCGCCTTGTTCCAGCCGATCACCCGGTGGCCGCGATCGATGACGAAGGTGGGCGTGGGCGAACCTTCCAGGATGGCCCGGAGCCTCTCCTCACTTCCCTTCACGGCCGCCTCGGCGAGCGTCCGCTCCGTGATGTCCTCGAGGGTTTCCATGGCGCCCACCAGGCTGCCCGCGGAATCCCGGATGGCGGCCGCCGTGAACCGCAGCCACTTCCCACCGTTGCCCAGGGCAGGAAAGAAGTCCGTCGCCTCGTAGGCTTCCTCGATGAGCTTCGAGGGTCTGTATTTGGCCGCGTACCACGCAGGGATGGACTCGAAGGCCTGATCCGCGAGCAGGTCGGCCATGCAGGGGCGCTTCTCGGGATAGAAGGCCCGCCAGTGGCCGTCTGTACCGACCACGTCGTCTGCCCGGATCCCGCTCAACTCTTCCAGGGCGCGGTTCCAGTAGACCACCCGGTGATCCCGGCCGATGACGAAGGAGGCGATGGGGGAGCCTTCGATGATGCTGTGCAGGCGCTGCCCGCTTTCCCTCAGGGCCGCCTCGGCGCGCTTGCGCTCGGTGATGTCCTCGTAGGTGGCGACGATGCGCTTTTCCTCGAGGTTTGCGCCGATGCGCGACGTGCTGACGAAGCAGAGGATGTCCCGGCCGTCCCTGTGCCGGCAGGGGAACTCCTCGCTGAAGATCCGCTGCCTCTCCAGGACGGGGTAGAAGTGCCGGCCGATCTCCTCGTACTCGTTATCGGTGCGGTAGAGGATGCGCGTGCCTCTCCCCACTAGTTCGTCGGGCCTCCAGCCGAACACCGTCTCCACGGCTCGGTTGGCGAAGAGGATCTTGCGCTCGCGCAGGACGATCACCGCCACGGGCAGTGCGTCGAGAATGGAGGCCTCGAGGGTCTCCAGCTCCTCTAGCTTGCGCCGGGTCTCCTTCTGCTCCGTGATGTCCATGTAGTTCCCGTGGACGGCCTGTTCGCCTTGGAACGAAACGGGAGCCACGGTGCCCAGGATCCATCGGATGCCGCCGTCTTTCGTGATTGCGCGGAACTCGTAAGGGGTTGTCCGGTGCTCCTTGAGCATGTCGGCTGCTTCCTGCCGGACCCTCTCACGGTCCTCGGGGTGGACAATCGCGAGCGAGTCCTGCCCGATGAGCTCGTCGGCTCGATATCCCGTGCTCTGCTCGAACCGGGTGTTGACGAAGCGGAACCTCCCCTTCACCAGGAAAAAGACCCCCACGGGGCTGCTTTCAGCCAGGGTTCGGTACAATGCGCCCGCGTCGCGCAGGCCCGTCTGCGCCTCGCGAAGCCGGGTAACCTCTCCGCGCAGGTTTTTCAGCTCCCCGATGAGATCGGCCTTTGTCCGGTGTTCATCATTCTTCATGGCAGCGGCTCTCCAGGTGAGGCTGCTCGGTCGACCCGGCGGGGAACATGAGTCTGCGGCGGCCCCGGAACTTTACTTCTTTTTTTCTGCGGATCATTGATGTAGGATATGGATGTTACATTGTCCTGGCGGCTCGCGGGGCTTGAGCCCCGGTGAGCCTTTTCTCTGAAGACCGTTTTCTTTTCCGGCCGTCATCATTCATCGGAAATCAACTCAAATACAAAAGGAGGGTCCCATGGACAAACCCCACTTCTATTCTTTACCAAAACTGCCCTACGGTTACAAGGAATTGGCGCCGTACATATCGGAGGAGCAGCTGCAGCTCCACCATGAAAAGCACCACCAGGCCTATGTGACCGGAGCCAATGCCGTCTTCGAGAAACTCGAGCAGGGCCGCAAGGCCGGAAGCGACCTCGACATGAAGGCGACCCTCAAAGAGCTTTCCTTCCATATCGGCGGGCACATTCTGCACAGCCTCTTCTGGGCAAACCTCGCGCCGGCAGGCAAGGGCGGCGGCGGGAAGCCCGGCGGCGTTCTGGGGGCGGCCCTCGACAAGGAATTCGGCGGCTTCGAGCGCTTCCAGAAGGAGTTTACCCAGGCAGCCGTGGGCGCCGAGGGCTCCGGCTGGGCGGCCCTCGCCTTCTGCCAGCTCACCAATCGCCCCGTCATCATGCAGATCGAGAAGCACAACGTGAACGTCTACCCCATGTTCTCGATCCTCCTGGTGCTCGACGTGTGGGAGCACGCCTATTACCTGGATTACAAGAATCTCCGGGCGAAGTTTGTCGAGGCCTTCTGGGGCATCGTCAACTGGGAGGAGGCGAATCGTCGATTTGCGGTGCTGCTCAAAGGCGGCGCCAAGTAGCCTGACGGGAGTCGATCACATGGATGTCATGGATGAGGCCCTGGACCTCCTGGGGGATGCCGGCCCCGAGTACGGCCCGGGGTTCTCGAATCACGCACCCATGGCCGCCGAGGCCCTTCTGGCCCTGGGGCAGGGGGATGCCGTCATCGACTGGGTGAGCACTTACCGCAAGCGGCTGCCGGGAAGCCCGGAGCCCGGCCTGCCCGTTTTCAGCGGGTACTGGTTCGAGGCCCTCGGCGCGATCGGCCGCTATGCCGACTGGGTGGCCTGCTTCGAGGAGGAGCTTCGCGGCGAGGACTGGTGTACCGTGCTGAACACGTGGGTGCCGCGCCTGCTTCCCGGCATGGTCGGGGCGGCCTGGCACGGCGCCATCCGCACGGGGCACGCCGTCCGCAGCCTCAACCGGGAGGAATCCCCCGGAAAACGCCGGGAGCTTGCCCGTGCCCTGGCGTACTGGGCCGCACGGTATCAATCGCTGCCGGGGTTTCCGGGGCCTGAAGTGGATGTCCGCAATCCGCTTGCCGTGATCGACGAGGTCCCGTCCCTGCCCGACGGGGAGCGCCTGATGAAAGGCCTCATCTACGAGAAGGTCCGGAGGCTGAATGGCTTCCAGCCCTTTGAGAGGGTGATCAATCTCACGGAGCCCCCCGACGACATCACCCCGTTTACCGTCGATCTTCTCGAGGCATTCGTGCGCGTTTACCTGGCGAATGGAGAGACCAGGGGAAGCGTCATCACCTTCATCCACGGGGTCACGGGGCCCGGGGCCGTCTATCTCATGGCCTCCTGCCTCCTGCCCGATATCAGCCGGGTTGCTCTGCGCTACGCCTGGCAGGCCTCGGCGGCCCTCTACGCCGCGATCGGGCGGGAAATTGACAGAGCCCCCCACGATGCCTATGATGAGCCCGTAGAGGATCTCGTCACGCGCGCCGTACAGACCGGTGACGAGCATGCCATCAAGTTCACCGAGGTGTGCCTCCGGGCGCACCGCATCAATCCGCGGCCCATCTTCCTGGTCGCGGCCCGACACGCCGTCGATCGCCTCGGGCGACAGACGCAGGATCAAGCAACAAGCACCAAGCAACAAGGATAAAAGATCGATTTAAATCCTTGTTGCTTGAACCTTGCTGCTTGCTGCTGACGACAGACCAAATAGACTCTTCCCCTTGGAGGCAAACATGAAACTCAGCGAATACTTCGAGAAGGCAACCGGTATGGGCATTCTGGCCACGGCGGACTCAGCGGGGGCCGTCGATGCCGCCGTCTATGCCAAACCCCACTTCATCGACGAGGAGACGGTGGCCTTCATCATGGCAGACAAGCTCACCCACCACAATGTCCAGCAGAACCCTCGCGCGGCCTATCTTTTCAGGGAAGCCGGCGAAAAGTACCAGGGAAAGAGGCTCTACCTCAGCAAGACGAAGGAAGTCCAGGACCCGGAAGCGGTCCGCGAGATGCGCAGGAAGAAATACCCCGAGGTCGCCGGGAAATACGGCGACGAGAACAAGTTCATCGTCTATTTCAAGATCGACAAAGTCCTTCCGCTCGTGGGGGACAAGGAATAGGCACAAGCTGCAAGCAACAAGCAACAAGGCAAGAGAGAGGATTATCTTGTCTTCACCTTGCTGCTTGAACCTTGCTGCTTGCTGCTGAGACGAGGCATGGGAAACAGAAAGAACTCACGATTGCGTGGGGGCGGCGCATGAAAATTTTTATGACCGGCGGCACAGGGTTCGTGGGGACAACACTCACCCGCGAACTGACAGCGAAGGGTCACTCGGTGACGGTGCTCATGCGCAAGGTTGAGTCCGGGAAGAGCCTTCCTTCGGGCGCCATCTCTCTGGAGGGGGATCCCACGATCCGGGGGGACTGGCAGGAGAGGGTCCCGGAGCACGAGGCCTTCATCAACCTGGCCGGCGCCTCGATCTTCACCCGATGGACCGACGACGCAAAACGCGCCATCCGGGATAGCCGCATCCTCACCACGAGGCACCTCGTGGAGGCGATGGCGCCGCGTAAGGGCAAAGAGACACACCTTTTCAGCACCTCCGCCGTGGGGTACTACGGGTTTCACGGCGATGAGGATCTCTTTGAAGAGTCGCCTCCGGGGACCGATTTTCTCGCCACACTGGCCCGGGAGTGGGAGGCGGAGGCCGTCAAGGCCAAGGAACACGGGGCCCGGGTTATCCTGACCCGCTTCGGCATCGTGATGGGGCGCAGCGGCGGGATGCTGGGCGAGGTCGCCCCGATTTTCAGGATGTTCCTGGGGGCCAACCTCGGGAGCGGCAGTCAGTGGCTCTCGTGGGTGCATGAGATGGACCTGGCCCGGATATTCCTGTTCCTGCTGGAAAACCGCAGCCTCGAGGGGCCGGTCAACTGCACGGCGCCCGAACCCGTCCGAAACAGCGAGTTTACAGATACGCTCGGCAAGGTCCTGGGGGTGCCCACCTTCCTGCCCCCTGTTCCCGGTTTCATGCTTCGATTGATGAAGGGGGAGTTCGGCAGCATCATCCTCAAGGGTCAGCGGGTACTGCCCCGGAGGCTCCTGGCGGCCGGATTCCAGTTCCGCTACCCCACGCTGAAAGAGGCCCTGACAGAAATCTTGCAGAAGTAGAAAGTGGGATCGACCGGCATGAAAACGGATCAAAAGCCCAACCGTCTCATCCGTGAAAAGAGCCCCTATCTTCTCCAGCACGCCCACAACCCCGTGGACTGGCACCCCTGGTCCGACGGGGCCTTCGAGCGGGCCCGGGCGGAAAACAAACCGATTTTTCTCTCCGTCGGGTACTCCACGTGCCACTGGTGTCACGTCATGGCCCACGAGTCCTTCGAGGACCGGGAAGTGGCCCGGCTCATGAACGAAACATTCGTCTGCATCAAGGTCGATCGCGAGGAAAGGCCCGACGTGGACGGCATCTACATGACCGTCTGCCAGATCATGACGGGCAGCGGCGGCTGGCCCCTGACCATTCTCATGACGCCCGAGCGCAAGCCCTTCTTTGCCGGCACCTACATCCCGAAGGAGAACCGGCACGGGCGGGTCGGGATGATCGAACTCATCCAGGGGGTCCAGCGGGTCTGGAAGACCCGACACGGGGACGTTCTCTCGTCGGCCGAACAGGTCACGATGGCTCTGCAGAAGGCCTCCGCCGAGTCTTCGGCGGGCGACCCTCCGGGCAAGACAGCCTGCCGCGCTGCCTATGAAGCGCTTTCCGGGCAATTCGACGAGGGCCACGGCGGGTTCGGCGGGGCTCCCAAGTTCCCCTCGCCGCATCATTTCCTCTTTCTTCTGCGCTACTGGAAGCGCACCGGCGAGCCGATGGCCCTCGAGATGGTTGGGAAGAGCCTATCGGCCATGCGCCGGGGAGGCGTCTATGATCATCTGGGCTTTGGGTTTCACCGCTATTCCACCGATGCGCGGTGGCGACTGCCCCACTTCGAGAAGATGCTCTACGACCAGGCCATGCTCTCCATGGCCTACCTGGAAGCCTTCCAGGCGACGGGCAAGGAAATATTCTCCGAGACGGCCGGTGAGATCTTCACCTACGTGTTGCGGGACCTGAAGGCACCGGGCGGCGGGTTCTTCTGCGCCGAGGATGCCGACAGCGAAGGCGAGGAAGGGAAGTTCTACCAGTGGACCGAATCGGAGATCCGGGGGGCCCTCGACCCGGCCGAGGCGGCCCTCGTCATCGATACCTTCGGGGTCGAAAAGGAGGGCAACTTCCTCGACGAGGCCACGCGGGTGCGAACGGGACGAAACGTTCTCTTCCTGGCCAAATCGCCCGAAGTGGCGACACGGGCAACGTTCGAGGGCGCACGGGAGAAACTCTTCCGGGCCAGGGAGCAACGCGCCCGGCCGGGGAGGGACGACAAGATCCTCACGGACTGGAACGGGCTCATGATCGCCGCCATGGCAAAGGGGGCCCAGGTGCTCGACCGGCCGGACTGGGCCGAGGCCGCAGCGGAAGCGGCCCGTTTCGTCCTTGCACACCTGAGGGATGAGCGGGGCAGGCTCCTGCACCGGTATCGGGAGGGAGAAGCTGCCGTGCCCGGGATGCTCGACGACTATGCCTTCCTCATCTGGGGGCTCCTGGAACTCTACGAGGCGACCTTTGATGCAGAAACCCTAAAGACCGCACTCGAACTAGCCGATAATACTATAGATCATTTTCATGATGAAAAAGGCGGGGGCTTCTTCTTCACGGCCGACGACGGCGAGGAGATCCTCTTCAGGCAGAAGGACAGCTACGACGGGGCGATCCCGTCGGGCAATTCAGCGATCATGCTCGATCTGCTGCGCCTGTCGCGCATCACGGGCAGGTCGGAGCTGGAGCAGAAGGCCATCGGCGTAGCCCGGGCCTTTGCCCGCAATATCGGGCAGAACCCCTCGGCCTATTCCCAGCTCATGGTAGCCCTCGAGTTTCTTGCGGGCCCCCAGTTTGAGATCGTCATCGCAGGCAAGCCGGGGGCGAAGGACACGCAAGGGATGCTCGATGCGGTGAGGCGGGCCTTCCTGCCGAACCGGGTCCTGCTGTTCAGGCCGCAGGGGGCCGGGTCGGGGGCGATCGCGGCCATCGCACCTTACACGAAGGACATGAAGGCCGAAGGGGGCATGGCAACGGCTTACGTGTGCCGGAACTTCGCCTGCGCTAAGCCGGTTCGGACCGTGGATGAAATGTTGGGGCTGCTCGAGGCCCCGTGATAGAATGAACGAAAATTCAATAAAAGGAGTGCACTCATGAAGAAGACGGCCCTGGGGAGAGTAGTGGTATTTCTCGTTGCTGCCCTCTTTGTTGTCAGCCTGCCGCATGTGGTACTGGCACACAGCCCGGATAAGGTGGAGGTGAACTACGATTTCAAATCCCAGACCCTCGTTGTGAAGATCACCCATCCCTCCAACAACCCAGACAGGCATTTTGTCAAAGAGGTGGTGGTGAAGAAAAACGGCCAGGTCGTCCAGCGAGGTGCCTACACCAAGCAGGACGGCAACGCCTTTACGTATACGTACAGGATGCAGGTGACAGGAGAGGATGTGATCGAGGTGACGGCTGCTTGCAGCATCCACGGCTCGAAGACGGTGAAATACCAGGCCGGTGTTTGATCCGGGCATCTGCTGATATTGTTCGGCCGGTCCGTCACAGATCAGTGAAGGAGAGGATCAAGGAGGGGAATCGTGCTCCTTTATCTCCATGCCGGATTCATGATCACAGGTCTTTCTCTCATGACAGCGGGCGTGACCGTCGCCCGCCTCATGAGGAAAAAAACCTGGTGGCTCCGCTGTCACAGGGTGCTGGGGGCCTGCGGCTCTCTTTCGATTGTCGGCGGTTTCGCGACGGCCCTCTACATGGTGGCCGACTTCGGCGGCCCTCACTTCGAGGTGCTTCACGCCTGGGTGGGGTCGCTCGTGGTGCTTTCCGCGACCGCAGCGCCCGTCCTGGGCCAGCTTCAATTCGTCCTGAAGGAGCGGCGAGCGGAGATCCGGAAGGTACACCGCTGGGCCGGCGCCACAACGCTGATACTCATCTCCCTCAACATGATTTCAGGTTTGGTGCTTGCGGGGGTGATCCCCGATATGAGATCCTTTTAAAAACCGCAAGCGTCAAGCCACAAGCCGCAAGGCTGGGCCGCGGTGCGGCAGTCAAGGAAGTGTCTAAGTGTCTGAGTAAAGAGTCAGAGGTGAAAGAAGGAACTCTGTAAATCGTAATCCTGTTGCCCCCGTCCCCACTACCCTATACCCTAAACCCGATACACTGGATTTCCATGAAACCGATCTATCTGGATTACAACGCCACGACGCCCATCGACCCCGAGGTAGCCGCGGCCATGCTCCCCTACATCCGTGAGCATTTCGGCAACCCCTCGAGCAGCCACGCATACGGTGTTGCGGCCCGCAAGGGCGTCGAGAAGGCCCGCGGGCAGGTGGCGGCTCTGCTCAACGGCAGACCTGCCGAGGTCCTCTTCACGAGCGGTGGGACGGAATCGAACAACCATGCCATCAAGGGTGCTGCAAGGGCGCATCGCAGCAGGGGAAATCACATCATCACCTCGGCCTTCGAGCATCCCGCCGTGACGGAGGTCTGCGAGTACCTGGCCGCTGACGGATTCGATATCACCTATGTTCCCGTCGATGCGCAGGGGATCGTCGACGTGGAGGCTCTCGAAAAAGCCGTTACGGAAAGAACCATCCTGGTGAGCGTCATGCATGCCAACAACGAGGTGGGGACGGTCCAGCCGATCGGCGAGATCGTCCGCATCGCCCGCCAGCGGGGCATCCTGGTGCACACCGACGCGGCCCAGTCCGCAGGCAAAATCCCCGTCGATGTGTCCGAAATGGGCATCGATCTGCTGACCGTTGCGGGGCACAAACTCTACGCCCCGAAGGGTGTAGGGGTCCTCTATGTGCGCGACGGTGTGCAGCTGGAGAAATTCATGCACGGAGCCGGGCACGAGACGGGAAGAAGGGCAGGGACGGAGAATGTCATAGGGGCTGCCGGCCTGGGGGCGGCCTGCGAGGCCGCGAGGCGCGACCTGGCGGCGAACATGGGTCGCATGAAGCGGGCCAGGGACCGAATCGAGGGGGGGCTGCTCGGGGCCGTTGAAGATGTGAGGGTGAACGGGCATCCGGAGAAACGACTTCCGAACACGTTGAGCGTAAGCTTCCGGGGGGTCGATGCGGGGGCCCTGCTCCAGGCCATGGAGGGGCTTGCCGCCTCTGCGGGGGCCGCCTGCCACGGCAATGCGGTGGAGTTGTCCCGCACGCTTCGCGCCATGGCAATCCCCGTCGAGTGGGCCCGGGGCACGATCCGGCTGTCGACGGGGAAGTACACGACGGAAGGAGAAGCGGACCGCGCCGTAGAAATCATCGCCACAGCTGTCAATCGATTGAGAAATTAGCAGTATATTAATCTTCCTCTCCCTACGGGAGACCGTTTCCTCTGTTCTCCTCCCCTGGCGGGAGGAGGAATTGAGGCAACGCAAAGCGTTGCCTCCCGGCAAGGAAGGGAGGTGGACATGAAGCGCACCCCAGCCCGCTTCACGGGCAGATGGAGCGCCCCCGGTGGAGGAGGGGGAATGACCCATTCCTTTTCGGGAGAGGACAGAGATGAGGGTGAACATCCCCTTCCTTATTCCCAATACCCAATGCCTGCCTGAGAAGAAAGGAGAACGTAAAATGAAAGTGCTCGTCGTTTTCTACTCCATGTACGGCCACATCTATAAAATGGCGCAGGCCGCGGCCGATGGGGCAAAAGAGGTGCCCGGCACGGAAGTCGAACTGCGCAGGGTTCCCGAAACGCTCTCCAATGAGATCCTCGGCAAGATGGGCGCCCTGGAGGCCCAGAAGGCCATGGCAGGGATCCCAGTCTGCAAGGTCGATGAGCTGGCCGGGGCCGATGCGATCATCTTCGGGACGCCGACGCGATTCGGGAACATGTGCGGGCAGATGCGCCAGTTCCTCGATGCAACGGGACAACTCTGGGCAAAAAATGCACTGGTCGGCAAGGTGGGGAGCGTCTTTGCGAGTTCGGCCACCCAGCACGGCGGCCAGGAGTCGACCATCCTGACTTTTCACATTACTTTGCTCCACCAGGGGATGGTTGTCGTTGGACTTCCCTACGCGTTCACGGGACAAAACCGCATCGACGAGATCACCGGCGGCTCCCCCTATGGCGCGTCGACCATCGCCGGCGGGAAGGGCGAACGCATGCCCAGCGAAAATGAGCTGGCCGCCGCCCGCTGGCAGGGCAGGCACGTCGCGCAGATTGCCACCAAACTCATGAAATAATGGGATTGAGTGTGCCGACTTTACGGTGGCACGCAACAGGTAACAGGTAACAGAACCACCCCTTCGCTTGTCTTTTCCTGTCACCTGACACCTGCTACCTGCCACCTTATGATGAAGTATCGAAAGCAGATGACTTGAATGGTCCGTTTGGCCATCGTGTATCATGAATGATTTCTGGCTCTGTTTTTTCCCCATGTTCGTTGCCGTCGATGCCGTTGGCGTCCTCCCGCTGTTCATGCACCTGACGGAGGGGGTCGCGCAGCAGGCGGTACGGAAAGTCATCGTCCAGTCGATGATAACGGCCCTGGTCGTGGCCCTCGTGTTTCTCGTCCTGGGCCGCTGGATTTTCGAGTACCTGGGCATCACCGTGGCGGATTTCCTCATCGCAGGGGGAATTCTGCTTTTCACGATTTCGGTCATCGACGTCATCACCGTGGAGAAGAGAATCGCTCAGGTTGAAGCCGACAGCCTCGGCGCCGTCCCCATCGGGGTTCCCCTCATCGTGGGCCCTGCGGTGCTGACGACGATATTCATCCTGGTGGGCGAGTACGGCGTCATGCCCACCGTTGCCGCCACAGTGGTGAACATCATCATAGCCGGCGCCGTATTCTGGCTTGCCGAACCGATCAACCGGATTCTTGGCCGCTCAGGATCGAGAGCCCTGTCCAAGCTGGCGGGGATCCTCCTTGCGGCCATAGCAGTCATGATGGTCCGCAAGGGGGTCCTCATGCTCTTGCAGGGCGTCTCAGTCACACCGTAGAAGAAAACCAGTGACAATCATCGGACTGTCGAAATATTTTACAGTCCCGCCGCAGAGTTACTGTTTATGTAACTGATTGTATTAAGTATTGTTTATTTGAGTTGCATTCTGTGCAACGGTGGGCATGTGTCGGTTTATATTACGATTCGATACCGGGGTCCCTGGAAGAGCAAGGGACGGCCTTTTCTTTTAACCGCGCGACACCCGCAATAAGTCCCGTGATATCGATGCGTTGTATGCAGCAAGCCCCTTGGGTGATTCCTTCGGGTATCATGGCGGTATGGTGCTTGCTGTAAAAAAAGAAGGCGCCCGACCCGGTGACAGGGAAGGTCAGAGGGGGCAGGCGGCCATCAGGACACAAGCCGCCGGCAAGAGGAGGGGGCCCAATTATCCCCGGGAAGGGAGGTAATTGGGCACTTTATTTAGTGCGCAAGTGCACTAGTGCCTGAGTGCGGCAGTGAAGAGAAATCAAATCTATCCAGCACTGCTCATTTCACTTTACACTCAGACACTTCATCACTGCAACCGGCAGGTTGCCTCAGGCCATCTTCTTGATCTTGTTGCTCTCGTCGGGGTTGAGTCCCTTGGCCACCAGTTTCTTCCTCTCCTTCTGGCGCTTCCACTTTCGCCGCAGCTCCTTTTTCCTCTCGTGCTTCTTGTGACTTCCCATGAACAACCTCCACCGATCATGCATTTTATCCGAAGACTGCATTTATACTCTAAAAAGGCTCCGTTGACAATCCTGAAATGCACAGGGGGCAGGGATCGGGCAAGGGGTTTCCGTTGCCGGCCATTTCAGTTGACGGAATTGCATTTTTTGTGTATACGCCGGTGGGCCCGGCGGCGCCCTTATCGCTTCAAACGCAGCCGGTATCCCCAATATCGAGAGAGGGAGGTCGTGAATGAAGAGGAAGGTGAGTTCAAAGATCAAGAAGGTATCCAATCTGAAGTATGACCGGAAGATGGCCGATGAGCCCTTCGAGTGGTGGGGTCCGTCGCCGGACGAGGCGAGACGGACCATGTCCAATAAGGCCAAGGGCATGCGTGACAAGTGCATGCCGTTGAAAGAGGCCGTGGGGAGGTACGTCCGCGACGGCATCAACATCGGCATCGGCGGTTTCGTCAACACGAGAGTCCCCGTGGCGATCGTGCACGAGATCATCCGGCACGGCGCCCGGAACCTGACCCTGTCGTTTCAGTCGAATTCCATCTGTGCCGAGCTGCTGGCGGGGGCCATGATCCTCGACCCCGAGAGGGTCTCCATCCGGCGCGTGGAGCTTGCCTGGTGGGGATACGAGGTCATCGGCATCGCCCCCCTGCTCCGGTACCTCACGTCGAACGGCATGATCCGCCTTGACGATTACACGAACTACGGCATGTCGGCGCGGTTCAAGGCTGCGGCCATGGGGATTCCCTTTATCCCGACGCGCGATCACGGCGGGTCCGACATGGAACTGGTCAACCGCGGCCAGATGGTGGAGTGCCCCTTCACGGACAAGAACGTCTATCTCGTTCCCGCATGCCACCCCGATCTCGGGATCGTCCACGTGACGGCGGCGGATATCTATGGCAACAGCCGGATCTTCGGCGCACACTGTACCTGCCCGGAGATCTCCATGGCGGCCGCACACACGATCGTGACGGCCGAAAGGATCATCCCCAACGAGAACATCCGGACCTACCCCAACCTGACGGAGATCCCCTACGCCACCGTCGACGCCCTCGTCGAGCAGCCCTACGGCGCCTATCCGGGCGCTTCCTACGGGTTCTACTGGTTCGACATGGACCACATCAAGATGTTCCGGGGGATCTGCGACGAGTTCCGCAAGACGGGGAAGAAAGACGGGTTGAAGAAATACTATGACGAGTACATCTTCGGCTGCGAAACCTTCGACGATTTCCTCAGCAAGGTCGGCTACAAGAAGCTCAGACAGTTGAGGGACATGGACGGCGGCCAGCCCATCATTCTTTCGTGAACCATCCCGCAAAAACTGAAGTCAAGGAGGATCACTGTATGCCTGAATATACACCGTTTGAAATGATTGCCTACACGGGGTCAAGAGTCCTGGAAGACGAAAAGATCGTTTTCGTGGGAACGGGCCTTCCCATCATCGCGTCCATGCACGCACAGCTCACCCACGCCCCCGGCCTGTCGATGATCTTCGAATCGGGCCCGCTGAGCCCCATCCTGGAAATGGGGATGCCCCTGTCGGTCGGCGACACCCGTGCCTGCCGCAAGGCCTGCTTCCTGAAGGGCCTGAGCGCCGTTTTCGAACTGACCCAGAGGGGATACTCGGACTACGCCTTCATCGGCGGCGCCCAGATCGACATGTACGGAAACGTCTGCTCCACCTTCGAGGGGGGAACCTACAACGCGCCCCAGACGAGGTTTCCCGGCAGCGGCGGGGCCGGCGCCATGGCGGCCAACTGCGAAAAGTCCATCATCATCATGGCCCTAGAGAAGAGGCGCTTCACCGAGAAGGTGGAATTTCTCACAAGCATCGGCTTTGGCGACGGGTCTGCCGACTACCGCGAGAAGGCCGGCGTCACGGGCGCAGGGCCTTATCGCGTAATCACGAACCAGGCCCTCTTCGGGTTCGACGAAAAGACGAGGCGCATGGTGCTGTTGGAAGTCCTGCCCGGCAAGAAGGCCCAGGACATCCAGGACATGGTCAGTTTTGATCTCCTGATCTCCCCGGATCTGAAGGAAATGGCAGAGCCGACGGCGGAGGATCTCCGCCTGCTTCGCGAGGTCTGCGACCCCGAGGGGTATTTCCTGAACCGAAAGGTCAAATAGCTGTTCTCTGGCTACAGAAAGCCCCGCCTCCCCTGTTGAGGCGGGGCTTTTTTATGATCGGCGCACACTGGACTATTGTCAACCTTTCGCTCGCTTGAGGTTGACAATAGTCGGGATACGTGGTATTAAACTCGCCCCCCGCGAAGGGGGCTCATTCATTATGGCATCGAATACACGACATCACCTGCTCGTGAGCCTCAAGGAGGCGCATGGCCACTGGATATCCGGCGAGGAATTGAGCCGGAAGCTCGGCGTCACCCGCACGGCGATCTGGAAGCATGCCTGCAGCCTGAGAAGCGAAGGCTACGCCATCGACTCTTCGACGCGGAAGGGCTACCTGCTCAGGGAGACTCTCGACAGGCTGCTTCCCGCCGAGATCGAGGCCTCCCTGAGGTCGGTGCGCATGGGCCGCCGGATCGTGTTCGAAAAGGAGGTGGACTCGACGAACCGTCTGGCGAGAGACCTGGCCATCGCCGGGGCCGCCGAGGGAACCCTGGTTGTCGCAGAGTCCCAAACGGGAGGGCGGGGCCGCAAGGGGCGAATCTGGTTTTCTCCTCCCGGCGAGGGAATCTATGTTTCCCTGGTCCTGAGGCCCCGCTTTGAGCCGGCAGAGGCACCGAAGATGACCCTGCTTGCAGGGGTGGCCCTGGCGGAGACGCTCATTCCGGTCGTCCCGACCCGCGTCACCATCAAATGGCCCAACGACGTCCTGGCGGCGGGTAGGAAGGTCGCCGGCATCCTGATCGAGATCGCTACGGAGATCGACGCCATCAATTACATGATCGTCGGGGTCGGGTTGAATGTCAACACGCCGCCCAGGGGCTTTCCTGCCGACCTCCGAAAATGGGCAACCTCGCTTGCAGCCGAGACCGGGAGCCCCGTTGCCCGTGCCGAGATTCTCGGGGCCTTTCTCGAGCGCTTCGAGCGTTATTACGACCTCATCGACAGGGAGGGGTTTGCGCCCGTGATCAGGCGCTGGCGGGAGCTATCCGACATGACGGGCAGGCCCGTTCGGGTGCACTCGTTCAGCGGGTTTGTGGAAGGCACCATCGTGGGGATCGACGACGACGGTGTGCTTGTGCTGACCGGGGCGGATGGCACAGTCGAGCGCGTGATTTCGGGAGATGTCGAATATGTCGATCGTTGATCGACATATTCGATCCTCGTTCCTCGTGCCTCGGACCTCGGTCCTGCAAGTGGACGAATACGGGTATGTGAACTTGAAGGTACAGACCATATGAAATCGGAACCATTATCGACCCGGGGCATGATCTACGCATCCATGTTCGGGGCGCTCACGGCCATCGGGGCCCTGATCTCCATCCCTCTGCAGCCGGTGCCGGTGACACTCCAGACGCTGTTTCTCTACCTCGCGGGCTCGCTTCTGGGGGGCAGCCTGGGTGCGCTCAGCCAGGTCCTCTACGTGATCCTCGGGGTGATCGGCCTGCCGGTCTTTTCGGGCGGCAAGGCCGGCCTCGGAGTCTTCCTGGGGCCCACGGGCGGTTACCTGATCGGCTTCATCGCCGGCGCCTTCGTGACGGGAAAGATCATCGAGGTCCGGGAAAAGCCCGGCTTGGTCTGGATCGTGCTGGCCATGTTGGCCGGCACAGCCGCCGTCTACACGCTGGGTGCCCTCCAGCTCGTCCTGATCGGCAAATTGTCCGTCGGCAAGGCTGCCACCGTAGGCGTGCTGCCTTTTCTTCCCGGCGATGCCCTCAAAATAGCCGCCGCCTCGGTGATCACCATGAAAGTGAAGGACAAGATAAAATTATGATCACGGCGCAGCATCTCGTTTACCGTTACGATCCGAAGGATATGCCCGTCCTGGATCGGGTGAGCCTGGAGATCCCCGAGGGGCAGTACGTGGCTGTCATCGGCCCCAACGGGTGCGGGAAAACCACCCTGGTCAAGCACTTCAACGCCCTGCTCGTCCCGCAGGAAGGGGAGGTTCTCGTCGACGGCCTCAGCACCAAAGATGCCAAGGCCCACCGCGAGATCCGCCGGAGGGTCGGCATGGTCTTCCAGAACCCGGACAACCAGATCGTGGGGATGAGCGTCGAGGAGGATGTCGCCTTCGGGCCGGGAAACCTCGGCCTTGCGCCCGCTGAGATCCGCGGGCGTGTCGGAGTGGCCCTCGAGACGGTGGGGATGCTGCGGCTTGCCAAGCGCGCCCCCCACTCCCTGTCCGGCGGTGAGAAGCGGCTCGTGGCCATTGCCGGCGTGCTGGCCATGAAACCGGCCTACGTCGTTCTCGACGAGCCCACCTCCTACCTCGACCCCGCGGGCCGCGAGCGGGTCCTCAACGTCCTCTGGGACCTCAGGCAAGAGGGCATCTCCGTCATCCACGTGACCCACAGCATGGAAGAGATCGTCGATGCCGACCGTGTCATTGTCATAAGCGGGGGGAAATTCCTTCGCGACGGCGCCCCGAGAGACGTCTTCCGGGACGCCGACACCCTGCGGGCCGTCGGGCTCAGCACTCCCCAGGTCACGGAGCTCATGTGGCGTCTCCGGGCTCAGGGCTGCGAAGTCCGGCCGGACGTCCTCTCCGTGGAGGAGGCCTTTCGAGAAATCTCCGCCCTCGTCGGGACGGGCACGGGAGGCGGCCGGTGAAGACGCTGCCCCTTGGCCAGTTTATCCCCGGAGACTCGCCGGTTCACCGGCTCGACCCGCGGGTTAAAATCCTCACGGTCCTGCTGCTGAGCATCGTCATCCTGAACTCGGGCGCCGCCGAAAGCCTCGTCGTCACGGCCTTCCTCATGGCGGCCGTGGCCCTCTCGGGCCTGTCGGCCGGCCGGATCGCGGCGGCGCTCAAGCCGCTGGCGTGGTTCTTTGTCCTGCTGTTCTGCCTCCATCTCTTTTTCACCGACGGGCGCCCCATTTTTGCAGCCCTGCCTGCGGTGACTCACGAGGGTCTCGACCGAGGCGTCGCCGTGACCTGGCAGTTCGTCGCCCTCGTCGTGAGCGCCGCCGTCCTCACCATGGCGACGGCCCCCTCGGAGCTCGTGGGGGGCTTCGAGAAGCTCCTGAGGCCCTTCAACCGCCTCGGCGTACCCTCCCACGACATCGCCATCATGGTCTCCGTGGCGCTGCGGTTCGTGCCCACCCTGCTCGAGGAGGTGGAGCGCATGAGAGAGGCCCAGGTGGCCCGGGGCGCAGACTTCGGCAGCGGCGGTCTCATCCGGCGTCTCAGGAAGATGGCCACCCTCGTCATCCCCCTCATCCTCTGCACCTTCCGCCGTGCCGACGAGCTGGCCCTGGCCATGGAAGGGCGCGGCTATCACCGGGGACCCCGGACCTACCTGCGGGAACTGAAGTTTACCCGGGTCGATTATGCCGCCCTTCTCGCCGTCACGGCCTTCCTGATCGGGGTCGAAGCGCTTCGTTTTCTGCCCCCTTGAACGCGGCCCTTGCGCCGCCTCGCCAGCCGGAGGAGACACCCCCTTTCATACCCATTCCGTTGGTTTGTCGTATCTTTGGTTGCAGTTCCCGGAAAAGAGAGTTATATAAAGCCGTTAAAATATTTATTGGGCGGATTTCATGAAGGGCAAATGGCTGTGGGTGGAAAGCCGGCAGAAGCTGCCGAAGGTCCGGGAGGAGATCGAGAAGTCACCCGTTATCGCCATCGACACGGAGTACGACTCGTTCCGGTATTTCCGGGAGAAGCTCTGTCTGCTGCAGATCGGCACGGAACAGCGCATCTACCTGATCGATCCCCTCGAGAAGAGCATCGACCTGTCGTTTTTCGGCAGGGCCTTTGCGAACCCGCACCAGGTCAAGGTTATCCACGCCGGCGACAACGACATCCGGATCCTCAACCGCGATTACGGCTTTGAGTTCAACAATGTCTTCGATACCCACAGGGCCGCGTCCCTTCTCGGTTCCAACCACCTTTCCCTTTCCTCCGTCATCGAGCAGTACCTGGGTCTGCGGCTGGAGAAACCCAAGAAGATGCAGCGCTCCCGCTGGGAGAAGAGGCCCCTGACGGAGGACCAGCTCAACTACGCCGCCGAGGACACCCAGCACCTCATCCCGCTGTACCGCAGGCTCAACGCGGAGATCGAGGCGAAGGGGCTGCAGTGGCAGGCGGCCCGGGCATTCGAGGGAATTGCCGCCGTGCGGTGGGCGGAAAAGAAGTTCAACCTGCGCGGCTACCGGGGAATCCAGGGCTACGAGACGCTCTCGGTCGAGAAGAAGAGAAGGCTGCGCGACCTCTACCGCTGGCGTTTCCGCAAGGCCCAGGAGACGAACATGGCCCGCTTCATGATCCTCTCGGACCAGGATCTCTTCGACATCGCCAGGACCGATTTGGTTTCCCTGGACGGGCTGATACGCAACGGGGGCCTTTCCCCCAAAAAGGCGAATACTTACGGCAGTGAGATCATGAAGATTCTCAGCGGAAGCGACGCAGAGGAAAAATCCCGCTGACCCCGTCCAGCTTGATCCCCACGATACCATCACTCGAATAGCGAACACCGGCATGCACGGAAACATCACAATCCGCCATGAAGCGCCCGCCGACCATTCGGCCGTCCGCAGGGTGAACGCGCGGGCCTTCGGAAGAATTCAGGAGGCTGACCTGGTGGATCGCCTGCGGATCCGGCCTTCTGCCGATCCGGAAGGGTCTTCCTGGTGCAGAAGGGCCCTGCAGCGCGCAGCCCCTGTCGATTCGCGGCATCCAGAAGCGCATGGAGTTCTATGCCCGTAAAACCAAGCTTCGCGTCTGCTGTCATCATCTGAGGCACACGATGGCCACGCAGTTGCTCAACGCCGACGCCGATCTGTGCACGATCCAGGACCTGCTCGGGCACAGCAACGTCAAGACCACGCAGCGCTACTGCAGGGTCTCCAATCTCAAGGTGCAGCGGGATTACTTCAACGCCATGGAGGTGATCATGAGGGATCGGATCGCCAGTCCGGATAGCACTTGATGATTAGGAAAAATGATGCCATGGCAACAGGACTTAACAAACCGAGATCCATAAGAAAAACAGATGATGGTACGTATAGCTTCCTGTAATCAAGCATACGGTGATTATCAGTGACATGCAACATTTCGAATGGTATTCGTCATGAGTGGTATGAATAGGTATTTATAGTATTATGAATGTCTCCCTTTTTAAGGGATGCAACATATGCTACATGGATACCCAAATCATCGAAAAAAAGAACTTGGTATTTGTTGGTATAAGCAAAGGCTAAGAATATGAAACCATGGTATGAAGGATTATTCGAGAATTATGCTCATACCTATGACACTGAAGTATTCACTCAGGGAACAATCGGAGAGTGTGATTTTATTGAAAAAGAAATTAACTATGACAAAGCAAAAGCAAAAATTCTTGATATTGGATGCGGAACAGGCAGACATTCAATTGAATTATCCAAAAGAGGTTACTGTGTTACTGGAATTGATTTATCTGAATCACAATTGCATTACGCAAGACAAAAAGCTTCTGCGCAATCGCTGAAAATTGACTTTCAAAGGCGTGATGCAAGGAGTCCACATTTTTCAAATGTTTTCGATTTGGTCATTATGTTGTGTGAAGGCGGTTTTGCTTTGATGGAAACGGATGAGATGAACTTTCAGATCCTTCAAAATGCTGCTGATGCTTTAAAACCAAATGGGAAACTCATATTTACAACCTTAAATGGGCTGTTTCCTTTGTTCCATTCTGTGAAAGATTTTATTGCCGCAGAAAGTAAAGACGGTGGCGCTACATACAGGAACAATACATTTGACCTGATGACATTTCGTGACCACAACATTACAGAAGTTGTCGATGATTCTGGAAATAAAAAATCGTTTCATTGTAATGAAAGATACTATGTCCCGTCAGAAATAACCTGGCTTTTGAAATCGTTACATTTTAAATTGATAGACATATTCGGCGCAAAATTGGGGGCTTTTTCCAGAAATGACAAATTAACAACTAAAGATTTTGAAATGCTGGTGATAGCGGAAAAATAACAAATGCTGACATGGTCAATCCGGCGGACTCGCTTCGCCTCCCGCTGATTTTTTCATTGCACCTTTCAAATGGTATTCACAAGATCAAGAATTTTCAAAATTGTTTTGCTGTAATCGTCTAATCTGTTTTCTGCGGGCATGACCCGAATGAACGAAAAAGAGGCAGGGACCTTTCGGCCTGCCTCTTTTTACTGATCCTGCTTTCCCCGGTATCCGATCTTCAGAGTGCCGCGTCATCGGGCCGGCAGGAGAGATCGGGTTTGTCGGACTTTTCCGGCCTCTCCTCGGGACTGAGCATCAGAACGGCGTAGGCCCCGAAGTGTCCGTCGTGGCTCAGGCTCAGATCCAACGTTGTCCGCTTGCCCTGGTAGTACAGGCGCGGAGGTCCCGGGCGGTTGCCGGCTTCCGCTCTCCGGATCTCCATGTCCTTCTGGTTCCAGCCCAGGTGCGTTGCCACGCAGCGCTTGAGGGCCTCGCGTACGATGCGGGACTCCACTTCCAGAGAGTCCACACCCTTCATCTCCGGCAGGACTTCCACCCGCCAGAAAACATAATCGAAATATTCTTCCCCTTCCGAGAGGGCCAGGGCATGGATATAGGTGCAGCGCCGGTAGATCCGCAGCGGGATCGCTCCCTCGGGCGTCAGCACGGCTCCCTCGACGTGGGGGTTGCAGGTTCCGGCGTCCGTCGAGGTTCCCCTCAGGCCGTAGTCGTCCAGGTGAACCTCGTAGGCCCTGGGGATAAACGGAAGCATCGGGTCGCTTTTCGCGAGGACCTTGAAAGCCGCTTCCTTTCCGGCCCAGAGGGCCCATAGCAGGACATCAGGTTCCGGAAAGTTGCGGATCCGGTTTCGCTCAGCGGGAGTGAATACCCGGTTGATGTACCGGGAGTCCTGGCTCTTTTCCCTGCTGTTGGGTTCCGTCAAGTCGACGATGTCGTTCCCTATTTTCAAAATACCTCTCCTCCATCCGGGACAGCTGCCGGATGATCTGCCCGGCATAGTCCCGCTGGGCCTTGAGCCCGTTGTATTCGAGTCTCTCCGGTTCGAATACCTCGACGGCCATCGAGAACGTGTCCCCCGGTTTCGGGATGGAGCTCCACGTTGCCTGGCCATCGCCCCTGAAATAAATGCACAGGATTTTCATCCGGTCAAGATTTTTCACGAAGCGGCCCACCCCGTAGGAGAAGTTCTCCGCGTCGATGCGCCCCGTCCGGGAACGACCGCCCTCGGGGAACACCAGGATCGTGTGCTCCGTCTCGAGCAGGTGATGGCATTTCTCCAGGGTCCGTTTCACCTCCTCACGATCGCCGCCCCGCGTTACGGGGATGCACTTCGTCAGGTAGCAGGCGGCAGTGTCGAGGGGGTTGCGGTTGAAGTTGCGGCGCTCGGGGAGATTCCAGGGAAGCCACCGGTAATGGAACAGGTAGCGCCAGGGCGTCATCATGACGTATCCCAGGAACACGGAGTCGACCAGCGTCAGGTGGTTCGCGCAGACGAGCCACCCCCCGTCGTGACGGCGCAGATGTCCCAGGCACTCCTGCCGGAACGCTCTCAGGTCCCGGAACCGGTAGCCCATCAGCCGGATCACGACGGCGACAAGGGGGATGTAGATGAATGCGGCCAGGCGGCTCAGGACATCCTGAACCGCCAGCCACCGTTGATCGCTTTTGTTCATGTTCCGTTCTGCTCGCACTTCTTCGCCCCCAACCTCGCCGATGCCGATCATCCGACGAAGTTGAGAAGTTAAGAAGTTAAGAAGTTAAGCAATGCCGCTGCGCGGCAACCGGGAAATCTTTCCGAGTAGTGCGGGCATCCGGGCTTTTAGGTTTTTACCCTATACCTAGACCCGATACCCGATACCCTTCTTTACGCTGCCTTCTTCAGGATGATTTCGACGGCGTCGCCTATGGTCCGGATCTTGTCCGCCTCGTCGTCGTCGATGGAGATGCCGAAGACGTCCTCGCACTTGATGACCACGTCGACAAGGCGTGCGGAATTCACCTTTAAATCATTGAGGATATGGGTTTCCTTCGTCGCCGTGTCGAGCAGCTCCGGGTTTTTCGTGTACAGCTTGAGGATATTGCACATCTCCTGGAAAATCTTCTTCTCGTCCATTTCAAACTCCTTCTTCCAATCTATTTTGATTTCTTTTCTTGCTTAAAACCTAAAACGTAAAACCTGAAACGGGTTTATCCTTCCCATTTTTTAAAGATCATGCAACTGTTCACATCGCCGAAGCCGAAGCCGGCCTTGGCGATGATCTTCACGCCGGCGTCCTCGGTCATCGTCTGCGGGATGCGCGGGGCAAAGGCCTCGATCTCAGGGTGCACGTCCTCGCTGTTTACGGAGGGGTGGATGAACCCCTTAAAGAGCTGCAGCACGACCCCGACGGACTCCACTGCCCCGGCGCCGCCGAGGCAGTGGCCCACGAGCGACTTTGTCGAGTTGATCCAGGGGAAGTTCGCGGGCGTGCGCTCAAGCGCAGCGGCCCAGTTCTTCACCTCGTAGGGGTCGGCGAAGGTCGCCGTGAGATGACCGTTGACGGCATCCACGTCGGCAAGCGAAATCCCCGCGTCGGCAACGGCTGCGCGGATGCAGCGCTGGACGCTTTCGGGATTGGGCGCCGTCATGGAGCCGCCGTTTCGGTGCCCGCCGCAGTTGACGGCCCCGCCGAGAAGCTCTGCATAGATCTTCGCGCCGCGTGCTTTTGCCGTTTCCAGGTCCTCCAGGATGAGGGCGCCTGAGCCAGAGCCGGGCACAAAGCCCGCAGCCGTGGCGCTCATGGGCCTCGAGGCCTTTTCGGGCTCGCCGTTGAACTTGCGGCACAGCACCCGCATGGAGTCAAACCCCGCCCAGATGTAGGGGGAGGACCCCTCGGAGCCGCCCGCAATCATGCGTTTGGCAAGCCCGTTGCGGATGCGGACCATGGAATCGATGACCGCCTCGTTGCCCGTGCTGCAGGCTGACGAGTTGGAGGTCACCTGGTTTCCGAGGGCGAGCATCCCGGCGATCTTGGCGCTCGTGGAGCTGTTCATGACCATCTGGACGATGGTGCTGCCCATGCGCCGGATCTGGTTGCTGTTGACCTTCGGGACGACTTCGCCGGCAATGGTCTCCATGCCGCCGATCCCCGAGCCCATGATGGCCCCCGTGTCCCAGTCCACTTCCGTGCTGTCCGGTTTCGGCACGGTGAAGCCCGCGTCGCGCCAGGCGTCGATCGCTGCGATGCAGGCATAACCGATGTTGTCGTTCACCGAGAGCATATCCTCGGCGTCGAAATATTGCTTGCAGAGTTCCTCGAAGTTCTGCGGGACTCCGCCCACCTGGCAGGCAAACCCCAGCTCCTTGAGCCGCGGGATGAAGCGGATCCCCGAGCGCCCGGCGCGCAGTGCCTCTTCGTATTCCTTAAGACCATGACCGTTTGGGGCCATGATCCCAAGACCCGTGATCACAATCCTGTTTCTCATGTCAATTTGACTCCCATGCCGGCCAGCACTCCCGAGGCGATAAGCTCCCCGTTTTCTCTCTCCATGCTGACCTTCGCTTTCAGGTTTCCCTTGCGGAAATAGACCTTTTCCCCCCGGATGATGACTCTCTCGCCCGGGCTCACCATGCCCGTAAACTCCATCACGTCGATGACCGTGAAGAGCGTGGTCAGATTCCCGCTCTTCAGTTCCGCCTCGCGGCCCTGCTCCATGACGAGGTAGAGCCCGAAGGCGACGACCCCCGTCTGTGCCATGGCCTCAACGAGGATGACCCCCGGCGTGATGGGCCGTTCCGGGAAATGCCCGCGATAGAAGTGTTCATCCACCTTGAACCGGTAGGCTCCGACGATGTGGTCCGTGTCCAGCTCCAGGATCTCGTCGATGAACCGGAAGGGTTCCTGCTGCGGCACCGCCGCCAGGACCCGGGCCATCGTTTCGCGATCAGCCGCCATAGAGCCCCCCGTTGACGTGGATGACAGTTCCCGTGATGTAGGAGCCTTTCGTGGCTAGAAAGGCCACCACCTCGGCCACCTCCCCGGGTGCTCCCATGCGGCCGAGCGGCACGCCGGCGAGGAGCCGTTCCCGGATCTCTTCGGGCAGCACCGACGTCATCTCCGTGTCGATGAACCCGGGTGCCACGGAGTTGACCAGGATGTTGCGCCCCGCAAGCTCCCTGCAGAGGGATTTCGTGAAGACGTCCATGGCCGCCTTTTCCATCGTGTAGGGAATCTGCCCCGCGTTTCCCGTGTGTCCCACAACGCTCGAGATGTTGATGATGCGTCCGCTCCCCTTCCGAAGCATGTACTGACGGAGCACCCGTTTCGTGAGATACCAGATCCCCCTCGTAAGGGCCCTCTGCTCGTCGAACTGCTCCACCTTCATGGAGTTGATGTCGGCGTTGATGGAGAGCCCCGCGTTGTTGACGAGCACGTCGACCCGCCCGGCCTGCTCCTTGATTACGTTCACCAGCGCTTCCACCTGGTCGATCTCGGCGATGTCTGCCTGCAGCAGGAAGGCGTCGCCCAATTCGGCCTGGAGGGCCTTTGCGCTCTCGGCGCTTTTGCGATAGTGAAGCCCCACACGGAACCCTTCTTTCGCCAGGGCCCGGGCGCAGGCCGTTCCGATCCCCGTGCCGCTTCCCGTTACGATGGCAACCGGTTTGTCGCTCATGGCTTCTCCTTCATCATGATGCCGCCGACGGCGTTTGCGGATTTGTGCGGGTAGTCCGGGTAGGCGATCCCGTGGAAGACCCCCGTGCGGGCGTCCTTCAGGGTCATGATGAGCTCGTCGTCGACGAAGATGTTCGCATCGGCGATGACGATACTGGCCCCGGAGTCTTTCAGGTGCTGGAAGCGCTTGATGTTGATTTCATAGCGCACCACCTTGTTGTAGGGCCGGATCTGGCCGCTGAAGAAGACCTCGCCGCAGCCCAGCGCCCTGCCTGTCCCCAGCGCCCCCCGCCAGAGGCAGTAGAAGCCCAGGAGCTGCCATACGGCATCGACACAAAGGCAGCCCGGCTGGACCGGGTCGCCGGGCAGATGGCACTGGAAGTACCAGGCATCGAGGCGGATGTCCTGCTCGGCCACAATCATTCCCTGGCGGTTGTTCTTCGTGATGGAGAGGACCCGGTCGACCATGAGAAGCGGCGGCGCGGGCAGCTTGGCGTCCATGCCCTTCGGCGCATCCGACACGAGGTTGCCGTAGACGACGGCAAGGATCTCCTTCAGGTCGAAATGACCTCGTTCCATGAATTCCTGGTACGTCATGAGTGCTCCTTTACCGTCAGTATCATGTGGGCCCAGGACAGGCCCGCCCCGACCTGAACGAGGGCCACGTGGTCGCCGTGCCTGAGATCCGCCCAGTGAAGGCTCAGCGATCCGGGGGCGCCGGCCGTCGCCGTGTTCCCGTAACATTCGACATTGTGCCAGTGGTTCTCCGGGCTGATCCCGCAGCGCTCGCATACGGTCTTCAGCATGCCGAGGTTTGCCTGGTGGCCGACGAATTTGAGATGCCCGTTGAGCGAAGGGTTGGCGGCCTGGATGATCCGCAGGGCATCGGTCGACTTGCGGATGGCGAATCCCTGGACCGCATTGCCGTCCTGGCCGAAATGGCCCGTCCGGCGGATCGAGACCTTGTCCCAGCAGGAGGGTTTGGCGTCGAAGTGCGTGGCATCGATGATTTTTCCGGACGGCACGGTCAGCGACACGACGGCGGCGGTGCTCCCGTCTCCGAAGAGGCATGCCGACCGGCGGTCCGAGAAATCGATGCAGCGCGTCAGGTTTTCGGGCTGCGTGATCAGGACATACGGGGGAAGGGCCCCCGGGGTCATGTTCGAGAGAAAATGGATCTGCAGCGCGAAGCTCGTGCAGGCCGAGTTCATGTCGAAGGCGGGCACGTCGATCCCCAGCTGGGCAGCCACTGTCGAGGCCTCGGCCGGCGAGGCCACATCGGGGGCCGAGCTGCCGGAGATGACCATGCCGATGTCTTCCGCCGCGATCCCTCCGCGCTCGAGGGCCATGCGGGCCGCCGCGGCGGCCGTCTGGCCGTTGGTGTAGAGGCTGGCCTCCTGGGCGGCGCGAACGTCGCGGTTCTTCGTTTCCCGGATGTAATCGAGGGGCAGCACCGTGTGCCGCTCGCGGATCCCCACGCGCTCCTCGATCCACTCCACGCTGGAGCCGATGTCGAGATCGCTCAGGAAGCGGTTGGTGATCACGTTTTCCGGGTAGAAATGCCCGAGTCCGTGCAAGTACAGCATTGTTTGCTCGATGACCTCTTGCCAGTATCGGCCGCCTGCCATTTTCTTGAGCCGGCCGTATGTGAAGTTAGGAAGCCAGGAAGATCGGAAGTTAGGAATCGGAGAAGATTTGAGATGATCCGATCTTCTTCACTTCCGCTCTTCTGATCTTCATCGGGCGCAACATATTTTCCATGACCATCGCGCCCGGCGCTTCGCGCCTAGACCAGTTCCCTTCCGATGATCATGTGCTGGACCTCTCGCACGCCCTCGTAGATGTCGATGATGTGGGCGTCGCGGACGAGCTTCGAGATCTCGTACTCCTGCATGAAGCCGTAGCCGCCGTGCAGGTGCAGCCCCTCGTTGGCGCAAAAAAGGGCCGCCTCGGCGGCGGTGTTCTTCGCCAGCGACGAGTACATCCCGCGGTCCTCGTCGCGTTCCTGGACCTTCACGGCCGCTTTCATGAGGGCCATCTCCGCCAGCTCCACCTTCTTCCACATGGCAACGAGGGTTTCCCGCACGACGGGCATGTCGCAGAGCCTCTGGCCGAACTGCTTGCGCTCCCGGGTGTACTGCAGGGTGAGATCGAGGGCCCGGCGGGCAAGCCCCACGCCGATGGCGGCCACCATGGGCCGGGCGTAGTCGAGCACGTCGATGAGATACTTGAAGCCCTGGCGGCGGTCGCCGATGATCTGGCTCTCGTCGACGATGACATCCTCGAAGGTGACCGTGGCCGTGTTGGAGAGGTGCTGACCGAGCTTCTCCTCGGGTTTGCCGATGACGATCCGGCCGCCGCCTTTTGCCGCAAGTTCCATCTGCGGCTTTGCCGGGACGTTGGGTTTGCCGTCCCGGAACATCTCCTCGGCCGGAACGATACAGCAGGCCAGAAACTGCGCCGTGGGCTTTCCGACCTTGCAGAAGACGGTGAACTGGCTCGCGTAGGAGGCGTTCGTGATGAAGCACTTGGCGCCGTTGAGGACGTACTTCCCGTCGGCGCGCTTCGCGATGAAGGTGCTCATGGACGAGTTGTCCGAGCCGGCTCCCGGCTCCGTGAGGCAGAAGGAAGCCAGAAGGGGCGCCTTGACGTAGGGGCCCAGGTATTCCTCCTGCTGACGTGCGTTTCCGTGCTGGGCGATGACCGTGTTGGCCAGGTCGTTGCACATGGCCGAGGTGGAGATGCCCGTATCGCCGTAGGAGAGCTCCTTGATGATCAGAGCCGTCGACACGGCGTCCATTTCGAACCCTTTGATCTCCTTGGGGACGCTCAGGTTGAGGATGCCCAGCTCCCAGGCCTTGCCGATGATCCCGTAGGGGAACTCGTGCGACTTGTCGATCTGCAGGATATTCGGGAGGATCTCGTTTTTCACGAAACGCCGGACCGTGTCGACGTACATCTGCTGCTCTTCATTGAGGCGAAAATCCATGCAATTCTCCTTTTGTCGGTGCAGTGGGTCTTTCGGTGATCCCCGCGGGCGGCGGTCCTTCCGGTCAGTTGCCGTTGAAGGTCCGCTCGGCGGAGGAGAGTGTCGTCAGCGAGATGCAGGTCACGCCGATCGTTTTGAAGAAGTCCCGGAGGGGACGGTTGGGACCGATTTCATAGACGGTGTCCGCCTGCGACGCGATGGCCCTCATGTTGTCGCACCACTGGACGGTGCCGGAGAGCTGCGCCACGAGGCGCTCGATCACCTCTTCCATGTCGGAGGAGTGGAATCTGCCCGTGTAGTTGGAGGTGACCTTCACGGCGTTTTCCGCCTTCATCTGCCTGCGCACACAGGCCAGTTCGCCTTCGAAGGGCTCCTCGATCGAGTGCATGAAGCGGCTGTGGAAGGGGGCGCTCACATTGAGGGCCACGATCCGCGTGGGGTTCTCGTCGGCCAGGGCCTTCGCGAGGCGCTCTTCAGCCTCGGGCATGGCCTTCGACCGGCCGCTGATGACGATCTGGTTGGGCGAGTTGATGTTCGCCACGTCGATGGGCAGGTCGGACAGCAGCTCCCGGATCATGCGGGCGCTGAGGTCCTTCCGGATGACGGCGGCCATGCTGCCCTGTCCCGCCGGGACGGCTTCCTGCATGAGCCGGCCGCGGATGTGGACGATGCGGATGACGGTCTCGAGTGGCAGGACGCCTGCAGCAACCAGCGCCGTGTATTCGCCGAGGCTGTGGCCGCCGAACACGTCGGGGGTGATGCCGTACTTTTCCATGATGGCCTTCAGCATGGCGATCTCCGTCACCACGATGCTGGGCTGGGCATAGGCGGTCAGGTTGAGCTTCTCGTCTTCGCCGAAGCAAAGCGCTGCCACATCCCACCCCAGGGCGTCGGAGGCTTCCTCATAGATCCGGCGGCATTCGGGGATGCTTTCGTAGAAGTCCCTGCCCATCCCCTGGCGCTGGGAACCCTGTCCCGGAAATACGATGGCGGTCCTGCCGTTAGCCATTTTTTATAGTCTCCTTCGTTCCTTCTTGTCTCTCTCTTCGTAAGTCGAGCCGCCTTTTGGCGGCCCGCCCCTTTATGAGCAACCGTTATGCCAGGGGGGAGGCAGGGAGGATGATTTGATATAAGCAATTGATTTTATAAAGAAAGAAAGGAAAGGAACGCGAGGCGGGGGGCAGGGAAAACCGTGAAAAGGTGTATACTTTGCTTCACACTGGGAAGGGGGGTATACAGGGCAAGAGCGCTAAAAAATCCTTTACAAGAGAAAACGCGCCGAGTATAAGAGAATGAACGTTCATTCCGATATAGATGTAGTAGAGGTCAAAGCATGAAAAATACGGATAAGCGTGACGAGATTATGCGAGCGGCCCTGGAACTCATCGCCGAGCACGGTTTTCACGGGGCGCCGATGGCCATGATCGCCGACCGGGCGGGCGTGGGCGCCGGTACGATCTATCGCTATTTCGAGAGCAAGGATGTGCTGATTAACGAGTTGTATCGCGAGCTGGAGGGAAAGCTCCTTGCCTGTCTGAGGGAAGGTTACTCGGCTGCGGCCCCCATCCGGGAGCGGTTTCTTCACGTCTGCTCGGCGCTTCTGAGGTACTTTATATCCAATCCCCTGTACTTCCGTTACATGGAACAGTATATGAACTCCCCCTTCGGCATCGCCTTGAGGAGGGATCGCCTGACGGGTCAAAAAGACGAAGACGATCTGTTCAGGCATCTCCTGGACGAGGGATCGTCCCGAAAAGACTTGAAGGGATTGCCCTTTTTCATTCTCTTTGCCTTGACTCTAGGTCCTTTGATTCTCCTGATGCGAGACAACGCACAGGGGTTGATCTCGGTGGATGATGCCCAGATCATGCAAGTGGTAGAGGCCTGCTGGGACGGGGTTAAACGATAAGGCGTCAGGGTCGAGGGGCGTGTTTATTTTGAATACAAAGAAGATCCCATTGAATCGCAGAGGTGTGGCATGCAAATCAGTCCAAAAATCCGCATGATTGTTGCTGCCGGGGCTTTGGCCGCCGTATGGGCCCTGGCCGGTTGCGGTCAGAATTCCACGGGCAAGGCACCATCCCAGGCCGGCCCTCCCGAGGTTTCCGTGGTGGAGGTGAAGCCCCAGCGCGTTGCGATCACCACGGAGCTGCCCGGCCGGACATCCGCTTATCTTGTTGCCGAGGTGCGACCCCAGGTGGGCGGCATCATCCAGAAACGATTCTTCACGGAGGGCTCCGACGTGAAGGCAGGCGACGTCCTCTATCAGATCGACCCGGCGACGTACCAGGCGGCCTGGGACAGCGCAAAGGCGCAGCTCGCAAGGGCGGAAGCCAACATCTCAACAACCCGTGTCCGGGCCGAGCGCTACAAGGAGCTGGTCGAAATCAAGGCCGTGAGCCGGCAGGAATACGACGATGCGGCAGCCGCCCTCAAGCAGGCAGAGGCGGATATCGAAGGCGGCAAGGCGGCCGTGGAAACCGCACGGATCAACCTGGCTTACACCAAAGTCACTGCGCCCATTGCCGGGCGCATCGGAAAATCGTCGGTCACCGTGGGTGCGCTGGTGATGGCGGGCCAGGGGATGCCTCTTGCGACGATTCAGCAGATCGATCCCGTCTACGTCGACGTCACCCAGTCGAGCGCCAGCCTGCTGCGGCTGCAGCAGAGCATGGCGAGCGGCACGCTCAAACGGGACAGCGCCAACCGGGCCAAGGTCAAGCTGATCCTGGAAGACGGGACTCCCTATCCCCTGGAAGGGGCGCTTCAATTCCAGGACGTCACGGTGGACCCGACAACCGGTTCCTATATCCTGCGAATCGTATTTCCCAACCCGAAACGGATTCTGCTGCCGGGCATGTTTGCGCGGGCCGTCCTGGAGGAAGGGGTCAACGAGCAGGCGCTCCTCGTGCCGCAGCAGGGCGTCAGCCGAGACCCGAAGGGGAATCCCATTTCGTTGATCGTCGATGCCGAGGGCAAGGTCCAGCAACGGATGCTCACGTTGGATCGCCCGATCGGCGACAAGTGGCTCGTTTCGGCCGGCCTTGCGCCGGGCGACCGGGTGATCGTCGAGGGAGTGCAGAAGGTAAGGCCCGGCGCTTCCGTGAAGGCGGTTCCCTTCGATGCGGCAAAGAGCGGGGAAGTCAAGACGGTCGCCCCCGCTGCCGCAAAATCGAACTGACGGAGGCGCGCGATGTTGTCGAGATTCTTCCTGGATCGTCCGGTATTCGCGTGGGTCATCGCCATCATCATCATGGCAGCGGGGGGCCTGGCGATCTACAACCTGCCCATTTCGCAGTATCCCCCCATCGCACCGCCGTCCATTGCTATTACCGCCTTCTATCCGGGGGCCTCGGCGGAGACGGTCGAGAACAGCGTAACACAGATCATCGAACAGAAGATGACCGGCTTCGACAGGATGCTGTATCTGTCCGCGACGAGCGATTCCTCCGGGTCGTCCCGCATCGAGTTGACCTTTGCCCCGGGGACTGATCCGGACCTGGCCTGGGCGCAGGTGCAGAACAAGCTCCAGCTCGCCATGGCGAACCTGCCGGAGGTTGTCGGGAGTCAGGGGGTCAAGGTCAGCAAATCCACCCGAAACTGGCTGTTGATCGTGGGCCTGACCTCGGAAGACGGGAGCATGGACGGCAACGACCTGCGGGACTATGCCCAATCAAATTTGGAAAAAGTGCTCTCGCGGGTGCCCGGGGTGGGCGAGGTGGAGATCTTCGGAAGCCAGTACGCCATGCGCGTCTGGCTCAACCCCGACAAACTGACCAATTACGGGATGACGGTCCAGGACGTCGTCACGTCGCTTCGGGCTTACAACGTGGAAGTGTCCGCCGGGCAGTTCGGCGGGGCGCCGGCGGTGAAGGGCCAGCGTTTGAACGCGAGCATTATCGTCCAGAGCCTGCTCAAGACGCCCGAGGAGTTTGCGGCGATTCCCCTGCGCACCAACCCCGACGGCTCCGTCGTGCGCGTCAACGACGTGGGGCGGACGGAACTGGGGACCGAGGCGTACGACATCCAGGGCACTTTCAACGGGAAGCCTTCCGCCGCGCTGGCCATCCGGCAGGCCGCCGGCGCCAATGCCCTGGAGACGGCTGACAACGTCAGGGCCAAGCTGGATGAACTGAGCCGCTTCTTCCCCGCCGGCATGAAGGTTATCTACCCCTACGACACGACGCCCTTCGTCCGGGTGGCCATCAACGAGGTGGTCAAGACGCTTTTCGAGGCGATCGGGCTCGTGTTCCTGGTCATGTACCTGTTCATGGGTAGCATGCGGGCCACCCTGATCCCGACCATCGCCGTGCCCGTGGTGCTCCTGGGGACCTTCGGGGTCCTCGGGCTTTTCGGTTTCTCCATCAACATGCTGACCATGTTCGCCATGGTGCTGGCCATCGGCCTGCTCGTCGACGACGCCATCGTCGTCGTGGAGAACGTGGAGCGGATCATGAGCGAGGAGGGGCTCTCGCCCAAGGAGGCCACGCGCAAATCCATGGACCAGATCACGAGCGCCCTGATCGGCATCGGCCTGGTGCTCTCGGCGGTCTTCGGCCCCATGGCGTTTTTCCCCGGCTCAACCGGCGTCATCTACCGGCAGTTCTCGGTCACGGTCATCTCCTCCATGCTCCTCTCGGTGCTGGTAGCCCTGATCCTGACACCGGTCCTTTGCGCGACGCTTCTCAAGCCGGTGGCGGCCGGGCACGAGCCGGCGGAAAACGCGATCTGGTTCCTGCGCCCGTTCTTTCTGTGGTTCGAACACCGGTTCTTTCGGATCCGGGACCTTTACATGCGCCTGGTCCGCCATTCCATATCTGTCAAATTGCGCTACCTCGTCATTTTTGTCCTGATCGTGGCGGCCATGGGGATCTTGTTTCTCCGCATGCCCACGGCCTATCTCCCCGACGAGGACCAGGGAATCATGCTGGTGCAAGTCATGCTCCCGGCCAACTCGACCCTGGAACAGGCCGACGAGGTCCTGAGCCGCGTCAGAGACTATTTCCTCGATCACGAGAAAGAAGCCGTCGAATCCGTATTTACGGTCTCCGGCGTCAGCTTCTCCGGCCGGGGGCAGAACGCGGGACTTGCCTTTGCCAAGCTGAGGGACTGGGATCTCCGCAACCGGCCGGACTTGAAGGTGGGAGCCGTGGCAGGCAGGGCCATGGGGGAGTTTTCCAAAATTCGAAACGCCATGGTGTTTGCCTTCGCGCCGCCGGCGGTGGTCGAGCTGGGACAGGCCAAGGGGTTCGATTTCCAGCTGCTGGATCGCGGCGGCCTGGGACATGCCCGGCTGATGGAGGCCCGCAACAAGATCCTCGGCATGGCCGCCGCGGACCCGGTCATGACGAAGGTCCGGCCCAACGGCCTGGAGGATGTGCCTGAATACCGGATCGACGTGGATTGGGAGAGGGCCGGAGCCCAGGGAGTGCCCATCAGTTCGATCCACAACACGATCGCGGCGGCTTTCGGCAGCGCCTATGTCAACGACTTCATCCAGGGCGGCAGGGTCAAACGGGTCTACATCCAGGCCGACGCGCCATACCGCATGCTGCCCACCGATCTGGAGAGGCTCCACGTGCGCAACACCGCGGGCCGGATGGTCCCCTTTTCCTCCTTCGCCTCCGGTCACTGGACGTCCGGTTCCCCGAAGCTGGAGCGCTTCAACGGCTTCCCGTCCATCAATATCCTGGGCGAGTCGGCGCCGGGCAGGAGTTCCGGCGAGGCCATGCAGGCCATGGAAGGATTCGTCCAGGAGCTGCCGCTGGGGTTCGGCTACGACTGGCAGGGGCTGTCCTACCAGGAGCGGATGGCGAGCTCCCAGGCGCCGCTGCTGTACGCCTTTTCCATCTTCGTGATTTTCCTTTGCCTGGCGGCGCTCTACGAGAGCTGGCCCATCCCGATCTCGATCCTGCTGGTACTGCCCCTGGGGGTCATCGGCGGCGTCATCGCCTCGAGTGCGCGGGGACTGCCCAACGACGTCTATTTCCAGATCGGTCTTCTGACCACCTTGGGTCTGACCACCAAGAACGCCATCCTGATCGTCCAGTTTGCCAAGGCCGGCGTGGAGCAGGGGATGGGGCTGATCGACGCCACCCTGGAGGGGGCGAAGCTGCGTTTTCGCCCGATCGTCATGACCTCGCTGGCCTTCGGGTTCGGTGTTTTACCGCTGGCCGTGGCCACCGGCGCCGGTGCGGGGGCCCAGAATGCGATCGGCACGGGCGTGCTGGGCGGCATGGTGACGGCCACCGTCCTGGTGATTATTTTCGCGCCCCTCTTCTTTGTGCTGATCGAAACGTTCCTCGGCAAGGGCCGGAAGGGTCACCTGGCTGCTTCAGGAGGCGCCAGTCCGTTCTCCACGGCGATGAAAGAGAGACTCTCGGGCATAAAGGAAAGACTCCTGAAAAAACGCGGAAGTCGACAAGCAACCGTCATAGACGATGGTACTCCATCAGAGGATCGATGATATGAACAGGATCTTTTTCCTTCTACTGGGCTTGATCGCTGCGTTCCTGGGGGGATGCTCCCTGGCGCCGACGTACACGCGCCCGGAGGCCCCCGTCTCTGCCGAGTGGCCGGGCGGCCCTGCCTACAAACAGCAGGCGGCCGCGCCGGGGGCGACCGCCGCCGATATGCCGTGGCGGGAATTCTTCGTCGACGAGAGGCTGCAGCAGGTCATCGACCTGGCGCTCGCCAACAACCGAGACCTGCGCGTGGCCGCGCTGAACATCGAACGGACACAGGCCCTCTACCGCATTCAGCGGGCTGAACTGTTGCCGGTCCTTGACGCGCAGGGCACCTTCAGCAAGGAGCGGGTGCCCGGCATCCTCTCGCAGAGCGGGCAGCCTGCCACGGTCGAGCTCTACAACGTCAACCTGGGCATCAGTTCCTGGGAGCTGGACCTGTTCGGCCGCATCCGGAACCTGAAGGATGCGGCGCTCGAGCAGTACCTTGCCACGGAGCAGGCACGCGCAAGCGCGCAGATCGCACTGGTGGCCGCAGTGGCTAACACCTACCTGACCCTGGCCGCCGACCGCGAGAACCTCAAGCTCGCCCAATCGACCCTCGATACCCAGCAGGCGACCTACGAAATGATCCGGCGGCGCGCCGAAGTCGGCGCTTCCTCCGATCTCGATCTCCGTCAGGCCCAGACCCGGGTGGACGCTGCGCGTGTGGACATCGCCCTGTACACGAGCCAGGTGGCCCTCGATGTAAACGCGCTGACCCTTCTGGTCGGCTCCCCGGTTCCGTCCGGGCTTTTGCCTGTCGAGTTGGGCGAGGTCGCGGCGCTCAACGATTTCACCCCCGGCCTGCCCTCCGAGGTGCTGCAGCGCCGCCCCGACATCCTCCAGGCCGAAAGTCAACTTAAAGCGGCCCACGCAAACATCGGCGCGGCACGGGCGGCCTTGTTTCCCCGCATCACGCTCACCACGAGCATCGGCACCACAAGCGACCAGTTGTCCGGTCTCTTCACGTCCGGCTCCGGGACCTGGGCTTTCGTGCCGCAGATCGTCGTACCGATTTTCGATGCCCGCTCGTGGGCGGCTTACGACGTGACGAAAGTAGACCGGGAAATCGCCCTGGCGCAATATGAGAAGGCGATCCAGGCGGCCTTCCGGGAAGTGGCCGATGCCCTGGCCCAGCGGGGGACCCTGGGCGATCAGCTGCAGGCCCAGCAGTCGTTGGTGGAGGCCTCCGCCGAGGGGTATCGCCTCTCCGACGCCCGCTACACGAGGGGGATCGACAGCTATCTGCGCGTCCTGGACGCGCAGCGCTCGCTCTACGGCGCGCAGCAGGGGCTCATCGCCATCCGACTGGCGCGGCTCACCAACCTGGTGACGCTCTACAAGGTGCTGGGGGGAGGCGCCTGATCGGATTCGACAACCGCCTGAAACCCGGTGACGCAGCGATAGCAGCGGCAATGGACCCCCTCCTTGCCCGCCCCCCCTCTCTCGCTGCGTTACCGAGTCCTCAATGGTCCCCCGGAATTTCAGCGGTTACTTCATAGCTGATGCAGTATATCGGATAAAATAAAGCCCCCATCCTGTCGCTTATGCAGGATGGGGGCTTTTATTGGAGGACCCTTTGCCGCTCCGCGGCAGGCGACAGGCTTCAGGCATCGGGCTTCAGGATCAAGAGAAAGAAAAACCCGCCGCGGAGTTGCTCCGGGCGGGTTTCTTATTGGAGGACCTTTGAGCCGCTTTTCGTTTATTTCGTTCGTCGTCTATTTCGTTTTCTGGTCTTTCCTCGATCCTCGTTCCTCGAACCTCGATCCTGCTCAGCCTTTAGCCTTTAACCTTAGGCCTGCGTTCGATCCGGTCCCAGGCGTCCTTGTAGAGCCTGCCGATGCAGAGCAGCAGCGCCAGGAAGAACAGCCCCAGCATGAACGTCGGGGGCGTGTGCAGCATCTCGTCCAGCAGGTACCCCATGTACAGGGCCAGCATCGAGGCAATCACGATCGCAAACCCCCAGGAGCCGATCACCAGAATGTGCGAGAAGTCGATCTGCCGCGGTCTTGTCTTGATTGCTGTCTGTGCCATGGTTGCTGCCTCCTGCGGTTCCTGTCTTGTCCCTATACCCTAGACCCGATACCCTATCCCCTGTTTACATCAGGTTCTTGATCGCCTCGGCCACGGGGCTTGTGAAGAGCGCCACCAGCACCGCGTACATCGCGAAGCTGCCCACCGCCTCGCTGAGGTAGAGCTTCTCGTACTTCTGCTTGAGGGAAACGATCGTCATGCCGCCCACAATGAGCGCGCCCAGGTGGAAGTAGGGGAAGTTGCCGGCGCCGGCTGCGGTGTACTCGGCAAAGCTGAAGGTGGCGGTGATCAGGACTACGACTGCGGAGAGAATCAGGGTGGAAAGCGTCTTTTTCATTTTGAGGTCCTCCTCGGTGTTTTTCTTTGTTGCCTTATACTATAGAAAGGATTGTGCCAGGACGGAAGCGAACGAAAGATAGTTTGCAAGATGCTGAATCCATGAGGGAAATGACGACAGGGAGGCGTGCGCGACCCTCCCCCGGTGCCCCCGGAAAGGCCCCTTTTTGAAAGAAACGTTCAACCGTGGGTGAACGAAACATTGAAAGAAAGGGTATTGGGTACGGGGTCAAGGGTACAGGAAGAAAAGACGTGGAAAACAAGTGGCGAGGGGGGAAGTAAAAAGAGGGGATTCGGGAACCTGGAATCAGTATTAGACTGGATTCCCAATTACTTAATCAACGAATTATCCAATTACTGTCTTCAGAAATGCCAGCTGTCCGGCTGCATAGGTGTATGTCCTATAGCCCTGTCAGACACCCTCTGCCTTGACATGGGCCCGGCATTCCTATCTGAGATTCAGACTGGCGCCGATTTTTAAAAAACGAAATTTGTCTATATTAAGGTTAACGAAAGGTAGACCATGATGATCAGGACCGAGAGAACAAAAGGCAACCGGGTTTACACCGACCCCGGGTCAACATGCTGGGTGAGAGAGTCGAGCGGGTCTGGGAAGACCCTCTCCTGAATCCCCGGCAGACGTACCGATGATCCCGGGGTCCACAAATACACTCAAGGAGATAGAACCATGAAAGAGAAAGCCAGGAACGTGAAGACCGGCAAGAAGTACTGGACCGACCCGATGAGCTTCCCCGTTTCCACCCCGAAGCGCGGCCGGTAGGGAGACAACACGAGATGTCAGGGCGAGGTGCCGACATGAAGAAGGAAAGAATCGAAAAAGGGATCAAGACGTTCAGGCGCGGCGGCATCTGGTATGACCCCATGTGTTTTCCGGAGTTTGGGAGGAAAACCGGCTGATCCATACAATCGCCGCCGTCAAGGCAACGCAGACCGGCAGCAAGAAAATGAGACAGGAGGTCGTCATGAACTACTACGAGGTGGCAAAAAAGGTGCAAGACCAGAAGGACATAAATTTTCTGAAAGACATCAAGA
>Ga0105103_10000022_pt1 | contig 63938 bp, 57 predicted proteins | sample PPLLaktember2015_2_FD_79107 | JGI IMG/M metagenome (GOLD analysis project Ga0105103, IMG submission 79107) | Freshwater sediment microbial communities from Prairie Pothole Lake near Jamestown, North Dakota, USA - PPLs Lake P7 Core (6) Depth... | ecosystem: Environmental > Aquatic > Freshwater >...
GATGTTGTCGATGAAGAGCAGCACGTCCTGATTCAACTCGTCGCGGAAGTACTCGGACACGGTCAGGGCGGATAGCCCCACCCGCAGTCGGGCACCGGGCGGCTCGTTCATCTGGCCAAAGACCAGGGCCGCCTTGGATTCCTGCCAGTTGCCGTTGGGCCTCAAGACCTTGCTGTGCAGGAACTCGTTGTAGAGGTCGTTTCCTTCGCGGGTCCGCTCCCCGACGCCACCAAAGACCGAGTAGCCGCCGTGCTTCATGGCGATGTTGTTGATGAGTTCCATGATGATGACGGTCTTGCCGACACCGGCGCCGCCGAACAGGCCGATCTTGCCGCCCTGAAGGTAGGGTTCGAGCAGGTCGATGACCTTGATGCCCGTCTCGAACATCTTCAGTTCGGTTGACTGCTCCTGCAGTGTCGGAGCGGGACGGTGAATCGGCCAGCGCTCCTTGGATTCGACCGGGCGATCCGGGAAGTCGACTGGCTCGCCGAGCACGTTCAGCACGCGGCCCAGGGTGGCGGGACCGACCGGCACCGAAATCGGCGCGCCGGTGTCGGTCGCGGGCATGCCGCGCTGCATGCCGTCGGTCGGCTTCATCGCGACGGCGCGCACACGGTTCTCGCCCAGGTGCTGCTGGACCTCGACGATGACGTCCATCGGGTCCCCCTGTCCGCCATCAGTGACGCGCACCGCGTTGTAGATGGCGGGGAGGTGGTTCTCCGGAAACTCCACGTCCACCACGGGGCCAATCACCCGGATGACCTTGCCGACGTTCTGCTCGCTCGCTGTAGTAGCCATAGTTTGCTTCGCTCACTGGCGGGCCTGGGGGCGGGGCGCCTCAGAGCGCCCATCCATCCCCGGTCGGCCCGGATTCGGTTCCCGTCGCTGACTCAACCCCTCAGTTCATCTGGGTTGCGCATTCCATCCGCTCGAACTCTCTTGAACTGTGGGGTTACACCGACTGCGCGCCCGCGACGATCTCGATGATCTCGCGCGTGATCGCGGCCTGCCGCACCTTGTTCATGTAGAGCGTCAACCGGTCCACCATGTCCTTGGCGTTGCGCGTGGCCGCATCCATCGCCGTCATGCGCGCCGCGTGCTCGGCGGCCGATGATTCGAGCAGCGCGCGGGCCACTTGCACCGAGACGTGGTACGGCAGCAGCACGCTCAGCAACTGCTCGGGCGAGGGTTCGAACAGGTAGTCCACCGAGTCGATGGCGGGCGACTGCGGTTCGAGTTTCGCAATCGGCAGCAGGCGCTCGATGACCACCCGCTGCTGGATGATCGAACGGAACTCGTTGTACACCAGGTATACGGAGCTCACGTCCGGGCTCAGGAATTCCTCGATGCAGGACTTCGCGATCGCCTGCGCGTGCGACCACTTGACCTGCTGGAAGAGGCCGACCTCTTCGTAGAGCACGTCGAAGCCGCGGCGCACGAAGAAGTCGCGGCCCTTGCGGCCGACGAGCGCCAGCGCCACGTCCCGGCCGGGATCGCCGGAGTGCTCGCTGGCGAAGTGCGCAGCGCTCTTGATGACATTGGTGTTGAAGCCGCCGCACAGGCCGCGATCGGCCGTGATCACGACCAGCAGCGTGCGGCCGGGGGTGGGGTCGACATTCAGCAGCGGGTGCGCGGACGCGTCCACGCGTGTCGCCAGGTTGTTGAAGACCCGCAGCATCTCCTGCGCGTACGGGCGGCTGCGCTGAATCCGCTCCTGGGCACGACGCAGCTTCGACGACGAGACCATCTTCATGGCCTTCGTGATCTGCTGCGTCGACTTGGTCGAGCGGACGCGGCGACGGATGTCAATCAGTGACGGCATGCTCTGCTACCAGGTGCCCTTTGCCAAGCGGATCAGGCCCGCGCGCCGGTGGCGGCGAACTGCTCGTTGAACTCTTTCAGAGCCGCGTTCAGCTGCCCCTTCAGCGTGTCGTCGATGGTCTTCTTCTCGCGAATCGTCGACAACACGGCGCTGAAACGCCCCGCCATGAAGGCCAGCAGCTCCGATTCGGCGCGGCGGATGTCGGGCACCGCGATGCTGTCGAAGAAACCATTGGTGCCGGCATAGATCGCGACCACCTGCTGCTCGACCGACAACGGCTCGTACTGCGGCTGCTTCAGGATCTCCACCAGCCGCGCGCCGCGGTTGAGCTGCTGCTGCGTCGCCTTGTCGAGGTCGCTGCTGCCGAACTGGGCGAACGCCGCGAGCTCGCGGTACTGCGCCAGGTCCAGGCGCAGAGTCCCCGCGACCTGCCGCATCGCCTTGATCTGCGCCGAGCCGCCGACGCGCGACACCGAGTTGCCGACATTGATCGCCGGGCGAACGCCCTGATTGAACAGGTCCGATTCCAGGAAGATCTGGCCGTCGGTGATCGAGATGACGTTGGTCGGGATGTACGCCGAGAGGTCGCCCGCCTGCGTTTCGATGATCGGCAGCGAGGTGAGCGAGCCGCCGCCGTTGGCGTCGTTCAGCTTTGCCGCACGCTCCAGCAGACGCGAGTGCAGATAGAAGACGTCGCCAGGGTAGGCCTCGCGGCCGGGCGGACGACGCAGCAGCAGCGAGATCTCGCGGTAGGCCTGAGCGTGCTTCGACAGGTCGTCGTAGATCAGCAACGCGTGCCGGCCGCTGTCGCGGAAGAACTCGCCCATCGTCGTCGCCGAGTACGGGCTGATGTAGAGCATCGGCGCCGGGTCGGACGCGGTGGCGGCGACGATGATGCAGTAGCGCAGCGCGTCGGCTTCCTCGAGCGTGCGGACGACCTGTGCCACCGTCGACTGCTTCTGGCCGATCGCGTTGTAGATGCAGATGACGCCCGTGTCCTTCTGGTTCAGGATGGTGTCGAGTGCAACCGCGGTCTTGCCGGTCTGACGGTCACCGATGATCAGCTCGCGCTGACCACGGCCGATCGGCACCATGCCGTCAATCGCCTTGAGGCCGGTCTGCATCGGCTCGCGCACCGGCTGGCGGTCGACGACGCCCGGCGCGATGCGCTCGATCGGCGCGAACTGCTTGGTCAGAATCGGGCCCTTGCCGTCGAGCGGCTGGCCGAGCGCATTCACGACGCGGCCCAGCATCTCTTCGCCCACGGGCACCGAGATGATGCGGCCGGTGCGCTTGACGGGGTCGCCTTCCTTGATGGCGCGGTACTCGCCGAGGAGCACGGCGCCGATGCTGTCCTCCTCAAGATTCAGCGCGATGCCGATGACGCCGTGAGGGAACTCGAGCATCTCGCCCGCCATCGCCCGCTCGCAGCCATGCAGGCGCGCGATGCCGTCGCCGAGCGATGTGACGGCGCCGACCTCGGCCACGTCGACGTCAACAGCGAAGCTGCCGATCTGGTCCCTGATGATCTTGGAAATCTCGTCGGATCGAATGCTCATAGGTCGACTCTCAGCCCTGGGCGACCAGCTGGTCGCGCATCTTCTTCAATTGCGTCCGGACGCTGCCGTCGTACACGGTGCTGCCCACGCGCGCCACGACTCCGCCAAGCAGCGACGGATCGACGGACACCCGCATGGTGATCTGTTTCCCGGTGGCGCTCGCCAAACTGGCCGCGATGGCCTCGGTGGCCTCGGCCCCCAGCGGCGTGGCCGTGGTGACGTCGGCCTGCACGACGTTCTGGTGCTCGAGCAGGCGTTCGGTATAGACGGCAGCGAGGTCCGGCAGGAGGTCCAGGCGACGACGATCGGCAAGCAGCGCGAGGAGCTTGCTGACGGGGGCGGACACGCCGAGCTTCTCGCCGACGGCGACGATGATCTGATGGCGGGCCGCATCCGGCACGCCGCGGCTGGTGAGCACACGGGACAGCTCGGGGTGCTCGGCCACGGCCGAGACCACCTGCGACAGATCCTGCTGAACCTTCGACAGGTCCGCTTCCCGCTGGGCCACGTCGAAGAGGGCGCGCGCGTAGCGGGCGGCCGAGATGCGATTCGACATCAGCGCTTCACCTGCTCGAGATACCGGGTCACCAGCCGGCGGTGGTCCGCTTCGGTGGTTTCCGCGGCGATGCGGTCCGTGGCGAGCTGCACCGAGAGATCCGCGGCGTGCTCGGTGAGGGCACGCTTGGCCAGGCGGACCTGCACCTCGATGTCGCGCCGCGCCTGCTCGATCAGCCGATCGCGCTCGGTCGCCGCTTGTTGCGTGATGCGCTGCTCTTCGGCCGCGACTTCCGTCCTGCCGCGCTCGCGAAGCGTCTCGATCTCGCGGGGCAGCGCCTGGAGCTTGCGATCGATGTCGGCGAGTTGTGCCGTCGCGGAGTCCTTGAGGGCCGCGGCCTCGACCAGGTCGCGGCGAATCATCTCGCCACGGTCCTTCAGATAGCCCGAGAGGGGCGTCTTGAGGAAATAGTAGAGCACCCCGCACATGACGACGAAGTTGACGACGGGCCAGAACAGATCCGCGAGGCTCGCCTCGTGATGCTCCGCCTCCTGGGCGGCCGCGGCCAGGCGCGGCGCGGCGACCAGGCACAGGATCGCGAGGGCGGCCGCGGCGCGGCGCACTGTGTGCATAAATTCACAAGCGGTCATGCGACGTGTCGACACAACTCTCTCCACATCAACGGATCCGCAATCCTCAGGACGCGCGGCCGAGAACGCGCGTGACAATGTCGTTTGCCAGTTGGGATGCGTCGCGATCCAGCGAGGCACGCGCCTCCGCTGATTCCTGCGCCACCTTTGACGTGGCGGCCTTCGCGTCGCGTTCGACCGCGGCTTTCGTTTCAGACAACAGCTGGGCGCGCTTCTCGAGTGCGGAGCGGCGCGTTTCGTCAATCTGTGCGTAGACGTCCACGCGCGCGGCGGTCAGCGTGCGGCTGTACTCGTCAGCCGCGGCGGCGGCTTTCGTCGCCGCAGACTGTGCCAGCTCGCGAGCGCCCCGAACCGCTGCCATCCGCTGATCGATGACTTTCAGGATCGGCTGGAAGATCAGCGTGTTCAAAATGACGGTGCACAGCAGCAGGAAGAAAACGACCCACAGGGTCGAAATGTCCGGAATCATGGCAAACGACTAAGGATAGCACGGGCCGTCGACGTGGCCCGCGCCCGGCGCCCGGCCGGGACCGGGCAGCAACGCACCATTTGCTTAGGTTAAACAACCGAAACAAGGATGCCGTCTGCGTGCCTGCTGACGACCCGGCCTATCTCCGACACCGGAACCCCAGCCGCAAGCAGCGAGGCCTTCAACTCGCCAGCCAGGGGAGCCGCCACCGAGATGAGGAGCCCTCCTGACGTCTGCGGGTCGAAGAGCAGGTCTTGAAGGTCTCGAACCACCGACGGGGCAACCCGGATGTGGTCCCCGAAGTGCGACCGGTTCGTCGCCATGCCTCCACTTCGGTTTCTGGGAACCAGGGGCAGAACACCCTCGATGAGGGGCACCGCCTCGGCGGCCACCTCCACCGAGACGCTGCTCGCCGACGCGACCTCGCAGATATGACCGAGGAGGCCAAATCCGGTGATATCCGTGCAGGCGTGCACCCCCGCGCTTTGCACCATGGTCTCGGCGGCGACCTTGTTGAGGGTGGCCATCGAGCGGCCGGCCCTCTCCACCACGTCAGCCGGAGCCCGGCCGGACTTGATGGCCGTCCCGATCACGCCAGTGCCGATGGGCTTGGTGAGGAGAAGCGTGTCTCCGGGTCGGGCGCCCGCATTCGTCAGGATGCGGTCGGCGGGCACCGCACCGGTCACCGCATACCCGAACTTGATCTCAGAGTCCTGGACGGTGTGGCCACCGAGCAGGGCGGTGCCAGCCTCGCGGAGCTTGTCGAAGCCGCCCCGGAAAATGGCGCTGATGTCGGCGACCTCCAGACCATCTTTCGGGAAGGCGGCGATCGCCAGGGCGGTCCGCGGTTCCCCGCCCATCGCGTAGACGTCGCTGAGGGAATTGGCGGCGGCGATCTGGCCGTAGAGGTAAGGGTCGTCCACGATCGGCGTGAAGAAATCGACCGTCTGCACCAGCGCCGGGCCACCCTCCCACACGTACACACCGGCATCGTCCGCGGTCCTGAAGTCGACCAGGACACGGGGATCGGACGATGGAGGTATGTCGCTCAAGACCTGAGCGAGCTCGCCCGCGGCGAGTTTACTGGCTCAACCAGCGCAGCTGACCATCTCGGTCAGCCGCTTCTTCCCGAAGAAATTCATGCGTGCATCCTTTCAGAAGCGCAGTCTCTCGTAAACACGCGGTGCCCTTCAACCGATCGGCGTGCGTGCTGTCGGCCTGTGTCATCAGTTCCGCTCGGTGAGGTATTCGTAGAGCCGCTGGAGTTCGTCTTCATTGCCGAAGGCAATCTCGATCGTGCCGCCCTTGCGCTTCCTGACGATCGTCACCGGGGTGCCGAGTGCCAGATGCAGTTGCTCCTCGGCGGCACGCGTGTGCACGTCCTTGGTCGGCGCGGCGACGGGTTTTGACGCGGGCGCGGCGCTCTCCTTCTTGACCAGGGCCTCGGTCTCTCGGACCGACCATCCATGCGCAATCACGTCGCGCGCCACGCGGCGCTGGGCGGCTTCGGTCGCCAGTCCAAGGATCGCCCGCGCATGCCCCATCGAGATTTCGCCGGCCGCGATGTTGCCGCGCACTTCCTCGGGCAGCTTCAACAGGCGGAGGACGTTGGCCACGGTCGCGCGATCCTTGCCGACGCGCGTGGCGATGTCCTCCTGGCGCAGCTGGAAGTCGTCGACCAGTCGCTGGTACGCCGTGGCCTCTTCGATCGGGTTCAGGTTCTCACGCTGGATGTTCTCGATGAGCGCCATCTCGAGCTGCTGGCGGTGGTCTGTCTCGGCGACGTCCTTGACGACGACGGGGACGCGGAGGAGCCCGGCGCGCTGCGCCGCTCGCCACCGGCGTTCTCCCGCGATGATCTGATAGCGCTGCCGCTCGGCGCCCGAAGAGGGCAGCCGCCGCACGACGATCGGCTGGATGACGCCGTTGGTGCTGATGGACTGCGCGAGTTCGTCGAGGCGCGCCTCGTTGTACTGCGTCCGCGGCTGATAGCGGTTGGCCTGGAGGAGATCGATGTCGACGTCGAGCGAGGCGCGTGCCTGCTCGAGCGAGGCCGTCGCATCCGGGATGAGTGCGCTGAGGCCCTTGCCGAGCGCTGGCTTCTTGTCCACGTTCACACCGCCTCTTGTCGTTGTCTGAATTCCGCGGCGAACGCGGAGTACGCCTCCGCCCCTCGGGACCTGGCGTCGTAGGTGATCACGGGCATGCCGTGACTGGGTGCCTCGGCCAGGCGCACGTTGCGCGGGATGACGGTGCCGTAGACTTTTTCCTTGAAGAACTCGCGCACGTCGCGCGCCACCTGCTGGCCGAGATTGGTGCGCTCGTCGCTCATCGTGAGCAGCACGCCTTCGATGTCGAGGCCCGGATTCATGCCGGCGCGGACGCGGCGCATGGTCCCCACGAGATCGGCGAGCCCCTCGAGCGCGAAGTACTCGCAGTGCAGCGGAATGAGGACACGGTCGGCGGCGACGAGCGCGTTCAGCGTCAGCAGGCCGAGTGATGGAGGACTGTCGATGAGGATCGTGTCGTACGCCGCGCGCAGCGGCTCGAGCAGATTGCGCAGGCGGCGTTCACGATCGGGAAGCGCGATCAGCTCGATTTCGGCGCCGGCGAGTTCCCGCGAGGCCGGCATCAGCGAGAGATTGGGGGTGCTGGTCGGGACCACGAAGTTATGAGGATTGGCGGGCGCCTCTGGATTGGTGAGTGCGTCGTACACCGTTCCCCCCCCTGCTGAACTGCCCTTGCAGCCGATGCCGCTGGTGGCGTTCGCCTGAGGGTCGAGGTCGACGAGCAACACCTGCTGGCCGGACAAGGCAAGTGCAGCGGCCAGATTGATGGCCGTGGTGGTCTTGCCCACGCCACCTTTCTGGTTCGTGACGGCAACGATACTCATGTTTCTTTCTGTTGTTTGACCAATATTACCTGCTCGACGCGATGTTCCACGTGGAACATCGCTATTCTCATCCAATTCTGACTTTTTCGAGCACTACTAAACGGCTGCGGAGTGTCTCGAGCAGTGGGTATGTGGCTTTCCAGCGAAGCGGCGGCGTGACCGCCTCGGCGACATCGGTCCCGCCGGGCCCTCTGAACAAGAACAGTAGCCCCCCTGGTTTGAGGAATGCCTGTAGCGTCATCAGCACCCGGGGTTCAATCCGCACCGCACGAATACTCACGATGTCAGTCGTTTCGTGAAGATCGGGGCGCGACAGGAGTTCCTCGAACCGCGATGTTTCCACCTGTGTGTTTCCCAGTCGAAGCTCGCGAACGGCCTCTCTGAGGAAGACAGCTTTCCGGGTCTTCACCTCGACCATTCGGAGTTTCAGTTGTGGGGCCGCAAGCTTCAGGGGAATCGCGGGCGACCCTCCGCCTGAACCGGCGTCCAGAAGAGTGACGGCATCCGCGGGCAAATATCTCGCTGCGGCCACGGGCTCGAGCAGCAACCGGTCGATGGCTTCGTCCTCGCCTCCCGGGGCAAGTCGAAAAGCGGTGAGGTTGACCTTGGCGTTCCACTTGGCCAGAAGCTGGTAATAGCCCTCCAGGCCGGCCATCAGGTCCGGGCTGATGGTCAGGTTCGCGTGCCTCGCTCGTCGGCCGAGCCTTTCTCTGAACTCACGCGCGTTCATGGACGAACCGCTCTACATAGGCGCCGAGTACAGCCACGGCCGCCGGGGTGACGCCGGGAATTCGCAGTGCCTGTCCAAGGTTCGCTGGTCTGACCTGTTCAAAGCGTTGAATCATCTCCGTGGACAACCCTGGGATACCGGCGTATGCAAACGCCGAGGGAATCTCACGCTGCTCGTGCTTCTTCGCTCGATGAATCGCCTGTTCCTGACGCAGAAGATAGCCCTCGAACTTCAGGGCCGTCTCAGCGGAAACCGAGTCGAGGTGCGCGCAGTTTGGCGTCAATTCAACCGAGACCCCTTCGAGTCTGGCCAAATTGGCAAGGCGAACATCCGGCTGTTTCAGTGCCTGACTGGCTGGAACGCGGTCGCCAGAGGCCAGCCGAACCTTGGCGACGCGAAGATGAGCTACATTCCTCGTGTAGCGACCAAGGCGCGCGGCAAAGCGCTCCCATTGCATGTCATCGATCAGTCCGGCGTCTCTCGCCATGGACGTCAAACGGAGGTCCGCATTGTCGATCCGCAACATCAGCCGGTACTCCGCCCTCGAAGTGAAGATCCGGTAGGGTTCCAGACAGCCCTTGGTGATCAGATCGTCCACCATGATCCCGATGTAGGCCTGATCTCTGCGAAGACGGAGTGATGGCCGCCCAACCGCTCGCGCGCCGGCATTGGCCCCGGCGATCAATCCCTGGCCAGCCGCCTCTTCGTAGCCAGATGTGCCGTTGATCTGTCCAGCCAGGAACAACCTCGGCAGGCGCCGAGCCTCCAGTGAGGCGGTCAGCTCGGTTGGCTGGATAAAGTCATATTCAATGGCGTAGCCCGGCCTCACGACCCGGGCAGCCTCCAGCCCCGGCAGCAGGCGGACCAGCTGAGCCTGGGTTTCGGCGGGCAGGCTCATGGAGTAGCCGTTCACGTAGATAAGGTCGGACGCGAGTCCCTCCGGTTCGAGGAACAGTTGGTGGCGGTCCTTCGCCGGGAAGCGCATCACCTTGTCTTCGAGCGAGGGGCAATAGCGCGGCCCAATTCCCTGGATCTGTCCATTGAAGAGAGGAGAGCTGTCAATCCGGCTGCGGACCAGTCGATGCACATCTTCCGTCGTATGCAGCAGCCAGCACTCCGTGGAATTCAGCCGTGGTTTATCGGTGGCGAACGAGAACGGGATCGGTTCAGCATCGCCGTGTTCCACGTGGAACACGCCTCTCTCAACACCGCCCGCGAAATCGATGGAGCTCCTGTCCAGCCTGGGCGGAGTGCCAGTCTTCAGGCGTCCCCAATGGAACCCAAAACTCTTCAGTGAAGAGGCGAGGTCCAGAGAGGGTGGCTCGTCAGCACGACCGGCAGGCTTCTGATCGGGACCGATATGGATCAACCCGTTCAGAAACGTTCCCGTCGTCACAACCAGCGCACGACAGCCAAACTGACGACCGTCCTCCAATTCCAGCCCAGCCACCTCACCGCCGCGGACGATGAGAGATCCGGCGCGCCCGATCAGCCACTCAATCGCGGGCTGCGATCGAAGAAAGTCCCTAACCCATTGTGAATAAAGCTGCTTATCAGCCTGAGCGCGAGGCGACCACACCGCCGGCCCCCGGCTGCGATTGAGCAACTTGAACTGGATTCCCGTCGCGTCGATGGCCCGTCCCATCAACCCGCCTAGCGCATCAATCTCACGGACCAGATGCCCCTTCGCGGTGCCACCAACCGCCGGATTGCATGGCATGTGTGCCACCGTGGCGTCGCTGAGCGTACACAGACCAACATGACAGCCCATGCGGGCAGCAGCCCACGCTGCCTCTGCGCCGGCGTGCCCGGCGCCGACAACAATGACATCGAATGAAGTCATGCTTTTAGCGTATTTAATGCGGTTTCGAGATAAGAGCCAGCCTGCTCTCACGCTACCACAAGGGCGGAGTCGCCCTGCGGCAACGCGTCGTCCATTTCTTCAACCCATTCCCGCGCAGGCCGCGCCGAATCCACTACTTCCCGATGCAGAACCGCTCGAAGATGTGGCGCAGCAGGTCTTCTGACGAGCGCCGCCCGGTCACCTCCTGCAGACGCTCGAGCGCCTCCTGCAGATCGGCGAGCAGGAACTCCTCGGGCAGCGATCCCGCGGATTCGGCAACGGCCAGGCGTCCGCGACCGAGCGCGGCGCGGGCCTCCTCGAGCAACAGCACGTGGCGGATATTGGTCACGAGCGGCGGATCTCTCCGGGTGGGCGCCTGCGTGAGCGCGCTGGACATCCTCTCGATCAGCGCCGGGATCCCCTCGCCGGTGCGAACAGAAATCGGCACCACGGTCCCCGGCAACGCCTCGCCCGGCCACGACGCCGCGGGGAGGTCAATCTTGTTCGCGACAATCACACGCGATTGGCCGGCCGTGGACGACAACGCACGGCGATCGTCCTCTGAGAACGGTCTCGATCGATCGATGACCACCACCGCGAGATCGGCGACGCGGAGCGACCCTTCGGTGCGCGCCACCCCCTCGCGCTCCACCTCGTCGTCGGTTTCGCGAAGACCTGCCGTATCGACCAGTTCGATGCACAGCCCGGCAATGTCCACTCGCTCGGTCAGCAGGTCGCGGGTGGTTCCTGGCGCCGCATGCACGATCGCGCGGTTCCCGTTCAGAAGCAGGTTGAAGAGACTCGACTTCCCAGCGTTCGGGGCCCCCACCAGAGCCACGACCGCGCCCTCTCGAACCACGCGGCCCCGAGCGGCGCTGGCCAGCAATCCGTCGAGGCGGGTCAGCACCGAGTCGAGTGCTCCCAGCAGCTCACCGGGGTCGATGAAGTGATATCCCTCCTCGGGAAAATCCAGGGACGCTTCGAGCCGTGCCATGAGATCGAAAAGCTCGGTCTCGATTGCACCGATGGCCGTCGTGAGCGTCCCCTCCAGTTGATCGAACGCCGCGCGCGCCTGCAGCGGCGTGACGGCATCCACGAGATCCGCCACCGCCTCGGCCTGGATCAAGTCGCGCTTGCCGTGCAGAAAGCCGCGCAACGTGAACTCACCGGGTTCCGCAAGACGTGCGCCCTCCGCGACCGCGCTCTTCAGAATGCCGGAGAGGATGACCGGGCTGCCGTGAGCCGAGACCTCGGCGACGTCTTCACCGGTGTACGAACGCGGCGAGGGATAGGTCGTGACGACCACTTCGTCACCGATCTCCGTGTCGAGGAGAGCGGACACTCGGCAGAAGGTGGCGTGGCGGGGCTGGAATGGCGACCGTCGGCCGACGAGGCTGCAGGCGATGCGGAACGCCTCGGGCCCGCTCAGTCGCACGACTCCGAGGCCGCCGCGGCCGGGCGGAGTGGCAATGGCGACAATCGTGTCGGCAGTGGAGAACATTGCCCACCCCCAGCGGGGTTACTGCGTCGAGATGATCACGGTCTTCTCGAAGGCGTCGCCGATGCTCTCCGAGGCGATGCCTTCGATCTCCGACACCGCCACGTGCACGATCCGACGCTCGTAGGGATTGAGCGGCCCAATCTCCTGCGCGAGGCCGGTCGTCTTCGCCTTCTCGCCCAGGAAAATCGCCATCTGCCGGAGCTCGGAGTCCTTGCCCTGGCGATATCCCATGCAATCCACGACCAGGCGCCGCCCCTCGGTCGTCTCGTGGCGGTACACCGCCGAGACGATGTGCTGCAACGCGGCCAGCGCTTCTCCCTGACGCCGGGTCAGGAGGTTCCCGTCCTCGCCATCCAGGTTGATCCGCAGGCCGTCGGGCATCTCCTCGGGAGTGGCCGTCAGCTGCAGGCCCATCTTCTGGGCCAGGGTCTGGACGAAGGAAGCAATCTCGGTGGAATTGGCCATGACGTCTCTCAACTCTTTGCTTTCGCCGGCGGCGGCAGCAGGTTCGTGGTCAGGTACTGCTGACCGATGGCCCACAGATTACTGATAGTCCAGTAGATCACCAAGCCGCTCGGGTACGACAGGAACATGAACGTGAACATCAGCGGCATGATCATCATCACGCGCTGCTGGACCGGGTCCGCCGAGGTCGGGGTGATCTTCTGCTGCCAGAACATCGTGGCGCCCATCAGGATGGGCGTGATGTAGAGCGGGTCGGGCCGTGACAGGTCGACGATCCATCCAAAGAAATCGGCGCCGCGGATCTCGATCGCCTGCGACAGCATCGAGTAGAACGCGAACAGGAACGGCATCGTCAGCAGCATCGGCACGCAGCCGCTGGCGGGATTCACGCCCTTTTCCTTGTAGAGCGCCATCACCTCCTCGTTCATCTTCTGCCGCTCGGGATCGGTGATCTTGTACTTCTCGTAGCGCGCCTGGATGGCCTTCATCTGCGGCTGAATCTCCTGCATCTTGCGCATGGAGCTCACCGACTTCTGCCGGAGCGGGAACATCGCGAGATTGATCAGGATCGTCAGTGCGACGATCGACCAGCCCCAGTTACCGATGTACTGGTGCAGCCACTTCAGCGCGCCCAGCAACGGCACCGCCAGCCACGAGAAGATGCCGAAATTTATGACGCGCACCATCTCGGTGTCCATGGCGCGCAACTGGTCGAAAGCCTTCGGCCCGAAGAAGAATCGCTGAGTGGCCTGGGGCGTGTCGAAGGTCACGCCGAAGGCCACGTAGTGACCGGCCGGCGCACCCTCGGCCTTGGCAGGCACCAGGAAGGGCGTGTGGTCGAAGCGGAGCGGCGCCGGGCTGGCCTTGTCGTTCAACACCAGTGCCGTGAAGTAGTGGTCGTCCACGCCGGCATAGAGAAACGGCCCGGATTCGCTCGCCGGCGCCGTCGCGGTCAGCCTGGCGACGGACCCCTCGCGATGCACCAGGGCCTGCGCCGGGGTCGAGTAGTTCGGCGACAGGAACCCGCCTCTCGGCGAGTAGGCGATGTCGTCGCCCAGGCCAGGTCCCCAGTCGAGGCCGGGGTTCAGCACCTGCTCGCCCCTCCTCGCCTGCACACTCACGGCCACGATGTAGCCGTCCGGCTCCATGGTGAACGACTTGGTGACCCGGAAGCCCTCGGCATCCTGCCACTCGAACGCCACGGTCGCCGGGGACGATGTCGCATCCACCGACGCCGGGGACTGGCTGCGATAGAGGCCGCCGTTCGCCTTCGAGGTCAGGACCGGGTCGTCGAGACGGAGCGAGAACGGCGTCAGGGCGTTGTTCACGTTCTCGGCCGAAGGCACGAGGTCGAGGGGCTGACCGTTGTCGTTCTTGTATTCCTTCAGCACCCAGTGCCGCAGTCGGGCCCCACGATTGGAGAACACGGCCCGCACGGTGCGGGTTTCCACCGTGATGTCGCGCTCATCGCTCTCGCCGACCACCACCGCGCCCGCCGCCGCCGGGGGTGCCGGCGTCGAGGCAGCAGGGGGCTGCGACGTCACAGCCGCGGACCCGGCGATACCCGGCGCGGTCACCGCCGCCGGTTGCGCGCCAGGTGGAGCGGGCGGGGGAGGCGCGAAATAGGTCTGGTAGACGAACAGCACCAGAAAGGAGAGGGAGATGGCAAGGAGAACGCGGCGTTCCATGGAATGACGGGGCCGTTACACTCGGGGAAAATTACTTGGACGGATGGCGGTGGGGCACAGGGTCGAGACCATGGCCTCCCAACGGATGACAACGGGCGAGCCGGCGGGCACCCAGCCAGCTGCCTCGCAGCAGGCCAAAGCGGGTAATCGCCTCGGATGTGTAGTCGGCACAGCCGGGCACGTACCGGCAGCTGCCCGTAAACCAAGGCGAAATAAGCACCTTATACGCGCGAATGAGGGCGAGGCCCACGCGGGCCGGACCGGACGGGTCGGGGTCGCTGAGGCTCGTCCCGGCGGTCGAGGAGCGCTCGGAATTCGGCCTCGAGGGTGACATAGGACGCATCGAGCATCTCCCGGCGGGCAACGATGACCACATCGATACCGCCGGTCGGTTTGTGGTGGCGAAACAGTTCGCGAACGAGGCGTTTGGCCCTGTTTCTCACGACTGCCGGGCCCATCTTTCGGGTCGCGGCGATGCCCAGCCTGGCGGCAGGCCGACCATTCGCCCCGACGAACATCGTCATCAGGCGTCCTGATAGACGACGTCCGCCATCGTAGAGTCGTTCGAAATCTTCGCGCGTCCGGATGTGTTCGTCGGCGCGAAAGCGCGGCATTCTCTATCTTTCGTCGGACACCGTCAGGCGCTTGCGGCCTTTGGCGCGCCGACGCTTGATGACCTGTCGCCCGTCCTTGGTCGCCATTCTGACCAGAAAACCGTGGGTTTTTGCCCGCCGGCGGTTATTCGGCTGAAACGTACGCTTGCCCTTCTTAGATCTCGCCATATTTTTCCTCGGAACGAACCTCCGATTGTATGCCCCGTACGCGAAGCCTGTAAAGGGGCAACGCCGTGCTAGAGTGAGCTTTCGTCTGTCCGAGTTTTCCACACCTGTGGAAAAACTTGTGGAAAAGACTAAGGATCTTGACGGGATCCCCGCTCCAAGTCCGGCGTTTTGCCGAAATTGGCCGGCGAATGCTCGATTTCACCGCCTTCACGACTCAACCGCACCAATGCCCGCCACGACCATCTGGGACCAGGTCCTCACGCTCATTGAGGGCAAGGTTGGCCCGCATAGCTTTTCGACGTGGTTCAAGCCGACATCGCTGAAGGCCGATCAGGAGCGGGTGCTGGTCATCCGTGTGCCGGCCCCGTTGTACGTGGAGTGGCTGCCTCGGCACTATTCGGTCGTGCTGGCTGAGGCATTGGCCGAGGTCGGCCGTCCTCAAGTGCAACTCGTCTTCGAAGTGGAGACCGCAGCCCAGCCTACACCGCCGGCCACCACCTCGGCCAGCGTTTCCGACCAGGCAGCAGCCAAGGTCGAGCTGCAGCCGCCGATGGAGTTCGTGCCGCCGGTCCGTGAGTCGGCCCCGCCGGCGGCCGTCATTCCAGGGGGACTGAATCCCCGCTACACCTTCGATACGTTCATTGTCGGGCCGTCGAACCAGTTCGCGCACGCAGCCTGCCGGGCAGTCGCCGAGGCCCCCTCGCGCTCGTATAACCCGCTGTTCATCTACGGCGGCGTAGGCCTGGGCAAGACCCACTTGATGCACGCGATCGGCCACTACGTGGTGCAGCACAACCCCGCCTTGACGCTCACCTACATCTCGTCCGAGCGGTTCATGAACGAGATGATCAACGCGGTGCGGTTCGATCGGATTCTGGAGTTCCGGTCCCGGTATCGCAGTGTTGACGTCCTCCTGGTCGACGACATCCAGTTCGTGTCGGGCAAGGAGGGCACCCAGACGGAGTTCTTCCACACGTTCAACGCCCTGCACGACGCGCAGAAGCAGATCGTCATCAGCAGCGACCGGCCACCGCACGAAATCCCTGCCCTCGAAGAGCGGTTGCGGTCCCGATTCGAATGGGGCCTGATCGCCGACATCCAGCCGCCGGATATCGAAACCAAGACCGCAATTCTGAAGAAGAAGGCGGAAACCGAAGCGGTGCCGTTGCCCGACAACGTGGCGATGTACATCGCCAGCCGCATCAAGTCGAACATCCGGGAACTCGAGGGCTCCCTGATCCGGTTGCTCGCATACGCCTCGCTGACGGGTCGCCCGCTGACAATCGAACTCGCGCAGGATGTGCTGAGGAACGTCATCGACCACGACGAACGGGCCGTCACCATCGAGCAGATCCAGAAGTTCGTGGCCGAGTACTACCAGTTGAAACTGCACGACCTCAAGTCGCGCAACAACTCGAAATCCGTGGCGATGCCCCGCCAGATCGCGATGTATCTGTGCAAGATGCTGACGCATGCCTCGCTACCGGAGATCGGCCGCAGTTTCGGCGGCAAGCATCACTCCACCGTCATTCATTCCATCAAGAAGGTGGACGACATGCGGAAGAAGAGCCCCGAATTCCACTCCCTCGTCGGGAACTTCATCGAGTCGTTCAAGTAGGGTCCACAGGTCGCTCCGACACAAGCTGTGGACGGCTGTGCATGGGGCGAAAGCCCCCTCAACCGCACCCTTTACGTGCACATCTAGATCACAGAAAAATGCACAGGCTAAGCTACTGATAGATAAGGCTTTATTTGCGCAGGAAATTTCCTCCGCACCACCTACTTCCTGTATAATTTCTTATCTTCGCCTTTTCTCTTTTCCCCAGAGGTTAAGCAGCACATGGAACTGGTCGCCAGAAAAGCCGATCTTGTGCGTGAACTGCAATTCTTCCAGCAGATCGTCGAGCGCAAGAACACGATTCCCATTCTGGCGAACGTGCTCATCGAAGCGACCGGCAACGAGATCACCCTCCTCGCCACCGACCTCGAAGTGACCCTTCGCAGCCGGGCCGAGGCCGCGGTGTCGCGTCATGGTGCGGTGACGCTGCCGGCGAAGAAGCTGTACGAAGTGGTGCGGGCGCTGCCGGATGGTGACGTCAACATCGAAACCGAAAAGGGCGGTACTGGCGTCAAGGTCTCGGGCGGCCAGTTCAGTTCACGCATGCCAACGTTGCCGCGCGAGGACTTCCCGACGATCACCGAGCCTCCTGGCGTCGCCAAGGCCACGCTCAAGGGCTCCACGCTCCGGCAGATGATTGCCAAGACCCAGTTCGCCATCACCGGCGAAGACACGCGCTACTACCTGAATGGTGCGCTGTTCGTGCTCAAGCCGGACCAGATGACGTTTGTGGCCACCGACGGCCACCGACTGGCGCTGGTGCACGCCGACCGTGAAGGCAAGAACACGGGCGACGAGGTGAAGGCCATCCTGCCGCGCAAGGCGCTCGCTGAACTCGGCCGACTTCTGGCCGACAGCGACGGTGACGTTCAGTACGAGCGAGGCGAGAACCACTTGTTCTTCGAGATCGGGCCGCGGCTGCTGATGTCGCGGATGATCGACGGGCAGTTCCCGGCCTACGAAAAGGTCGTGCCGAAAGGCAACGACAAGCACATCGAGTTCGAGCGCGATCGCCTCACCAGCGCGGTCCGCCGCGTGGCTCTGCTCTCGAACGAGCGATCGCGCGCGGTCAAGTTCCTCGTCGAGAAGGGCAAGGTCGTCGTGACCTCGAGCAGCCCGGAGTTCGGCGAAGCCCGCGAGCCGATTGCGGTGGACTACGACGGCCCCGAGATCACCATCTGCTTCAACGCGCAATACGTCCTCGATTTCCTCGGTGCCGTCGAGTCCGACATCGTCGCGCTCGACCTCAAGGACGATGTGAGCCAGGCGGTGATGAAGCCGGTGGGTGTCGAAGGCTACGACTACACCTACGTGATCATGCCGATGCGGGTGTGAGCACCGGACCAGGATCAGGGAGAGAAAGAAGCAGCGTGTCAGAGATTGAACAGGCGGCAGGGAACGGCGGAGCCACGCCAGATTACGGCGCCGAGAGCATCAAGGTCCTTGAAGGGCTCGAGGCGGTTCGGAAGCGCCCGGCGATGTACATCGGGTCGACCGGGCCCGGCGGGCTTCATCACCTCGTGTACGAAATCGTCGACAACTCGATCGACGAAGCCCTGGCGGGTTACTGCACCGAGATCAGCGTCACCATCCATATCGACAACTCGATCACGGTGGTCGACAACGGCCGTGGCATTCCGACCGATATGCACACGAGCGGCAAGTCGGCCGCCGAAGTAGTCCTGACCGTCCTGCACGCCGGTGGCAAGTTCGACAACGAGAGCTACAAAGTTTCCGGCGGCCTCCACGGTGTGGGTTCATCGGTCGTCAATGCCCTGTCGGAACGCCTGGAACTGGAAATCTGGCGGAACGATCAGGTCTACCAGCAGACCTACGAACGCGGCGTGCCGCTCGCCTCGCTCGAGATCACCGGCACGACGAAACGCCGCGGCACGAAGATCACGTTCAAGCCGGACAACCAGATTTTCGAGACCACCGAGTTCAGTTTCGACACGCTGGCGCAGCGCCTGCGCGAGCTCGCCTTCCTGAACGCCGGCCTCCTCATCACCATTGATGACGAGCGTGACGGCAAGGCTCACCGCTTCCACTACGAGGGCGGCATCGTCTCGTTCGTCGAGCACCTGAACAAGAACAAGGGCATCGTCAACGAGAAGGCGATCTACATGCACGGCAAGCGCGAAGGCATCGATGCCGAGATCGCGCTGCAGTGGAACGACAGCTACAACCCGCAGGAATACTCGTTCGCGAACAACATCAACACCCACGAGGGCGGCACGCACCTATCGGGCTTCCGGGCAGCGCTCACGCGCACAATCAATGCCTACGCGTCGAGGAACAACCTCACGAAGGACCTCAAGGACGCGACGATCAGCGGCGACGACATCCGCGAGGGGATGACGGCGGTCATCAGCGTCAAGCTCCCGCAGCCCCAGTTCGAAGGTCAGACCAAGACCAAGCTCGGCAACACCGAAGTCAAGGGCATCGTCGAGACGATCATCAACGACAAGCTGGGCGCGTTCCTCGAGGAGAACCCGGCGGTCGCCAAACGCGTGGTGTCGAAGGCCGCGGAAGCCGCACGCGCCCGTGAGGCGGCCCGTAAGGCCCGCGACCTCGTGCGCCGCAAGGGTGCGCTCGATGGCAGCTCGCTGCCGGGCAAGCTCGCCGATTGCCAGGAGCGCGACCCGGCGCTGTCCGAGATTTACATCGTCGAAGGCGAGTCGGCCGGTGGTTCGGCGAAGCAAGGTCGCGATCGACGCTTCCAGGCGATTCTGCCCATCAAGGGCAAGATCCTGAACGTCGAACGAGCGCGACTCGATCGCATGCTCAGCTCGGACGAGATCAAGACCATGATCGCGGCGCTCGGGTGCGGCATCGGGATCGAGGACTTCGACATCGAGAAGCTGCGGTATCACCGCATCATCATCATGACGGACGCGGACGTCGACGGATCGCACATCCGGACACTGCTCCTCACGTTCTTCTACCGTCAGATGTCGCCGCTCGTGGAGCGCGGGCACATCTTCATCGCGCAGCCGCCGCTGTTCCGCGCCAAGCGCGGCCGGGTCGAAACCTTCATCAAGGACGAGCGCTCGCTCGAAAACTACCTGGTCCACCGGGCGGTCGAGTCGCGGATCGTGAAGTTCGCCGATGGCACCGAACTGTCCGGGCCCCCCCTCGAGAAGGCGCTGCACGGCATCATCGGCTACCAGAAGGTGCTTCAGGTGGTCCAGCGCCGGGGTCACCAGCGTGACGTCGTGGAGGCGCTGCTCGATCGTGAGGTGCGCGACCGCTCGTACTTCGAGGTGCAGGAGCAGGTGGAGGGACTTGCGGCGCAGTTGACCAATCTGCAGCGCACCGTCACGGCGGTGAAGGACGAAGAGCACAACACGTTCTCCCTGCGTTCCGAGGACCGCTCGTCCGGATACCCGCGTATCACCATGCTGGGCGTGGATTTCGTGCTCTCCGGGGAGTACCGGGCGCTCAGCGCCAGCTACGCGGAGATCGCCGAGGTCGTGCGCTCCATCCGCCGCGGCGCTGTCGAAGTGCGGGTGGTTGCCGCGGACAAGGGCGCCGACAAGGCCGAGGAGGAAGCGGTGGAAGAGCAGCCGGAGACCCCCGCAGGGGGCGAGACCGGCGAGGCGGCCGCCGCCGCGCCTGTCACGGCCCGCAAGGAGCAAGGCCCGGTGTTCGTGGCCACCCTCGACGACATGGTCGAGCATTTCATCGCGCTCGGCCGCAAGGGCATCGCGGTCAATCGCTACAAGGGCCTCGGCGAGATGAATCCGGACACGCTGTGGGCGACCACGATGAACCCGGAAACCCGCACGCTGCTGCAGGTTCGTGCCGAGGATCGCACCGAGGCCGATCAGATGTTCACCACGCTGATGGGCGATCAGGTCGAGCCGCGGCGGAAGTTCATCGAAGACAACGCACTCGACGTCCGCAACCTCGATATCTGACGTTAGCCTCGCCCGCGCCCTGCGCGACCGGCACCCAGACAGACATGGCCACCACCGACATCCGAATCCCCGTCAACATCGAAGACGAGATGAAGCGCTCGTACCTCGATTACGCGATGAGCGTGATCATCGGTCGAGCGCTCCCTGACGTGCGGGATGGGCTGAAGCCGGCGCACCGGCGCGTCCTCTATGCGATGCGGCAGATGGGGTTGTCCAGCAACCGCGCCTACCGCAAGTGCGCGAAGATCGTCGGCGAAGTCATCGGCAACTACCATCCGCACGGCGACGCGCCCGCGTACGACACGCTGGTGCGCCTGGCGCAGGACTTCAACATGCGCTATACCCTGGTCGACGGCCAGGGTAACTTCGGCTCGGTGGACGGCGATCCGCCCGCGGCCTACCGCTACACGGAGGCCCGCCTCGAAGCACTTGCCGAGGCGATGATGGAGGACCTCGAGAAGGACACGGTCGACTTCGTCCCGAACTTCGACGAGACGACGCACGAGCCGACGGTGCTGCCGACGGCCTACCCGAACCTGCTGGTCAACGGCTCGACGGGCATCGCCGTGGGCATGGCCACCAACATCCCGCCGCACAACATGCGCGAGGTGATCGACGCCGTCGTCTGGAACATCGAGCAGACGTTGATGGCACCGGCCGATGCGCCGAAGCTCTCGCGCGAGCAGAAGCTCAAGGAGATGCTCCGCATCGTCCCCGGCCCCGACTTCCCGACCGGCGGCACCATCGTCGGACGCCGCGGCATTCGCGACGCCTACATGACCGGGCGGGGCGGCATCCAGGTGCGGGCCAAGGCCGAGATCGAAGTCAAGAAGGGCGATCGCCTGCAGATCGTCGTCACCGAGATCCCGTATCAGGTCAACAAGAAGAACCTTCTCGAGCGCATGGCCGACCTGGTCCGCGAGAAGACGATCGAGGGCATCTCCGACATCCGCGACGAGTCGGACCGCGACGGCATGCGCATCGTCATCGAGTTGAAGCGCGGGGAAGTCGGCGAGGTGGTGCTCAACAACCTCTACAAGCACACCCAGCTGCAGCAGACCTTCGGCATCATCCTGCTGGCAATCGTCGGGCAGAGGCCTCGCGTCCTGAACCTGCTCGAGATCATCGAGCACTTCATCGAGTTCCGCCGCGAGGTCGTCCGTCGCCGGACCGAATTCGAGCTCCGCAAGGCCGAGGCGCGCGCGCACATCCTCGAGGGGCTGCGCATTGCGCTCGACCATCTCGACGCGGTCATCACCCTGATCCGCAGTTCCAGGAACCCGGCGGAAGCCAAGATCGGCCTGGTCACGCAGTTCGGCCTCAGCGAGATCCAGGCGCAGGCCATTCTCGACATGCAGCTGCAGAGGCTGACCGGCCTCGAGCGCCAGAAGATCCTCGACGAGCTCGCGGAGCTGATGAAGCTGATCGAGCGTCTCCGCGCGATCCTCGCCAATCAGCAGCTGCTCCTCAAGATCATCGTCGACGAGCTGAAGGCCGTGCAGGAGAAGTTCGAAGACCCGCGCCGCACGATCATCATCGAAGACGAGAGCGACTTCAGCATCGAGGATCTGATCGCCGACGAGGACGTGGCGGTCACGGTCACGGATACCGGCTACATCAAGCGCACCCCGATCTCGACCTACCGCAATCAGCGGCGGGGCGGCAAGGGCCGCATCGGCATGCGGACGCGCGAGGAGGACATGGTCAACCACCTCTTCGTCGCCTCCACTCACTCGTTCCTGATGATCTTCTCAGACCGCGGCCGGGCCTACTGGCTGAAGGTTCACGAGATCCCGGATGTCGGCGCGGACGGCCGCGGCAAGTCGATCGCGAACCTGGTCCAGATGGAAGCCGGCGAGAAGATCGCGTCGATGATCTCGCTGCGGCAGTTCGATGACACGCACTTCATCGTGATGGGCACCCGCAAGGGTACCGTCAAGAAGACCGAGCTCTCGGCATTCAGCAACCCGCGCGCGGGCGGCATCATCGCGATGGGCATTGAGGACGGCGACGCCGTCATGAGCGTGCAGCTCTCGGATGGCCAGAGCGAGGTGTTCATCGGGACGCGCGACGGCATGGCGATCCGGTTCCCCGAAGAGGACGTCCGGTCGATGGGCCGCACGGCCTACGGTGTGCGCGGCATCCAGCTCCGCGAGGGCGACGAAGTCGTCGCCATGGAGGTGGTCAAGCCGGGCGGGACGCTGCTCACGGTCACCGAGCAGGGCTACGGCAAGCAGACGAACCTCATGGAGTATCGTGTGCAGGGTCGCGGCGGGTACGGTCTCAAGAACATCGAGATTACCGACAAGAACGGCCGCGTGGTCGGGATCGCGCAGGTGAACGACGACCAGGAGCTGCTGGTCATCACCGAGCAGGGCAAGATGCTGCGCACGCCGGTCAACCAGATCCGGACGATCGGCCGCGCGACTCAGGGCGTGCGCCTGATGGACCTCGAGAAGCCGGACCGCGTGGTCTCCATCGCGCTGGTGGCCAAGACCGAAGAGGAAGTGATCGACGAAGTCCCGGCGGAACCGGAACCAGGCGAGCCATCCGGCGACGCCGGGCCCTCCGAGCCGTCGTAACCATCGCACTCGAACCTGCAACCGAACCGGAGGACATGATGGCCATGTCACGATCGCGCACGACGCTGAAGATCACGACCTCGCTGCTGCTGCTGACGGTGGCGCTCCTCGATGCCGCCTGCTCGCGCCCGCCGGAACAGCAGATGCTCAATCAGTTCTTCCGCGCGGCTCGGTCACGCGACAACACCAGCGTCGCGATGATGTCCGCGGTCACGCTCGACCCGCGGACGCAGGGGTCGGTCGAGGACTTCACCATCACCAGCGTGGCGCCCGAGCAGCGCACCCCCATCAACCTTCAGGCGCTGCTCGACGCCGCCGAGCAAGCGCGGACGGCGGAGGCAGAGTTCCAGCGGGAGAAGCGCGCGTACTCCAACGCCAATCTCAAGACGATCGAAGAAGTCCTGAAGCTCGAGAGCGACCCCACGGCGAAGCTCACGCCCAAGCAGGCCGAAGTGAAGCCGGTGTGGGACAAGTGGCGCGCCGATACGGCGACCTTCGTCAAGAACCTCACGGCCGCGCGCGCGGCCGTGACCGCGGCCACCGGCCCGGTCGAAGCCTCGCTCACCCAGCCGGGACAGCCGGCGTTCGACGTGAAGACATTCCAGGGTGACATGGTCAGCAAGGACGTCGCCATCAAGGCGTCGTTCAAGAGCCCGGAGGGTCAGACCTCGGAGAAGGACCTCGTGATCACGCTGTCTCGCGCAGTGGGCACGCAGGCAGGCACGGCCCGCGAAGGCAAGTGGATCATCACGAAGATCGCCGGCCTCTAACCCCTCAGCTCACTTGAGTGGTCGATCCGACAGCTCATTGATCCGTTCGAAACCGGTGCAAATCACGGGCGTTCGGGCTGATGGCGCACTCAACGGAAGTGAATTGAGGGGCGAAGCTAGGCGAGCTGGAGTTTCGCAAACTTCGCGCGGAGCGTCTTCGCGCCCACGGTCACGAACCGGACGACCAGTTTCTGGTCGTCCTCCAGCTCTTCGACGCTGACCACGGTCCCGACGCCGAACTGGTTGTGCTTCACGCGCACGCCGGGACGGATGCCGCCACCGGTCTGATCTTCGCTTTCGTACACGAATGGCGGCGGGTCCTCACGCACGCGATCGGGCTTGCGCGGCGCACGGCCGTACGGGTTCGCGCGATACTCCCATCCGTTCCCGCGCTGCGGTCGGTAGGATGACGTCGTCGAGAGCTCCTGCTCGACCAGATCAGGAGGAATCTCCTCGATGAATCGCGACGGCTCCGTGGACTGGTACTCGCCGAACACCCGCCGGCGAGCCGCGCTCGTCAGCACCAGCCGCTTCCGTGCTCGGGTGATCCCCACGTAGCAGATGCGCCGCTCCTCCTCGAGTTCGGCCTCGTCTTCGCGCGAGCGCGAGTGCGGGAACAGGCCCTCTTCGAGGCCGGCCATCACCACGACCGGAAACTCCAGGCCTTTCGCGGAGTGCAGCGTCATCATCAGCACGCGCGCGTTCTCGCGGCCCTGCGCCTTGTCGACGTCGGACAGCAGCGAGAGACGGTCGACGAACCCGCCAAGCGAGGTCTCCAGTTCGTTGGTCTCGTACTCCCTGGCGGCCGACACGAGTTCCATCAGGTTCTCGATGCGGCCCTGCGACTCTTCGCTGCGGTCCTCGCGGAGGTCGCGCAGATACCCCGACTGATCGAGCGCCTTGCCCAGCGTGATCGCCACGGTGTCGCGACGCGCCAGGTCGGCCAGCGCGGTGATGAGGTCCCTGAACGCGGCGAGTGACGCCACCTGCCGCGCGTTCAGCAGGCGCTGATCGACCGCGGTCACAAGCCTCGACCACAGTGAATTCGAGGTGATGGTGGGCTGGAGCCCGGCGAGCAGCGGCGGCAGGTTCTCGTCGACCTGACTGGCATCGACCTGCTCGAGCGCGTCCATGACACCCTTGCCGATCCCTCGTGGCGGCGTGTTGATGATGCGGCGCAGCGCCACGTCGTCGTGCGGGTTGAGGATCAGCTTGAGGTAGCTCAGCGCGTCCTTGATTTCGCGGCGTTCGTAGAACCCGACGCCCCCGAGGATCTTGTAGGGGATGCCCGCCGCCCGCAGCGCGTCTTCAACCGAACGGGACTGCGCGTTGGTGCGGTACAGCACCGCCATCGTCGCATTCACGTCGTCGTGCATGGTGGTGCGAGCCACACGCGTGATGAACTCGGCTTCCTCGAGTTCGTCCGTGGCCCGGAAGTAGGTGATCTTGGCGCCGCCCTTCTGATCCGTCCAGAGCGCTTTCTCCTTCCGGTTCCGATTGTGCGAGATCACCGCCGAGGCCGCATCGAGGATGACCTGCGTGGATCGATAGTTCCGCTCCAGGCGCACGACCACGGCTTCGGGGAAGTCCTGCTCGAAGTCCATGATGTTGCGCAGGTCCGCGCCACGCCACTTGTAGATGGACTGATCGGGGTCGCCGACGACGGCCAGGTTCCGGTGGAAGCCGGCTAGATGCTTCACCAGCAGGTACTGCGGGCGGTTGGTGTCCTGGTACTCGTCGACCATGACGAACTTGAAGCGCTGCGCGTAGCGGTCTCGCAGGGCAGGTGAGCGTTCGAACAGGTCGACCGACTTCAGCAGCAGGTCGTCGAAGTCCAGCGCGCTGGCTTCGGTCAGGGCCTTCGTATAGCCGGCGAACAGACGCCCGATCTCGCGGTCACGCGGATTCCACGTGTTCTCGAAGCTCTCCGGCCCCTCCATGCGGTTCTTTGCGTGGCTGATCCGGCTCAGCACCATCCGTGGCTGATAGGTGGCGTCGTCGAGGTTGTATTCCTTGATGAGCTGCTTGATGACGGACTGCTGGTCGGCCGAATCGTAGATCGTGAAGTCGCGGCTGAGCCCGAGATGCGGCGCTTCGCGGCGCAGCAGGCGTGCGCACAGGGCGTGGAACGTGGAGATCCACATCGAGCGGCAGTCGATGTCGAGCAGGCCCTCGACGCGTTCGCGCATCTCGGCGGCGGCTTTGTTCGTGAACGTGACCGCGATGATCTCGTCGGGACGTGCCACCCCCTCGGAGACCAGATACGCGATGCGATGCGCGATGACACGGGTCTTGCCGGAGCCTGCGCCGGCAAGAATCAGCAGCGCACCTTCGGTGTGGCGAACCGCGTCCTGCTGTTCTGCGTTGAGGGAAGAGAGGAGATCCAACCTTCCTATTCTACCGTGACGCTCTTCGCGAGATTCCTCGGTTGATCGACATCGCAGCCGCGTCGCACGGCAATGTGGTAGGCCAGCAGCTGCAGCGGAATCGTCATCGCCACGGATGTGAGCAGTGGAGTGGTTGCAGGAATTGCCACCAGGGCGTCGGATTTGAGGTCCAGCAGCTCGTCCAGTGTGTGGTCGCCTTCCGTCGTGATGGCGATCACCGAACCACCACGGGCCTTGGCCTCCTGGATGTTGCCCAGCATCTTCTCGAAGACCTTGCCTCGTGGCGCGAGCGCGACGACGGGCATCGCTTCGTCGATGAGGGCGATCGGACCGTGCTTCATCTCGCCAGCTGGATAGCCTTCGGCATGAATGTATGAGATCTCCTTCAGCTTGAGCGCGCCTTCGAGCGCGATGGGGTAGTTCACGCCCCGCCCCAGGAACAGGAAGTCCGAACGGTTGTAGAAGCGCGCCGCCACATCCTCCATCGCCTTGGACGCCTGGAGCGTGCCTTCGATGACCTTGGGCAGGTGCATCAGCGCCTCGATGGCGGTGCGGCGTTCTGCTTCCGTCATGGTCTGACGCACCTCGGCGAGCTTCAACGCCAGCAGATAGAGCGCAACGAGCTGGGTGGTGAATGCCTTGGTCGACGCGACGCCGATCTCCGGACCTGCGTGCGTGTAGATGGTGCCCTCGGCCTCGCGCGTGGCCATGCTGCCGACGACGTTGCAGATCGCCAGGCTGCGCGCGCCCTTCCCCTTGGCCTCGCGCAGTGCGGCGAGCGTGTCGGCGGTCTCGCCGGACTGGGTGATCGCCACGGCGAGCGTACGACTGCTGACGAGGGGGTCGCGATACCTGAACTCCGAACCGTAGTCGACCTCGACCGGGATCCGGGCGAGCTCCTCGATCATGAACTTGCCAACCAGTGCGGCATGCCACGACGTCCCGCATGCGACCATCGTCACCTTGTCGATGGTCGCGAGATCGGAGGCGGAGATCGCGATCTCTTCGAGGAACGTCTGCGCCGATTCAACCGAGACGCGGCCGAGAATCGTCTCCCGCAGCGCGTGCGGCTGCTCGACGATCTCCTTCAGCATGAAGTGCTTGAAGCCGGCCTTCTCGGCCATCACGGGATCCCACGTCACGCGGATCGGCACGTGCTGCCTCTCGGCGCCGTCGAGCGACCGGAACCGCGCTCCCTCCGGCGTGACGACGACCATCTCGCGGTCGTCCATGAACACCACGTTGCGCGTGTGGGCCAGGATGGCCGGCACATCGCTGGCCACGAAATACTCGCCCTCACCCAATCCGACGACGATCGGAGGACCGTTGCGGACCGCCACCAGCTTGTTCGGGTCGTCAGCCGACAGCAGCACGAGGGCGAACAACCCCCGCATTCGCGTCATGGCACGCAAGACCGCGGCCTCGAGGCCGTCGTCCTTCCACTCGTCCTGCACGAGGTGGGCGACGACCTCCGTGTCCGTTTCTGACTCGAACCGATGTCCCTTTGCGGTCAGGTCTCGCTTCAGCTCCAGGTAGTTCTCGATGATGCCGTTGTGCACCACGACAATGCGGCCGCTGCCGTCCCGGTGCGGGTGAGCGTTCTCTTCGGTCGGGCGCCCGTGCGTCGCCCATCGCGTGTGGCCGAGACCATATTGTCCGGAGAGGGGATGATTGCAGATGGATTGCTCGAGGTTGGCGAGCTTCCCCGCGCTGCGCCGGATGTCCATCACACCGTCGTTGACGACGGCGATGCCGGCTGAGTCGTAGCCGCGATACTCGAGGCGCCTCAACCCGTCGAGGATGATGGGGACGACGGGGCGTGGACCGATGTAACCGATGATGCCGCACATAGGAATGTTCCGAGTCTATTTCGATCGGGGTTCGGCAGCCTTTCTCCTGGCCACCCACCCTTCCTTGTTTTCCTGCCTCGAGCGTGCCACGGCCAATGCTCCCGCGGGCACGTCGGCCGTGATCGCCGACCCGGCTGCAACGTAGGCATCGTCGCCAATCGTCACCGGCGCCACGAGCGTGGAGTTGCTGCCGACGAACGCCCCCTTGCCGATGGTCGTCTGGTGCTTCCTGGTCCCGTCGTAGTTGCAGGTGATGGTGCCGGCGCCGATGTTCGCGCTCTCTCCGATGGTGGCATCACCCAGATAGGACAGGTGATTGGCCTTGGCGCCCGCCCCGAGCGTGGCGCCCTTCAGTTCCACGAAGTTACCCACCTTCGCGCCGTCACCGAGCACGGAGTGCGGCCGGAGATGCGCGAACGGACCGACCTGGCAGCCCGTTCCCACAATTGAGTCGATGACGAGGCAGTGGTTGAGGATGGTCACGCGGTCGCCGACCGTGGCGTTGACGAGCCGGACACCCGCGTGAATCTCGCAGGCGGCACCCACTTTGGTCGAGCCTTCAAGATGAACGCCGGGATGGATGACGGTGTCTGCTCCGACGACGACGTCCACGTCCACGTAAGTCGTGGCCGGATCGACCAGAGTGACCCCTGACGCCATCAGTTCCTCATTCTTCTGTTGTCGGACCATACGGCTCACCTCTGCCAGTTCGCTCCGGCTGTTGATCCCGCGAATCTCGCCGGCGTTTGCCACCGTCCACGTGGCGACCGGCCTGTGTTGACGCCGGTAGATGGCGATCAAATCCGGCAGATAGTACTCACCTTGCGCATTCTGGGCGCCGATGCCCCTCAGCGCGTCGAACAGCGGGGCGAGGTCGAATGCGTAGATACCGGAGTTGATCTCCTTGATCTCGCGTTCGGCTGGAGACGCGTCACGCTCCTCCACAATCCGCGCCACCTCGCCGCCGGTCCTGACGATGCGCCCGTATCCGTACGGCCGTTCCAACGTTGCCGTCACTACGGTCGCGGCAGCCTGGGACGAGCGATGGGTGTCGAGTAGCGCACGCAGCGTGGCCCCGGAGAGCAGAGGCACGTCTCCCGACAACAGTACGACGGTTCCCGTTCTGCCGGCCAAAGCAGGTTCGGCCTGAAGCAGGGCGTGACCCGTGCCCAGCTGCGGTTCCTGGGTTACAGCTGATAATTTTGGCTTTTGACCAAGATGGGGCTGGATCTGGTCAGCCCCGTGGCCAACCACGACCGTCACCGATTCCGGATTGACTGATGAGGCAGTCCGAAGGACGTGATCTATCAGGGGAAGACCGGCCAGGGCGTGCAGAACCTTTGGACGAGCCGACCGCATGCGAGTGCCCTTGCCGGCGGCAAGAACGACAATGTGAACCTGGTTGCTGGTCGAGTTGTCTATCACGGGGTTTTCAATCGCTTTCCCTGGTGGCGTTGTAGACAAATTTGGTTGAAAGACCGAACTTAAGGGCGACCTCGCGTGCGGCGTCGCGGCGCGAGGACGCGCCGCTTTCTATCAAACCACCTAATTCTGCCCTCAATGTCTCCTGGGAAACCTCAGCTGGAACCTCGCCTGAGCGGACTGCCGGAGGGATTACGAGGGTGAACTCGCCCAGAGGGTGCGGCAGGGCCGCGAGGAGCTCCTCGGCAGTCCCGTGCAGTGTTTGCTCGTGGAGCTTCGTCAACTCACGAAAGATCATAATAGGTCGTTTGACATAAGCTGGCATCTCCGCGAGGGTCTTCAGGACGCGATGCGGGGCCTCGAAGCAGACGATTGCCGCACGCGGATGGAACTCGCTGAGCCTCTTCCACCACAGCTTTCTGTCTTTCGACCTAACGGGTGGAAACCCCATGAAAACAAAGGCCGAATCCTCAAGCCCAGAGACCGAAATGGCTGCCGAGACGGCGCTGGCCCCCGGGATCGCCTCCACCCGCAGGCCTTGCTGACGGGCGAGACGCACCAGCTCGGCACCGGGGTCGGAGATGCCAGGGGTACCGGCATCCGACACAATCGCGACCGATTCCCCTTGCTGAAGGCGTGCCAGGATTTGAGGTGCCCGCGACCGCTCGTTGTGGGCGTGCAGGCTCACGATGCGGGTCGGGATACCGAAGTGGCGAAGGAGATTGCCGCTGCGACGCGTATCCTCGGCGGCGACGAGCGACACCTCACGCAGCACCCGCAGCGCGCGCACGGTGATGTCATCGAGATGGCCGATCGGGGTCGCGACGACAAACAGCGTACCAGCCATCATTTATTGTAACCTTGGGGGATGGCCGCTCGCCGGAGCGGCCGTTCCACGATCGCCCACATGCACGCAGCGGAACCACTCAGCCATTTCGTCGACGACTACCTGGCCTACCTGTACGAGGTCTGCCCGACCAACGCCACCCTCGATGGCGTGCACCTCCATGACGACCTGTTGGAGGACTTCCGCCGCGGCGCCATCGAGACGCACCTCGGCGCCCTGGCGGGCTTCGCACGCCGATTGGACGCCATTCCGGTCGATGGTCTGCCGGTCAACGAGCAGGTGGACCACGGCATCGTCGGCGCCAACATCCGGGGACGGATATTCGAGCTCGAGCAGACGCGCACATGGGAGCGCAGCCCCCACATGTACGGGGAGATCCTGGCCTCCAGCCTCGCCACGCAGGCCATCTTCACGTATGCCCCGGAAGAAGAGCGTGCGCGGCGCGTGCTGTCCAAGCTCCGTCAGATCCCGCGCCTGATCCAGGCCGCCCGCGAGAACGTCAAGGACGCGCCCGCAATCTACATCAAGGTCGGGCTCGACACCTGGCGCGGGGTCAAGACCTTCATCGATGCCGACCTGCCGCGGGCGTTTTCGGGCGTCGACGACCTCCATCTCCTGGCCGATCTGGCAGACGCGTCGGGCGAAGCTGTTCAGGCCGTCGACGCCTACATCGACTACCTGGAAACCGACCTCCGCCCCAGGGCCAAGGGCACGTTCCGCCTCGGCACCGAGAAGTTCGAGCAGAAGCTGCGCCTCGAGGAGGGCATTACGCTGCCCGTGGATCGTCTCCTCGCCATCGCCACGCGCGAGATCCGCCGGACGCAGGAGGAGTTCCGCTCGATCGCGGGACGCCTGAATGGCGGAGATCCGATGGAGGCCTGGCGCAAGGCGCGGCAGCGGCACCCCGCACCGGGCCGCCTGATCGAGTCGGCTCGCGAGCAGGTCGAGGAGCTCCGGACGTTTCTCGAACGCAACCCCGTCGTCGGTCTCCCCGCCGGCGACGGCATCGTGGTGAGCGCCACGCCCGAGTTCTTCCGCTGGTCATTCGCCAGCATGTGGACGCCCGGGCCGTTCGAGACGCGCGCGTCTCGCGCCATGTACTACCTGACCGACGCGGACCCCTCGTGGCCGGAAGAGCGCAAGATCGAGCACCTGCGCGACTTCAACGTGCCCACGCTGTGGACCATCTCGATGCACGAGGTCTACCCCGGCCACTACCTGCACTACCAGCACCTGCGCCGCGTGGCCTCCAAGGTCCGCCGCTCCACGCTGTTCGCGCCCGCCTCGTACATCGAAGGATGGGCCCATTACTGCGAGCAGATGATGCTGGAAGCCGGATTCGGTCGCGGCGACAACGACCTGAAGCTGGGGCAGCTCGGCGAAGCGCTCGTCCGCCTCGCCCGCTTCGTCGTCGGGATCCGGCTGCACACCGACGACTGGTCGGTGGAGCAGGGCGTGCGATTCTTCCGCGAGGAAGCCTATCTCGAAGAGAGCAGCGCGCGGCGGGAAGCCGAGCGCGGCACGTTCGACCCGACCTATCTCGTGTACTCGGCCGGCAAGCTGATGTTGCTGAAGCTGCGGCACGACTGGCAGGAGGAACAGCGCGGCAAGACCACCTTGCGCGCGTTCCACGACGCCTTCCTCGCGCAGGGAGCTGCCCCGTTCCCCGCGCTGCGCCGCCTGATGCTCGATCACGCTGCCGGCGACGTAATGGAGTGAGCTTGTATGCCGCTGTATGAATATCAGTGCGATGCGTGCGCGCATCGCTTCGAAGTGATCCAGAAGTACTCGGACGCGCCGATCGATGTCTGCCCGAAATGTGGCGGCGCCGTCAGCAAACTGCTGTCCTCGCCCGCCATTCAGTTCAAGGGCTCGGGGTTCTACCTCACCGACTACGGTCGCTCGGGCAAGACCGATTCAGGCAACGTGTCCTCGGGCAAGAACGAGTCGGGTAGTTCGGCCTCCGAGTCGAAGTCGGAGTCGAAGGCCGAGTCCAAATCGGACGGCAAGTCCGAGGCGGCGCCTAGCGCTTCGCCGGCGAAATCAGATTGAGCGAGTCGAGATACTCGCGGAACGGCTCCGCCAGATCGGGCCGCTTCAGCGCGAAATAGACGACCGCCTTCAGGAACCCCAGCTTGTTGCCGGTGTCGTGCCGGACCCCGTCGATTTCATAGGCGTAGAGCGGGCGGGTCTGGAGCAGGCGCCGCAAGCCGTTGGTCAGCTGGATCTCGCCGGACTTGTCGCGAGCAGTTTCCCTGAGCGCGGGGAAGATGTCCGGCGTCAGGATGTAGCGCCCGATGATCGCGAGATTCGAGGGCGCCTCTTCCCGTGATGGCTTCTCCACCAGGTCCTTGATCCGGAACACGCCGCGCCCCAGTTCGGGCGCGGGCTCGACGTCGACGATGCCGTAGCTGGAGACCTGGTCGGCAGGCACGCGCTCGACGGCAATGACCGGCCCATCGGCGCGATCGAACACGTCGATCATCTGGCGCAGAGCGGGTGGGTCGGCGTCGATGACATCGTCGCCGAGGATGACCGCGAACGGCTCGCCGGCGACCAGCGCCTCGGTCACCAGCACCGCGTGCCCCAGGCCCAGGGGCTCCCCCTGCCGCACATAGGACACGTTGATCATGCTCGAGATCTTGCGGATCTCTTCGAGCTGCTCGGTCTTGCCGCGGCTCTCGAGAAACGTCTCGAGCTCGGCCGAGACGTCGAAGTGATCCTCGATCGCGTTCTTGCCGCGCCCTGTCACCAGGATGATGTTCGAGACACCTGACGCCACGGCCTCTTCCACTCCGTACTGAATGGTCGGTTTGTCGACCAGGGGCAGCATCTCCTTGGGCTGCGCTTTGGTTGCGGGTAGGAACCGGGTGCCAAGGCCGGCGGCAGGGAAGACAGCTTTTCGAACGGCAGTCGGCATCCGCACTAGAATAATCCAGCAAATCATGCTTGATCCTGTTTTCGTTCGCGACAACCTCGATGGCGTCCGGAAGAGCCTGCTCTCGCGTGGTCTCGATGCGAATGCGGAACTCGAGGAGCTCGCCTCGGTCGAAGCTCATCGGAAGCGGCTGATTCCCCAGGTGGAAGGCCTCAAGCGCGAGCAGAACACGGCCGGCGACGAGGTGGCACGCGCCAAGCGACAGGGCCACGACGCGTCGCACATCTTCGAGGCCAACAAGCAACGCGGCCAGCGCATCAGGCAGATGGAGACGGAACTCGACGGAGTCGAGCGCCGGCGCCTGTCGATCCTCGAGACCCTGCCGAACCTGCCGCACGCGAGCGTCACCATCGGCGCCTCCGCCGCCGACAACACGGTGGTCCGCACGTGGGGCGAGCGGCGGACATTCGACTTCGAACCGAAAGCGCATTGGGATCTGGGTCCGGCGCTCGGCATCCTCGACTTCGAACGGGCGACGAAGATTTCGGGCGCGCGGTTCGCGATTCTGATGGGAGCGGGCGCGCAGCTCGAGCGCGCACTCATCAACTACATGTTGACGCTGCACACGACGCGGCACGGCTACACCGAGGTACTGCCGCCCTTCCTCGTGTCGTCGGCGTCGCTGTATGGCACGGGTCAACTGCCGAAGTTCGAGCCCGATCTGTTCAAGATTGCCGGGGACTGGGACCTCTATCTGATTCCGACCGCGGAGGTCCCCGTCACCAATCTCTACCGTGGCGAGATCCTCGACGGCCGGCAGCTGCCATTCAAGTACACCGCGTACACGCCGTGCTTCCGCAGCGAAGCCGGCTCGCATGGCGCCGACGTCCGCGGCCTCATCCGGCAGCATCAGTTCGACAAGGTGGAGCTGGTCAAGTTCGCCTCGCCCGAGACGTCGTACGACGAGCTCGAGGCGCTGACGGCCGACGCCGAGCAGATCCTCCAGACACTGGGCCTTCCGTACCGCACCGTGATGCTGTGCACGGGCGACATGGGTTTCTCATCGGCCAAGACCTACGACATCGAGGTGTGGCTGCCCAGCCAGCAGACGTATCGTGAGATCTCCTCGTGCTCGAACTGCGAATCGTTCCAGGCCCGCCGCGCGAACATCAAGTTCCGGCCGAATGGCGTCGGCAAGGCCGAATACGTGCATACCCTGAACGGGTCGGGGCTGGCGGTGGGGCGCACGCTGATCGCCGTGCTAGAGAACTACCAGCAGAAGGACGGCACGGTCGTGATCCCGGAGGCGCTCCGCCCCTTCATGGGCGGCCGTGAAGTCATCGAGCCGGTGAGATAATCAGACAGTCGGAGGGATGGCCGAGCGGTCGATGGCGGTGGTCTTGAAAACCACTGTACGGGAAACCGTACCGGGGGTTCGAATCCCTCTCCCTCCGCCACGTATGACGGGTCGAGCAGGATAATGAACATGAAGTACACATTCAGCGCGCTCCTGGTGGTTCTGCTTGCGGCGTGCGGGGGAGAAGCGAGCATGCAGTTTCAGACGACCGACACCACGTCAGGCAGCGGCGCCGAGGCCACCAGCGGCCGTCGCGTGACCGTGCATTACACGGGCTGGCTCTACGATGCCGCGAAGGCGGATCACAAGGGCACGAAGTTCGACAGCTCGAAAGACCGCAATGAACCGTTCGAGTTCGCACTCGGTGCCGGCGAAGTCATCCGCGGGTGGGACGAGGGCGTGAAGGGCATGAAGGTCGGCGGCAAGCGCACGCTGATCATTCCCGCGGACATGGGGTACGGCGCCCGTGGCGCCGGCGGGGTGATTCCCCCGAACGCCACGCTGCTGTTCGACGTCGAGCTGCTCGACGTCAAGTAGGCACGATCGGAGCGCCGGCGCCGGGCAGGCGCTGCGAATCGTCCTGGGTCATTCACGTGAATTGCCGGCACTTCGGCGTGTGCGGAGGCTGCAGCCTGCCTGGTGTGCCATACCCCGAGCAGCTGCGCAGGAAGCAGCAGCTGATGCATCGCTGGTTCCCCCGCACCACGATCGCCCCCATCATCCCCTCTCCGGTCGACGCCGGCTTCCGTCACAAGGTCGCGTTCGTCTTCGAACCACATCCTCGTGGGCCGGAGGTCGTGATGGGGCACTATCAAGCTGGCTCCACACGCATCATCCCCATCGAGGAATGCCCGGTGCACAGCGGCCGCGGCAACGCCCTCGCCTTTGCGCTGCGCGACCGGCTGTCCCGCGCCCGAATCCCGCCAGGCATCCTGCGGCACGTGCTGGTCCGCACCTCGGACGACGAGCGCGAGGCGAGCGTGATGCTGGTGGTCACCGCGAACCACAAGTCCCTGCGAGCCCCCGTCCGTGGCCTGCTCGAGTCCCCGGATCGCCCGGACGGTTTCTTCGTCAACATCAACGACCGGCCCGGTCCGTACATGGTCGGCCGAGAAACGATCCGCATCGACGGCCGCAGCCACGTCCGCGAGGACATGCTCGGCACGTCGTTCCTCATCTCGCCGACGGCATTCTTCCAGACCAATGTCGGTGCCGCGCGCGAGCTGCTGCAGGTCGTCCTCGACGAAGTTGGCGAGGCCAGCCCGGTGCTCGATCTCTACAGCGGCGGCGGGTTGTTCACGGTGCCCCTCGCCCGTCACGGCGCGTGGGTCGTCGCCGTGGAGGAGAACTGGCACGCCGTGAGGGACGCGGAGGCGAACCTCCGCCTGAACAAGGTGCCGGCTGCGAGAGTGCGCCTGGTGGCCGAGCGCGCCGAGGACGCCATGCCCCGTCTTCAGCAGGAGACGTTCGAGGTGGTCGTGCTCGATCCGCCCCGGCAGGGATGTCCTGACGCGGTGCTGGACGGCATCTGCCGCCTCGAGCCCGGCCGCATCGTCTACGTGTCGTGCAACCCGGAACGACTGGCCGTCGAACGCGCCCGGATGGCACGCGGCGGCTACGTGATGACGCGGCTGCAGGCCGTTGACATGTTTCCCCACACCGACCACGTCGAGGCCGTGGCGGTGTTCGACCCGGCTTGAGGACCGCATGGCAGACACCACACCCGCAGAACTTCGCCCCGCATCCACCGTTGTCGTGCTCCGCCCGGGCACAGCCGCCGCATTCGAGGTGCTCCTCGTTCGCCGCAACGACCGCGTGGCGTTCATGGCCGGCGCGTTCGTCTTCCCGGGCGGCCGCGTCGACGACGCCGATGCCGAGGGCGTGCACGACGCCGCGTTCCTGAACCAGGCGCCGCGCTTCGGGGATCTCACGCCGGGCGACGAATGGCGATACCGGGTTGCCGCGGTCCGCGAGTTGATGGAGGAGGCGAACGTCCGCGTCACCGTGGACGATCTCGTGCCGATCGCCCATTGGGTGACGCCAGAGATTGAGATTCGCCGCTACGACACGCGCTTCTTCCTCACCCTGATGCCAGAAGGCCAGGAAGCGCGGCACGACGAAGCCGAGACGACCGCGCTGGCATGGCTCACGCCCACCGAGGCGCTGGAACGCTGCCGGCGCGGCGAAATCATGCTCCCGCCGCCGACCTGGACGACGCTCCGCCAGCTCGAACGCCACGCCACGCTCGTCGACCTCCTGGCGTGGGCTCGCCGCACACCCGTCGTGCGGGTCCAGCCGGGTTTCGTCAAGGACGCCGCGGGCAGCGTGCTGACGCTGCCAGGCGATCCCACGTATCCGACCATCGACGGCTGGGATGTGCCGGCAGAGACACGCTTCGTGTTGCAGGAGGGCCGCGGATGGCTGCCGACCAGGTCCTGATACAACGCATCGACGAGCTGGTTGCGCTGTTCAATCGCAGGAGCATGGACCTTCCCGACGGTCTCTTCGACCGGCGCACGCAGTTCCTGCTGAACGGCACGGCCTTCGAGGCCATGTTGGGCCGCGCTCCAGACGATCCGCTGGTGCTGATGATCGCGCGCGGGCCGGCGGGCTATCGCTTTGCAATCAAGGCGCTCCAGCATGCGCTGCCCGATGCTCGGGTTCAGCGTGGCGACATCGAAGACGCGGTGGCTCCTGACGAAGCCTTCGCGGTTTCCCTCTGGCTGTCGGGGCACGGGCGTGGTCGGGGCGAGCCTCTCGAGACGGTGGGCCGTGCTCGCGTCACCGTTGGCCCCGCCGGCGCCGTGACACGAGCCGATCTGGCGATCGATCCCGGTGTCGTGAACGTCCTGCGCGAGGCCCGGCTCCGCGACTGAGGATGCGCTCAGTCCGGGTTGATGTAGCGATACAGCACCCGCACCAGCCGGTAGGCCTCGGGCATGCTGGCGCGAGAGAACTCAACGGTGTCTGGCGCGACCACGGTCATCTCGCTGAACGCCGACGCGACCTCGGGAATCGTGAAGTTCCGGAATTGCATCCGCACCTGATAGCGGTTGAGACGCTCGCGCGCCGGTTTCGCGGAGGCCTGCACGCCTTCGCGAGCCGCGTTCTGGATCTCCTTGCGAGCGTCGGCCAGCGGTCGCAGTTCCACGGCCCGCATGTTGATGGCACGCTTCACCACCGCGCCTCGAACGCCAGGAACCGAGCCCTTGACTTCGTCGACCGCCACATCGTCTCCGCTGACGGCGACGATGGGTACGCCGAACCACCCGGCGAGGACGGCATTCAAGCCGCCCTCGCCAACGGACTTACCGTTGACCTGCAGGTCGCGAACGACACCGGAGCCGGTGTGCGCGAACAGCCCGCGGGGCGAATCGGCCTTCGCGTGATACCCGACGAAGATGATGGCGTCGAACGTCTCGTCGAGGCCCTCCATCATCCCGTAGCGTTTGAATGTGTGGCTGATCAGGCGAGCTCGCGGGTCGAGGTCTTCCGGCAGCAGGTTGCGCTGGCCGCCATGCGAATCGTTGACGAGCACGTCAGTGGCACCGCCTTCGAACGCGCCACGGATCGCCGCGTTGGCGTCCTCGGCCATCAGCTTGCGCGCGCGGCCATACTCCGCGCCGCCCGGGCTGGTCTGGTCGTCGCCGTTGACGCCGGCGATGCCTTCCATGTCGACCGAGATGTAGACCTTCTTGCCTTGCGCTCCCGCCAGGGACGGCGGGAAGACGATTGCGGCGAAGGACAGCATGGCCAGGATCCGGAGTGACACGTTCCGCATGCGCGGAAGAGTAGTCCAAAACCCCGGCCGTCGGGCGGTAAAGACGCGGCCTAGGTGGCGGGAGATTCGTCGCCCGCCTGCAGTGCGGACTCGACGAACTGCTCCTCCGGCAACGCGCCCAGGATCTCAATCGTCTCGTTGACGATGGTCTTGGGCACGCCGGTCACGCGGTAGCGCCGTGACAGATCCATGAATTCCGTGGCTTCGACGGCGGTGGCGGTGATGTTCGGGTTGGCAAACGCCATCTTGTGCGCGAGGACGACCGCCCTCGGACAGTGTGGTCAAGTGGGTGTCGAGAACACCTGGATGTTGGTCGGTGTGTCGACCGCCGCGAGCCGCGTCACCGTGGCCGGCTCGAGCTCGAGGTTGCCGGTGCCGGCCAGCAGGACGGCTTCGACGAGCGGCACGAACTCGTAGCCGGTCGGCGCGCCGAGGAACCGCATGCGGGTGTCCTGCCCGTCGCGCAGCACGACGATGGTCGGCTCGCGCTCGACGCCGTACCTGGCCCGGTCCTCGGTATCGAGCACGAAATTCTTCTCGACGACCTCGATCTTGTCGTTGAGCGACGCGATTTCGTCGAGGACCTGCTTCGCGACAGGCCCGCTCTCGGAACCGCCAATGGTTTGCGTGAACAGCACCAGCGAGACGCGGCTCTCGATGGCGGCCAGATGCTGCTTGAGGACCGCCTCGTCCGACGCGGAAAGTAATCCCATCTCCTGATTATAGGCGGCGGGGTGGGCGCCTAGAACTTGAAGAGATCGTCGAAGGCCTTGCGAGCGGTGGAGGAGTGGGCCCCACCTGCCGCAGAGTTGCCGCCGGAACCGGAAGCGGGCGACGCTGCCGACGTCGAGGTTTCGCGCTCCAAGCTGGTCCGCGCCTCGAACAGCGGGCACTCGTTGGCGACGTCCTTCGGCGACACGCGTACCGAGAGCGGGCGCGAGCACTCGAAACGGGCCGACGGATCGAAGTGCGCGCACTGCACGCATGCGCGCAGGTCCTGCTGGCACTTGGGGCACGACGTCCCCGAGAGCGCCTGCGCGTCCATCAGCGTGCCGCACCGGGCGCAACGGGCCACCTCGCGGTAGCCCATCATGCGTGGGTTCTTCGCGCCTTCCGAGGAGATGCGCCGGGCGCCGGCCGGCGCGCCGGGCTCGCGTTCGGGACGAGTGCCGGAGGGGGACTGCCCGGCAGGCCGATCGCGCTTGACGTCCTGATAGCCCTGTTGCCGGTACTTGCGGTCACTCACTAGGCATCGCCCTTCGGATACATGGTCTTGCCGCCGACCACCGTGCGCACCACCTGGATGTTCTTGATCTCGTCGGGATTCACTTCGTGCGGATCCCTGGCGAGCATCACGAAGTCGGCGTACTTCCCAGGACTGATGGAACCCTTGACGGTCTCCTCGTGAGACGCGTACGCACCGTTGATGGTGGCAATCGTCAGCGCCTCGTCCAGCGTGACGCGCTGTTTCGGGCCCCAGACGTTGCCGCTGAAGTCCTTGCGGGTGACCATGCTCTGAAGCGCCATCAACGGCTCGAACGGACCGGGGCCGTAGTCCGAGGCGCCGGGCACCCGGATGCCGTAATCGAGGAACGACTTGTGGGCGAACATCCAGTTCATGCGCTCGTCGCCATACTCCTTCCACTTCTCGCCGTGGTAGTGCGCGTAGGTCCAGAAGGGGGTCGGGATCACACCGGCGTTCTTGATGCGCTCGAGCAGCTGGGGATTGACCAGCGAGCAGTGCTCGATGCGGTTGCGCGGGTCGGGCCGCGGCCACTGCTTCTGCACGCGCTCGTAGGCCTTCAGCACCATGTCGATGGTGACATCACCGTTGGCGTGGATGGCGACGCGGAAATTGTGCCGCCACGCGTCCTCGACCGCTTCTTCGATCTGCTTCTGGTCCATGGTGAGGATGCCGTAGTCGGTCGTGCCGACGTACGGCGTGCTCATCCGCATGGTGCGTTCGGAGGCCGAGCCGTCGGCCGCGTACTTCACCCCCGCCACCCGCAGCCACTCGTCACCGAAGCCGTAATGAATCCCCGCGGCCTTGAACCCTTCGAAGGTGTCGGCGCCGCGCACCAGGAATGCCGCGCGATGGCGAAGCTCGCCATTGACGCGCGCGTCCTCGTAGGCCTGGATGCGGTCCCGGTTCGCACCCGCGTCGTGCACGGTCGTCAGCCCGGTCGCCGTGAGGAGCTCCGAGATGTGACGCATGCCGTTGCGTCCGCGTTCCCGCGACTGTTCCGGCGTGAACGTCTCGCGGGTGCCGACCTTCGCGAACACGTTGCGCGCCAGTTCGGCGACCCGGCCCATGTGCTCGCCGCTCTCGTCCCGGAAGAAGCGCCCGTGCTCGGGATCCGGCGTGTCCCTGGTGATGCCGGCCATCTCGAAGGCCTTCGAGTTGTACCAGCTGGTGTGGCCGCCGCGATGGTTCACCACCACGGGGTGATCCCGCGTCACCTCGTCGAGCAGCCGCCGGGTGAGTGCGACATCCAGCTTGGTGTCGTCGAACATGATGCCCTCGACCCATTGGCCCGGCGGCGTCTTGTCCGCCTTCGCCTTGAGCGCGGCCTGCAGCTCGCGCACGCGCGGCAGGTTGGCGTTCACGCTGTACAACTCGCCGACGCCGCTGACATGGCAGTGGGTGTCGATGAAGCCCGGCGTGATCGTCGCGCCAGCGGCATCGATCACCCGCGTGCGGGCGCTCGCGAGGTTGCGGACGTCGGCGTTCGAGCCGACGGCCACGAAGCGGCCGCTCTTCACCGCGAAGGCCTCGGCGCGCGGCTGCGCCGGGTCGACGGTGAACACGCGCGCGTTGACGACGATGAGGTCGGCCTCCAGCACCGGCTGGGCGGCGGGAGCGGGCGTTTGCGCGAGGGCGTCGAGGCCCGAGGTGGCGGCGACACCGGCACCGGCCATCGCGGCACCCAGTCCGAGGAACTGGCTCCGTGAGATGCGCTTCATGGCGGAGACTCTAGCAAAAGATCGTCAGGTCGGGGGGCGTGATGGAGCGGCGGCAAGACACGCTCGAGGTGGGTGAGGTGTGCCAGGGTCGCTGGTGCGGCCCTGGCACGGCAGGCACGGGGCGCGACAACGAGGGGAAGCACCCGGGTGCGTCGTTCGCATGAGCGAACAGCATCATCGTTATCTGACAAGGGCATGTGATTGTCAAGTCAGTGGCGGCACCCAGGCGGCCGTCGGATTGTGGTCCAAGGCGACCAAGCCCAACCGCTAGACGCTTGGTTGAATGCCCAACACAATATCTCGAAAATAGCGCCAGGAAACCTGGATCGAGAGGCTCGGATAACCATTTATAGACGGCTGTTTGGCGCGGTCCGTTCCTTGAACGCGCGCGCTTCTCTGTGATACAACTTGCTTGCGAAATTTTTCACAATTAGCTCCCGGACCGGAAAGCGCGGTAGAGTGCTGCGATTTTCCTATTCGAGGAGTGTGTAGGGGACATGCAGGTATTCCCGAAGAGCGCCAACTACTGGTCCCGGGGCAGCATCATCGCCGTGCTGTTCATTCTCGCCGGCCTCGGCTGGATGATTCTCACGATCCAGCGGTCCGACTTCGTCACGTCGGCGAACCAGTTCATCGAGCAACCCGTGCAGTTCAGCCACCAGCACCATGCGGGCGGCATCGGCATCGACTGCCGCTACTGTCACACCTCGGTGGAGGTCTCGGCGTCGGCCGGCATTCCTCCGACGAAGACGTGCATCAACTGCCACTCGCAGATCTGGTCGACCAGCCCCTACCTGGAACCGGTCCGCGCCAGCTTTCGCGACGACAAGCCGCTGCAGTGGATCAGGGTGCACGACCTGCCGGACTTCGTCTATTTCAACCACAGCATTCACGTGAAGCAGGGCGTCGGCTGCGAGACCTGCCACGGGCGCGTCGATCGCATGCCGCTGATGCTGCAGAAGTCATCGTTGCAGATGGAGTGGTGCCTCGACTGCCACCGCGATCCCTCTCGGTTCGTGCGCCCGCGCGACCAGGTCACGACCATGGGCTACACGCCGGCGGTGGCGCAGGCGGTACTCGGCCCGCAGCTGGTCAAGGAGTACAACATCTCCGGCATCGAGCACATGACCAGTTGCTCGGTGTGCCACCGGTAATCGGCACCCGAACCCAATGGGCACCAAGGACGACATGAGCGCAGAGTCCCTCGATATCAAGGCGATCCGCGAGCGGCTGCAGCAGGCCGGCGGACCGCAGTATTGGCGCAGCCTCGAGTCGGTGGCCGAGACGCCGGAGTTCCAGGAGTTCCTGCACCGGGAGTTCCCGTCGAATGCGTCGGAGTTCACCGATCCGGTCGGGCGCCGCGGCTTCCTCAAGCTGATGAGCGCCTCGGTGGCGCTCGCGGGCGTCAGCGCCTGCACGGTGCAGCCCACCGAGCTGATTGTTCCCTACGTCCGCCAGCCCGAAGAGATCATCCCGGGCAAGGCGTTGTTCTTCGCCACGGCGATGACCCTCGGCGGCGTGGCGACGGGCCTGCTGGTCGAGAGCCACGATGGCCGCCCCACCAAGGTGGAAGGTAACCCCGATCATCCCGGCAGTCTCGGCGCGACCGACCTGTTCGCGCAGGCGTCGGTGCTCACGCTCTACGATCCGGACCGTTCGCAGTCGACCGTGCAGCTGGGGGAGATTCGGCCCTGGAGCGCGTTTGTCACCGCGGTGAAGTCCGCGCTCTCGAGCCAGGCCGCGGCCAAGGGGGCTGGCCTCCGGATCCTCACCGAAACCGTCAGCTCGCCGACCCTCGCCGCGCAGATCCAGCAGACGCTGGCGCAGTACCCGGAAGCCAGGTGGATTCAGTGGGAAGCCCTGCCCGATCAGGCTCGCGCCGGGGCGCGTCTCGCATTCGGCGCCCCGCTCGCGCCCCAGTACGACTTCACCAAGGCCGATGTCGTGCTGTCGCTCGATGCCGACTTCCTCGCCTCCGAGGGCGCCGCGAACCTTCGCTACTCGCGCCAGTTCTCGTCGCGACGCCGCATCGAGGGTAACGGCGACAATCTGAACCGGCTGTACATGGCCGAGGCCGTCCACTCGGTGACGGGCGGCAAGGCCGATCACCGCGTGGCGCTGAAGTCCAGCCACATCGATGCGTTCGCGCGCGCGGTCGCGGCGAAGCTGGGTGTTGCCGGGGTCTCGGGCCAGGCCCCCGCTGGCAGCGAGGCAGCGGTTGACGCGATTGCCAAGGACCTGAGCGCCCGCCGCGGACGCTCGATCGTCATCGCCGGACCGGCGCAGCCGGCCAGCGTGCATGCACTGGCGCATGCGATGAACGACGCGCTCGGCAACACGGGACAGACGGTTGTCTACACTCCGGCGCCCGAAGCGGTGCCGAGCGAGCAACTCGCCGATCTGCGCGCGCTGGTCAGTGACATGGACGCCGGCCGCGTGCAGATGCTGCTGATCATCGGCGAGTCGAACCCGGCCCTCACCGCGCCGGCCGATCTGAACTTCGGCGATGCCCTCGGCAAGGTGCCGATGCGCGTGCACAGCGGGCTCTACCGCGACGAGACGTCACTGCTCTGCCACTGGCACGTGCCCGCGGCGCACTACCTCGAGGCGTGGAGCGACGCGCGCACGATCGACGGCACCGCCACGATCGTGCAGCCGCTGATACAGCCGATGTACGGCGGCAAGTCGGCACATGAAATCGTGGCCACGCTGTCGGAGACGCCGGATCGCGCCGGCTACGACATCGTGCGCGAGTTCTGGATGACCCAGCCCCAGGGTGGCAGCGATCCGGCCGCCTTCGAGAAGGCGTGGCGCGGCTGGCTGCACGACGGCATGATCGCGGGCACGGCGCACGCGCCGGCCACGGTGACGCTGGCCGCGGACTTCGGCTCGCGCCTGGCGGCGGCGACGCCGGTGGCAGGCATGGAAGTGAACTTCCGCCACGACCCCACCATCTACGATGGTCGCTTCGCCAACAACGGCTGGCTGCAGGAAACGCCGAAGCCGATGAGCAAGCTGACCTGGGACAACGCGGCGCTGGTGGCGCCGGCGACGGCCGAGAAGCTGGGCGTTGAGAGCGGCGACATGCTCGACGTCCAGCACGAGGGTCGCTCGCTGAAGGTGCCGGCCTGGATCTCGCCGGGGCACGCGCTGGACGCGGTCACCATCTCGGTGGGCTACGGCCGCACGCGCGCCGGACGGGTGGGCAACGGCACCGGCTTCAACGCCTACGCGCTGCGCGGCAGCAGCTCGCCGTGGTTCGGTGGGGCCGAGATCTCGGCGACCGGTGACAGCTATCAGCTGGTCAGCACCCAGGATCACTGGACGCTCGAAGGTCGCAACGTCGTCCGCTCGGCGAAGCTCGAGGATTTCAAGGCGCAGCCGGAGTTCGCGGGCGGGATGGAGCACCTGAAGCTCGACAAGGGCGTCACGCTCTACCCCGACCACGAATACAAGGGCTACAAGTGGGGCATGGCGATCGACATGAACGCCTGCACCGGGTGCAGCGCCTGTGTCGTGGCCTGCGTCGCCGAGAACAACATTCCGGTCGTCGGCAAGGATCAGGTCTCGCGCAACCGCGAGATGCACTGGCTCCGCGTGGACCGCTACTACGCGGGCGGCCTCGACAACCCCGATACCTACTTCCAGCCGATGCCCTGCCAGCAGTGCGAGAACGCGCCCTGCGAGGTGGTGTGCCCGGTGGCGGCGACGGTCCACAGCGACGAAGGCCTGAACGACATGGTCTACAACCGCTGCGTCGGCACGCGCTACTGCTCCAACAACTGCCCCTACAAGGTGCGGCGCTTCAACTTCCTGCTCTACCAGGACTGGAACACGCCGCAGTTCAAGCTGCAGCGCAACCCGGATGTCACGGTGCGCAGCCGCGGCATCATGGAGAAGTGCACCTACTGCGTGCAGCGCATCAACGCCGCGCGCATCCAGTCCAAGCGCGAGGAACGCAACATCCGGGACGGTGAAGTCCTGACCGCCTGCCAGGCGGTCTGCCCGACCGAGGCGATTGTCTTCGGCGACATCAACGATCCCGAGAGCAAGGTCGCGAGGCTGAAGTCGAGCCCGCTGAACTACTCGGTGCTGGCTGAACTGAACACGCGTCCGCGCACCACGTATCTGGCGGCGGTCCGCAACCCGAATCCGGAGCTGCCCTCGAACCCGACGGTCGGCGGGCACCACGAGACCACAGACGCGCACGAGGCGGCGAGCGAACACTGATGGCGAACAACGTTCACGCACAGGCTACGTCCACGGCGGTTCTCGACGTCCCGGTCATCGCGCCGGGCCACGACTTCGAGACGGTCACCGAAGCGGTCGCGCAGATCCCGCTCGCCAAGCGAACCCCGCTCGGCTGGGTCTTCGGCTTCCTCATCGGCTTCGCGCTGCTCATGGGCCTGCAGATGGCCCTGGGCAAGCTGGTGCTGACGGGCATCGGCATCTGGGGCAACAACGTCCCGGTCGGCTGGGCCTTCGACATCATCAACTTCGTCTGGTGGATCGGCATCGGCCACGCCGGTACGCTGATCTCGGCGATTCTGCTGCTGTTCCGGCAGCAGTGGCGCATGTCGATCAGCCGCTTCGCGGAAGCGATGACGATCTTCGCGGTGGCCTGTGCGGCCATCTTCCCGCTGTTCCACACCGGCCGGCCGTGGCTGGCGGCCTACTGGCTCTTCCCCTATCCGAACACGATGGGCCTGTGGCCCCAGTTCCGCAGCCCGCTGATCTGGGACGTGTTCGCGGTCACGACCTACGCGACGGTGTCGATCGTGTTCTGGTACGTCGGCCTGGTGCCCGACCTGGCGACAATGCGCGATCGCACGATGTCGAACGTGAAGCGGAAGATCTTCGGGATGCTGTCGCTCGGCTGGCGCGGGTCGGCCCGCCACTGGCACCGCTACGAGGTGGCCTCGCTCATCCTGGCCGGCCTCTCGACGCCGCTGGTGCTCTCGGTCCACACCGTGGTCAGCTTCGACTTCGCGGTGTCGGTGCTGCCGGGCTGGCACGCGACCATCTTCCCGCCCTACTTCGTGGCGGGCGCCATCTACGCCGGCTTCGCCATGGTGCTGACCCTGGCCATCCCGCTCCGTGTCGCCTACAAGCTCGAGGACTTCATCACCATGCGGCACATCGACCTCATGGCCAAGGTCATGCTGGCGACCGGGCTGATGGTGTCCTACGGCTACGCGATGGAAGCCTTCTTCGGTTGGTACAGCGCCAACCAGTACGAGCGGTTCATGATCTGGAACCGCATGACCGGCCCGTATGCGTGGTCGTACTGGATGCTGATCGCCATCAACGCCGGCATGATCCAGCTGCTGTGGTTTGAGTCGGTGCGCCAGAACACCAAGCTGCTGTTCGTGATGTCGCTGATCGTCGGCGTCGGGATGTGGCTCGAACGCTTCGTCATCATCGTCACCTCGCTCCACCGTGACTTCCTGCCGTCGAGCTGGGGCATGTATTACCCGACCCGGTGGGATTTCCTCACCTTCGCCGGCACCATCGGCCTGTTCCTGACGCTGTTCTTCCTCTTCATGCGGTTCGTGCCCATGATTTCGATGTTCGAAGTGCGGACGCTGCTGCCGCAGGCCAAGGTCAAGAGCGAGCACCACGGCCACTAGGCCGGGGGCAACGCTGTAGGAACGGATGTATGGCACACGCTGCTGAACACGAGAACCCGCTCTACGGGGTGATGGCCGAGTTCGACTCGGCCCAGGCGATAGTGGATGCGTCGAAGCACGCGGTGGCCGCGGGCTACTCGGTGATGGAGGCGTACTCGCCGCTCCCCATCGAGGAACTGAACGACATCATCCACAAGAAGCGGACCAAGCTCTCGCGCTTCGTCTTCGCCGGCGGCCTCGCCGGCATGGCGACGGGCTTCGGGCTGCAGTACTGGGCCTCGGCGATCGAGTACCCGTTGAACATCGGCGGTCGCCCGTATGCGACCTGGCCGGCGTTCGTCGTCCCCAGCTATGAGCTGACGATCCTCTTCTCGGCACTGACCGCGGCGATCGGCATGTTCGCGCTGAACGGTCTGCCGCAGCCCTACCATCCGGTGTTCAACGTGGAGCGCTTCTCGATGGCCAGCTCTGACAAATTCTTCCTGGTCATCGAATCGGCCGACCCGCGGTTCGACCACGCGGGCACGACGCGATTCCTGCAGGACCTGGGCGCGAAGGGAGTGTACGACGTTGCCGCGTAACGTATTGGCCGTGCTGCTGCTCGCCGTGAGCGTCGCGGCGTGTCGTCAGGACATGCACGACGCGCCCCGTTACGAGGCGCAGGAAGCCAGCGACTTCTTCGCCGACGGGCGCGCGTCCCGCAATCTGCCGGCCGGCACGGTGGCCCGCGGCTGGCTGCGCGCGGACGAGGCCCTCTACACCGGTCGCGCCAACGGCGAGCTCCTCGCGGAGTTCCCGTTCCCGATCGCCGCCGCGGACCTGCAGCGCGGGCGCGATCGCTACAACATCTACTGCACCCCGTGCCACGGCGTCCTCGGCGACGGCCAGGGGATGGTGGTGCAGCGCGGCCTGCGCCGGGCGGCCTCCTATCACCAGGATCGGCTGCGTGACGAGAAGGTCGGCTACTTCTACGACGTCGTGACGAACGGGTTCGGCGCGATGCAGGGTTACGCGGAGCAGATCCCGGTGCGCGACCGCTGGCTGATCGTGGCTTACGTCCGCGCCCTGCAGCTGAGCCAGCACGCAACGATGGCCGAGGTGCCAGCCGATCGCCAGAACGATCTGGACAACCCGCCGGCCAAGAAGTCCGGGACGGCGGCTGAACCGCACTGATCCGCCGCACCAGGCAAGGCAACAGGCAAAAGGCAGAAGGCATAAAGGGATGACGACGGAAACCTTTCAACCGCCAGAGAGCGTGTCGGGGCTGCAGCGGCTGGGCACGGTGGCGGCCATAGTGGGCCTGGTACTCGCGGGCGTCGGGTTCGCGCTGGGCGGGCTCGAGCGCTTCTACCAGGCCTACCTGGTGGCCTACACGTTCTGGCTGGGCGTGGCGCTCGGCAGCCTGGCGCTCCTGATGGTGCAGCACCTCACGGGTGGCGCCTGGGGCGTGGTGATTCGCCGGCCCCTCGAAGCGGCCGTGAGCACGCTGCCGGTGATGGCCCTGCTGTTCCTCCCGATCGTGCCGGGCATGCACGACCTCTATCACTGGACGCACCCCGAGGCGCTGAGCGATCCGGTGATCGCGGCCAAGGCCGCCTACCTGAACACCCCGTTCTTCCTGGCGCGGGCGGCCTTCTACTTCGCCGTCTGGATCGGCATCGGGCAGCTGCTGCTGAAGTGGTCGAAGGAGCAGGACGCAACCGGTGATCCGGTCTTCGCGAGCAAGCTGAGCTATCTGTCGGCACCCGGTCTGCTGATCTACACGCTGACGGTCACGTTCGCGATCACCGACTGGCTGATGTCGGTGAACCCGCACTGGTTCTCGACGATGTGGGGCCCGATGTTCATGGTCGGCCAGGCGCTCGGCGCCCTGGCCCTGGCCATCAACGTGATGGTGCTGCTCTCGGCCACCGCGCCGATGAACCGGGTGCTGAACACGTCGCACTTCCACGACCTCGGCAAGTTCCTCTTCGCCTTCCTCATGATGTGGGCGTACCTCACGTTCTCGCAGTTCCTGATCGTCTACTCGGCGAACCTGCAGGAAGAGGTACCGCACTACCTGGCGCGGTGGCAGGGCGGCTACGAGTACGTCACCATGGCCCTGGTCCTGCTGCACTTCGTCGTGCCCTACGTCATCCTCCTGTCGCGCGACGTCAAGCGTGACACGCAGCGGCTGCGCATCGTCGCGGCATGGCTCATCGTCATGCGGATCGTCGATCACTACATGCAGGTGGCTCCCGAGTTCCATGAGACGCTCAGCGTCTCGGTCATCGACGTGGCGCTGCCAATCGCCCTTGGCGGCATCTTCCTGACGCTGTATGCCATGCGGCTGAAGAGCCAGCCGCTGCTGCCGCTGCACGATGCAGGTCTCGAAAAGGCGCTGACTCACCATGTCCACTGAGCACGATACCGAATACGGCCCGACGCCCGCAGGGGCGCAGTACGAGCACACCGACATCGATGTCTCGATCGGCTACAACTTCGCGATCTGGCTCCTCGTGGCCATGGCGCTCTCGCTCGGCATCGTCTATGGCGTGTTCTGGCTGTTCGAGGGCCAGAACGCCACCAACAACGTCGCGGTGCAGCAGTTCCCGCTCGCCGTGGGGCAGGAGAAGGAGCCACCGGCGCCGCGCCTGCAGACGCAGCCGTTCAAGGACATCTACCTGCTCAAGCGGGACACCACCGATCGCCTGAATTCCTACGGCTGGTCGGACAAGGAAAACGGCATCGTGCACATCCCGATCGACCGCGCCATCGAGCTCACCCTGCAGCACGGGTTGCCGACGCGCGCGGGCGAACCGGGCGTCTCGGGGATGGTGGTGCAGGACAGTTCGGGTGGCCGGACGACGGCGCCGCGATAGGTCGCTCTGAATGTGTTTCTGAGAACGGTTGAACGACCCATGTATCTGGTGAACTGGCGAACGACGGTCCTGGCGAGTGCCCTGGCGCTGACGACGGCCGCGGTGTCGGCGCAGTCCTCCGATGGCGGCGTGCGGCCCCAGTCCGGCATTCCGTCGACGCAGATGCCGGGCGCGTTGCAGGGGGTCGAGTTCGAGCAGCGGCTGAACGAGACGCTGCCACTCGACCTGACGTTCGTCGACGAGGACGGCCGTGAGGTGCGGCTGGGCGAGTACTTCAATCGGCGGCCGGTGGTGCTGGCGTTCGTGTACTACGAGTGCCCGATGCTGTGCTCCCAGGTGATGAACGGCGTGACCAGCGCCCTGACGGCGCTGGACGAGCGCGTCGGAGCCGACTTCGAGGTCGTGGCGGTCAGTTTCGACCCGCGTGAGACCCCGATCATGGCGGCCGCGAAGAAGAAGTCGTACGTGGATCGCTACAACCGCGACGGCTCGGAACGCGGGTTCCACTTCCTGACCGGCAGCGAGGCGTCGATCAAGGCCCTCACCGCCGCGGCGGGGTTCAAGTACGCGTGGGACGAGGAGACGCAGCAGTTCGCGCACGCCAGCGGGTTCGTGGTGGCGACCCCCGCGGGCAAGCTGTCACGCTACTTCTTCGGCATCGAGTACGCGCCGCGCGATGTCAAGTTCGCGCTCATCGAGTCGTCGGCGGGCCGCGTCGGATCGCTGGTCGATCAGGTGCTGCTCTACTGCTATCACTACGATCCCAGGACGGGATCGTATTCGTTCGTGGCGATGAAGGCGGTCCAGCTGGGCGGCGCCTTCACGCTGCTGGCACTGGTCGGGTTCGTGGTTGTGGCGATTCGGCGCGAACACCGCGTCGGGCACTGAATATATGGGTTCATTCGGCATTCCGCTGTTTCCCGAGCAAGCCTCGACGTTCGCCAAGGACGTTGACGCGCTCTATCTGTTCATCGTCGCCACCAGCGCCTTCTTCGCGCTGGGCGTCTCGATCGCGGCCGTGGTCTTCGGCGTCATCTACCGCCGCCGCCATGCCGGCGAGATCGGCGCCCGCATCGAGGGCAACCTGCCGCTGGAGCTGCTGTGGAGCGTCATCCCGACCATGATTGCCATGGTGATGTTCGGGTGGGGCGCCTCCTCCTACTACAAGATGCGGACGCCACCGGCGGAGACGCTGAACGTCTACGCGGTCGGCAAGCAGTGGATGTGGAAGTTCCAGCACACCGAGGGGCAGCGCGAGATCAACGAGCTGCACGTGCCCGTCGGCCGCGCCGTCAAGGTGACGATCACGTCCGAGGACGTCATCCACAGCCTCTTCTTCCCGTCGTTCCGCACCAAGATGGACGCCATCCCCGGCCGCTACACGCAGCTGTGGTTCGAGGCCTCCAAGGTGGGCACGTACCACATCTTCTGCACGGAGTACTGCGGCACCAACCACTCCGGCATGATCGGCAATGTCGTGGTGATGGAGCCGGCCGCCTACCAGGCGTGGCTCTCCGGCGGCACCACCGAGGGTACGCTGGCGCAGCGCGGCGAACGCCTGTTCGGCGAGCTGGCGTGCGGCACCTGCCACCTCGACACCGGGAAGGGCCGCGGTCCGTCGCTGAGCAACATCGTCGGCAAGCCCGTGGAGCTGGCCGACGGCACGACCGTGACCGCCGACGAAGGCTACCTGCGCGAGTCGATCATCAACTCGCAGGCGAAAATCGTGAAGGGCTATCAGCCGTTGATGCCGGCATTCCAGGGGCTGGTCAGCGAGGACAACCTGGTGGCGCTGGTCGAATACGTGAAGTCACTGTCGCCGACGGCGACCGCGACCCCGGCCGGCACGGCGCCGGCTGCCGCGGCCCCTCCGGCCACTCCCGCGAACGCACCTGCAGTGGGTGAGAAGAAGTAAGCCATGCTTGATACGCTGAAGCTGCCCGAACGTCACTATCTGAACAACGGCCACGGTTTCAAGTCGTGGCTGCTGACCAAGGATCACAAGCGGATCGCGATCATGTACCTGATCTCGATCTCGGTGATGTTCCTGCTCGGCGGGCTGTTCGCCGCGGGCGTCCGCGTCGAACTGCTGACGCCGCAGGGCGACCTGTTCCTGGCCGACACCTACAACAAGTTCTTCACCATGCACGGCGTCGTGATGGTGTTCTTCTTCCTGATTCCCTCGACGCCGGCGGTGCTGGGCAACTTCCTGATCCCGCCGATGATCGGCGCGAAGGACCTGGCCTTCCCCCGCATCAACCTGCTCAGCCTCTACATCTTCTGGCTGGGGGCGGCGTTCTTCTTCTACGCGCTGTTCGCTGGCGGCGTCGACACCGGCTGGACGTTCTATACGCCGTTCAGCTCGTTCTCGTCGAACACCAACGTCATTCCGACGGCGCTCGGGGCGTTCATCTCGGGCTTCTCGTCGATCCTCACCGGCCTGAACTTCCTGGTCACCATCCACCGCATGCGGGCGCCCGGGCTCACCTGGTTCCGCCTGCCGCTGTTCGTGTGGGCGCACTACGCCACCAGCCTGATCCAGGTGCTCGGCACGCCGGTCGTGGCGATCACGATCATCATGGTGGCCGTGGAGCGAATGTTCGGCTTCGGCATCTTCGACCCGACCCGCGGCGGCGACCCGGTGCTGTTCCAGCACCTGTTCTGGTTCTACTCGCACCCGGCCGTCTACATCATGATCCTGCCGGCGATGGGCGTCATCAGCGAGGTCATCTCGACCTTCTCGCGCAAGACCATCTTCGGATACAGCTTCGTGGCCTTCTCGTCCCTGGCCATCGCGGTGTTCGGATTCATCGTCTGGGCGCACCACCTGTTCGTGGCCGGCATCTCGACCTACTCGGCGATGGTGTTCTCGTTCCTCAGCTTCTCGGTCGCGATCCCGTCGGCGGTGAAGGTGTTCAACTGGACCGCCACCCTCTACAAGGGGGCGATCTCGTTCGAGACGCCGATGCTCTACGTCTACGGCTTCTTCGGCCTGTTCCTGATCGGCGGCCTGACGGGCCTGTTCCTGGCGACGCTGGGAGTCGACATCCACGTTCACGACACCTACTTCGTGGTCGCGCACTTCCACTACATCATGGTGGGCGGCGCGATCATGGGCTACCTGGGCGGCCTCCACTTCTGGTGGCCGAAGATGACCGGCCGGATGTACTCCGAGTTCCTGTCGCGCATCAGCGCCATCCTGGTGTTCGTCGGCTTCAACCTCACCTTCTTCCCCCAGTTCATCCTGGGCTACATGGGCATGCCGCGCCGCTACCACGCCTATCCTGATGAGTTCCAGGTCCTGAACGTCATGTCGTCCGCAGGCGCCGGCGTGCTGGGCATCGGCTACCTGCTGCCGGTGATCTACTTCCTCTGGTCGTTGAAGAAGGGCGAAGTCGCCGGCCCCAACCCATGGGGAGCGTCGGGGATGGAGTGGCAGATGCCATCGCCGCCGCCGACCGAGAACTTCACGGAACAGCCGATCGTGCACGGCGAACCCTACGAATACACGCCGCACGTCGCTCGGGAGGCGAATCTTGTCTAACGCGGTCGCGCACGCAGACGCGCACGGTCACGCCGTGCATCACCCCAAGCTGCAGCATCACTTCGACACGATGCAGCAGCAGAAGGAAGCCAGCACGCTCGGCATGTGGCTGTTCCTGCTCACCGAAGTGCTGTTCTTCGGGGGACTGTTCCTCGCCTACATGCTCTACCGCATGTGGTACTTCGACGCGTTCGCCGAAGCCAGCCGCGACCTCGACATCCAGCTCGGCGGCTTCAATACCGTCGTCCTGATTCTGAGCTCGCTGACCATGGCGCTCGGGGTGCGGGCGGCGCAGACGAACGAACGCAAGAACACGGTGTTCTGGCTGATCCTGACGATCTTCCTCGGCTGCGTGTTCCTCGGCGTGAAGTACGTCGAGTACAGCCACAAGTTCGAGGTCGGCCACGTGCCGGGACCGAACTTTCATTCGGACAGCGTGTGGGCGGCGCAGCAGCAGATCTTCTTCAGCCTCTACTTCACGATGACCGGGCTGCACGCCCTGCACATGATCATCGGCGTGGTGCTGATGTCGGTCATCACGTGGATGGCCTACAAGGGCAAGTTCGACTCGAGCTACTACACGCCGGTTGAAATGGCCGGCCTGTATTGGCACTTCGTCGACCTCGTCTGGATTTATCTCTTCCCACTGCTGTATCTGGTGGAGCGGCACAACTAGCCATGTCCGAACACGTTTCGCCCAAGAGCGTCTACTACTCCATCTTCGGCGCGCTGATGGTCCTGACGGCCATCACCGTATTCGCCGCATATGTGAACCTCGGCAACTTCAACGCCCCGGTCGCGATCGGGATTGCCACCTTCAAGGCCACGCTCGTGGTGCTGTTCTTCATGCACGTGAAGTACAGCAGCCGCCTGACCAAGCTGGTGGTCGCCACCAGTCTGTTCTTCCTGTTCATCCTGCTGGCGGAAACGACGATGGATTACGCGACGCGCGGGCTGCAGGGCATGCTGCCGCCGCTCCAGTAGCACGCCCCGCGCAGGGCCAGGCGCGGCCCTGCCCACCTGACACGAAGGCCCTCCACCTCGCGGTGGCAGGGCCTTCAGACTTTGGCGAAGGCGTGGAAGCGCCCGCCCGCCGTGGCCTCGAACTGCACCGCCGTGATGCCAGTCTCCGCCAGCATCCTCAGCAGCCCCGCCCGCGCGGTCGGACTCGCGGCAGAGGCTCCCGTATCAGGCACGTTCAGGATGGCAACGGCATGCGTGGCCTTGGCCACCATGCGCGCCAGTTGCCCGCGCGCCTGATCGAGATCCGCACACCTGCCGAGTCCGCGGCTGGCAATCACCACGTCCCACGGCTCGGCCGGGTTGACCTCGGTGGGCTCGCCGAGGATGAAATGCCCCTGCGGCATCGCGGCGCGCGCGAGGGCGATGCGGTCCGCGCTGTCGTCGACGCCGCCGACGATGTAGCCGTTCTCCCACAACGGATAGAGAAACGCGCCGGCGCCGCAGCCGACGTCCCAGACGCCGGTGCCGGGGCCGACATCGAGGGACTCGACGACGTGCTCGACGAAGTCGCGCCATGCCGGCTCCGGGTCGGGGGCGACCGAACCTTCGGCGGCGAGCAGGGTTTCGAGGGGTGATCGATCCGGACCGGCCAATCAGTTACCCGCAACCGAATAGAGGAATCGCGTGCCGCGCAGGAACAGCTCGCGCTCGACGATGGCGGGCGAGGCGTCGAATCCATCGTCGAGGATGTTCTCCGCGAGCACCTCGAACTTCGGCCCATGCCGGAACACGATGGTCGTGCCTTCACGCCCGGCGATGTAGACGCGGCCGTTGGCGCCGACCGGCGACGAGAACACATTCGGCGCCTTTTCGAGCCGCTGCAGCTGGTAGTGCGGCTTGCCCGACGCCGCATCGAAGGCGGAGAGCAGGCCGTTGTTGGTCTTCAGCACGTACAGGATGTCGTCGTAGAGGAGGGGGGAGGGGACGTAGGGCGTGTCGCGATTGAGCTCCCAGCGGATGGCCGGCGATCCGGTCAAGTCCCCCTTGGCGCCCGCCAGCGCGATCGCCTTGAGGTTGTTGCCGCGAAACCCGCTCATCAGGAACACCATGCCTTTTCCCGCAACGGGAGAGGGGATGACGTTCATGGTGGTGCCCGGCGCTTCCCAGACCGTGGCGCCAGTCTCGAGATCGTAGCTGCGAATCTTGTTCATGGCCGGCACGACCACCTGGTGCCGTCCATCCACGGCAACGACGAGCGGCGTCGCCCAGGTGTCGATCTCATCGCGATTGACGCGCCACAGTTCCTTCCCGGTTCGCTTGTCGAGCGAAACGATGAACGATTGCCCCTGATGATCCCACACGATGACGAGCGAGTTGCCGAAGAGCACCGGGGTCGAGCCTTCCCCGAACTCGTTCCGCATCTGCTTGTCACCGAGGTCCTTCTCCCAGACCTTGGTGCCGTGGACGTCGTAGACGTGCACGCCGCGCGATTCGAAGTAGGCGATCACGTGCACGCCATCGGTGATGGCCGAGCTCGATGCCCAGGTGCCGTTGTCCTGATGCGAGGCCTCGTGGGGCGTTTCCTCGCGGGCAGTCCGTTCCCAGGCGAGGGCGCCGGTCTTGCGGTCGTAGGCGAGCACCTTGTACTCGTGCGGTACGCGAGGGGAGACACCCCCTCGAGGGGCGCGGGAGGCGGCGCCGGTGGTGCCCTTGGGCACCGCGGTGAGCAGGTACAGGCGATCCCCCCACACCACCGGCGAGCCCGAACCACGGCCCGGCACCTCGACCTTCCACCGGATGTTCTTCGTTTCGCTCCACTCGACAGGAGGATTGCCGTCGGGCGATACGCCAGTCGCCAGCGGGCCTCTCCACTGGGCCCAATGAGCAGCAGGCGGCTGTTCGGACGGAGCAGAGGCGCCCAATTGGGTCGCCATCACCGCCACCAGCGTCGGCAGGAGAATCCGGATGACCATCAGCCGATGATACGGTGCGGGGGCACTGGTTGTTAACCTGTGAGCCCGGCCAACTCGAGTGCTCGCCGATAATCGTCCGGCGTATTACATGGCAAGAAGCTGAGAAGATCCGGATCCACGGCCCGCAACACGTCGGCGTCCACGGCCCGAACACGCAGCTGTGCAATCAGTTTCCGGAGGCTGGCCGGCGGTGGCACCCCGGCATCCCGCACGGCGGCCAGGACGGCGTCCGCCTGGTACACCGCGCAGGTGGTCATCTCGACCCCGCCCGCGACCGGCACGCAGGCGTCCCATCCCTCGGAGAGCTCGACGAGCCTGGCGATGATCGCCGGCTGTAACAGCGGGGTGTCGCAAGCGACCACGAAAGTGGCCGCGTGCCGCACATGTGCCAGCGCGCCGAGGAGGGCGGGCACGGGACCCAGCCCGTCGCTGGCGTCACGGACGACATCCCAGCCGGCGGGCACGCGCTGGCCAGCCCCTGCGGCCAGGACCACATCGTCCACGCACGGCGCCACCAGTCGGAGGACCCGTTCGAGCAGGGTTTCACCACCGAACGGCAATGCGGCCTTGGTCCGGCCCATGCGGGTCGATAATCCACCGCATAACACCACGGCGCTCGCTGGCAGTTTCACGTTGTGCGATAGAATCACAGAAGTGCTTTCATTCTCGGCGCGCCCTTGGTCCCCGGGCTCGGTCGAGGCATGTGCGCCGCGGTTGCGGCGTGTCGGGGGATTCGCCTGCCCGTTCGCCAGCACCCAGGCCCGCGGCCATTCAACACCCATCCGCGGCTCACGGGAGCGCCGGGGTCCGATTCCTCACGTAAGCGAGATAACAGCCGAACGCGCGCCCGCTGAGCGCGCCACGGCCCGTGTCAACGATGGTACTCGCGCCGAGCAGCGGCCGGCGCTTCGGGAGGACGTATGCGCATAATGATGACTCTGGTGCTTGTGTCGGCGGCAATGCTGACGCCAAAGGTGGCGATGGCGCAGGATGCGGCGAAGGGCGAGCAGGTGTACGCGGCCCAGAAGTGCTCGATGTGCCATCAGGTGGCTGGCAAGGGTAACAAGTTGAGCCCGCTCGACGGCGTCGGCAAGAAGCTGACGGTCGAGCAGATCAAGGAATGGATTGTGGCTCCCGACGCCGCCGCTACCAAGGCGAAGTCCACCAAGAAGCCGCTGATGCCGAAGACCTACGCCAAGCTGCCGCCCGCGGACGTCGACGCGCTGGTCGCCTACATGCAGTCGCTGAAGTAGCGGCGTCACCGGTACCCCACGACCGGTTCACGATACGCGGCGCGCGCGGGCAGGACGGCCATACCGGTCTCCCCCCGCGTGCGTCCAGTTGCGTCTGACCTCAAGAGGAGGACCTTGTGACGCCCCCAGAACGTGCCGTGCTCGTCCGCCATCCGCTCGCGATGGTGGGTATTGCCATCACGACCGCATCCGCGATCGTGTTCACCGCACTCGCCATCGCGATGTTCCTCGGGATGCTCGAGAATCCCTATGCCGGCCTGGTGGTCTTCGTGGCCCTCCCAGCCGTGTTCATCCTGGGCCTGCTGTTCATCCCGATCGGGATGGCCCTGCAGCGCCGCATCCTGTCGCGCACCCCGGAAGCGGGCGACTGGCCGGTCGTCGACTTCCGTCAGTCCCGCACGCGCCGCGTCGCGCTGTCGATCGCGACGCTCACCGCCATCAACATCATCATCGTTCTCGTGGCGGGCTATGGATCGCTCAAGTGGATGGAGTCACCGCAGTTCTGCGGCCAGACCTGCCACGAACCGATGCACCCGCAGTACACCGCCTGGCAGAACGCCTCCCACTCGAAGGTCACCTGCGTCCAGTGTCATATCGGCGAAGGCGGCGAAGCATTCATTCATTACAAGACCGCGGGTGTCCGTCAGCTGTTTCACGTCGTCACCAACAACTACCCGCGCCCCATTCCGGGCGTCGCCGACATGCGGCCCGCGCTGGAAACCTGCGGCAACTGCCACTGGCCGGATCGCTCCGTGGGTGACGCGCTCCGCGTCTCCCGAACCTACGCCGACGATGAAGCGAACACCGAGAGCGTGACGGCGATGACGCTCCACATCGGCGGACCGGAGGCGACGAATGGCCGGGGCATCCACTATCACGCGAACCCCAACCTGCGGGTGGAGTTCGTGTCCACCGATGCGGATCGCCAGACCATTCCGTGGGTGAAGGTGACGCGGCCCGATGGTTCGGTTCAGGAGTACTCCGCCGAGGGCGTGACGCCGGAGCAGCTGGCGGCGGGCGAGCACCGCACGATGGACTGCCTCGACTGCCACAACGTCGTCGCGCACCGCATCGCGCCCACCGCCGAAGAAGCGGTCGATCGCGCCATGGCAGCCGGCGAGCTGCCGCGGACGCTGCCGTTCGTCCGCCGCGAGGGCGTGCGGCTGGTGCAGGCGAAGTACCCCAGCACCGAGGCCGCGGTGGCGGCCATCGACCAGGAGCTGCGCGGCTTCTACAAGACGCAGTCCGGACAGATTGACAGCGCCGCGCTGGGACGCTCGGTCGCGGCCCTGCAGGATGTGTATCAGAGGAACGTGTTCCCGACGATGAACGTGACCTTCGGCGTCTATCCCGACAACATCGGGCACATGACGTCGCAGGGCTGCTTCCGCTGTCATGACGGCGGGCACACCGCGAAGGATGGCTCGAGCATCACGGCCGACTGCGAGTCGTGCCACAAGACGCTGGACTCGGTTCCGTAGCACGCCACGCGTCGACGCGCGGGGCCCGTCGCCACTCTGGCGATGCGCCCCGCCGTCATCTCTCCTGATCCATCCTTATTCGGCGCGCAGCGACTCGATCGGATCCACCCGTGTCGCCCGCAGGGCCGGCAGCACGCTGCCCGCGAGGGCGACCCCGGCGCACACCCCGATCGCGGCCAGATACACGGTCGGTTCCCAGGGGTCGACGCCGAAGAGCAGCGACCGGAGTGCGCCGGCGGCCCAGATCGCGAGGAGGGAACCGGCGAGGGTGCCCATTGCCGCGAGCGCCAATCCCTTCACCATCACCATTCGCAGAATCCGCGCGCGCGTCGCCCCCAATGCCATGCGCACGCCGATCTCCTGGGTTCGCGCCGACACGGTGAAGGCGAGAAGGCTGTGCAGCCCTGCGGCCGCAAGCGCGACTGCCATCGCCGTGAACGCCGCGAGCACCCGAACCTGCACCGATCGGGCAGCGGTATCGTCTTCCACCACGTCGGACAGCGGCCGGATGTCGGACACCGGCACCTGTGGATCGGCGCTGGCCACTGCCGCCCGCACCGCGGGAACCAGCGCCATCGGGGCGCCGTGCGTCCGAATCACCAGATCCTTCGGCGCGTAGAACATCAGGCTGCCGTCCGCCACCTGCGCCGATGGCATGTAGACCTGCGGTTCGCTGTCGCGCTCCAGCCCTCGCACCTTCACGTCTCCGACGACGCCGACGATGGTCAGGTCGGCGAACGCCATCGACACCCGTCGTCCGAGTGCGTCCTGTCCGGGCCAGTGCCGATCGACAAAGGACTGGCTGACGATCGCCACGCGCTGCGCGCCCTGGACGTCACGGTCCTGAAAGTCGCGGCCCGTCAGGAGCGGGACTCGCATCGTCTCGAAGAAGCCAGCGGTCACCAGGCGCAGGCTGGCCGTGTGGGCGCTGTTGGGATCCTCGGCCCGGCCGTCGACCGTCACGGGCCAGATGCCGCCGCGCATGACCATCGGGAGAAAGCTGATGTATGCGGCCTGTGCGACCCCGGGCACGCTCCGAACGTTGCTGAGGACCTGCTGATAGAACCGTTCGCGCGACTGCGTCGGCTCGTACTTCGGCACGGGAAGCGCGGTGCGCATCGTCAGCACCCCGGTCGTGTCGAAACCCGGATTGACGTCCTGCACCCGCCAGAGCGACTGCACGAGGAGCGCGGCACACACCAGCAGGACGAGCGAAATGGAGACTTCCGCGACGACCAATGCGGAGCGCAGCCGTTCGGTTGCGCGGCCCGTTCCGGCGCGCGCGCCCTCGCGCAATCCAGCCAGTGTCGCAGTGGCGGCGACCTTCAGCGCCGGCATCGTGCCGAACACCAGGCCCGTCACGAGCGTCACGCCGAGTGAACCAATGAGCAGCCGCAGGTCCATGCCCGGTGACTCGGGGACCGGCAGCGTCGTCGGGACGAGGCGCGCGACGAGCGGGACCGCGACCACTGCCGCCGCTGAGCCCAGCGCCCCGCCAAGGCCGGCGATGACCAGGTTCTCGGTCAGCATCTGCCGCACCAGGCGCTCGCGTCCAGCGCCGAGCGCGGCCCGCACCGCCAGCTCGCGCTGTCGGCCGAGGGCACGCGACAGCAGCAGGCTGGCGAGGTTGGTGCAGGCGATGAGCAGCATGCACAACGCGGCGCCGGCGAGCGCCCACAGCATCTGGCGCGACCGCCAGGACACCTCGTCGCGCAGGGTCACGACGGCGATGCCATTCCGTTCGTTCGCGGCTGGGTACGCCTGGGCAAGCTGAACGGCGATCGTGTTCATCTCGGCCCGCGCCTCGGTCAGCGTGACGCCGGTCTTCAGGCGCCCGATGCCGTGGAGCCACCAGTTGGTGCGGTCCTCGAGCTGACTCGCATTCAGGCGCAGCGGTGCCCAGTACGCGGCTTCCCTCGAAGGGAAATTGAAGTGCGGTGGCATCACGCCGACGATCACGTGTGGGTTGTCGTCGAGGAGGACCGATTGTCCGATGGTTGACGACTGTCCGCCGAACTGCGTGGTCCACAACCGATGGCTGATCACCAGCACCCGTTCGGCGCCATCGCGGTCGTCCGCGGTGGTGAGCCCCCGCCCCAAAGCGGCCGGCACGCCAAGCGTGGCGAAGAGATCGCCGGTCGCGATCGCGCCATTCATGCGCAAGGGCTCCCCGGCGCCGACGAGAGTTGCGGACTGCGCGGTATAGGCCGCCAGGCGTTCGAATGAGCGGCTGTCACGTTTCCAGTCGAGGAAGTTCGGCGGCGATACCTCCATCCTCGGATATCCCCGAAACGTCTGGTCCTGGTACAGCTTCACCAGGCGATCGGGATCCGGGAATGGCAGTGGCCGAATCAGCACGTGGTCGGCAACGCCGAACGTCACGGTGGTGGCTCCGATGCCCAGCGCGGCGATGAGGACCGCGGCCGCGGCGAAGGCCGGGGTTCGTCGCAGGGTACGGGCTGCGAGCCGCACGTCCTGCGCGAGGAGATCGGCGTGGAGGGCAGGCGCATTCACCACGGCATCCAGGGTGGCCTCCAACCAGAGGGACAGCAGCGGCTGCCAGCCGGCGGCGCCCCGCAGGCGCGCTGCGAAGATGGCCGCCATCTCGTCACCGTACTCCGCTTGGAACGATTGCGGATACAAGCGGAGGAGTGCGTGATACCAGCGCATGCTCAGGCCTTTCGCGTGATCAGGCCGGAGGCGCGTGCCAGCTTCACGAGACTGGCCAGCCGTTCGGCCTCGGCACGTGCCACGCTCCGCCCGAACGGCGTGACTCGATAGTAGCGGCGGCGCTCGTCGGCGTTCTCGGATGGGTCGGGTGCGACCTCGATGATCAGCTCCTGCTCGAGCATGCGCTGGATGGACCGGTAGAGCGTGCCAGCGCCGAGCGTCACCTCTCCATCGGTGCGGGCAGAGACGTCCTGGATGATGGCGTAACCGTGCCGATCACCCTCGGCGAGCGAGAGGAGGATATGGAACATCGCTGGAGGCAGCGGCAGCAGGGACTCGGGAACAGGCTGGAGGTCCATGGCGGAACTATATCCGATGTGGATATAGTTACGCTGGATACAGCGCGAAAGTTCCGGGGCGGGTCGGCGGCCGTCAGGCGAGCCGGGTGGACGCTACTGAACGAGCTGCCTGAAGGCTGGCATGGCGCGCAGGCCCACGAAGGACGGATCCGCGGCCGCCTGGCTCTTCCAGATGTGCGGCTGCCGCTTGATAGCGGTCTCGAGCACAGCAAGCGCCTCCTTCGGCTGGCCTGACTGCGCGTAGCGTTGCGCCAGCGCGAACATCACGTTCTCGGCGCGCGGGTTGATCTCCAGCGCCTTCTTCAGCTCGACGATGGCATCGTCGTGACGCCCCTCCTTGGCCAGCTCGTTCGCCCGGGCGGTGAGGCGTGCAGGCACGCCCAGCGTCATGTTCAGCAGCCGGCGCAGCTCCTTGAACGGGTTCTCGGCATCGTCCACGCGGATGTCGACGACGCGTTCGACCGTCGATTCGGAGTTGGGCGGAAGCGGCCGCATCACGAGAATGCCCGCGGACTGCATGCCGCGCGTGTCGCCCCCGTTGGCCTGACCCGCATCGAGCGCATCCATCAGCCGCTCGGCCATCGTGCCCTTGCCGCTCTGATAGGCGGCGGCCATCGCCTTGACGACCTCTTCGCTGGCGAGCGTGTTGCCCTGCGCGGAGAAGTTCACGCCGGTCACGTGGCCGGCGTAGTTCCCCAGGTGAACGGGGTCCTTCGGGTCGTTGTTCCGATCGATGACGCGCTTGCCGGTATAGACGGCGGAGCGTCCCCTGGTATCGAGCACGGCCACCTGACGCGAGTCGCGACCTGGGTCTTCATCCGTCAGCCGCTTCACCACCTCTTCAGGGGAGAGCCCCTGCTCGAGGAGGGTCATGGCCTTTGGACCGTACTGCCGATTCGCCGAGGCCTGCGTGGCCACCGCGCCGACGCCGAGCTTGATCCACGGGACGGCCGCCCCCGCGCCGAATGCGCGCGACTGCACGCCCACGCCCAGCTCGCCCGTGGCGGGATCGAACGCGATGATCGAGAACGTGGAGAACCAGGGATCGACGGGCTCCTGCGCCAGGGCGGGGAGTGGCGTCAACAGCAGCAACGCACACAGCAGTCTCTTCATGATGGTGTCCGATCCATGTCCTCGAGCGCCTGGACTCCAGAGCGCATGCCAAGCCAGAACGTGCCGACGCTCACCAGCGCGGCCGTCACGAAGCTGGCAATCATCAGGGCCTGCTGCACCGCCGACAGCGGCGTGCGCCGGAATCGCTGAAACAGATACACCGACGAGGGCCAGCCCACCAGCACAATCGTGACGATGACGAAGAGCACCGCCAGAATCATGAAGGCGACGCCGCCATACGACCCGGCCACCTGGCTGGGATTGTCCGCTGCAAACCGCGGATAGCGGGCGCCCAGCCCGGTCGCGAGACCGACGAGCGCGAACGCCATGAACACGATGGTCACCGCCGCCACACGCTTCAGAAACGGGTCGACGCCCAGCAGCTCGTTACCGGCAATGGTCAGGCACTCGCTGAGCAACAGCACGGGGAAGAGCCCGGTCCAGAACTTCGACCACAGGAAATCGCGGAGCGAGATCGGGGCCGTGCGGATGATCCAGAACGCCGCGCCCTCGGCCGAGACCATCGGGAAGACGAACCGGACCGCAACCGTGGCCATCACGAACCCGGCCATGCCGAGATTCAGGAACGCGTAGAGGTTCTTGAGCACGCCGCTCATCGACGGAATGCGCTCGAGATCGAGCACGCGGAAGTTGTAGAGGTAAACCAGCACGAGTGCCAGCAGCAACAGCAGCTGCGACCACTGGCTCACGTCGCGCAGGAACACCTTGAGGTCCTTGACGAGCAGCTGTTGTCGCACGACGGATAGCGGCAGCCTCCGCGCCACCGCGTCCAGCAGCCGCCAGTGCCGGACCCGCA
>Ga0105103_10000023_pt1 | contig 63555 bp, 57 predicted proteins | sample PPLLaktember2015_2_FD_79107 | JGI IMG/M metagenome (GOLD analysis project Ga0105103, IMG submission 79107) | Freshwater sediment microbial communities from Prairie Pothole Lake near Jamestown, North Dakota, USA - PPLs Lake P7 Core (6) Depth... | ecosystem: Environmental > Aquatic > Freshwater >...
AACGTCAATAATCTGTGGCAAGAAAATAAGTATTTGGTACTACGGAGATACAAAATGGTATGACAGGGTAATGACACAGCTTGCGGAGTGGGGTTGGATGATGAAGGCAATTTTAGGGATAGTAGGGATAATACATTTGTGGGGATGAGTGAGATTTAAAATAATGGGGATATGACAGTAGATAAAAGAGAGTAGGTGATGGTTCCTATCTGGCTGATAAGTGTGATTGTTAGTTTGGTTATTAGGATGGGAAAATGGAATTAAAAGAGTAAAAACTTATTTAAAAATAAATAGAAATGAATGTAACTAAAGTTAAAGGAGATTATACAATAACTGAAGATACTCCTCTTGTTGTATGTGATTCAAGTGTTGCATTAGCTGTTACCTTAAAATCAGCATCAGGTAAACAAGATGTATTTTATATTAAAAATATAGGATCTGCTGATGTAACAGTAACTGCAACTCTTCCAGACTTAATAGATGGAGCAGCTACTAAAACACTTGCTCAATATGAATCTTGCTTATTACTTGATTTGAGTGTAAATACTTGGATGGTGATTTAACTATGAGAATTATTGATGTAACTCAGACTGTAGATGTAACAGGAATAAATGAATTATTAGTATGTAATTCTGCTAATCCTATAGCAGTAAATCTTCTTAGATCTGCTACAGGCACACATGGAGGTTACTATATTAAAAATATAGGAGTAGGAGATGTTACAGTAACTCCTCAACAAAATGATACAATAGACGGAGCAGGAACAATAGTTGTTTCACAGTATAGTTCTATAAACATAATAGACTATAAAGAAACAATTTGGTTGATAATCTCACATAGTCATGTATAGTAAAGATGATTTAGATGTAAATAAAGTAAGAATATTATATTCTGACAGTGTTCTTTATTTAGGAGATTCAATAGTTATATCTAAAGCAACGTCTGATATATCTCTTAAATTTTTTGGAGCTACAGGATCAAGAAACACTTATATGATTAAAAATACTAGTGATTCTATATTGACAATATTGTTTGATGCAGAAGATACTTTAGATGATGATATAACTTATATTGATATATTTCCTTATGAGTCTTATTTAATTACGGATTATTCTCCCCATCATTGGATAATGCTAGACTTTCATATTTTGTGGTTTTTTGGAGGCTTTCCTCCTATTGTTAAATATTAATATATGAAGACAACTTCACTTAACGAATTAGTATATGAGCTTCTTGAATTAAGAAGGTCTTATCTAAAAGAAACAGATCCAATACCTAAGAGATTGGTAATTGATTGGATACAAAGCCAAAGAGCCCGGCTATTAGATCAAAAAGGTAAGAAACCGATGTCATCTATTGATGATCATTTTATTCAAGATCTTGGAGCAGTTCCTATGGAAAAATATCTATCTAACATAGTTGATCCTCAAATAAAAAACTATGATTATATGTATAGGACTTCTATAGATATTCCTAGAACTATAGAATCTTATGATGGTATTGGAATGTTTAGTAGAATTGGGCCTGTAGATAGATTATCAGATCATTATCAAATAACATCATATAATAAAGCATTAGCTTTAGGATATGGAAAATTTAATTATAATTCTATATATGCTTTTGTATTAGGAGATAGGGTATATCTTACCAGTAATGGAGGTTTACATTTTACAGTAAATTACTTAGATATAAGAGGAGTATTTCAAGATCCTATAGCAGCTGCTTTAATAAAAGATCCTAACTGGACTTATAATGATGATTATCCTATTAATAAAGAAATGATAGATCAGTTAAAAGTATTAATTATAAAAGAGAAGTTTGGATTAACATTAATTCAAGCAGACGATAAAACAGATAATAAAGAAGATGATCCAACAGGAGCAAATGACCTTCAAAAGAGGGCAACGCAAAGTACTAGCTAATTATAAATTTGACGATATATATAAGTTTTACAAAGAACTTAATGGTAAGAAAGCATTACCAAAAAAAGTAGTAAGACAGATATATAAAAAATTATTTCCTACAATAGTAAAGATGATGGTATTTGATGCATTCGATTTTAGAATGCCATCAAGATTAGGGTATATCAGAGTTAAGAAAAAACTTATAGAACCAAAACTAGACGAGAAAGGTAATTTAGATGCCAGAAGATTATCTGTAGATTGGAAGAAAACTACAAAACTCTGGAATAAATTATATCCAGAAAAAACTAAAGAAGAGATTAAAGCTATTAAGAATAAACCTTTAGTAAGGGAATTAAACGAAGATTACAACGGATACAGAGTAACATGGTATTGGGACAAAACAACTTGTAATATCAAAAATCAGGCTGCATATTATATTGATATTACAAGAGATAATGATAGAATATTAAGTAGAGGCGTTAGAATGAATAATTTAAATTTTTACGGATAATGTTAAGTGGAAGAACGGTGTCTGTTGACATGATTATAGAAACTCTTTATAGAGACTATGGATTTGAAACCATAAATAAATCAGAGGTAGTAGAATGGATCTGGACTTCTATGGCTATCATTGGAACTCCTTATCCATACGAAGATAAATCAAAAGAACTTACTATTGTAGATTTTAGAGCATCTTTACCTTTAGACTTGTATAGTATAAATATGGTTAGGGAAAAAACTACTGGAACTCCTTTAAGAGAAATGACAGATCTTATGAACAAATTTGGAGACACTGCTTATGAAGGAGTAACTGAAATTATTGCTGACTATGAACCGGCATATCCTTATCTAAGTGATATGGAAAATGAAGTAGAATATTATAATACCATAATAGGGCCAGATACAACATCTGAATATTATACTTATAAAACACAAGGTAATTTTATGTATTTTGGTATGGAGACAGGAACTGTAGAAATGCAATATAAAGCTATTCCTATAGATATAGTAACTGGAATGCCTACTATACCAGATGATGCAAAATATATTAGAGGAGTAGTTAGTTTCATAGGAGAACGGTTGGCTTTTAGACTTATGTTAAAAGATATGTTATCAGAACGTAAGTATGAAATAATCAGACAAGATTATTTATTTAATGTAGGAGCAGCTAAATCGTCTTGTGTGATGCCAGATCCAAGTAGAATGGAGACTCTTATTAACAGGTGGAAATCTACATATCTAGGCTCTGAACATTTTGACACTAACTATAAACACCTTGGTTCTAGAGAGTAGGAGGTTTTATGGAGATGCCTAAGTTAACTAACAGTTTTAAAGGAGGTATGAATAAGGATATTTCTCCTAATGAATATCCTAATACCTGTTATTTCAATGCAGAAAACTTTAGAGTAATAGTAGATAATGGAGATGGATTAAGTTCTGCCTCTCTTGCTAGTCCTAAAGGTAATATAGTAAGTTTTACCTTACCTGTTGATCATGTTTATTTAGGGTCTACTGTATTAAGAGAAAAACTTATATTACTTACTAAAGATACATCTGTAGGTATTACTTTACCCGATAAAATATACGTACTTACACTATCAGATGTTCTTGTAGGATCATATATAATAACAGGAGCTGATCTTATCTATGAACAAGATCTTGGATTTGATATTAATTATCCTATTAAGGTAGTAGGTAACTATGAGAATGCAGAAGTCCAGAAAATATATTGGGTTGATGGTCTTAATCCACTAAAACATCTTAATATAGTAAGTAGTGCTTTTAATGATTTGAGTATTCTAAGTCCTGAATTGTTAAATATATTACCTAATCATACTTACGGATCATATACTCTTACAGAACTATCTGGTGGTCATTTAAAAGCAGGTAGAATACAATACTCCTATCAACTATATTCAGTATCAGGAACTGAAACTATGTTTGCTCCTCCTAGTAAGTTATATAATCTTACATCTTCTGATATAAGTGATGGAATAGATTTTGAAGGAGAAGAGATTGAAACTGAGATTAACAAATCAATAAGAGTTACAATAGACTTAGATGCAGATGTAACTTCTACATTTAATAGAATAAGGTTAGTAGCATTGGAATATGAAACTTATGGAGATGTTCCTACTGTCAGAGTAATAGCTGAATTAGAATTAGGAACTAACTCTATATCTTTTATAGACTCAGGTAATACTATAGGAGAGTTCATTCTAGAAGAGTTTCAACAAATTAGAAATGAAATTACTCCTACTACTATAGAGACAAAAAATAATTATTTATTTGCTGCTAATATAAGTCAGGAATTCTTTGATATTGATGACCTTGTAAAAGAAATTACAAGCGATGATAACTCTTTTTTAGATACAAGAGTATATCGTTGGAGATATGTAGAATCTGGTTTTGGGGAAGGTTCTGGATCTCAGATCTTAAATGATAATACAGATCCTGGAGCAATTTTAAACACTCCTGGATATCTTGCAGGAGGAACAATACCTACCAATTCTTTTGATACTACAATTTTTCAAGCTACTAATACTACTTGGAGATTAAGAGTTACCATACGTCCTGATCTTCATGCCGCTGCTCAAGTACCAGTAAGAACTGTTACTGGAATATCTTCCATTAACGGTATCTGGTGTTATGTAAGATTAAGAACTACAAGCACTGGAATGTGGGATGAACATGCTTTTATGCTAGACTTAAGAACAGCATATATAGAAGAGTATAACTCTACTTCTAATTTTGTAAGTATAAGAGGTACAGATTACTTTGGAATAAAACCTCAAGATCTTACGCCTCCTTGGAGCTCTACGGCTTATAGTGTTGATGCTGTTACTCAATTTAGTTATACATATACATATACATATCCTTTAGCATTAGGAACTTCTAATTTTGAATCTACTATAAATAAAGTAAATTTATTAGGAGAGTCTCCAGGGGTTTGGTCTGAGATCGTAATAGATGATGGCTCTAGTGCTCCTTCTTATGACTCTGTTCCTGAAAAACATGACTGTATAAATACATATAATAATATATCAAATGATAGCAATGTAAATCATTTGTATAAATATAAATATGGAGCTTCAGATCCTCCAATAGTAACAGATTTAGGAGGTACAGGTCAGTTCATTTCTTATGAGTTTATTACTCATACTATGGAAGACGTAGCTACACGAAGAACTCTGGCTGGTTCTGCTACTAATAATTATTTATTAGATTCTTTAGTTCTTACACAAAGCTATGCTAATCCACAAACAGTAATGGATTATACTAGTTATCAAAGAAACGAAGTATACAGATTTGCTATTGTATTTTATGATCTTAAAGGTAGACCATCTTTCTCTAAATGGATTGCAGATGTCAGATTTCCCGATATAAATGAATATTTATCAGATGGACGATATAGTGATGCTTTTAATTTTACTTCATTAGATGCTACTAATCCTGACGAAGTTATGAACGGAGTTGCTCTTGGCATTAAATTCATTATTAATTGGGCAAGCATTGATTCTACCTATCCTGGATTATTAGAACAACTATCTGGGTTTCAAATAGTAAGAACTCCCAGAACCGAATTGGATTGTACTATTAAAGCACAAGGTCTTATAGTTCCTACACATATAGTAACAACTGATTCTGATCCTGAGTTAAAAGAAGGAAATTACAGTTCTTATAATATTACTTCTGCAGGAGATTATGAGGTGGGTGTAGTTACTCAGATAACAGATGTTACTGGTACTAACTCTACTTTAGATGATGAGTTAGTTGAATTACTAAGTCCAGAATTAGTTATTAATAAAGATTTAAGTATAGATACCAGTAATGATTTTTTAGAAGCTATTGGACATATAAGTAATATTACAGCAGATAGAATAGTAATACCTGTGGTGGATCAAAAATCTTATACGGTAACTTCAACAACAATAACATCGTTTGAAAGAGATCCTAATGATTTAACTTCTGATTTTAGACAAACAATTGACGATGCTATAATATCTTTCCCGGAAGCTAAAGTTCCTACTACAAGAGCTATTGGAGGAACATTCTATACACCAAGAGGTTATGACGATGATCTAGCCGGTAGTAATCCAGAAATGACTTATAAAGGAACATCTTTAGTAGCTAAACTAGATGCTCCTTTTGTAAGTGTTACTCCTGCAGATTATATAGCCGGAGATGAACAAGCTATATATGGCAGATATAGAAAACCTTTAGGATATTCTATTTATGGCGGAGCTACTTATACTGAAAGATCATATTCAAAATATATTGATGTTAGTGGTTTTAGTGAAATAACTAATGTAATAACTTCCTATGATTTATATAATGGAGATACTTATATCGTTCCTTTTAATTTTCTAAAATTATTTTATGATTATAAAGCAGAATATGCTGAAGATGATGGAGAAAATTCAGGACAAGTTCTTGTGGCTTTTCCTACTGAGAGTAGAATTAATCTACATTATAAGTTAGATAATATCCCAAAATATTTTACTATCCCAGAATTAACTCCAGAATATTATCTAGCAGAACAATATTCTATAGGGATTTCACAATATCCTAATGGATATCCAAATATAAATGATTTATACAGATATAATTCTGCTTACTCTGCTATAGATATGAGTAAAGTATTTTCTCCTAAGCCATTTGACTACAGGAGTGTTACCCTTAATGATGTTATGGTTACTTCAAGTGAAAAGAAATATAATGGAGAATACTCTGATTCATGGCTTAAATTTAAGTTTAATAATTACTTAGAGTTAGAAGGAGAATACGGAGCTATAACAAGATTAATTAATAACAATGAAAGACTTGTAGCATTTCAACCCAGGGCTATCGCAGTGTTATCAGTATTAGAAAGAGAACTGGTAGAGACTAATAATGTAGCTAATCTTGCTGTAGGTTCTGGAGGAATATTAAGCAGATATGATTATATAACAAAAATGGCGGGTACTAGTCTGTATTATGCAATAGTAAATACAGAAAGCGGATTATATTTCTACGACGATAAGAATATAATAGTATATCGCATTCTAGAGGGTTTAGAGCCTATTTCAGACACGAAAGGTATGAAGTCATACTTTGAGTCTAATCCTTATTCATCATTGATTGCAGCTTACGACAGAGCTAATAGAGAGGTTGTTTTTAGTCCTAATGCTTCATACACTAATCCTACTATTTGTTTTTCTGGTTATATAGATGCTTTTAGTAGTTTTTATTCTTGGAATAGTGGTGCAGATTATGTAACTGATTTTATTACTTTTGATAAGTACTTATTATCATCGCTTGATAGAAGAACGTTCTACTTACATAATGTAGGAAATTATAATGAGTTTTATGGTGAAGATAAGGCAAGTTCTTTAACTTTAATATCCAATCCACTTAAGAATAATGTAGTTACTTTTCATACCGTAGATTGGCTTACTGACCTTACTATATCAGGTGTTGATGATCTTACTCATACCTTTGATACTCTACAAATAACTAATACTCATCAAGATACTGGTAATATGATTTTATCTGCAAGAGATGATTTACGAAGAAGATTTCGTAAGTGGAGATTAAATACTTTTAGAGATGTTGATGATGAAGGAAGGATTAGAGATTCTTGGATTAAATCACACTTTACTTGGTCACAAGATGTTAACAATAAAAAATTAATAGTACATCCAATTGATTTCTATTACTTACCTACAAAGATTCGATAGATTATTTTTCATAATATATTTTGTAATATTAAACAATTAGTATAATTTTGTAATTAACTTTTAATTAAATGGCTACCAAATCTAAAATTCATATTAAGCCGTCTAAGAGAGGTACACTTAGAAAAGCTATGGGAGCTAAAGAAGGAGAGAAGCTCTCTGTATCAGCTATGAAGAAAAAGATGAAGAATGCTAGTCCGGCCATGAGAAAGAAACTTAACTTTGCTATTAATGCAAGAAAGTGGAAACATGAGGATGGTGGACTTTTAAGCACTGATAATCTTTATAATTCGTTTGCTGAGATGAATAATCTACCTACAAGGGGATTATCAGAAAGTGGATTAGCTCCTACTAATAATCCTGGAGGCGGAGGGGGAGGACTTAATATGTCTTTTGATCCTATAAGTCTTGGTCTTAGTGCATTAACAGCTATTGGTGGTTCATTAGGAGCTAATATGGCTGCTGAAAAAACTGAGATGTATGAAGATGCTTCAGAGAATATGAGAACAGTAGATGTTAATAAAGTTGTTAAGGGATCGGGTGTTCAAGCTTTTTTACAAAATCCTTTAAGCTTAGGCATAGGAGGAAGAAAAAGAGCTAGATTAGAAGCAGAAGAATTCAATGAAAATATAAGAAAGCAACAGTTTAGTAAAGATGTTAATAGTAGGTTTTCAGCTATTTCACAAGCTCCTACTTATACACCAGTAGCTAGGCAAGGAGGTTTTATAGCTTATAAAGGTCAGACACATGATGGCCCTGATGGAGGAATTTTAGTTGATCAATTTGGAAACCCTACTTCTATTTCTAGTGGTGAAAGTATTGCATCAGTAGAAGGTGGAGGTAAAAATAAGAAAGGAGAAGTATCGCATTATGACCCAGAAACTGGAAGCACCTATATTTATTCTGATGCACTTAAATTTGCAAAACCTGCCAATGCTCTTCTTAATAAATATAAACTGAATAAACCTAATAGTCTACAGTATCAGCAATATAAAAATGATCTACTTACTAAAACAATGGTAGATAAGAAATTTGAAGAATTAAGAACAGCACAAGAGTTTGCCAAGGAAACTAATTTATCTACAGAAGACTCTTTAAATATGTTTAGGAATGGAGGAGAATTAACCAGATTCAAAGCTAAAAAAATGTTAAAAGACGGAACGGCACATGGTAAAAAACTTACTGCTAAACAAAAAAGATATTTTGGTTGGGTTGCTAGTGGAATGAAAGAAGATGGTGGCCCTCTTTCTAAGAGAACTATATTAATGCCTAAAGAAAATCTTGAATATGATAGAGATCTTAGGATGAACCCTGATTGGATGGGATCTTTACAACAAGCTCAGGATTTAGATTCAATGTATTCTATTCCTGTAGGTACTTGGAAAGGCAATCCTTTGTCCTTAAAAGATTTTACTAAGATGCCAGAATATGTTACTAGTTATTATAGACCTGATTATGCTATTGAGTTTAATAAAAACAGATTAGGATTACCCAATACTTTTCAAGATATTAATTTAAAGAACACCAAACCTACTGAAACTGTTTCCAGATATCAACCTGCATCTACTGTAGTTCCTGCAAACCAAGTGGCTTATTATAAAAAAGGAGGTAAAGTTTTAAAATCTGTTCCAAGATATGATATGACTTTTGAAGAAGAAATAGCAGATCCATTTGGATTAGCTCTTGTGCCCGGGTATACAACAATGGAACAGGGGAAGAAGGATAATAATATGATGGAAGGTGTTTATAATTCAGCTTCTAGTCCTTTTATGTTGGGAGAGGCCCAAGTTAGTGCTATACCGTCAGCTAAAAAACAATTTCTAGAAAAATTTGCAGAAAATAAAGCAAGAGTAAAAAAGTTTATGAATGTTAAATATGCAGATCCTAATAAAGTATCTCAAGATAAATTAAGATATCCACAGGATTCATATTCTGGAAATAGAAATTTATCGACATCTCCTAAATATAATACTGTTAGTAAATATGAAGTACCTAATTTAGAAATAAATCCAACTCAAATACCAGGAGTTACATTTTCAAGTGCTCCAAAATTAAATATGCCTTCAGGATTTGCTAATGTAAGTGGATTATATGACAGAAAAACTCCTAACGCAGGACCCGGTTATTATAATAAAGGATTTACTAGACCTTATAACTTTGGTAATATGGAACCTGCTTCTAGAACTCAAAGTAGAGTTGAAAGAGGATTAGGACAATTACCATATCCAGTAGAAGCATATCGTGCTTCAGATGATCTCATGCAGATGCCAGAGTATGGTAGTTTAGTATCTGAACAAGGTGTGGCTAATATGAATTTACCAACAACTCCTGTAACAGTAGAACAAGGAATTAATCCACTTCAAGAAGAGTCGTATGGTGCTAATTGGTTAAATCCTGTTGGTCATATTCTTAGTGGATTAGGTAGCATAGCTGATTATGCTGCTATGAGAAAAGCCAGACCTGAAAATGTTAATTTAGGTAGAGTAGGAGCTGAAAGAATTAGTTTAGCAAAACAAAGACTTGCCAACGAAAGACAAGCAGCCAGTGCAAGAGCTATGGCTACATCTGCTGCAAGATCTTCTGGAATGAATGCAGGTGTTGCTTTAAGTAATGCTACAAGTGCTAATACAGGAGTCAATAGATTGCTTGGAGAACAAAATGCTGAATTACTTGAGAGAGAAGAAACTGCTAATGCTCAAATGAGACAACAAGCTAATATGGTTAATGCAGAATTAGCTGCTCAGGAAGGATTGTTTAATACTCAACAGCAAAATGCTTATAAGATGATGATGGCATCTAGAAATCCTTTATCTAATATTGCAAGAACGACTGCTAGTTATTTTGCAGATAATGCAGCATATCAACAAGATTATGATACATTACAGATGTTAGCACCAAATGCTGAATTATATACAGAGCCGAACAAGAAGGGAAGAAAGAATCCCTTTAAAAAACCAAAAGTTAGACTAAGATAAAATATTATAAATTATGGCATTAGGTCAGACACTTAGATATTATAGAGGACAATTTAATCCAGAGTCTGCATATCAGCCTTCTGGAGATGGAAGTACTATTATTTCTTTATATAATCCAGAATCTCAAGCAAGGTTTATTGAAGCTGTTGCTCAAAGACAGGAAAGATTTGATACAGCTAAACTTGCAGAAGCTCAGGAATTAGCTAGAATAGGAGAATTAGAAACTTATGATTTACCAGAGTTAAATAACAGACTTAAATCTTTTGAAAGTAATATTAATAATTTAGTTAAAACTAAATATAATGGAGACTATGGAGCTGCTGCAAATGAAATAGCCAAGATGATTGGAACTGAACGTAGTAATCCTTTCTATCATTTTAATAAACAAAAGGTTGAGATGAGTAAAGCTTATTTAGATGCTAAGATGAAATTAGGTTCTAATTTTATGTCTGCTAATAATCCTATGGAAGTAGGATTTCAAGATTGGCAGAAAGGAGCTAAATTCGATTTTACTCCTATTAATAGAGAAGACATTGTAAAAGATGCTGCTATGGAATTTGGAACATTGGCAGATACAATAATGAGTGATCCTACTTTACAATCAACAGCCGGTGGTCAGTATTTTCTATCTACTATACAATCAGGATTAGAAGATCCAAGAGCCGTAAGAGAGTTTATGGAAACTGAAGAAGGTCAGATAATGATACAAAATATTGTTGATAAAAATCCTGAATTATCTAAATTAGACAGAGAGCAAGTTATGGGAGCAGTTACTGAAGGTGCTTATAGTGCTATAGGTAAAACTCAAACACAATACTTGCAGAATCAGGATTTTATAAGTAGAGCAGATTTACTCAAAGCTAGTGGGGAAGTTGAAGATAGTTATTTTAATTTAATGATTCCTACAGGAGCTATGGCTACAAAAAAATATTTTGAAGGCGTAGATGAGAAAGGGAATAGACTTTCTGCTATCAGATCTTATTCAATAAATAGCACTTCTTCAACAAGAATGACTACTTCTCAAATAAATGAACTTGATAATATTAAGAAAAATTTAGGAAGTCAAATTAAATTATTAGCTTTTGGAGATAAACCTAGCGAACTTGTAAACTTCATGAATAAAAAGAGTCGTAAAAATATTGAACAAATGGATGGCAAAGAACCTGTCGAAATTACAGATGTAGGCTTTAGTCCAAATACCTCTGAGCTTGTTTTAGGAATTACTGGTTATGATAAAGAAGGAAAGATGCTAGAAGCTGGTTTAGTATTAGATGCAGGTACAGAAGAAACATATCCTAACAATAATCGTATATTAGCTTTAATCCCATATTTGGAAACTTTAGGAGAACAAGGTTCAGATTTTAATAGAGAATTATATACATGGTTAGCAAGAAACTACCCAAGTATGTATAAACAATATACTAATCAATAATAGTTATGGCTCTTTACGAAGAAACAAAGAAAATTCAACAAGAATTAGATAATAAGTACAACCAAGATGATCCACTTAAATACGTATTTACAAAACTAGCAAATGCTAATCGTAATTTAAGTGCCACTGGTAAACCCCCCATAGACATAACTCCTACAGAAGATACTGGTATATACTTACCAAGAGACGGAAGAAACTTTGGAAGATTCTTCGGTGAGGTATATAATCCATTGTCTAACGTGGAAAATGCAGTTGCATCCAGACAATCAGGATGGGAACGTATGGGCTATATGATTCCTAGAATAGGAGTTAAAGTAGCGTCTGAAGTTGCTCAATTACCAGGGTATCTTGGCGGAGCTGTTGCTTGGGGAGCTACTGGTTTTGATAAAGATCAAATTGGTTTAATGGTTGATAATTTCTGGCAAAGAGCTATACAAAGTACTGAACAATCTGTTAAAGACGAACTTCCTGTTTATGTAAGTGATAAAGTAAAAGAAGGTGGATTAATGCGTAATATTTTTTCCACTGCATTCTGGGCTACCGAAGGGGCTGACGGAATAGGATTTTTATTATCTTATTTAGTACCTGGACAAGTACTTAAAGCTACTGGTTTAGGAGCAAAAGCGGCTAAATTAATAAAACCAGGTAGCAAGATTTCTAAGTTAATGAGCCAAGGAACTACATATGAACAAGCAGTAAAAGCAGCTACAAAGGGAATGAAAGAGTCTTTTGATTTTGTAGGAGCTACTGTAATAAATACATTATTTGAATCAGCTGCTGAAGGTGGAGAAACATTTAGAAATGTATTAGATAAAACCGGAGATAAAGATAAAGCAGCTAATGCGGCTGTTGATGTTGTTAATAAAAACTTTGGTATTTTATTAGCATCTAACGCTGTTGATCAATATTGGTTATTTAAAGATATTAAAATGTTTAAGAAAGTAGGAGCAGATGCTACTGAAAACTTAACAAAGAAAAGTATATTAGATAGACTTATAGATCCTAAAACTAATAAAGTATTATCTGAAGTTAAACAAAAAACTAAGTGGGAAAAAGCAGGAGCTTTAACAAAACAATTATTTGAAGGTATTGGAAAAGAAGGTTTTTATGAAGAAGGCTTACAGTTTGCTGCAAGTAAACAAGCAGAACAAGATGTTGAAAATCCTGAAGAAGCTGACAGAGGATTTGTAGATGAGATGATAGATCTTGCGGATACTTATCTGGAAAACCTTTCTAACACCGATATGCAGAAAAGTATTTTCTTAGGAGGATTATTAGGAGGTGGTATGTCTATGGTTGGATACGCTAGACAAGAAGCTGCTGAAAAAAGATTGTTAGAAGGTACTTCTGCAAAATCTCCAAGTCCGTTTGCTAAATTCTTTGGAGCACAAGAACGTAAAGAAACTCCTGGATTAAAACAACTTTTGGAAAGAAATATGAATGCCTATCATACTAATCTTTCTGATCTTGCTAAAAAAGATAAAGATAATAATCCTGAATTAAATCCAGACGGAACATATGTTTGGGACGAAGATAAAATTAAAGAACTTGCGGAAGATAAATTATTAGATTATGCAGAAAAAGAAAAATTAGTTTCTTTTGCAAAATCAGGAAATATAGAAGGATTTAAATATATTAAAGATAAATTAGACTATCGTTATATGTCTTTATTTATTCAACAAGAAGGTGGAATAAATACATTATTAAAGCATATTGATGAAATGTCTGAATTAGAAAAAGAATACTTTGCTAAAGAAGGCGTTGAATTTGACTTAGATACTATTAAAAGAGATCTTAAAGAGAAAGCGTTGAGGTTTCAAGGTATGTATGACAGAGTAGAAAATACTCATGATCTTCTTATGTCTGATATTAAATATGATAAAGATAATAAAGACTTATTTAATAAGTTTAGTGAGAAAGTTAAAAATAATAAAATTCAAGAAGAAAGAATATCCGCTTTTTCAGATAGTAGAATTAACGCACTTCGTAATGAATTAGCTAATTTAAAATATAATGACACTTCTATTCCAATAACATCAGATCAAAATAATCTATCTGATAATCTTATAGAAAGTCTTAATAAATCTTATGATGAACAAAAAAATAATTTATCAGAAGCTAGTAAAAAACAAGTAGAAAGAACTCTTAAGGACATTGAAGAGCACCAAAAAGAATTAAAAAAATCAAGAGACTTTAGTTCTAAACTATATAATAAAACTTGGTTAAATAAAACTTTTAAAGAATATACAGACCGTACTAAAGAAGTAAAACAAACTACTTTAGATGGAAATAAAGCAACAGAAGCTGCTAAGTTATCTCCTAAATTAAGGGCTTTATATAATAAAGCTGTTATAATGGAAGAACTTAATGATCCTATTAAAGCCGTTGCAAGACATTCTGGAGATGTTCAAGTTACTTATAAAACTCCTGACGGCAAAACACATAAAATTGTAGGTCAAATTACAGGTGATAATAGTGCAGGTAATTTAACATTAAGATCTACTAAAGAAGAAGTTAATGGTAAATTACGAAATGTTGATAAAGGAACTATATTCTATATTAATGAAAACGATACTATAGGATTAAATAAAGAACAGTTATCAATTAGTGATATATCTATTACAAAAGCACCTGAAGATGTTTTAAAAGAACGTAGAAGTACTGTATTACTTGAAGTATTAAAAGATCAACTTGCTGATCAAAAAGAAGGTATTAGAAATTTTAAAGATAGAGTTTTAATTCAACATGATTATGTTGAAGAATTAAAAGCTAAAGCTAATGAATTAAATAAAATAGAATTAGAAATCCTAGAACAAACAGGTAGTAAACTTACTTCTAAAGGAACTGCTCGTAAAATATCTGTAAAAGTTGCTCCAGGTTCTTTAGCTGTAAAAGTTGAGAATAGAAAATACGTTGATGTTAAGAAAAGACAATTTCTTAATACAGAAGAATTACAAAGAGAATTAAGAAATGCTACAAGAATACACGAAGAATTAAAACAAGATTTAAATACTTGGACTGAGAATAGAAAGAGAGTTACTGATCAGATTAAGAAAGCAAAGGAAGATGGAAATTATTATAAACTTTTTGAAAAAGAAGTAGAAGATTCTAATAATCAATTACAAGAGGCAAGAAATGGAATTGCTAAAAACCAAGAAATAATTGATAACTCAAATATTTATCTTCAGCGATTAAGGTCTACTCTTAAAGGTTATTTTACATCTTTTGCTAATGTTTTAGAAATAACTCCAAAACTTATAGTAATTAGGAATAATCCTAATTTAACTCCTCAAGAAATAGAAGAACAGTCTATAGAATTAATATCTTTAGCTTTATCTTCTATAGAATTAACAGATGAGATGGTAGACTCTCTCGGACTACTTCCTTCTAATTTAGAAAGAATACAAGCTCTTATACAAGAAACCCAAGCTACAATAAATAATGCAGAAGTTGCTTTAATCGAGAATCAAAGAAAATTAGAAGAATTAAGAGGAATTGTTAAATTATATTCTAGTCTTAGTAAAAATTACAGGGATACTTATATAAAATATCTTAGCAATACTTTAGGAGTGGTTAGTGAATTAGTAGATGAAGAAACTAAAAAAGCAGACACTCCAGAAGATAATATAGAAGATTTAAGAACTAGAGAAGAAGAGTTTACAAGACAATTTGAAAAAGATGCCAAACATCCTTATATAAATAAAGATTCTTTCATTGTAACAGGAGGCGATCAAACTGAATTAATGAAGGGAGAACAAAACGATGACTTAGCTCGTTGGTATATATTTGTAAATAAATTAGCACATCAAAATAAAAACTCAAAGTATGTATTAAGATCTTTTACTATTTCACAAGTAGCTAAGCTTAAAGAAGACGATCCTATAAGGAAAGGACTTAAGTTTTATGCCGGTAAAATAAAAGGTATTAAACAATATGTAACTTATAATCAATTATTGAATCTTCCTAAGGAAAATCAAGATATAGCAGAAGATGATATTAAAGTAGTTGTATATGAGGACGAAAAACCATTATTAGTATCTAAACAAGTTATTGACAGTAGTGAAGGAAAATATTATCTTATATATAATTCTCTATTAAAAGAGGATAAAAATATTTTTGGGAATAGATTTTCTAAGACAAAAGCAATTGCAGATAGGATTGCTGAAATGAAGTATCCTCAAGATACTGAAGAAGAAAAAGAAATAGCTTTATCACAAGCTACTGCTTTTGTAGATGAAAAATATGATAAAGACTTTGAAAGTTATTTAAAATTCAGGGAAGATCTGAAAAAAGAATCTTACTATTTTGGAATCAATTTTATTAATCCGGGTATTAAGAATGATAGTGGAGCTACTGAAATAGAATTAACGGATTACATAGGTGATACCGATGTATCTAGATTAAGAGACTCTATATACATTCATAAGATAGGCACAAGAAAGGGTGATAAACGTAATTCTAATTTAAAAAAGACTGATTATGGTCATCGTATTACAAGACAGTTTAGTGGTGCAGAGCATGGAGTTACTAGTGGATATGCCTATCTGGGATGGGATAATAGGTTTGAATTGATTAAACCAAGGACTATTCAGGATACTGGATCAGTAGAAGAAGTATTAGGAATTCTAAGATATCTTGCTACTAATCCAAAAGATTATGAAGAAATAGAAAAGTATCTGCATACAATAGTATATATCAATGCTCAAAATAAGAAACATAGATTATATTTTTCAAAATTCTATGGCCCTAATAAAACTAAAAGAGGATTCAGAACTTTAATATTTGGAGATAAAGAAATATCTGCACAAGATTTAGCTAATGGAGAAAATCTTGAGGATTTACGTGAATTTCTTGCCACTAAGTATTGGAATTTTGATAGTGGATCTATTGATTCTACTTCTTTTACAGAGTTTAAAGTATCTTGGTCAGATAGAAATGAACCAACTGTTACAAGTACATTATGGGATACTAAAAAAGGAGGGTATGTAGGCTTTTTATTCTCTCAGGATAATAGAATACCGAAAGGTACAGTATACGCTAAACCTACAGAAGAATCTCCTTTAGATAGTGTTCGTAATCCTAATTATATTAATCAATCATTATCTTTAAAAAGTATAGGCACTACTTATAAGAAAGAAAAACCTGTAAGTACTAATAAAACAAATACTGATCCACAAGATAAAAAAGAATCCAAGACTACTAAAAAAGGTATTAGACCTACTGAACAAGGTGCTGTAGATGCTAAGAAAATTAAATTAGGTAGAAAAGTTAAGGAAGAAGATATTGAACAAGAAGAAGAAGCTCCTAAAGTTAAAAAAACTCTTAGACCTAAAAACTTAGGAGTGCAAACAGCTCCAGATGCTGCTGAAAATGTTTCAGAACCAATAGCTACCAATGAAAAAATCTATAAAACTCCACAAGAATTATGGAATAGTTTTACTCCAGAAGGTAAAAAAGCCTATCTTGATAGATTTGGTAAGTCTGAAGAAGAAGTTATGAAGATGGTATTTCAAGGATACAAATCTAGTTTTGGGTCTATCAATAGGAGTAAAGATCAAAATGAAGCTTATATACAAGAAGAACTTCAAAGTAAGATAGAATGGTTTAAAAATAAATTTCCACAAATTCCTATTAATGTTATAGAAGATTCTTTAATGAAAGATTCTTGGGGTAGACTTACAAAAGATGGAATTGTTTTAATAAGTGATCTAGCTGCAGAAGGAACAGTATATCATGAAGCATTTCATACTTATTCATTATTATTTTCTAACGAAGATGAAAGAAAATCATTATATGACGAAGTTCGTAAGAGATTAAATAAACCAGAATTATCTGATAAACAAGCAGAAGAATTTTTGGCAGAAGAATTTCGTATGTATATGATAAGTCCAAATGAATATAAGTTTAATCAAGAAGATAAAATAGTAAAAAATTGGTTTAATAAAATATTAGATTATATATTAGATATATTAAAAGATTTTGGAATAATAAAATCAGATAAATCAGGATTTAGAATAGAAGAAACTTTTAATAAAATTAATGTTGAAAATTCTTTTAGAATAGCAGATGAAACTCTTACAGAAAATATTAATAATCTTAGAGATAATTATGATCAATCCCGAACAATAACAGGTCTTACAGAAAAAGAGACTATGTATTTTGTGCAAGATTTTAATTATCAATTTTTTCAAAATTTATTTAATCCTGAAAGTATATTAAATCCTGAAACTCTTTTTAACTTAGATACTAATCTTCAGGATTTATATAATGTTGTTTATTCTTTCTATGATTTAAATAAAGGTAGTAATCCTAGCTATGAGAAAATACTTAAAAATTTCGATGAGATAGTAGGCTTACATGGTAAATTCTTAAAACAATATGGAATAACATTACCAAGTAAATTTAAAACAACTACTGATAGAATAGAGAATATAACCGAAGAAGATATAGAAGGATTAAATGCTATTGATGAAGATGAAAAAACTAAATCCAAAACTGAATATCAAGATAGTATTCAAGTTAATATGGATGAGTTAATAGACAATCCTATTAGAATGTTAATAGCCGGACTTCCTGCTGTTACTTTAGTTAACAATATGATGAAAGCAAATCTATCAGAATATCTTACAAAATCAACTACTAAGTATGGAGATATTATGAGAGTATTAAGAGATAATCTCGCTACTCGTACTTCCGTCTCTGAAATGGCTGATGTTTTAAGATCGTTATCTTCTACTTATCCAGAATTAACTATTTTATTAAATAGACTAGGATTAAATGAAGCATCTGATAGACCAGTAACTACTCAACAAGTTGCACTACAAAATCAATTGTATAAGAATTTTGCTTTAAATAAAAATAATCCTATACTTCATAATTATACTCATACAGGTAATAAACATCAATTTAGTGCTACTGAAGATAACGTAGAAGAAATATTAAGTAATCAATGGATTAATAACGCTAGATTAAATGCAACTACAGATACAGAATTATCATATATATATAGAAACAAAAGTGGAGATTATTTAATTGATATTAAAACTTTAAAAAGAGATTTAAAATATCATAGTTCGTTAGATAAAATTAAAAGATTAAATACAAGCATTGATATTCTATCTAGATTAGGTATTAAACTTCCCTTAATAGCAGATGAATCAATTGATAATTATTTATTTTGGCTAGAAGATTCTCTAAATGATATAACAAAAGATATTTCTATATTTGATTTTTATAATAGAGATGTTGTAAAAGTAAAAAAAGAATTTGATAAATTACTTAAATATGCTAGTAAAAGTTATATAAACAATAAGGATTTATCTTATTTTAATCAAGATGGTAATAGAGAATTTTCAGTAACTCTTAATTCTCATTTATCCAATACTGTTAATTTATTAAATACAATATCTGTTAATAAGAAACTAAATACAATAGATATTCCATCAGAATTAGAATATCTTATGGGTTGGGATAATAATATTGAAAAAGGAAGTTTATTTAATCGTAACTCAATTTGGTTAGATTACATCAAAGATGGTAAGAAAATAGAATTAGTATTACTAAAAGGATTAATTACTCCTATTGATGGTACTGAAATATCAAAATTGGAATTAGGAGATTATAAATCTTTAACTTTTAATTCTTTATTACAAGGAGTTGTTCCATTTTTAAGATCAGCAGACAGAAAATTAGAATATGGCTTTAGAGTAGGAACAGTTAATTATAATATTAGTAATGAAATTTTTAAAGATACAATGTATAAGTATCTTGAAGATGAATTAGCAACTTCTTTTGCGTTATTATTAGATCCTTCTAATTGGGGAGGTAGACTTAAAAATTATTCTGAAAAAGCTAAAAGTTTAAGAGTGTTTAGTTTCTTACATGAGGATAATAAAATACCAACATTAGAAGAATTTGTTAACGATCATATAAGTAATAAATATGAAAGCTTAGATTCTACTGGTAAAACTAAATCTGCTACAGTAACAGAAGCAGATAGAATGGTTAAAGAATTTATAAAAGTATATAAGAAAAGAATAGACTCTAGTTTTAATAATTATCTAGAAGATTTATATAATACTACTTTAAATTCATTACAAGAAGACGAACTTATTGTAAAAGAACAAAGAGGAACTAACTCCAGAGTTGTTAAATATTCTATACCCGGACTAGACCTTGAGGTTTTAGATAAGATAGGAATTAAGACTTCTAAAATAGATCCTGTTCTTACAGGAGAACAAATGAATAGATTAATTAGAATAGCTACTTATCATTCTTTTGTTGGCAATAACGAACAGTTGAAATTATTTCTTGGAGATCTTGCTTATTATAGAGATGCCGCTGATTTCCATAAAAGAACAAATGGAGCTACTTCTACAAAATATAATCAAAGAGATGATCTCTTTATAAGAGAACATTTAAATGAAAATTATAGAAGGTTTGATAATAAAAATAGAACAGATTCTATGGCTATGGTTGTTGTAGAAGATATATATTTTAATAATGAAGAACTTTCTAAAATAAATTCTGCATACTCTAAAGCTGATGGTACTGATGCTCAGTCTTGGATAATGTTGGATGAATATCGTGATATTATGTTAAGACATGGATTATGGTATCCAAGGCATGAAAAAACATATCAATATGAAATGCAGAAGCTAGCAATAAGACTTATAGATCTTGTTGATAATAAAGGTAAAAAATATAAAATTGATATACAAAAAGTAAAAGATCAATTTACTGATCCTAAAGGAACATTTTTTAAACATACTTCTGGGATTATACCAAATAATCCGCAATATAATGGAGTTGATATTAAAGAATCTCCATTAGTTCCTTTACAGATATTAAAGCCACAAGGGTTTGGACATATTAATAATACTGAATTAGACGGATTAAATGCTACTACTTTCTGGAAAACTAGTGCTGCTCCTATCTTTATGAGTGTTATTTCTGAAGACAGTCCTATGTTTGACTTTCTAATTAATATGATGGCTAATCAACAAAGTATATTAACGTTCTCTAATTATGGTAGTGGATCAGCTATTAAAGCAGATTTATTAGGAAACGAAGAAGGAAAAATTCAGAAAATATTTGAACAAGATGAATATTTTGCTCAAGAATTAAGATATAGAGATTTTGGTATTCAATTAGATATACACGAAGAAAGTGAAGGACAAGTATCTGTTTCATCACAACGTACTAGATTAGAATTCTTAGATATATTTAATTTAGGAAGTCCTGTTAAAAATGAAGAATTAGTAAAAAATAGGCATGAATATACTACAATTACTAATGAAATAGAAGCACAACTTCGTAAAGATTTATTAAAAGAATTAGGAATAGTATATAAAGATAGTAAATATCTATTACCAGAAGATAATAAAGAACAATTTAAAAATAAATTATTAGCAGCTTTTGAGAATAGACAAATGCCTTTAAATATTTTAGATGGTATAGAATTGTCTCTTAATCCAAAATTAGGATTAAATATGTTTGATTTATCATTAAGCAAATTTAAAATTGAAGAGATACTAACCTCTATTGTAAGAAATAGACTTATCAAACGTAAGGTTTTTGGAGAGATGTTAATCCAAGAATCTTCATTTCTATATGAAAATCCAAACTCAAAAGATAGATTACTGGAGTTTTATCAAAGGACGTTTCCTAATGGAAAGAAAAAAGCACCCGTTATTACTCCTATGCAAGTTATGATTGCCGTACCAAAGAGTATGTTAGAATACGTAGATTCGATAGGTGGTTTAGATGTTTTAAATAAAGCCTTAGATACTTACTATGAAACAGGAGATTCTAGTATTTTAGGAGATGACTTTATAGATTTTTTAAGTATGCCTGCTAATAGAATACCAGGACAATCATTAGGTTCATTAGATATTATACAAGTAAGAAGATTTTTACCACATTATCATGGAAATAAAGTTGTTATTCCTGCAGAAGCTACTGTAAAAGCTGGTTCTGACTTTGACGTTGATAAATTAACTGTTTATTTTAATAACTTTTCTTTCAAAGATGGTAAATTTATTTTTAACGAAGATTTAAATTCTATTAATGGTAAACAGAATAGATTAAATATTTTAGCAAAAGATTCGTTGCTAGATCCAGAAAGATTTGAAGAACTTATTAATCCATTAGATTCAAGTTACTTAAAAAAATCAGCAACATCTATAAGACAAAGAAAAACAAATATTACTGATATTGAAGCTAGATCTAATTCACCTGAATTAAAGGATGTTATACATTGGTGGTATAATATGCAGAAAGGATATGAATTTTGGACTAGTAAATCAGGAGTAGCTGCTGTTGCTGTTCAAAATGCGGCCCATGCTATTGAGCAAAATCATCCTTTGATATTAAACGATGTAATTCCGTTAATGTTTGAAGGACAGGAATTAAATCCAGGAGAATACTATAGGTCTGGATTTATTAAAGATTCTTCTGGAAGAAACATATCTAATAATTTTGCAGAGTTTTTAACAGCTTTTGTTGATGCTGTAAAAGATCCTTTTATATTTGAAATAACCGATACTAATACTTTTTCAGCAATTGCTGCTCTTAATAGATTTGGTAAAGATGCCGGAGTAGGCATTGATTCTATTATTGAATTTTATAGTCAGCCCGTAGTTAAAAACTTCATTAAAATTAAAAGAGTTAATTCTGCTCAGTATATGTTTTTTAATCAGTATAATACTGGTAGAACAAAATGGAAATTTAATCATAGATTAAATAGAAATAAACAATATAGGACTGTTTTACAGACTTTAAAGAATCAACTTAAAGTTACTTCTGATATTCCAATATCTTATGACAAAAGTGTAGCAGCTGCTGTAGAAAACTATATACAGACAAGAACAAGAGTATATAATAATAATGAAAAATTAGAACAGTTTACAAGTATAGAAAATTCTATAGAGAGAGCCAGAGAATTAAATATTTATACAGATAATGATAGTGAAGTACAAAAAGCTAAGCAAGAAATTTCTGATAGAATAAATAAATATGGTTATAAATATTTATCCTTACAAGACTTAAAAGACATAAAATCTGGAAATAAAACATTAACTAATGAAGACTTATTTAAATTACAAGTTCAGATTTTAGATAACTATATGATGTATAGTCAACTTGGTTGGAATCTTGCTACTGTTAATAGCTTTTTAAGACCAGATGCTAGTAGTAGTTTTGGTAGGCATTTATCATCGTTAGATGCTAATATTACTGTTACTGATCAAACTATTCGTAAACGTGGTATATTTGATTATAATAGTATTTTATATGCTATTGCGGGAACAGAAGATAACCCTAGTCTTATAAATGAATTCTTTGAAACAAAACAAAATACCAGTAGTTTTTATTCTTGGGGATCTTTAATTAATTCTAATCCTACTATTAAGAAGTTTTTTGAAAAAGAAATATATTCTGTATTTGGAGACTCAGATAGAAGGTTATCAAGAGTTAAAATGGAAGGTGCTATAGATACGATAGAAAGTAATTTTATATCTTTTCTATTAGTTAAAATGTTTGGAACTATGACTCCTAAAGAATTACAAAAAACCTATAAATCTATTTTTAAAGGTAGAAATTCAATAGCCAAACAATTACTAAGAGTTAAGAAAGATATCAATGGAAATTTAGCAATTGATGAATTAGAAGCAATTTTATCAAAAAAACTATCACAAAGTCAATCTATATCTGAATTAGATACAATATCCTTATTTAGTAAACAATTTGATATTAATCAATGGAATACACTAGAGGCTGATATATATGATTTATATCATAGTAATGAGGATAATAAAGCTTTTGTAAATGGATTAATCTATCTTAATTTACTACAATCCGGATATAGAAAGTCTCCTAGTTCATTTTCTGAGATTATTCCTAATAGAATATTTATACCTATGGCGGCTATAGCTTTAAATAAATTTGTATCTTTGCCAGAAGGAGATCAATTAATTCAAATGCAAAGTTTTATACGACAAATGTATAAAAATAATGCAAGTAATAAAGATATAGTACCTAGACATAAATTTCCAATTGACTACAACCAAACTTATATTGAAGATAAAAACGGATATTATAAAAACTTTAATTTTATCTCTGCAAATATGTATATAGACAGACCAGAAAAATATTGGAACGAAAATCGAAAAGCTCCAATGACTATAGCATTATATGAGAGAGATAAAAATAATCCTAATTCCTTTAAACTAATAAGTAAGTTAGGAGGAGAATTTATTGAATATTATCCAGATGCTACAGCAGAAGAGTTAGAAAATCTTTCTATATTAAACTCAAATTATTATGAATTTAGTTTAGATAATCCTATTAAAGTAGAAAAAGATAATAGACCATCTAAGAAAAAACAAGTTGTTGAAGAAGACGAAAGTGATTATGAAGATAACTCTGATTCATCTAGTCTATACTTCTCAGCACCTCCTAAACAATCAACAAAGAAATATAAGAAAAAATCTATAAACGGATCACAAGAATATTATCTTACAGATATTACATATCTTGATAATAAAAATTCATATGTAAGAAATTTGGATAAAATAAGTATGTTACATCCTTTATTAAGAAATATAGAAAACAAGAGTTATAATCCTGTAAATGTTGCATTAGCCAGAGCTATTAAGGAAGAAATAAGAATTCCTATTGAATTAGAAATATATGATTCAGAATGGAGGGATTCTAATTTATCTCCTTCTAATAGTAGATATAATGGATATACTGTTACTACAACTAAAGGTAAAGCTTTAAAAATAGGTATATATGAACAACTAAGTGAACCTAGTTTTGAAACAATATTACTACATGAAGGAGTTCACGCCCTTACTTTATATAAATACAGAACTGATTCTATATTTCATAATCAGATTAATAATTTATATAAACATATAAAGGATTATGTATATTCAAATAAAGCTTTAAAAGATACAGTATCTTTAAAAGTTATTGAAGAATCATTATTATTAAATGAAGAAGAGTTTATTGCAGAGGCTATATCTGATCCAGAATATCAAAAATTATTAAGTACAATTCCTGCTTATAATGAATCTAATATTAAAGACTTATCCAATTCTGTATTTAGTCAATTTTTAGATAGAATTTTTAATTTATTACGAGACTTTTTCAGTAGACATCCTGAGTATAATGGAATTTTAACAAAGTCTGCCTTTGAAGAGTTATTATCTGTTACTGATGATGCTTTATTAAGAAATAATGTTGATGAATTAGATTTTATTGACGAGATGTCAATGGCAGAAATAGAACAATATAAAAAGAATTATAAAGAGGATATTAAGAGTAATAATAATTATGAACTAAATAAAGAGAATGTTGATAATTTTGATATTACTTATCCTGAATATAAACATTTATCCGAAATAGAAAAAGAAGCTTTCCAAGAAGCAGTTAACAAAGGAGAAATACAATTAGCTTGTGGATTATAAAAAGGAAAATTATGGCATGTAGAGAAGTTAATTTAAGTAAAGAAGAAGTTACCAATATTCTTATAAATAAAGGGATGTTATTTGATATAACTCCTGAAGATAATATAGATGATATCTTAGGAAGGTATAAATACCTTCAGGATGTTATGGAGTTGCCTTCTGGAGATAATGCAAGATATTCCATATTTGGTCAAGAAATTAAGGAGAGATTTTCTAATATTGCTAAGAAAGCATACGAAAGTAGAATAGGGTCAACTTTTCTCGAAAGAACTATACAAGAACCTGATTTTATTAGAAAGAAAGATGCTGGTAGTAGAGTTCATGAAATATTAGCAGATTTAATGTTAGTAAAATTAGGACAAAAGAAAAAATCGGAAATACTATCTAAAGCAAGAACAGGAGACTATGCTGTATCAGGAGATAATTTAAAAGAGTTAGAAAACTTAGTTGATGAAGTTTACGAAGATATTCAAAAACTTCAAAAAGAAATAAACCCAGAAGGCAAAGTTACTATATTAGTAGAGCAACGTATATTAGACCCTGTTCAGAATAGAGGAGGTACTATGGATATACATGCTATTTTTTCTGATGGAACTGGCCTTATATATGACTATAAGACTACTCATTCTAAAGGAGATAACTATCAGTTTGGTCAATTAGTTGATGATTTATTACACGAAAATAAAATAGCTGATAATGAGTTAACTATGGCTGAATATAAAAGAATAGCTATTCAAAGAATGGGTGTTAAAAAAATAAGGCAAACTCGTCTTATTCCTGTACATTTAAGATTAGCGTTAAAGCCTGAATCAGAATGGAAAGATTTTGATTATAGAACTAAAGAAATTGAACTTATAGAAGCCGGAAGTAGAACAGGCAGAGAAAGTGATCAGTTTTTAAAGCCTATTCCAGTAGCAGGAGAAGAAACTAAATATGCAGGTATTAATGAATTGTTAGAAAGGCAAATGATTCTTCTTAAAAATTTATCGGGTAAATTAGATAAAGATACATTATCTGCTGATGAACGAGATAGAATAAAAAATAAAATATCAACGTTAAGAAGATCTATAAGAAAAACTTTAACAGATGGCGAAATATATGATATAATTGAATCTGCTACAGAGATTATATCTGAAATTAAACAACGTATTCATATTCCTCAGTTTGATGGTAAAGATAAACCAAATTCTCTTTATATAGATAATGAAGAGTTAATAGAATTAATGCAAGAAATAAGCATCTATACAGATATAATAGAGAACACTTCTATATATTATAGAGATTTACAAAAGGAAGATCCAGAAGAATTTAAAAAACTAAGAAAGGCTATAAGTACTATTGCCAGTGATGTTGACATGGCATTAACAGAAGTTAAAGAAGAACTTAATAAAAGAACTTTAGAATCTGTTGTTGATGATGCTAAAGATGAATATGGTAATTTAAGACCTATTACTGAATTAGACTTTATGAATAGGAATTTTACCAGGATATCAGAGATAGATCATCCTATATTTAGGTCTGCTTGGCAATTAATACAAGATAAGTTATTTGAACAACGACAAGAATTAAAAAAGATTTCTGATAATATAGATGAAAAAGATAAAGGTGTTGCTACTTGGGCTAAATCTGTTGGAATAAGTAAGTTAGATGCTTTCAGAAAAATTATAGATTTTTCAACAGGACATTTAATTAATAAACTTTCTAAAGAGTTATATGATAAAATAGAATCTGCATATACTAATCCAGATTTAGAAAAAGGTTATAAAGAGCTTAGAAAATATTTAATGATTAAAGACGAAAAAAAGTTTAAAGAAAACTTTGATCGTAGATTCAAGAATTATAAAGAAAGAATTAAATACAAGTATATGGATGATCCTATTAAACAGAAGAAAGCCATAGATACTTGGTACTTAAATAACAATCTTTTAGATTCTGAAGTTGCTTGGACTAGTAAATATAATAGAAAGTATTTAGTATTCAAACCAGAGGTAGAAGAGAATAATCTATCTAAAGAATACCAAGAGATACAGAATATCAAGCCTTTATTAGATTATTATAATATGTATAGAAAGTATAATGATGAGTTTAGATCTATATTAGGACTTTCTAATTATAATAAACTTCCTTCTAATTTTATAGCCAATATTCGTAAGTCTATGACAGAGAGTATAGTTACTGAAGACATAAAATCAGCTTTTAAATATATTACTACTGAATTCTGGGACTCTTTTAATGTCAGAGATGAAGATATATTTATATCAGATAGAGATTCTTCAGGAGACTTAAAAAGAACTATTCCTATATTATATTTAAACCCATTACGTAATAAAAATAACGAAATTGATAATACTAAAAAATCTTATGATTTAAGTAAAAATCTTTTACTTTTCTCAAAGATGGTCTATAATCATAAAAACATGAGTGAAATTGAACCTGTTATAATAGGAATGAAAGAATTAATGGCTCATCCTACAGCAGATCAAGGCGGTACTCAAGTATTAGATGCAAACGGTAGAAAAGTCTTAGGAAATATTAGAGAATATGCTATGAAAAAAGGCTTTGACACTGATACATATAGACTTTTTGAAGACCTCATGGATTTTTATTTATATGGTATTAAATTTAAAGCAGATAATTCATTTGGTAACTCTGCAAGACTAACTAAAATATTATTAAAACTTAAGAATTATTATGCTAAAAAAGCATTATCATTTGCAGTTATTCCAGGAGTCGGTGCTTATATGGCTGGTAATGTAGCCGGATTTTTTGAAGGCGTTAAAGGTGTCAACTATACAAAACAAAATATATTAGATACCAATAAGAATAAAGTTACAGATTTTCATAAGTTTAAAGCGTTATCTTTATTTTTTGATGTATATGCTGAAGATCCTATTAATGTTTTAATGGATGCAAAATCAGCAAATTTTATGACAAGAATAGGAACTACTAGAAATATGTTTTATCCTTTAAGAAAAACAGACGAATTAATTAATGATGAATTAGCTAATAGACTATCTTTAAATTGGGGTATAGATACAGAAAATAAATTAGGATTAGGTAAAAATACTTTGATAAGATTAAATCGTCCTGATATAGATACTACAGGAATTAAAAATATTTGGGAATTAACTACTTTGGATAAGAAGACAGGCAAACTTTCTATAGAAGGAATAATAGATAAAGAGGGTAATATAATAAATAAAGATGCTTATATAGCTTTTAGAAATGCTGTTAAAGCTACATCTGCAAGTATTATAGGTTCTTTATCACAAGAAGATATTAGTAGAATAGATACTAATCTTTTATATAATTTAATGTTCCAATTTAAAACTTGGATGCCTGGTATAATAAAAGAAAGATTTGGTCAAATACGTTATGATGAAAGATTACAATCTGTAAGATGGGGTAGATATAGAGCAGCATTTGCTGAATATGGACTATCTTCTAGTGAAATGGACGGAGCTCAGAAAATAAATAATTTCTGGAATCAAATTGCTTTGCCTAATATGGGTAGAATGGTTTTAGATCTTATAACTTTTGGTATAGCTTTTAAAACAGGACTTGGAGGAGTAAGTAATAAATATACTGATAAATTTGGGAAAACACGTAAAGTTCGTACAAATATAAGAAGAGCTAAAAGAATGTATTATGATTGGATAATTAAAGATAAGTTAGATCCTAATAAAGTAACTTTTGAAATGTATCTTGAAACTAAAGAAGGACAAATGAGAGCTATGATGGTTGAATTAAGAACTATTTTAAGTTTTATGTCAATATTATTATTCTTAGGAGGAGATGGAGATGATGGAGAACCAAGATATATGGCTAATTATTTTACTAGACTTATCTTTAAATCAATGGCAAAAGCAAATTCAGAATTAACTTTTGTTTGGAGTCCCGCTCAAATGGCTCAGATTATTAAAAATCCTATTCCTATGTCTGCATTATTTACAGATGTAATTAAATTAACAAGTAATACTTTTGATGAAGGAAGAGATATAATATTTGGTGAAAATTCACCATATGATAAATCTCCTGCATTTTTCTATACTTTACAAATGGCTTACGGAGGAAATCAATTAGCTCGATTCTTAGAGCTATATAAACAATATGAAAAAAATCCATATGTATTATTTGATACAGGAAGATAAAAAAAGGGAGTCTAATGCTCCCTTTCTTTTTTTGAAATTACTATATTAGTAAAATTTCCTAGGCTTAATAACCTATTTCGTTCCTTCTCTGCTTCTGTATAATTAGGAACATTCCTAATATAGTCTTCTATTGTAGTTTTTTCATTATTATTAATGATTCTAAACGCTTTTACTATAAAATTCATTGTACACGCAATTTAAGGCATATTTCAGCCATTTTAATATATTTTAATACTTAGATATCACTTAATAGTAGATCGTTAATCCTAGATGATCCTATGAGATCATTTTTCATCTATTTCTTAAAAATATTAAAAAACCATGTTAAACAACCTTTTTTCTCTGGTTCTACAGGATCTACAGGATCTATAGGAGGATATTCCGATTTTAAGTCTACAGATGTCCACCATTCCCATGCTTTTTCAAATTCAGAGTAAGGCATTTTAGTATAACCGGCTATTCCATATTCATGACCCCATGAATTTCGTATCCAAATTACTTGTTCGTCATCATCATAATCTACTGCACACATATCATGACCTCCAAGAAAAACATCTCCTGGTCTTTCAAGCCAAAGTTTATTAGTATAATTATAGACAGGAACAGCTACTACACAAGGCCCTTTAATAAATAATGCTTGTTTGAGTTCATCTAAACTATAAATACGAGCATAGTTATTAATTTTAAAAATTAAAGCTTCTTTAAGAGCTTTTTCAGTAGGTGGTTTTAAATTACCGTAAGTAAAAGTAGACTCAAAGCATACTCCTTTATTTTGAAGTATTTTCATTAAGTCTCTATTTGTCATACCTTCGCTGTCTTGGTTTTCACGAAGATTGTAAATAAATTGAGGACTTAAATATTCTTTTATACTTACATCTTTTATTTCTTGCCACTCTTTCATAGCAGAGGCAGACATAGCAGCACATGAACCTTGTGATTCCTGATCTCTCACAGGAAACATAATGTCCATATTATTAGTTTTTCTAGGTAAGTCTATAACCTTATAGATCCTACTAAATACATAGTCCCTTTTATCTTCAGGACTTTTAATTACACCAAGTTTGTACTGTGAGAAATCTTTCATTTTTATTTATTAAATTGATAAATTTGGGTGGAAGATGAGCTTCGATCTCATTACCTTCTGATCCACAGTCAGATGCTCTACCAATTGAGCTACAACCACCGTTTGTACTGCGTGACAGATTCGAACTGTTGAATTGCAAGATTGAAGACCTTGTGTGTTACCACTTCACCAACGCAGCCTTTTGTCGAGATAGTTGGACTCGAACCAACGACCCCATGCTCCCAAAGCATGTATTCTAACCAACTGAACTACATCTCGATAATATACAATTAGGCTATACCCAGTGTCTCGGTATACATGAAACGTAACCATCGTACCTATTGCATATTGTTGTCTTCCTAGGACTCGAACCTAAACTCTCAGCGTCAAAGACTGATATGCTAACCATTACATAAGAAGACAGTTTGCGGAGATAGAAGGACTTGAACCTACAACCTACGGATTAACAGTCCGTTGCTCTAACCAATTGAGCTATATCACCATGCGGTCTATAAGAGAATTGAACTCTTGTCACCTGATAGACAGTCAGGTAGGATACCACTACCCCAATAGACCATAAAATAACTGTAGGAGATTTTGCTTAGCTATCAATCTCTCTGTTCATTTCTGTCCGTGAACAGTAAATAGGAGACTCATTTTATCCTCGGTGATATTTATAATCAACCTAACCAGTCAATATCCTATAACCAGTATAGTATAGGAAAAAGTATTTGCTACTACAGTTATTTAGTAGCGGGAGCAAGACTCGAACTTGCCTGCTTGGGATATGAGCCCAATGAGGAACCCCTCCTCGTTATCCCGCTATGTAAGTAAACTACCTTTGATGCTCCTAAGCACCTTTACAGCTTTCTGATTCTGTGATAGTTTACTCTGGTGTGTTTGGTGTTTACTAATTAACTTAAATATTCAAATTATGATATCCTTCTGTACTATTTCTATAATGTACAGTTCCTCTAGAATCTATATAAGGATTTGTAATCGTATATCCTGATAGACAATTATAAGTTCCTAAAACAGTAATAGCATCATTATACTCTTTCATAAAAGATTTATTTTCTACTGAAGATTCTCTTTGACACCAACTTTCAAATTTAGAATGGTCTCCTTCTTCAAGTGTATAAGAAGTTGTAAAATCAACACAGCCTCTTTCAAATAAAAATCTACTTATTTTAGTAATCCAATTCATTTTGCAAATATAAACTATTGTTTTGAATTTTCCAAATTTTTATTAAAATAATCTTTAATAAAATTGTATGACACTGGTCTATAATTATTCATATCTACTCCCACATCATATTGATAAGTACGAAGTCTATCCATATAAAGATATTCTTCTTTAATATAATCGGATTCATGATTTTCAACTCTTCTCATAGGTTGTAAATCTGGAAGAGTATGCCAATGTCCAAATAGTTGCCAAGCTCCTCTATGACTTTGATACCAAGATAACATAGGATAATGACATAAAGTTGTATATTGATATCCACTAAACTTTTTATCATCTGAATCAACTACCTTAATATTAACAAAACCATCATATAATTGAGGAAAGGCTCTTTCGTTTTTGTCATGATTACCTTTTATAAAATACTTAATTCCATTAAGTTGTGAAATAAAATATTTTATAGTCTTATCACTCATACTCCAACAGAAATCTCCTAATACAAAAACAGTATCATCATTATTAATAGTATTATTCCAATTATTAATTAAAGATTGGTTCATTTCTTCTATACCTTTAAAAGGACGCTTACATAATTGTATTATATTCTCATGAGATAAATGTAGATCAGAGGTAAAATATAATTTATCTTTATCTTTTATTTCTATTGTTTTCATCTACCAAATTGTTAATTGTCTTTTATTATTTTCCATTATTATATCTTGAGCTCTCTGAAGAAAGTATAAACCAATTTCTGGATTAACAAGATTTCTTAGTACTTGCCTTTTATCTACTTTTATAGAATTGCCTTTAAGATTAAATCCAAATCTTCCATTAGTACCTGTTTGTTCTGATATAGGTTTTTCTGGTATGACTTCTATTTTATTTATATTAAAGTTACACCAGAATAAATGTCTATCTATTTTAATAGAAGGAGTAATTAATGGTTCATAATATGGAATTACATTTTCTATAACCCATTTACCTTTATACCAATTATTACTTAATAATATTATTTCTTGATATAAAGACATATCTGGATATCTTGGGGGATGATTCCCATCAGTATTTATTCTAGAATGACTAGGACAGGGTGGTGAGGCCCAAATAAAATCCCATCCATCTTGTAAATGATCTAATAAATACTGATGAGCATCAGTAATAATTACTTTATCTTTTTTAAATCTTCTTTTATATTCGTTAGCTATTTCTTCATTATTCTCTATTGCAGTTATTTCATGTCCATCCCACAATAACCTGTTTCCACCTATTCCTGCGTATAGATTAAGTATTTTCATTCTTTTACTCCACTACTAAATTCTAATAATAATTTTACAAAAATATCTAATGTATAATTTTTATTTGAATTAATTATAAAAGACTCATTACTTGAAATACCAGTAAATTCTATAGTTTGTATACTATCATTTTTTCTTTTAATTTTAAGACTATAATCTTTAAACATTTCTAAAGTTACTTCATCTATAATATAATGTACTTCTTCAACTTTTTTTATCATGATTATTCTTTTTAATTTTAACTTTTTTTGTAGGAACTATATCACCACATTTATCACAATAAGCTTCTATAGAAAACCATTCATAATCTTCTTCATGAGAATTCCAATAACCACAAGCATTAAATTCTAAGTTATTATTTCCACATTTTTCACATACCATTTCATACATAATTATTAAGTATTAGGATAATCGCTTGGATACTCAAAATCATCTTTTCTTTCATGTAATGGTGGATTTTCTAAATTAAATATTATTTTATCAAATACATCTTTTCTTACAAAGTATGCAGATGATCCATATTTAATTAAACCTTCAGTATCATTTACAAGATGACAATTCTTTTGACCAATGAAATATTGTGATTCAGGCCAAGTTACTAAAATATATATCATTTCTTTTTTTATGTTAATGATTCCAAAAATTACAAATTTCTGCTTCAGCTTTTAATGGTACTAGCTTACAATACACATCTCCGGCTCTACTCATACAATCTTCAACTACTTTTTTCATAGTATCTCCCATTTCTTTAGGACATTCTAATAAAATTTCATCATGAATAATGTTTACAAATAAAACAGTACCTTGAAGATTATTTTTAATAATATAATTAAAGATTAATATTCCAGCTAATTTAGTAATACAAGCAGAACTACCTTGAATAGGATAATTTAAGGCCATTCTACTTATATTACCTCTTAACTTAAAATATTTACTTACAAGAGGTCTAACACTTCTATATAAATGAGAATCCACTTCTTTTTCTATACGATATCTATCCCAAAAACCAACACTATTTACTTTATTAGCTAACTTAGAATATTTATCATAAAAACTAATAAAACACTTATCTTTTGTTACATTATTAAATAAGATATATCCATCTCTCAAGGCTTGAGAAGTTGCTTTCTTAAAATAACTAGATACTCCAGGAAAAGCTTGAAAGTAGGAGTTATAGATTTCTTCTCCCTCTTCTTTGGAGAGATTAAGATTGTCTGCAATAGTATTTCCATCTCCTCCATAGTTAATTGCAAAGCCAGCTGCTTTAGCAATCTGTCGTTCTTTCTTATACTCACTTTTAATAGTCTTTAAAGGTACATCTTTTAAATACGGATAAATCTTGCTAGCAACAAAACTATGCATATCTCCTAATTTATTTTTATAGAATGCCAAAATATCACGATCTTTAGTCCAATTAGCAAATACTATCTGTTCTTGACCTGAGTAATCTGCATCTATAAAAACATTACCTTCTTTAGGTTTAAAACATTCTCTCTCATATATCTTATTAGATATTCTATCATTGTTATCAGGAAGTCTTGGAATATTTTGAAGATTAATAGTATCTTCTCTTCCTTGTTTGCCTCCTGATGATAATCTACCAGTATCTAATATTTGAGTGAATGAGGTATGAATTCTTTTTGTAACAGGATGAATTTTTCTAAAAATAGACTCTCCATATGTACTTACAATTTTTTCATTTTTTTTGAAAGCAAGATAAATAGGTATTAAAGAGCATTTATCTATCTGTTTTTCAAGTATTCTAGAGTCTACAGAATCTTTTATCTCTCCTGTCTTATCATCTATTGTTTCAGTATTAATACCTAAAGTTTTGAATAATTCAGAGACTTGTATGGGAGATGACCAATCTATAGTGGTTTTTTTATCATTACTGAATAAATCTAATTGAGAATCTATAAAACGACTGATATTATTGGATATAATCCAATTATTTAAAGCATCATAAGAATTTTGTAGATTATACTTATCTTGTTCTATTTTATCCAGCCACATGTTTATATCTAAAGGAATACCAGAATATTCTATATAAGTTAAAACTTTAACGAATTCATTTTCCAGAGCCATTGCTTTTTCTAAATCAAATCTTTTTAACTTTTGTTCTTGGAATTTCTTAATAGGAATTAAATATTCTACATCAGTTGCTGCATAATGAATAACTCTTTCGGTAAATTTCTCTGAGATAATTTGACCTCTTATAGATTTATTAAGTTTTTTATGACAATATCTTTCTACAACTATATCTAAAGCTTTTCGTACAGATTTATCTCCTTGATTTAATTTACATTCTCCCAAATATGTATCCCATATTCTACTAGGATATATACCTTTATGATATAAAAATCGTAAGTCAAATTTTGCATTATGAATTACTAATCTTTTTGATTCTAATATATCTTTAAGTTGTTCAATAGGATATAATTTATTATCTACTACAAATTGTACTTTATCATTACCGATTTGATATGATAATAAATCAGCTATTCTTGGATCAAATCCAGTAGTCTCTGTATCAAATCCTATCTCATCAACAGTATTTAAAAATTTTAATAAATCATCAAAATCACTTACTTTTATATTTGGGAAATCAACGCTATCTCCTATAAAATATATCATTATTCTACATTAATTGTTATAGTACCTGTAAATCTTTCTACAACTCTTTTCAATAATTGAGTAGGTCGAGCTCTTATTGATCCATCAGAAACTATTAATAATTCTATAGCACTAAACATATCTTTTGTTTCATTAGAAAAACAATCACAAATATAAAGAACATTTTCTTTTTCTCGATGTTTGAATATATCTCCATCGACAAAGATAGGATGTTCACTTTTAGATGTTACATGTATACATGTTGCTGTTACTTTTTTCATCGTTTAATTTATTACTAATCACATTTATTATTACCACAATTTTTACAAACAGTACATCCTCCTTCAACAACCATTTCTGATCCACAATCTGGACAAATTCTATTTTTTACTGTTAAAGTAGTTGTATATTTTTTTAGTGTTCGTGCAATTGCTTTACCAAAAGAGGTAATGTCTCCTTCTGATTTCATTAATTGCTCTACTACAAATCGTATATCTGCTCCGTGTCTTAATGAAGTAGAAATCATTCTAGTAAGAAGATTTTCTTCATCTGAACAATCTTTTGTTATATTTTCTATTATTCCAATATCTTTTATATTGAGATTATATCTTCCACTGGAATTTTTTATTAGTTCTCCACTATACTGACTATTTTTAAGAGTGTAATTATTAAAAGCAAATACTTCATATGGTTTTCCTTCTAATAATCCTACACAAACAATCCAATGTTGTCCTTTAGACATCATAGAATATATATCACAGGGGAGAATTTTAGGTCTTTTTGGAGCATTATTTTGTATAAAAGTCTCTTTATGAGTTGTTAACACTCCTTCTCTACTGCCTTCACGATATATAGTAATTCCTTTTAATCCAGATTTCCATGCTTCAAGATATAAATTATGCACATCTTCTACAGTTGCCTTTTCTGGTAAGTTATAAGTTACGCTTATACTATGATCAATCCAAGTTTGCATCGTAGATTGTATCTTAATTTTAGCATATGGATCTATTTTATGAGCAACAGAGTTTAACCAAGGATGATTTACATTTTTAATAGTATCTAGTATTATTTTATTATCTGGAAGAGATACTTCTTTTGTTTCTTCATTCAAGGGAAGTCCATAATAAGTTACATTACATATTTCTGGATGTTTTAAAAACCATGTTTGAAATTGAGGATGTAATACTTGATATTCTTCCCACCAATCACCACTTTCATCTTGATAAGTTTTGTTTTCATTATCTGAAGTAACTTTTCTTTTTCTATTATAAGATAATGCAAATACAGGTTCTATGCCACTACTAGTTCTTGCTAGCATACTTATACTTCCTGTAGGAGCAATAGTAAGATTTGCAATATTCCTTCTACCATATTCATTATATTTTGATAATATAGAAGGATCTAAAATAGTTTTTATCCTTTGTATATATTTATTATTTTGTTCTGTAGATGAAGAGAATATAGGAAAACTACCTCTTTCTCTTGCTAAGATAATAGAAGAAGTATAAGAAGCTTTAGCTATAATTTTAACTATATGCTCTGCAATTTTAATACTAAACTCATATCCATAAGGAATTCCTAATCCCGCAAATACATCTGCTAAACCCATCATTCCTAAACCTGTTCTTCTACCTTTAAGTAACTTATCTTTGATTTTTGTCCAAAGATTTATTTCTAAGCTTTTTACATATAAGGGTTCTGGATCTGATTTTATTTTATTTAAAATAGCATCTATTTTTTCTGATTCTAGATCAATTATATTGTCCATTATACGTTGAGCTATAATAGTATCTTTATATAATTGTTCAAAATCAAAATAACTATGATCTGTAAAAGGATCTATTACATATGCAAATAAATTAATAGAAGCCAATCTACAACTGTCATAAGCACATAAAGGTAATTCACTACAAGGATTAGTAGAAATAGTTTTAAATTCTTTATAACAGTCTGCAGGACTGTTTTCAATTATTCTATCCCAAAATAGTAATCCCGGTTCTGCACTTTTCCATGCTTGATATATAATCTTATTCCAAATATTTTTATTCTTTTCATTATTTTCTAGACTATTCATAAAATCATCAGTAATTTTAACTGATATGTTAGCACCCGTAATTTCTGTTAAATTATCTTTTGCAGTAATAAATTGTTCTACATCATCATTATCTACTGATAAACTTAGCATTAAAGCTCCTCTTCTTCCTTCTTGTGCAATTCTTCTGGTTGTAGAAGAATACTGTTCCATCCAACTACGTATTCCTGTAGAAGATAAAGCGGCATTATTTATTTTTTTACCTTTACTACGTAATAGAGATAAGTCTACACCTACTCCTCCTCTACGTTTCATTATTTGAGCTAATTCCTGATCTATTTCATATATTCCTCCTATACTATCTTTAGGAGAATCTACTACAAAACAGTTTCCCAAAGAAGATAAAGAAAAATTATTTCCAATTCCAAATAAACAAGAGCCTGCTAGAACAAGCTTATTATAATCTTTTAATAAATTATATATGTCATTATAACTTATTGGATTACTATAAACTTGTTCTATACGATAAAGCTCTTTTGATAATCTTACAATAGTATCATTTGGGTGTCTTTCTAATATATTATCAAAATCTTGTTTAAGAGCATATTTATCTAACCACACTCTAGCTGTTAAATTATCTTTAAAAAATTCAATAGCTATTTCTTCAACTTCACTTCTCTTGTACATAATTTAATAAATAATTTTTTATAAAGTTACATCATATAAGATCGATTATTAATATAGTGCTCTTCTAATTCTATTTCACCATTAGAAGACAGTAAATCATAAGGACTAATAATAGAATTTCCTACTTCTATTTCACTTAAATAAAATTTCAAAGCATCTATAATTTCATCTATGGGTTGTAATTCATATTTATCAGTGATTAAACCAAAATTTTGAAAACTATATTGCATTTGATCAGATATCTTTAATATAATAGGAAATCTAGGATCTACTCTACTAATATACACAAACCTAAAATCATCAACAGTATAATCTTTATATTCAGGAATGTCTTTTATAAAATTAGTAAGTCCTGTATGATATAAGTAAGCTTGATAAATATACTTAAATTTATATATACTACTTTTTGCAAATTGTCTTGGATAATCTGATCCTGTTTTTAAATCATATATATAAATTGTTTTAGTATCATGATTAACTATTAATATATCAATTTTACTTTTAAAAACTATCTGGCGATATGAATATCTTATTTTATACTGGTAAAAGATTTCAATATTATTAGCTTTCTGTTCTGCTTTACTTAAAAATAAAAATTTAGTCCAAGGATGAGTAAGTAATAAATTACTTATCATAGTAGCCTCATTAAATAAAGCACTATCTACTATTATTTTATCTTTATTTTCTTTCAAAAACGATAAATAAAGTTCACAATTATCAAGTAAGTTTTTCTTCTTAGCTCCTATACCCCAATTTAATTTTGATTCTACATAATCATAAAGATATATGATTTGCTCATCTGTAATATTTGTTATATCTATGTTATTATCATAAATATAATCAGCCATTTTTTTAAACTGAGGACTAGGAACATTATCAAAGATAGCAATCTTATCATTTATATCAGAAGAAGGACTTGTTAATAACAAGTCAACTAGCGTTCCAAAAACAAGCCACTCCTCTTTTTTTTCTTCTTTAGGAGTAGTTAATAGTTCTGGATTGTTATAGATATCTTTAAATAAAGAATATGACATACAGTTACTTTCTTTATATTCTTCTTCTGTAAATGATTCATATTTAGATAAAATACCTTCAATATTTTCTTCCATAATTAATTATTATTTTCTATATGTTCCATTATAAATCTTTCCAGTTCTTTTAATAAGTCTCTAGTTTTTAGTAGCTTATTATATTCTACTATATCTAGACAACTCATCATTTCATCAGAAATTTGTCCAAGATGTTCATCTATTAATATTCTTAATGGATGTGGATTTCCATTTACAAAGTTAATAAATTCTTTTGACTCTTCTACATTACCAATAAAAATTTTTTTATATAAATTTTTAATGATCTCTATATCTTTTTCGTTTAATATCATATTACCATTTAATATATAAGTTATTATTTTCTTTAAGAATTTTATTAATTTCAACAAAATGATTACATTCCCATACTGATCCTCTATATATAGAATACATTGGATGAGTGCATGTTAGAATAGTATTAGAATCTTGGTTTATAAAACTTTTATACGATTCAGCATATTTACCCCATAAACAATATACTATTCCACTATTTATTTCATTAAGTTTTTTAAAAAATAGTTTTGTAAAAGTATCCCAAAGAAGTTGATGACTTAAAGGTTTGCCTTTTTCAACTGTAAGAGCAGCGTTAAATAATAATATTCCTTGATTAGCCCATTTAACTAAAGTAGGATCAAAATTAAAGTCTTTATAATTAAATACTGTTCTTGCTATTGTATCTTCTACTGCTCTTAAAGTAGGACTCATTTTAATACTAGAACAATCATTTCCCATTGCAATACCTGTAGCAGAACCATCATGATAGGGATCTTGTAAAACTATTACAACTGATAATTTATCATAAGGACATTCTTTAAAAGCTCTGAAGATATTATTTGCTTTAGGATAAATAGTAAGGGAGCTACTTAAATAGTAGCTCCTTACTGTATTTAAGTTTTTTTTTACTTCATCATTGTTAAGAATATCTTCAAAAAATAAATCCCACGATCCTAATACGGATTTCCATTTACTCATATGAATTCAGATAATGTAAATATTTCTTTTTTGTCAAATTCTCCTAGTATTTCTGTTTCTCCTACAAAGTCTTGCTTTTTATTATAATGTTTCTTTCTATCATTAATATAAGAAATTAAAATAGTACTTATTTTTTTAGGATAAGCTTCCATTATAATATTTTTTAAATTAACAGAAAGATTATTATTATTAGTTAACTTAGTTACATGTTTCTTTGCATACTTTAAAATAGCAACTACAATATATAACCAATTAATAACTTTTTGAGCATTTAATGTAGGAACATGACATCTAAATTCCACAGTGCCTCTATGACCCCAAATAAGAGGTATTAAGTTAAGCCAATGATAACGAGGAGATACATCCCATTTATGTTGACCACTTCTATCTAAAGGATGATTACTAGTAGGAAACTTAGTAAAATTTTGTTGTCCACCACTTAAATAACTATAGATACCTAAAAATATATTTTTAACATCTTGTGTAGTATCTACTTGATATAAAGGATTACAATAAGATTTTCTTTTAAAATTACTAGTATTTACATAATAATAAGGAAATAAAGAATAGATTTCGTTTTCTATTAAAAGTCCTAATTTATATAAAGCAACTATATGTTTAACTTTTTTAGGATAGTTACCTATATGAATATGAAGAGATTCATTAACAGAACAAGCACAATACTTTTGTAGAAGATAACAAGCATTCTTAATACATTTAATACCTTTTTCTCCTTGTAAAGGAATAGTAGTATATTCAAAACCAGATATACTACCATCTCTACAAGGAATTAATCCACTATTTTTAATGTGTTTTTCAGGAATTGCTCCTCTTTCGGTTTCAAACTCAATTCCAAAACTATAATCTTCTATTAAAGTATAATCATTACTTTTTAAAGATATTTTAGAAAAATCAAAATTACTAAAGAAATCTCTTGAAAAAGTAGGTATTAAAGGATCACTACCATAATTAAAAGGATAGGAATAAAAATCTTCTTTTATAGGTTTAACTTTTTGAGTAAATTGAATTGGTACTAATTGATTAGTATAATAATATACACCAGTTAAACCTTCTTTTATTAAAGGACTGTTTTCTAATACATTTTCTCTTATAACAGTATAAGTATACCCTAGATGAAATAAAAAAGTATTATCTGGATGAGGTGAAAAGTTCCCAAATTTAGGAGTATTATCTTCTCCTGATATACCTATTACACCAAATATAAGGTTATTTGATTTAATAACAAATTTTTTTAATTCGTAATCAAATACTATCTTGCTACTTGTAATTCTATACCAATTATTGTTAATAAAAAAACATTGAATATCCTTAATAAAATACTCTCCTTTTATATATTTGCAGTCTTCTCTACGAGCTTTTTGCCCATCAAAAGTAGTTACAAATTTTATATTAGTATTTTGTAAACTCATTAACTTTATTTTTTAGCATTATATCAAAATTAGCATGAAGTTCTTTACATTTTATACAATTCTCTATAAAACTGGTTTTTTCAAAATTGCATTTAGGACAATCTATTCTTGTTAATACATCAAAATCTCTTAAATAGTTTACCATATAAATATTAAGAATATCTTGATCTGTACCAGTAAGAGTAGTATGATTTATTATATACTTTTGAAGAGGAGATAATGGATTATAATAATTAGTCATCTTATATAAATTTAATCCGACAGCATCTACCCAATCCATAGGAACTTCTTTATTAACTTCTCTAAACCAAACAACAGTAGCATTATGATCTACATGATCATGTATTAATGTCCTAGTAGTTCTTACATTTTCTATTTTATCTAAGCTGCCTTCTTTAAAATAGTATCTGTTAGAAGAAAATAAAGGAAAATAATTTCCAGTGAATCTTGCTTTAACTAAATCTGTTCCACTATTAATGGGCTTATAACATTCTTCTTCATACTTTAAGTTTAATAAAGGAGCAACAGGAAATCTTGAATATTTAGCCATATTAAAAGTAAACATCTCCTCAACATATATAATATCTAATAAAACATCATATAAATCTTTAACAAATTCTTCATGAATTTTTAAAGCGGCTCTATATGCTTGTAATCCATCTAACATAACTCCTTCAATAAAATAGTATAATTTTAATAGTACCATTTCTTGAGTTGTTAAATTAGTAGGAATAATTCCGCCCTGAGACAATGCATATACTCCATGCATAAGATTACCGTTCATCCAATATCTTGTTTTATTGTAAATAGCCTTTTTAAAAGATTTATGGCTATTAGAATTATTTTTCTCAAAAGAAATTCTGAATTCTTTTTTGGTATCTTTAAAGTAGAATTTTCTAACGAAATTTTCTTCTGTTGAAGTACTTGAGTCGTTTCTTTTTTTGTCCCAAGGCATGTCTTCCCCCCGCATAGTACGATAATAATCATCGTCATAACTTCTATTAATATGATCGAATGAGTCTTTATATTTAGAATTATTATCGAAAGGAAGTTGATTGCCTACATATATATTAGAATAATTATGATTATAAGATTCATTTCTATAAACTTTATTCTGAAGACATTTAGAACGATCATATCTTTCATTTCTTATATGAACACCATCTTTAAATTTATATAAAAGATTAGTTTTTACTTCATATATATCATCTTTAACAGTTTGTATAACTTTTAAGGATTCAGCTATAGAAGAAATATAAAAATTAGTATCATCGACTTGCCAGAAATACAAAGGTCTTTCTTCAGAAGCAGTGTCTATAGTATTCCAAGTTTTACTTTTACCTTTATATATATAGCTTTTGTTAAGTAAATGATTATGCCAAACTAAAGCAGCTGTTCCTATATACTCAGTTAAAACGTTGTAGTGTCCATAAAATAGAATGCTAAGTAATACCCTGGAATCATTGTGATTTTCTTCAGGAATCTTATATTGTTCTGCCAATTCTGTATAATTATCTATAGTACCATTATGAATTCCAGAAAAGACTATATCATCATCCTTAATCTTTTTTAAAGCAGATATCATATGAGTATCTTTTATGCGACTCATATTAAGATCTTTTTTATGCAAAACTACAGGTTGAGCATATTGATTTTCTTTACCTCCACTACTAGCTTTTCTACAATGTCCTAATACTATATTACTAACCACTTTTTGAGACACAGGATTAACTGTACCTGCAAAATCAGCATACTTTTTTAAAGTTCCTATACCCCATTGTACTTTATTATTAACAATTCTTCCACAAGCATCTCCCCCTCTAGAATCATTATATATACCGAGTATATTAAACTTATCCCAAGAGAAATGTTTATTAGGATCTGTTCCTATAAAAGCAAAAAGACCACATCCATAAATTACATTATCTACCAGTAGTAGTTGTGATACAGTCTGATGTAGCTTTTGTACAATAATAATAAGTAGTATGAGAACTATAAACATTATTATCAGTATTATCTTCTGATTTTTTGTCATTATTTGTTTTTCTTTCATAAATTTTTATATTCTTGGTTTCATCGAATTTAGATAAAAAGCTTGTATCTTTAAAAGTGGAAAATATATCAGAAAAAGCATTTTCAACATCTAAAGCACTAGATACTACATGAGCATTTTTAACTATTTTTTTTAAATCTTCTTCATTTATATAATTAATAAAATTTTCCATCTTTTTTACTTGATCCCAGACCCAAGAAAGATATTCTTCTTGTGTAAAAAATGAACTTAATGTTCTACACTCTACACCATAAGATTTAATTCTTATCATACCAAACTTACCATAAGACAACATTCTTTCTGGTTCATCTTTTATTTTATGACTAGGTAATGTAAGAAACAAGTCAAATAATCTACCTATGATTAAAGAATAAAGATTACTACGAGGTTTAGAATAAAAACACTCTAAACCTAAATGTATATGAAATCCACTTACTCTATAATCTACATCTTTAAGATTAGGTGTAGGAACTGAAATAATATTTGTAGTACCTGAACTATCCCAAGAAGATACTACAGAAGAACAACCAAATTCCATTCCTTGCTTAGTTTTTAACATTCTTTTTGGAAATCTTTCAATACCATTAGGAGAAATAGAATATCCATATTTTAACACTTTAGACAGAAAATAGTTTCTAAGAAGAGTTACATTTTTAACAAACTCTTGCTTTGTATAACAAGGTGGTATGTTTCCTTCAAAAGAGAGATTATCCTGTTGTTCATAAAATCCTTGTCCTAATTCTGGTATAGGTATTGGATGTTCTTTACTACCTATTGCAAATGGAGTAGCGGGATAAGGTTTTCCTGTTTTATCTAATACAAAAAATTCAGGATCACTTCCTAAGGTTATTATTCTCATAATTTTATTATTAAGTTATTTTAAAATTCTTTTTATTATACCATCTAACTACAAAATTGTCGCCTCTTATTAAATAGTGATCATCATTTTCTTTTAAAACTTGATAATAAGACGATAATTCAAAATTAGTACTTCTTTTTTTAAAAGTATTTGTAGGAACTACATAAAAAGGAGAATTTATTGATAAATTTTTAACTAATAAATCAAAATCATATGAATTATATAATTTAATATACTCTTCTAATTTATTTTGTGATAATGTAATATCAAAATTGCGAAGAAAGAAATCCATTGTAGAATCACCTTCATAATTATACAAAAGATTAGTCATCTCTTCTTTATTAGTAAATCTAAATAATTTTTGTGAAGTTAACCAATAATAGTAATAATAGTTAGAATTAAACAAACATAAGAAAATTATATTCCAAAAGTATAAATTAGGAAATATACTTTTTATCTTAAAATATTGGTCAAAAAACTCATCAAATTCAGAAGAAAAAGAAGCTCTTATAAAATGATGTATAATATAAGGTTGTAATCTATACCTTTTTTGAGAATATAAAACATTTAAAACATTAATTTCTATGTTTTCCTCATTTAATAAATAATAATTATTAAGATAAGATAATTGGTCATAATGTGAAAAGAAAGAAACTATATTTTCTGAAATTTCATTATAATTTATTTTATCATATTCAATTTCAGAAGTTGGAAATTCAGTTACTATATTTCCATTATCTAACGAAACATATATAAATCTATTTTTCTTTAAACTATCAATTATAATCTCTCTTTCTTCTATAATAAATCTATTACTTAATTCTTTTATATTAATACTTGTAGGTCTAATTTTTATTTTAACACAGAATTCTGAAAACCTACTATATAAAAAGCTAATGCTCAAAACCTCATAAAATGTTATTTTTTCTTTTGAAATATGAGATTTATATTGATAACTTATAAAACTACTTTTTAATAATTCTGAATTATTAAAAGGTAATTTAAGATAAGGATAAGAATTATTAGAATAATAAGAATAACTATTTTCTAAATCTTCTTTAATTTTATCATATAATAGATCACCTTTATGAAAAGACTCAAAAGTAAAAGAAATATTATCAAATTCTTGTTGTAATTCTTTTACAACTTTCTTTATATGTTCTAAATCAGAAGATGGTGGAATAAAATAATGCCAATTATAAGAACTGTTTTTAACATTAGAACAACATATTTGATTAATAATACTTGAAAGATGATTACCATCTACTTTATTATTAAAATTTTTAAGAAAAGTTATAGTTAATCCCTTACGAAATTTTTTATCTTTTTCATTATATAGTATTTCTGAATCATTAGAAAGAAGTTTTATATCTATCATTTTGTTTTTTATTTTGTAATATTTTTAAAATTTCTTCTTTATATTTTTCAATCCCTAATTCTCCTAAAGCAGGAGCACTATTAATTTCACAAACAATAAATTTAGGATTTTCTTGTGTATTAGATTGAACTCTTATATCAACAGCTCCTATATCAAGTCCCACAGCTTTAAGAGAATCTACAGCTGCTTTTTCCATATCTTTCCAACATTTAGGTTTATCAAAAAGATTATGATCTTCTCCTACCCAATTAGAATTAGTAGAATTAAAAAACCATCTGTTAGTAGCTTCTTTAGTTCTGAGTTTACGCCAACTTAAAAATACTCCAGTAGCAATAGATACATGAAGACGATATTCACGAGCATAATTATAAAATCTTTCAAAATACCAACCTTCTTCAGAACCGTTAGCATCGAACCAATCATTAAGTTCTTCTTTTGTATTAATTAATCTCATTCCTCTACCTTGGAATCCAAAAACTCTTTTTAACACTAACGGATAAGGCATAGTATTTGTATTTTGAATACTTCCTACTCGCCACCAATCAGCTTGAGGAACTTTTAACTTAGAAAAACAAGATTTCATTCTCAGCTTAGATCTACTATTTTCAATAGCGTCTATAGTATTTACTTCTATAAAATTCCTAGGTTTTCTGGAACAATTTTCAGTAGGAGTACGAGAACCTAGTCTTACAATAGCCCAATCATCAAATAAAATAGACCTTTGAAGAGGTCTAGCTGTTGAATTTTTTGTTCTTATCTGGACAAATTTTTTCATCTTTTTTTATTTTGATAGTGAGATCTCCAATCTCCGTCTTTAACTAATTTATCAGAAGTAAATACTTTTCCTGAATGATTATAAATATAAACTAAAGCTTTACCAAATTTAGTATCAATTTGTTTACGATTATATAAACCAAAAGAAGGGCTAGACGGTCTATATCCTTCTAAAGAATCTAACCAACTTAGAGTATCATTAGATACTTCATAAACTTCTCCTTTAATAGAAACACCATCAATGTCTTCTATTATACCAGGAAACCATCCAAGATCTACCATAAGAAATTCAGGCTTAGTATTATCTTCTCCTAAGAATGTAGAATCAGCGAGTAATCTATGATTTCCTAATCCTTTTAATAAAGATCCATATACAAATACTTTATGCATAATTTTTACTTTTAGATATTAAACTTTGAATCATGTAATCACTTAATACATCAAATCCCATTTCTTCTGGATGATATTGAACAGCCATTATAGGAAGTGAAGAATGTTTTATTGCTTCTATAGAAACATAATTAGATTTACCTACATAAGTAGCTATTACTTCTAAACAATCTGGAAGATTTTTACTAGATACACATTGATGATGTAGAGAATTTACTTTGATTCCTTTTCCCTTATTATAACCGTTCTTAAAGTTAACTAATTCCGATTCTAATTTATGATTAGTAACAATCATATTATGAACTGCTTTAGCTCTGTCTAAAGAATCATTAGACTCATGATTATATAAATGTTGTATTAAAACACCACCAAACAAAACAGCAATAGTCTGAATGCCTCTACATATTCCAAAGATAGGAACATTAGCTTTAATATATTGAGGAAGTATTTTTACATCAAAATATTCTTTAATAGGATCTGGTCGTGTATTATTAAAATTAGGTTTTGCTCCATATCTTAAGGGATCTATATCAGATCCTCCGGGTATTACTAAAAGATCTATAGAATTGTCTACTTCTTCTGTTAAAGTTAATACTTTAACTATTCCATATTGTTCAAAAAATTCCATATATGGTAAAGTAACACCAAAACTATTATCTCCAACTTTCCATCCGGGTATTCCTATTATTGGTTTTCTTGTCATATTATTTAATTATTTAATTATTTAGTTAATCCCATTCATGTAAATACATGTCTCTATTTTCTATAGTACAATTAAGAGCTGTTATGATATCACAATGATACGTTAATACGCCATCATCTGTTATCATGAAAGTAATACCATGTAATGCATTCCAATATTTATCCATATTCATATACTTAGTGGGAAATCTGGATAATAATTTCATATGTTCCTTTGGCAAAAATCCTTCTTTATATTTAGTTTCTGTATTATTTACTACATATTTAATACATTTAGGACATAGAACTAAAGAAGTTTTTTTATCCCACTCTTTTTTATCAAGAGGAGTTTTTATAATAATGTAACAAAGATTACATAATAAAGCACCATCACCATTATTAAACTTAACAATTGGTTTAAGTTTATTAGGTAATATTTGTTTTTCAACTTTTTTATCTTTTTTCATTCTCGTTGTTTTTCACAAGATAATACACTAGATATTCCACATTTAATATAAGTATATGTTTTTTCAAAATCATCAATTTCTTCTTGTGTCATATTACACATTGTAAACGGATTATAATGTACTATCCTTTCATTCAAGTTAGTTTTAACTTGTAAGCAATCCCAACAATAATCTTCTATTGGTTCACAAGAAAAGATTAAAGTTAATAAAATAAATAATCCTAATTTTTTCATGATTCTAGATTATATGTTATACCATTAATAGAGCATAATTGTTCAGCATCTATTTTAAAATTAATAGATATACTGTTTACAATATATTCATTAAGTAGATTTCTTGTATGTAAATCATATAATAATTCTACTATAGCGTTTTTAATTTCTTCTTCTGTCATCTTGCTTTGTTTTTAATGTTGGTTAGCCAATAAGAATAAGCGTAATCTAAATTACTTATCCATTCTCCAGCTTGATGGTCAAATACTTGTTGTTTACTAAACATCCACTCGACAAACTCTTTCTCGTAGCAATCAGGCTTCTGCTCAACAGGACGGAGATAATAGTCAACGTTTTTAAGCCAATAATTAACATCAACATTATATCCTACATCACCATTAAATGGAAAACGTAATCTGTGTCCGCTACCATCTATAAGTTGTACATGATAATTTCCAACTTTCTTTGGCAAATCATTTTCACTCTTTATGTGGATTTTTTCAAATAGCTCTTTCATTGTATTTGGTTTTTAAGTTTCATCTTTTGAGTTTTGGATATATTGTGTACATATATTAGCAGTTAGAGGTAATAAAATTTACTACCGAAACTACTTCATTAATCGTTTTTTGTTTTTTATATCATATTCCGAAAAATGAAGTTTGCCGTCTTTCCCACAGGTGGGGTATCCGTGTCCTTGAAAATATCTCATTGGGCAAGGTATCCATCCTTCGCTTCTGTGCATATCGCCACTTTCTAAAATACTACCTTCACCTTTACAAGTGGGGCAAACTTCATTTTCTAATTTAAAATCCCATCTTTCCATAATCCGTAAATTTTACATACCTAACTTAAATAAACTATGCGTTTGATAAAGATTATATATTTTTTAATAATTTATTTAATATATCTGTAGCAAAAGTCTTTCCATAATTCTTAACTAAATCGCTAAAATCTTTAGAACCATATTCTATAGGAATATATATAAAAGATATATCATACATTTTCTTATAATTTTCAGATTGCATAATACCTTGTCTATCATTATCAAATAAAGTGATTACTTTCTTAAATCTTTTTTTATATTCTTCTATTACAGTTTGTTTAATAAAAGTAGATTCTGCTTGTATTCCTATAGAAGATATATTAGTTATTTCCCAAATAGACATAACGTCTTTTAAAGATTTAGTGATAATAAGAAGGTCTCCTGATTCAGGTAATTGAGTATATCCTTGATGTACACCAAAAGGATGATTAGTTCTCCATTTATTAGTTTTACTAGCATATGGACGATATATCTTGTAAGTATATTTATTATCTTTATGTTCTATATAAGCAAAAGTAAGTCCTTTTGTTTCAATATAAAAATCATTAATATAATATCCTACAATAGGAGACACATTATATTTAGTAAGAGTAGGTAAGGTTATGCCATAAGAAGACCAATACTCAAAATCAGCATTTTTCCAATTTCTAGCAACTATTTCTATATGACTAGATGCTTTTTCAGCATGATATTGTTTAGGATTGACTTCTTTTTTTCTAGGTATAGAACTAGATAAATCAAAATCTATTTTTTGAATAGTTTCATTATAACTTTTTAATCCTAGTAAATATTGAACAAATCTGATACAATCTCCTCTTCTACCTGCAAAATCTTTAAATAATAAGCATCCATATTGCTTACTATAAAAAATATTAAAACTAGGGATACTATCATCGTGTCTTAATGGACTGTGATAAGTATCTCCTAGTTCAAAATCTCCTAAATAATATCTGAATATATCGTAATCAGAATACTTTTTTAAAAGTTCTTCTTTTGTGATACCTTTTGATAAAAACTTAGAGTCGTTAAGATCAATTGACATTATGATATAAGTTAAAACCTCTTTTTAAATCTTTAGAATCGTAACCATTAAAAGAAGAAGCAATTTCTACAAATTCCTGATAATACTTACTTTCATTATAAGCAGCTAAAGTAGTTAATATACCTCTTTTTGCTGAACCAAGAAGACGAGATTCTGCTTTTATTCTTCCTAGCTTTTTAACAAAGAGTTCTTTAGCACCACAAATTGCTATACCCAATTTTAGAGACTTAAAGTCATCTGAGAGTTTACCCGCTATCGTAAATCTTCGATTATCGGTAGTAACTCCATGATAGAACATTGTTTTCATGATAATTTAGTTATATTAAATAATTAATTTAGTATTTCAACTCCAATATAATATAATACAAAAGTAAGAATTGTAATAAAAATAGGAACAAAAAAATATTTATTTCCTTCTTCCATAATATTTTCCCAACACATTGATATATACCAAGGAGAAAACATATTACGAATTAAGATAGAAAAAACTCCAACAAGAATTATATATATTAAAGATATTAATATAACTATTATTAAAGTAAATAATCCAATTAATAATGGTTTCATATTTAAAATATTATTGATCCTTGTTTATCCCAACTAGTATACAGATGTCCATCCTGATGATATATTAAAGACCGTATATCTTCAGTATTATTATGTTCTTGAATACAGTAATCTATTATAGAAAAGGATATTCCTCCTAAATCATAAACAGAAGATCCAAAAGCTAGTTCTCTTACTAAATGTTTTGGAGTAAAATCTCTTCTGAAATAATCAAGAAAATAAGAATGATCTTTTGTGGTATTATTTTGTATCCAATTAGAAGTAGTTATATCTAATGAATTGCTAGGAATAGTTGCTTTTCTAAAGGTTATTTGTTTAATACCATAATTTTTTATTTTAACAAAAAAATCATTAGGATCAACATTCCACATATCAGTTAATACAATAGTTAACCTTATATTCATTCCAAACTTATTAGCTTCATTATATATATCTGCTAATGTATCAATAGCTTTATATTTATCTATTGAAATAGCCAAAGTATTAAAACCATGTAAATATAAAGACTTTACTGTACAAGCACAACTTAATAAACCATTAGTCTGTATCTCTAAAGGAAAGGTTCTGAAATATTTAGCACATTCTTGAACTTTATTAAGATTATTAAGAGGCTCTCCTTTAGAAGTTATTAATACACTGGAAACAGAAGCCAACCTAGCCATCTCTAAAGCTTTTGGAAGGTTTCTGGTAAACAATACTTCATTAGGAGTAGGATTCCAAGTCATTTTAGATATACAATAAGGGCAATTTTTACCACATATTGCATCAATACAAATTGTTAGATTATTTGCTTTCATTCATTAAATCCCCATTTTAATTCTAATTGATCAACTTCTTCAATACTGTTTACAAGAGCCATATTTAACTTAGGGGATAATTCTTGTATTGCTTCAAAAATTCCCTCACAACTTTTTATAGCTTCTTTAGTAGCATGTGGCAATTGTGTACTAACCATAATAGTACCATCTGTAGCACAAAAATAGAGTTTTTTCATTTATTAATTTTTAAAATTTTTAAAATAGTACTTGGAAAGGGAGTCGAACCCTCACGGTCTAATGACCATTGGATTTTAAGTCCAACGTGTATACCATTCCACCACCCAAGCAAAAAAGAGGGTGCTATTAACACCCTCAATCACCTAACCTAAAAACATGAACAAAATTAACCATTAAGCCATGATAAATCATCTGTATTTTCTACAGATTCTTCAGTATTATTATTATTTAACAAAACATCTGATGCTGTAGGAGTAGGATTTGGAGCTTTTACAACATTATCACTACTTGTTAAACTTAAAGAATTAGCTACAGTCATTGGTTGTATAAAACTACCAAAGCTTTTAAATCCAAGATATCTAGCAGGATTTTTGCTTGTACCATAACAAACAGCTACTCTGAAAGGCTTGTTTAAAGAGGGAGCAACCATTTTCATTACTCCATCTAATACCTCTCTTGTAGTATTCCAAACAGGAAATTTAACATCATCTCCAAAAACTCCTCTTGCTAACATTATAAGTCTTTGTGCTTGATATCCGGTAAAACCCTTAGAACCTTCTTCCTGATAATAAAATCCTTCATTAATGCTAGCTCCTTTAGAGTCAACAGCAATTAATTTGTAATCTGGTTTTTTGTCATCAGTTCCGGGTGTCTTACGTTCAATAGTCAATTTAACATTATCCACAATCCCTGCAATCCCATCGTTAAAGATTTTTAATTCTTTTACGAAATCTTCACTTTTGTTTAAGTCTACTGACATAATTTTTAATATTTAAAGTTATTATTTGTTGCTATTTTCATACTCATCTATACAAGAAGCAACATATCCTAAATCATTTGGAATATATAAATTTTTAAACATTCCATAAGGACTTTTTGCAGGATATATATTATCCTGATTTGTTACAAACTCATAAGTAGTTTTTTTATCAGAATCGTTCCAAGTTGTTTTAGTATAAAGTAAAACTGTAAACATTCCAGGTAGTTCTATTTTTTCATCTACCATTCTACCTACTGTTTTAATCTTTTTAATCACATTACCAAAACCTACTTCAATATCTTCTGAATGTGCTAAGACGAATGTTTTTATATCTGCTCTTAATTTACGTCCTGTATTAAGAACTTGCATACAATGCATAGCAATTTCACTAAACTTATCATATCCTTTAGTCATAGCTTTTTCTACGAATTCAAATCCCATTAGATATTGAAAGTCATCAATAATAATATTTTTTATATCTGGTCTTTCATTACTAACATAATTCATAGTTTTAGTAATTATTGCTGCATCTTCTGTATTAATGTAATTACCTTTTAAATTAGTATTTGAAAAAGCTTGATAAATATTTCTCCATCCTTTGAACGGAAAAGGTTTACCAGATACATTAATAATAAAAGTTTGTTTAGGATCTAACCCTACAATTCCAAGGCCAGGTTCAGGAAAGTATGAACTACTTTTACCACTACCTGCCGGTCCCACAATTCCTATAAGTGTACTATTCATTAAATTAAATTTGTGTTTTTATTATGTTTTCATAATTAAGATAATCAAACTCTGACATTGCTTTAGGCAATTCAGCAAAATATGAACTTGATCCAAGAAAAAATAGTTGTATACTAGCATTACTAATACCATTTCTATTTAAATTGATCATAAATTCACGATGATTATCACCTATTCTAGCTAAATCTATATCTTCATACTTATCTATATTATATCTTTTAGGATAAAATAAACTAACCATTAAATCAACATCTCTAGCAGTATATTTATTATCTGCTAATCCCTCAGAATCTGGTTTAATCTTATCTATAATAGTGTCTCCACGATAATTAAACTGAGCTCTTGATGAATCAGCACTCTGTTGTTGAACGACTACAGGAATATAATTCCATTTATCTCTCATCTCTAAACAATATTCACTACTAAATTTACTAATGGTTTGATGTAATGTTTCATTGGTACTTGTTTGTAATAATCCAACATGATCTACAATAACAATAACATATTCATCTGGTCTTACTGGTACATATTTGTCTCTTACTTCTCTTGGAGAATAAGTTTTATCTTCATTCTGCCAATTAATAGTTTTATAAGAGTATTTCCCATTACTTGGATGTTCTGCATAAGACTTCATTAAATGAAATATACTATTAGGACTTCTTATGGTATCATAATAAGTTACAATATTACTAAATTTATCAAACCAACTTTTAAATTCTTCACTATGAATAATAGATTCTATCTTATCATCTAATATATAATTACTAAAAATTGAACTAAGCTTTTGTGGACTTATAAGAATATTATAATCCTTATATAGTTTATAACACATAGCTGCTTTAATCTTACTTTCTTTAGATACTTCTAATGAGAAATAAAATATCTTTAGTGATATATTAGAAAGAGGATTATTAATAATCCATTCTACTGGCTGATATACATATAAAAAGTCTGCCAGTTGCGTTTTACCTGCTTTAGGACTAGCACTAATTAAATTATATCTACCTTGTTCAATTCCGGGAAGAACAGTAGAAAGTCGAGGTAATGACCAAGGAATGGCTATTACATCTCCTGATTCTCTCTTCTTCTTATTGTTACTCAAATTATTGAGTACATCTTCATATAGCATATTTTCCCTACAATATCAACTTCACAAAAATACACATAATAATGCTATATTCCAAATATCTTATAACTTAATTGATGAATTATTACTTTTATTTTCTTCAGGAATATTTTCCCATTTTTCCCAAGTTGCTTGACGCAACCATGTATCAATGCCTTGTAAATAAGCCATAGAATCTGTCGATCTTCTATGATCCAATTCACGTTTAAGGCATTCTATAATTTTCCTTTGAAGACCTGGTTTATTTTTAGTTACTCTTCTCCAGATATCATGAGTTGCTTTACCAGAAATACTATTAGGATCTTTAGCTGATATAGCTCTTCGTCCTAATCCAGTTTCTACGTATCCAGGATATAAAGAAAAGAATTCTACAAATAAATCATCTTCTTCAAAAATCTTTTTACTATTTGGCCCTAAAATATAACCATCATTTTGAGGATCATGAATTACATATCCTTCTTCTTCTAGTCTATCCAAATATCTTGGATCTAAATCATAGGGGAAGCTCTTGTTTTCTTCATTGTGTCTTAGTTTTAGTAAATTAAGATATTCATTGATATTGAGCTTTAGTTTTCCAATCTCAAGAATATCAATTGTTACAAATAATGCTACCATATATAATATATTTAAAAATTACTATAGAAGCTCTTTCTCTTTTATTTCTTTTGTAACATTTTTAATATTAGCTATAGTGCTTTCAAAGTCAAGATTAGAAATAAAGGCATCAAAATCACATTCAACCATTGTAACAAAGGCATCTTTGTTATATTTGACACCATTGATTTCTACTTTTTCAAGTTCAACATCATTTTCTAATATTAAATCAGGAATTGTGTCCAGACTATAATAAAAATGTGATGTAGGTGCTATATATTCTTTACATTTATCTTTGATTAATATTAGCTCATTGATATTACCTAAAAATATTAATTTAATAGTTAAAGTATTTTTTCTTAATTCTAAAAAATCATAATTAATAGACAATAACTCTTCTTCTATCTTTATACCTTTCTTTATACAAGTTTTAATAACTTCTTGAAATACTTCTAAAGTATCTACTGCCAAAAAGACCTTACGATTTTTTGGAGACATAAATATATCTCTTATTAAAGAAGTTAAATTACTAGTAAGAGTAAGAGGAGAATGGATAAAAATTTCTTTTCCTGAATTAGAAAGATTATAGATAGATATATGTTCTTTTATACTTATAATAAGCGACTTAACAAGTGAATTAACATAGTTATTAAGATTAGGAGAATTTTCAGACATACCATCAGTCATCATACAGTTATTATGCTCACTTAAAAATCCTTCTTTTATTAAAAATTTTAAGAGATCACTAATATCTTTAGATTCAGTATATCTTAAAAAATATTTAAAATCTATACTTTTATTATGACTTTTTATCCTTTTTCCCGTATTCCAAGCATAAAATCCTTCATTAATGCTAGCTCCTTTAGAGTCAACATAGTCAGAATTCATATTATTCTTTCCAATATAGTCATCTTTTCCTTCTTCTTCATCTTCCTCTTCTTCTTTCTCTTTTATAAAATTCATACCTGTTATTGATTGTGATACTTCTTCCATTGTAGAAAAAGGATCTGTACCTGTTATATAAGATGCTTGTGAATACTTAGGTGAAAAAGTACCAGAAACTAATGAATCTATTAAAGTTATACCATCAACAAGATTGAGTGGCCCTTCATCAGGTTTATTTGCTTTTACAACAGGAGGTTGTTTTGCTTTTGCTTTATTAAGTACTCTACTCATTTTAAAATGTATTTAGAGATTTTTAAAAATTGCACTGGTTTTAAACCATCAAATTTTATAGAATATTCATACCAATTTGGGTATTTATCATATAGTTCTGAAAATATCTCTTCTTCATGAAAAGCATCTTTCCAAATTGGACTATTGTCCAGGTCATCCTTAATATTAGTATCTAATACAGGACTTATAACTCTTTCTGTTTTTAACATTATGTATAAAGTTTAGTGTACTTTTCATCAGTTATAGTTGATGTATTTAAATATAATCCTAATTCATCTTTCTGTTTATCAGATATAAGATGATTCTCATAGAAATCAGAATATAATCCTCTGTTATTCTTTCTAAATACTCTTTTTCTGATATCTGAACAATATAAAGTTCCTATATATCTTCTATTACAAAGAGTAAACAGAGCAGATCTAAACTCTTTAAAACTTACTTCAGGATAATAATATCTTACTATATTATAAAGATCTTTTTGTGATCTTCTTCTATTCGGACAGCATTGAATAAGATTATTTTTTGCATAAAGAGTATTATAGGTAATTAAATCAAGAAATATCTGATGTAATCCTTCTAAAAAAGGAGAATTTTGATAATAATTTTGCTCTCTATTATGTATCTTTAGTTTTCTTCCATGACGAATTCTTTTTTCAAAATTATTAAGCTCTTCGTCTGTTAAATGCTCGTTAATTATTACTTTCATATAAAAAAGTTAAAACCCCTATATATTATTATAGGGGCTTGTAATTGACTAACTATAATTAAAAATCAAATACTGTATTAAATAGAATAGCATGTCTTCGATCACTGTTTGGTGTGATCATAGCATAACCATATCCAATGCTTGCCCAATCTCGTACCTCAAAATGCACTATTGCTTTCAATTGGCTCAGATCAAATGCCGGAGAGTTAATATTAGTACCTACCAGTAATCCTATACCAACTCCAAAGTTCTTATATGGATTACCTAGATCATCTGCTTTATATTGTCGTACTGAAAATACAGGCCCACTACCTAGCCAAGCTTCCGGTTCTATACTCTTTGTTTTAGTATCATATACCATAGCTCCTGTACTTATAGTACCACTAAGCTTGAAAAGAGTTATTGTATTAGTAGTGGCAACTCTTGGAAGCATATAATTATCTCCTACCTTAAGAAGATCAGAAGATACATATGAAGGATTCTCTATCACAACATCTTTAAAGAGATTATCTGGAACATCTCCTACAAGATATTTAAAAGATTGTGCCTGTACTGTAAAAACAGACATAAGAATGACAAAAAACAAAATTACTTTTTTCATAATTACAATTATTGATTAAAATTAAACGTTTGATTTCTTTTTTATAAAGTTAAAATAAATACCTTGTATCCAACAGTAAGTATAACAAATATTTAGAAGCAATATGCCCCATTGATGATTTTTTATTACAGAGTAATACCAAAAAGGTTGAGCTAATAAACCAAAAACAAAGCCCCAGCGTCGCCAAGGCTCTGTTCTTCCAACCAACCAAAGAGCAGGCACTCCTAATAAAAATATCATTATCTGATCAAAATGCATTAAATTCCTATTTTAAATGGCTTAATTTTTTCAGAGACACTTTCATCAACGGATTCAAATACTATTCTACCTCCAGTTTTACTACGCCAAATACCATCTTCATGAGGTTCAAATTCATATTTTCTAGCCCAATCTAAAAAATTTTGTAAAGATTCAGTAGATGAGTTTGTCCTAAAAGGGCCCATCCAATTACCGATTAAATAATAAGTAATCATTATTATAATGCATTAATAATATCTTTTATTGCTCCATACTCAGGATTAGCAAAACCAGTTATTATATTTTCAAATGAACAAATTAGAAAAATAAATGTTACTATAATAATTATGATAGAAGGAATAATACTAAATAACCACCAGCTTTCATCTAAATCATAATGAATATAATCTTCTGATCTGTCATACATTTTTCTATATTTTTCATTTGTTTTAATATAGTCTCTAAAAGAATATATTAAAATTAAATGAAATACAAGAAAAGAAATTATAATAACAAGTATATTAGAAATAGAATTAATAAATTGCTGTTTTACTAATATCTTATAAACATGTTCAGCAGGAACTTCAAGAGCTTTGGCAAGACTTTCGATAGCATTTGTTACTTCATCAAATACTTTATCAATAACTTGTACTGAAGCAAGTTCTTCTGTTTGTTCTGGAACAACATCTTGATTGTAAGCTTGTATCATAAATACAAAGCTAAAGATAAAAAGAAAGATAACTTTTTTCATTTTTTTAATTATATAATTATTACATTCACTGATTCTCTTGTACTTTTAATTCTATATTTAGGAGCTCTATCTCCTGTTTTTGGTGCTACTTCTCTTACAATACCTTCATGAGTATCATAATCAGTAATAAACTTACCAAATAAAGATCTTTTAGTCTTACTATGGTTTATATGACTAATATAAATTGTTCTCATAATTATTAATAGATTATGTATTAAAATATTATAGCTAAGAAAATTGTTTTAGTTTGTTGATGTAATCTTTATCTTGAGCATATCCTATGTCTTCAAGAAAAGCATAATAATCACCTCCTTTATATCTGGATTGTTGCCAAAGAGCATAATCTTTAATACAATCAGAGTAAGTAGAGTACATTGCATGTCCAAATTGCTCACCAATAGCAGTAGTTTCACGCTTTCTAGGATATTTCATACCAAAAAGATTCTTATTTTCTTTACAAATCCTAGATTTTAAATTTCCTGTTTCAAGTCTAATTTGAGCTAACACTATTTCAGGATATTGTATGTTATTATCAATCAATAACTTTTCAATATCTTTAAGAGATAAATGTTTAATAGGAGCTTGTTCCAATATAAATAAAGATTTATAAATAGGAGCAAAACATTCTAAGCTCATTAAACTAATGAAATACAAAAAGATTAATTTTTTCGTGGCTTTGAGTTTTTAGTGAATACTAATTTATTTATCAGATTACTATTTATAGAATATATTTACAGTATATTTTTTATTATTTGCTGTTAGTAATCTTATCAAGTCTCAGTATTTAGCGAGATAATTTATCAGATTATTGCTTAATATATTTGCTGTATGAGACTTTATCAGGTTAGAATGATCAAACTTGACAGCTTAGAAGGCTATTGTTTTTAATTATTTGCTGTATCTAACCTTATCAGAATGGTATCTTTAACGTTTACAAACCAAAATTGTATGTTATATATTTATTTGCTGTAACCATTCTTGTCAGAGTAGTTTTACATAAAGGTCATTTTTGGCGATCTTATAGTAAGTTATTTGCTGTAACTACTCTTATCAGAAGTCGATTGTTTTTCAAACCCATATTGAAATTTTTATATTTGCTGTATGACTTCTTATTAAGCTATTTTCTTTTAATATTTTACAAAGATAATAATAATATAAACAAGATGCAAGTTTTATTATCTAATTATTCTTATTAAGATACTCATAGCTATCGTTTATTTACATATAGTATTTAAACTTGCTGTTTTTGCATCCTAAGATTTATATATAATTATCAAAAATAATCTTCCTGTCCGTTTCCAAGCGGAATAAATGGCGGTGTTTTATGCCTGCTCCATCGCCAAAGGCTGGCTAAATTTATTATCTTACAACAAACAACGTCATCTTGGCATGACTATAAGAACCCATGAGCGTTTTTGGGCAGCTCCTTTAAGCTTACTGTTTGTCTTCAGCAAGAAGATTAAATTAAAAAAGTAAACTCTCACTAGTATATAATCCTAGATATTTTCTCACTACCCAAACTAGTATCATAGGGTTCTTCTTTTATAGGATTCACTACTGATGTGAGAATTATGTGAGTTTCAGAGAGAGTTTACTTTTATAATTACAATTCCACTCTATTAAGAACTTCCTGATCCATTACTGAATCAAATAATTCTTTTGTGGTTTTTACTTTATCCGAAAGAAAAGATATTACACTGGCATTGTATCCACCAAAATAAAACACATTAGGATATGATCCTTCATATGTTTCAAATTTAGTAGTAGAATCCCAATAAAATATATTAGGTATATTCCAAAGAACAATAACAAAATTTCTTACATATTCTTCAGAAAAACCAGCATTGCGAAGTAGTTTTAATGCGTATTCTACATTTGTATCTGCTAACGATGCTCCGTCAAATTCACCATCAGATATACAAAGTATACCTTCTGGAAATTCACTTTCTGATATTCCTTGTGCTTTTATCTTTATAAAAAGATGTATAACACTTAGAAAATCAGTATTACCTACATAATTAGAACTATCATTATACCATTTTTCAAGAATAGTATTTCCAGACCAGTAATGCATTAAAGCTTCACGACTAAATTCTATCCAAGCATTAGAGAAAGCTCCTGTTAGAAATTGACTAAAGTATAATGAAAGAGCCTTGGCAATATTACCACTGGACATATTACATCCTTTGGCTTGACTACGCATTGAACCACTAGTATCCCTGACTACAATATACTTAGTCATAGGCTTTTCTCCTGCTTTTTTAACAAGAGTATCAAATTGCTTAATTATAGTGGTTTGTTCTTGTACAGGTATAGAAACAAGAGTTCTGTATTTTTCACAAGTCTGAAATAAATCATGAACAAATCCAGTATATTTAACATCTTTTGTTTCAGGATCACCAATCCAGGCATTATACTTATCAACAAGATCATGATTTTTAAGAAACTTACTTCTTACAAGAAGAGATAAGGCTCTACCATGTATCTTACTGAAATCAATACGATCAAATTTTTTTTGGCTGATCAACTGTTGCCAGGAATGAGCTGTACCGGAAGATTTCATCTTTCTATACTTTTTATAACTAGCCATCTTCAGAGATTCATTTTCTCCAAATATTTTATGGCATATAAACTTAGCTATATAAGTATCAGCTTCTGATTCAATAGTGGTACATTTAGATCTTGCTTTTAACTGAGGAAGATATTTCTTGACAAGATTAACAGTGTTTGAATTCTCTAATCCTGTAAGAATAAAATTGGTTATTTTATCCCAATTAAGAACTCTGTCTTTCCAACCATGATACATATAATCATACTGAAGCATGGTAAAGATATCTTTCCAAGATCCAACAGATATAAAGAGACCTATATTCTTCCAAAAAGAACTTTCGTTTTTAACAAAGAGCCAGATCATCCTCATGATAGACTCATGTTTCAGTTCTGCACCTTTCTGAGCTACTCTGGTTGATGTGCCATCAAAGAATACAACAATTCTTGTTATTATTCTCAGATAAACCATAAAGACTATTGAAAGTCTTTTGTCTTTTGACCAGAGAGATTCACAATCGTTTGCTATCTCCTCAAAAGATCTTTTCTGTTTATACTGTCCAACAGATCCAAACTGAGTAAGAAAAGGATCATCAAGATGAGCATATTTCTTTGCAAGATTGCCTGATTTTGTTTCAGCAGATCCTTTAAGACCTGCTTTTATGAATCCACCTATCTGAGTTTTAACTACAGAATATTCAGATGTCTGTTTTTGGGGTTTGATTTTTGCTTTGAACATCTTAATTAATTTTAATGTAAATATATTTATTACTTGTTGATTCTTGATTCACGTTCTGCAATACGATCATATTGCAATTCAATGTTTTCCATTTTGACTTGTGCATTTACATGTCTACAAATAGAAGTAGCTCTTAGTTTCTTTCATAATTAAGTTATTAAAAAGGAGGATACTGTTACATATCCTCCATACCAACTAAAAACTATGTTATTATTATGTCACGATAATAACCATTATTTACAGAGATCCTTAAGAAAGTTTGTATCCCTCGAATTCTTAGGCATTCTTATAATCACATCTGATGGAATATAATTCTTGCCTAATATCCTTTTCTTCTTTTTTTCTGGTTTGATATCATTAAATTTCATAACAACTAGTTTTGAAAAACATTAATCATTATGTCTTTACCAACATTATCTACATACTTGAAACTAAAAGTCTCAGTAACGTAAACTCTTATTTTGGGAACATACTTCTTAAAGCCAAGGGCTTTCAGATAACCATATTCAGGAACATCTGTTATAACTTCTCCTAACCAACATTTACATGTTAAGAGAAGTCTTTTACTTCTTAAAATTGCCATTTTAGCTATATTATTAGAAGGTTAACAAGTTGTTTTTATAGTTATCCAGACAATTGCTCCTATTATCAACAATACTTTGATTATTGAAATAAGATGTTCTTTAAAGGTAGGATAATACCACATAGCTTTACAGTTTTAATCTTTGTCATACTCAAGATAATCTTCCTGAGTCATGACTACTCCTAAATAAGCAATTAATTCTTTCATTGATTGATTTAGTTAATTTGGTTTGTTTGTCTAAGATCATTAGTGCTAATACCATACAAAACAGACGATAATAGCTAGTTTTCAACTTACTCATAGCTCAATTAGTATTGGTGGAGTAAGAATGTAGCATAGGCAAATATATTGGTTAATAATTAACAAAAGAAAAGCCCCCATCTAAGAGATAATGTTAATTAAATCCAAGAAAATGAAGGGTAGATGAGGGCTTGAGTCAGAAAGGAAATGGTAAAAGTTATATATAGTTATTTATAAATAATCGAGTTAAAAGAAATGCCTCGCTCCCTAGTCCTTCTAGATCATGGCAAGGCATTTTTATCCGTTAATTATAATTGGCAGGACTCCCTCCTACATGAGTTTCATAATTGTAATAAGCTTTTTAAAAGGTTAGTACTATAAATTATAAAACAGGCAAAACTAGTATTCTTCTAGCCCGTTTAACTAGTATAAGGCTTTGCACTTTTAGTCATAAGGACTACTACGAAGTGTGCGATGCGTAGAATTTAACATT